>Ga0256405_10006653_pt1 | contig 18239 bp, 16 predicted proteins | sample RumenRJG_02DNA_FD_189096 | JGI IMG/M metagenome (GOLD analysis project Ga0256405, IMG submission 189096) | Bovine rumen microbial communities from Lethbridge, Alberta, Canada - RJG_02 | ecosystem: Host-associated > Mammals > Digestive system > Stomach > Rumen | place: Canada: Alberta... | reverse complement strand
TCACCTTGTTCACGTCCTCCACAGACTTCGAGCGCAGACCGAATCGCATGGTACCCAGTCCGGGCAGAGCCACGCTGTGGCCTTCGGTTGCCCATGCCTTGATCACCTCGCCAGCTGCATCCCAGCAGGCCTGCATCACACCCTGACTCACGCCACTGCGCAGGGCAGCCTCCTTGATCACCTTCTTCTGGTTCAGGCTCGAGTACTGTTCGGGCGACATCACGTAGCGATAAACGCCAGCATCGTTCGGGTCCTTGGTAAACTTCAGCTTCTTCTCAATTGCTTTTACTTTCATTGTCATAGTTTTAATCTCCTCTTAGTTTAGTTTTTGTTTAATTTTTTTAATCTTTTAATTTTTTATTTTTTTAATCTTCCTTGTCTCCATTCGCGACTTCTTTTTTACGCTCTGGGCAGGCCGTAAATTTTGCCAGGCCTGAAAGCAAATTTTTGGTGCCCTGCGCTCCAATTCCATCGTTCCTATTGACAATGCAAAGGTACGAATAATTCATAAGTCCTGCAAATAAAAGTGCCAAAATCCGCCTTTTTTGACCCCCTATTTTTGCCCTAATTTTGCAAGAAATTAAAATGCATGAAATATAGACAACTCGATTGTTACGTTGTTATTTGTTACTTGTTACTTTAAGCGGTTTTCAAAAATACGGGAAATAATGAATACTTATATATAATATATATTATATATAAGTATTAAATAAATTAACAATTAATTCTTTACACCATCTTCTTTTGCCCCTTCTTTCCTTGCAGACAAAAATATATGGCTTAAAATAACAAATAACAAATAACAAAATAACTTTTCCTTTCTTATTCTTGCACTTTACGAAAAATATAACTATCTTTGCAGGAACATTACTAACAACCCACGCTTATGGCACAGTTTAACATACAGGCTTATAAGGCAGTGGGGGGGGGCATTTTTTAAGCAAGCCCTCCGCACTTTACCTCTTATATTATTATTGGCTCTCCTCTTCGTTTCGTGCGAGAAGGAGCTGTTCCACTATGCTGAGATTACTGAGTATCATGCAGAGTCTCAGCAACTCGACGTGGCTACTACCGACAGCATAGCCCGTTTCTCTTCGAAGGTTCAAGGCTTCGTGGCTCAACACCCTGATGCCAAGGACGACCCCTTGTATCCTGAGATACTCAACAATATCAATAATGCCAAGCTCAACATTACCATCATCTTCCACGATGAATGGGATGGCGAGACGCATATAAAATACTGATTATGAACTATACCGAATAAAATATTATTTCATTTAGCAGCATAGCGATGCTGTGTTTGTTTTAATTTATGGTTGAAAAAGAAATTATTATTCGTACCTCGTCCGCTGTGAAGTTCGCGAGGTTTTTAAAAACAAAGATAGATATGAAGAAACAACTACTTTTATTCGCTATGATTTTGCTACCTTTGGTAGCGAGTGCCCACGACATTGAAGTTAAGAATGCCGATGGCGTTACCATATATTACAACTATATAAATGATGGTACGGAGCTTGCAGTTACTTTTCGAAGTGAATTATATGGTTCCTATCCTGATAGATATACAGGTAATGTAGTTATCCCCGAGGAAGTGACCTATATGAACAGGACTCGCAAGGTAACATATATTTGGCATTATGCTTTTAGAGAATGCAAAGGACTTACCTCCGTCACCATCCCCAACAGCGTGACGAAAATAGGTACTGGTGCATTCATAGGTTGTTTGAGTCTTGCCTCCGCCACTATCCCCAACAGCGTGACAAGTATTGAGAATAATGCCTTCTACCATTGTCCCAATCTTACCTCTTTCACAATCCCCAACAGCGTTACGAATATTGGAGATAATGCTTTCACTGGTTGTACTAGCCTTACTTCCATCACCATCCCCAATAGCGTTACGAGGATTGGTTTTCATGCTTTCCGCAATTGTACAGGACTTACCTCCATCAGCATCCCCAACAGTGTGACTAGTATTGGTTATGGTGCTTTCGATGGGATAGATTTTCCTTATGTGGTTTCTCTAATTGAGAACCCATTTGAAATATATGGTAATATACAGGACAAGAGAACTTTCTCTATTAACACTTTCTATAATGCAACGTTGTATGTACCCAAGGGTACAATCGATAAGTACAAGGCTACGGAAGGCTGGAAAGATTTCTTGTTTATAGAGGAAGGAACAGGAGGCGGAGGTACCACGCTTGACAAATGTAAGAAACCAACCATCGGTTATGCGAACGGGAAATTGACATTCGCTTGCAGCACGGAGGGAGCAACTTGCCACTACTCAATATCTGATTCAGACATCAAGGCTGGAAGTGGAAGTGAAGTGCAACTAGGTGTAACATACAACATCAGTGTCTATGCCACCAAGTCAGGCTACGACAACTCCGACGTAGCCACAGCTACCCTCTGTTGGATAGATGCATCGCCCAAGACGGAAGGTATTACGAATGGTGTGGCTCAGATAGCTGCCCGCCCCGTTCTGGTAAAGACGGACAACGGATTCATCACCGTAGAAGGTGTGGACGACAGAGCCAATGTCACTATATACACCACGGATGGTAAGCAAGTTGGCTCTGCCATCAGCCAAAATAACATAGCCACCATCGCCACCAGCATACAACCAGGTTCTATAGCCATAGTGAAGGTGGGCGACAAGGCTGTTAAGGTAATTATGAAATAAAAAGGAAGCAAATATGAATAAACTGTTCTTTTCTATAATAGCGATGATGCTACCTTTGATAGCTAGTGCGGATGACAGTGGAAAATGTGGAGATAATCTCACATGGACTTATGTTGAGGCTACAAAGACTTTGACAATCTCTGGTACAGGTGTAATGTCGGATTATAATCCTATTACCGCAGTAAAAAAGAAAGCACCTTGGCGTGATTTAAATGTTGAAAAATTAATTTTAGAGAATGGTATTACTGAAATAGGCCAAAATGCTTTCAGAACATGCAACATTATTGCTGTTAATATACCTGCAAGTGTTACAAAAATAGGTGTGAACGCATTTTTGGGTTGTAAACTTGAAAATATTGTAGCAAATAATTCTAGCACGAGTATTGTTTATTATGAAAATGGTGAACATTATTACCCCTTTTCCGATAATACCTTTATGCATGCTATGTTATATATTCCTGAGGGCACTTGGAGTGATTATGTATATAAAGGGAGTTGGTGGAGATTTTATAATATAAGGGAGATCTCGACTAATATTTCTATGCTGTCTTCGTCACAAGTGTACACATTAATGAACACTTCAGATTTTGGATATGCTATATACGATAATGTAAGTGGGAATATAATTAAAGCAAAAGCATTTTATAGTATAGATGAAAACAATCTAAATAGTTGTTGGCAGATTGTAGAAATGGCAGGAATGAAATGCCTTTATAACGTTGGCGCAAAAAAATACGCAAATTTTTTACCTGATGGAAATATAAGTCTATCAAACTCTCCTGTTAATATAAACATGAAACAAAGTGAAATGGGAATAATATTAGGGCAGAACTCTCAACAATGGGCTTTTGTGAAAAATAGTAACCTATCTAATGCAACTAATATTGAGTTAAAAAATAGTGATACTAAAAATGCAAAGTACTTCTCATTGGACGGCAGGCAGATTTCTTCGCCTCAAAAGGGTATCAATATTATAAATGGTAAGAAGATAATAGTAAAATAAGATATATGGCATCGAAAGAACCTGGATATGTTTACATACTGACCAATCCCAGTTTCCGTGAAGATTGGGTGAAGATTGGCAAGAGCTCTCGTCCTGTGGATGTGCGCAGCAAGGAGCTTGATAATACAGCAGTGCCTCTGCCCTTTGAAATCTTTGCCACGATGAAGACGGTAAAGTATAACGAAGCAGAGAAGTTGGTGCATCGCTACATTGAGCGTTTTACCAATTTGCGTATTCGGAATAATCGAGAGTTCTTTAACGTTCAGCCCGAAGAGGCTCTAGAGATTTTCAAGGAAGTAGCCATGCTTCTTGATGATGCTGAGATATGCGAGGTACACAAAAATGGTTTGAAATCTGTAGAAATCACGGAGCCCAACAAGAAGAAAGCCCCTGCACGTTCTGAAAAGGACGGTAAGAGAGTCTGGCTTATACCTTATAATAAGAAGTATTTCAACCTAAAGGGTTGCTACGATAAATACAAAGAAGTATATTGGACTCAGCATTGCCGTTTCAAGGCTGGCGACACCGGCTACATCTATGGTTCTTCGCCCGAAAGCGCCATCCGCTTTAAGTTTGAGGTGGAAGAAGCCGATATGCCTTACGAGCCCTTTATGGATCAAGACGACGAGTTTGTTTCAGGTGATACCTCGAAGGCCAACGCCACCCACCAAGACAACATCTACGCTCATCTGATACTTACAGGAGAGACAACCACCCGACGTTTGTCGTTGGCAAATCTTCTGGAAAGAGGATTGAAAAGCGCCCCTATGGGTGCCATGAATCTTTCGAAACCTGAGATGAAAGAATTACTGGAGTATATTGAAGAGAATTTTTAATGATATATGGCAAAAAAAGAAAATACAGTCTCAATTGGATTTGAGGAAAAGATATGGAGAGCTGCCGATAAACTGCGCGGCAATCTTGATGCGTCTGAATACAAAGGCGTTGTACTGGGACTGATATTCCTGAAATATATCAGCGACAAGTTCGACGCTAAGTTTCAGGAATTGCAGAACGATGAATATGCAGACCCTGAGGATAAGGACGAATATGAAGCCGATGGCATTTTCTTCGTTCCTCAAGAAGCACGTTGGAAGGTTATCCAAGATGCTGCCCATACGGCAGAAATTGGCGTAGTGATTGACAAGGCTCTACGAGCCATTGAAGATGACAACCTGAAACTGAAAGGCGTACTCCCCAGCAACTACGCACGACCTGAATTGGACCAGCGTCGTTTAGGCGAAGTTGTGGATCTATTCTCGAATGTCAAGATGCACACCGCTGGTGACGAGAAAGACATCTTGGGTAGAGTTTATGAATACTGCTTGCAGAAGTTTGCCTCTTTGGAAGGTAAGAATGCTGGCGAATTCTATACCCCAAGTTGCATTGTGCGTACCATTGTGGAAATATTGCAACCCTATGAAGGTCGTGTTTATGACCCCTGCTGCGGTTCAGGAGGTATGTTTGTGCAGAGTGCCAAGTTCTTGGATAGACATCAGAAATCACTTTCTGGCATCAGTATCTACGGCCAAGAAGCCAACAGCACAACATGGAAGATGGCTCACATGAATGTGGCTATTCGTGGATTGGAAGCCAATTTAGGCAAGTCGTATGCAGACACCTTCTTTGATGACCAGCACCCAACATTGAAGGCTGACTTTATTATGGCAAATCCTCCTTTCAACCTTAGTGACTGGGGTGCAGACAAGTTGCAGAACGATAAACGCTGGATGTACGGTCTACCACCATCAGGCAACGCCAACTTTGCGTGGATGCAACACATGATACATCACCTTTCGCCAACAGGTCGTATAGGCTTGGTATTAGCTAATGGCGCACTCAGTTCACAGAGTGGTGGTGAAGGAACAATTCGTCAACGCATTATTGAAGCCGACTTGGTGGAAGGTATTGTAGCCCTGCCTAATCAGTTGTTCTACAGTACTGGCATTCCTGTATCGCTGTGGTTCCTCTCTCGCAACAAACAGCAGAAAGGTAAAGTGCTCTTTGTTGATGCACGCAATATGGGCAAAATGGTGACACGTGCTTTGCGTGAGTTGGATGAGAAAAACGACATAAAAAAGATTGCTGACACCTTTGAGGCTTATCGTCAAGGGACACTTGAAGATGAAGCTGGCTTCTGTGCAGTCAAGACCTTGCAGGACATCGCAGCACAAGATTTCATCCTTACTCCAGGCCGTTATGTTGACATAGCAGAACAAGAAGAAGAGGGTGAACCTTTTGTAGAAAAGATGCAGCGACTCACTTCTGAACTAAGTGAGTTGATGAATAATGGTTACATCTTAGATGAAGAAATTAAGAGACGACTCAGCAGTATTGGCTTTGAAATGCAATAAGACTATGAGTGAGTGGAAAGAATATAAAGTAGGCGATATTTTCAATATCCAAAATGGATATGCATTTAAAAGTGGAGAATTTGTAGATTATTCAGAAGATACCTACGAAGTTCTAAAAATAGGTCATATTGAAGTGGGAGGTGGATTACGTTCCGATCCTAAAAGGACATTTGTAAAAAGAGAAAGTAAATATTTAAAATGGGTATTGGAAAAGAATGATATAGTTATGGGGATGACAGACATGAAGAGTAATGTTGTCATATTGGGAATCCCTGCTTTAATTGATAAAAGTGATAAGTATGTTTTAAATCAACGTGTTGCAAGACTATCATTAAAAGATTCTCTATCTTTTGATATTTATTTTTGTTATTACCAAATGCAATGGAAAGAGTATATATCAGAGTTGAGAAAAACTGCAAATAGTGGTGTTCAAGTCAACCTTACAACATCAGGAATTTCTAATTCTTTATTATTTGTTCCTGACTTTGAAATACAGAAAAAAATAGGAGGCATACTTCGTACCCTTGATGATAAAATCAAAAACAATCGCCGCGTTAATGAAAATTTGGAGCAGCAAGCACAAGCTTTGTTTAAGTCTTGGTTTGTTGATTTTGAGCCGTTCAAGGATGAGGAGTTCGTAGAGAGTGACCTGGGAATGATACCAAAGAGTTTAGAAACAAAATACGTATCTGAAATTCCTCATATATTAGAGACAGGCAGAAGACCAAAAGGAGGTGTAGGGGAACTAAAATCAGGTATCCCGAGTGTTGGAGCAGAACATGTCAAGGGGATGGGTAAATACGATTTCTCCAAGACGAAATACATTTCAGAAGATTATGCTGCTACACTAAAAACAGGAAAAGTAAGAGGCTATGAATTGCTGATTTACAAAGATGGTGGAAAGCCTGGTTATTTCATTCCCAATTATTCGATTTTTGGTGAAGGGTATCCCTTTGATGAATGCTATCTGAACGAACATGTGTTTAAGCTTGATTTCGATAATAGAGGTTATAATATTTTCTGTTATTTCTATTTTCAGACTGACCACGTAATGACCTATCTCAATGCGCAAGGAGGAAAGGCAGCAATCCCAGGCATCAATAAACAAGACATTGAAAATATTTTAATATATTCTCCAGAAAGCGAGCAGGTGAAGAAGTTCGGTACTTTTGCTGAGCCGCTATTTACAAAGATACTTTATAATTGTAAGGAATCTCAGAAGCTCTCGATAATCCGCGACACCCTTCTCCCTAAGTTAATGTCTGGCGAATTAAGAGTGTCTGATACAGACTTGATTAACGAAATGTTAGAAAAAGGAATAAGATAAACCTATGAGCAACGAACGATTCACAGAAGACAGCTACGAACAGGCGTTGATAGACCTGTTTAAGCGGATGGGCTACGAATACGAGTATGGTCCAGATATGGAGCGTGACTATCGTGAGCCTGTGAATAAGGAAGAATTGTGGAAATGCCTGAATTGGGTAAATGGTTTGGAGTCATTCTCCCATCTGCCTAAAGACGTTTATCGTAAAATCATAGACGAGGCTGTGCGTATTGTAACCAGTATCAATGAAGGTACATTGGAGCAGCGCAATGAGCGATTTATGGACTATCTGCAAAACGGCATACCCGTTTCGTTCCAATACGAAGGAAAGACTCGTACAGAGATAGTTAAATTGATAGACTTCAGATGGCCCACACGTAGTTTCTTTAAGGTAGTAAACCAATACAGCGTTGAGGAATATGGAAAGATACGCTGTGATATGGTTGTCTTTGTGAATGCGTTGCCGATGGTGGTGATAGAACTGAAATCACCCTCACGTGAAGAAATCAACGACGATGATGCTTTCCGTCAGATAAAGCAGTATCAGCAGAAGTGTCCTTCGCTGTTTGTATATAATGTGTTCTCCGTTATCAGCGATATGCTGACTACTAAGGCAGGAACGATAACATCACCTGAGGACAGATTTATGGAGTGGAAGTCGAAAAACGGCGATTACGAAAGTACATCAGTTGCCGATTATGAGACTTTCTTTGAAGGCATCTTCTATCAGGATACGCTGGCTGACATTATGCAGAACTTTATCTGCTTCGACCACAAAGGAGGTAAAGCCGTAAAGGTGATGGGTGCTTATCATCAGTACTTTGCTGTGAATAAGGCTATGGATAGTGTCAATGATGCCTATAATCGTCAAGATGGCAAAGGTGGCGTTTTCTGGCATACACAAGGTTCTGGCAAATCGTTCTCGATGGTTTTCTTAGTACATAAGATGTTGTCAAGAGCGCCTGGTTTGACAATTGTTGTGGTGACAGACCGAAACGACCTGGATCAGCAACTGTATGAGCAGTTTGCAGGTTGCAGCAAGTTCCTCCGTCAGACACCACAGCAGGTGGGCTACGACCTGAACGATAAGGGAAAGAAAGTAGCAGCGACTTGTGGTGGACGTGCTGACCTGAAAGCCAAACTGAAGGACTTAGAGACTGGTGGTATTATCTTTACCACCATTCAGAAGTTTGCGCAGGATACAGGTTTGCTTAGTGACAGAAAGAATATTGTAGTTATTTCAGACGAAGCACACCGCTCACAATATGGAGATGAACACTGGGAGGAGAAGTCAGAGACGATGAAGAAAGGCTTTGCTTTGTTATTACGCGAGGCTCTTCCCAATGCCATTTTCTTAGGCTTCACCGGTACACCTATATCAGAGAGAGACAGAGATACCCAAGAAGTGTTTGGTAACTATATCGATATTTATGATATGACTCAGGCTGTAGCCGATGGTGCAACATTGCCTATCTACTACGAGAGTCGTGTCATCAGCCTGCAACTTGACGAGAAAGCGCTACAAGAGCTTGATGATGCTTTTGATGAGTTGGCAGAAGAAGGTGCTTCTGATGAGCAAATCAATAAGACCCGCCACGAGAATAGCGGCATCAAAGGTATTCTATGTAACGATGCTACAATCAATAGCCTATGTGATGATATTCTGAAACACTATGAAGAGAATCGCCAGCAAGAGTTGACAGGTAAGGCAATGATTGTTGCCTACAACAAGAAAGCTGCTGTTAAGATTTACAGGCGATTATTGGAACTTCGCCCTGAATGGACTGAGAAAGTACACATAGTGGCAAGCCCAGGCAACCAAGACGATCCTGAGTTTCACGAGCTTATTAACGACAGAAACAACAAGGAATATGCAAAACTCTTCAAGGACGACAATAGCCCAATGAAGATAGCTATTGTTGTAGATATGTGGCTGACTGGGTTTGATGTACCATCACTTGCTACTATGTATGTCTATAAACCTATGAAGGGGCATAACCTGATGCAGGCAATAGCCCGTGTAAATCGTGTTTATCCAGGCAAAGTAGCTGGCATGATTGTGGACTATGTGGGTATAGCTAGCGCTTTAAAAGAGGCAATGTATGACTACACCCGTAGAGACCGACAGAACTTCGGCGACCCTGATATTAAGAAGACAGCCAGAGTGAAATTCCAAGAGAAACTGGAGATATGTCGAGACCTGTTGCATGGCTATGACTACTCTCAGTTCTTTGAGGGTACTAACGCAGAGCGAGCCAAGTTGATAACAGGATGTGTAAACTATCTGCTCGACCCCAAGAACGAAGGTAACCTGAAAGATTATCAGCGCGAGAGTCAGTTGTTGCATAATGCCGAGACGCTGTGTCGCTCGTTGTTAACAAGGCCTGAGAAACTTGAGGTAGCCTTTATGGATGCTGTAAGGGTGATGCTGAGTCGTTTCACCCAGAAAGGCAAAATAAGCAAGAAGGAAATTAATGACCGCATAGCAAAATTGCTGGAACAGAGCATACAAAGTACTGGTGTTATCAACCTCTTTGAAGGGAAGGAGCGCGACTTCTCGCTCTTCGATGAGGGCTTCATTGACGAGATACGCAAGATGAAAGAGAAAAATATTGCTGTGCAGTTGTTAGAGAAATTGCTGAAAGAGCGTATCAAGAAGTTTGAACGAACTAACGTAGTTCAGAGTAAGAAGTTCAGCGAACTGATGAACCTGGCACTTTCTAACTATCTAAAGGGTATGCTGACCAACGAAGAGGTGATAGAAGAACTACTGAGGATGGCTGCTGAAATTAAGAAGAGTGAAGAGGAAGGTAACGAACTTGGTCTGACACCAGACGAAAAGGCATTCTACGATGCTCTCAGCTCTCCTGAAGGAATACGTGAGGCTTATACTGATGAGGAATTTGTTGCGCTGACAAAGGAACTAACAGAGCAGCTACGCAAGAACCGCACCATTGACTGGAACATCAAACAATCTTCGAGAGCTAAGATGCGTGTAATGGTGAAGCGATTACTGAAGAAGTATAAATACCCACCTGAGGGACAAGAGAAAGCGTTGGAAACCGTAATGGCTCAGTGTGACAAGTGGGCTGAAAATGATGATAACCTGCTTTAATCCACAATGACAGTAGACGGAATCAAGGCACGAATAGCACTCTTCAATCAGTATGACCAAGCGATGGCGAAACTGGTTGAAGAACTTGAATATTTTTATAAGAACAGCAAAGTCTTTGTGAGGCAGGAGTCGGAAGCTATCAAACTCTACGGACTTGCCTTCAACTTTGCGTGGACGTTGCGAAACAGTATTGAGTTGTGCCAGAAGTACGAGCACGAAGTAAAGAACAGCCTTCTGCATGAACGCTTTGATATAAACAAAAAACTTTCTGATGATTTTGAGCATTCTGTTAATGAGATAGTGCCTCAGTTGGAGAATCTTTGCCAGACATTAAGTGTTAGCATTGACGATAATCGGAGAGTGGAAGTGATAACCGCTGATGATAGTGATGCCGAGAAGCTATTGTCGGATAATGAATATCTTTCAGAACTCAGTAAGGATTTAGCAGCAAATGGAAACAAGATACTGAATATTGTATGCTTCTATCTGAGGCACATTTCCAAACAGCTTATCAATATCAAGACGGTAAGAGCCAACCTGACAGATAACGACTACAGGTTTCTCTTTGAACGTGAGTTTAAGGAATATATCTCTACCGATGAGTGGTGCGACTTGAAATATGGCTTCATAGAAAGGACTATTAAAAATAAGTATCACGGCATAGAACCCACAAAGGAGCAGCTTTATGAGTTGCGGAATGATGAGATAGAAAGGATTGTGGAAATGTCTGATAACTTTGGGGCAATAGACCCATATTTGGACGATTATCCCAAACTCTCACGTCATATCTTAAATAGGGATTTCAACACAGAAATCAATACGCCTGTCTTGGATTTGTTTTTGCATATAGGTCGCAAACAGATTATCGAGCAGTGGCAGGAGCAGTTAGAAGAGGAGGAATTGTGTTATGTACCGGAAGATGACGGAGAGACGGGAGTGATATATAGTGAAAAGTATTCAGAAGCTATTTGTAGAAGAACAATGCCCCAGATATTAGCACTCTACGAGGAAAGGGGTGCAATGGATTGGGTGTGCTTCTATCATGTGCTGGTCTATTTCAATTATATAGGCTGCGATGATTTCAACACATTTAACCGCTGGCTGACACAAATAACTGGTAAAGTTATCATCAGTGCAGGCAATGCACGTAAGATAAAGATGTCGTATTGGGCAAAGAATGCCAAGAAACCTTGGACGAAAGAGGGGGCTTTAGCCGAGACCAATACGGCTCAACAGGAAACAAAGTTCCGGAATTACACATTGTTGTGTGACGAGATTCGCAATATTATCAGACAAGGCTAAGAGGTCTACTTCTTAGCCTTTTTTCATGAACTGGTAACGTCACCAGTAACGCATTAATTCTTTATCAGTAACGCAGGGTAGCATAACCAGTAACGCTACTCTGCGCTATCATTATACTTATTAAAATAGTTCTAACTTTGCGACGTGAACAGGTGTCAAAGCCTCGAAGCCACGCAAAGGATAGTCCTCGCGTGAACATTATTAAATTATTACTATTATGGCTAAGAAAATTTATTTAGTGGATTCAACAGGTTATGACTTCTTTATCTGTGAGTATGATGGTCTGGGTTCTGATAACAAGCCCCGACTGACCATTATGATGCCTGGAAGTCCTGTAGAAAACTTCCTGGAGCATTTGGACCTTTATGGTGAAGCCCCTGAGGACTATTACCTTCTCTGTGAGGAAGGCAAGCAAGCTGACGCAGCATTGGTGGTCGAGATGATGGGGCAGATAATCCTGCGTGATATGAATAATTTCAGTAGGATGGCTGCCAGAATGGAACTGATGCGGAAGAATGGTATCAGCTATAGCAGGGAGATGCAAAAGGTGACAATCATGGTCTTGGAAGGGAAAGACCATGAAACTGGTGATGTGACATACCGTGCTAATATGTATATTGGCGAGGAGCTTCACTTCGTAAGTGAGAGCGATAACTATGAAAGTATTGGTGACATCATGCTGATGCTGAGAAATTTCTTCTGTTTTGTTGAGGATCAGATGCACATCCCGCTCAGGAAGCGTCTCGAGGTGCCAGCCTCATTGAAGAATTCGTGCAAGCGCTATTGTCCCAGTTTGTTTGATGAAATAGGATAGAAATGTAGAACCTGAGTTGTCGTGAGAGTTACCATGGAGAAAAGTCGACTACCTCAACACTGCTCACAAAACTTAGGAACAATGAAAGAGATTACACTAAGAATGAGCGACGAGATGGCTGTGATTATAGAACAGCTGGTGGAGCACATGACTGATGTGGAAGTGATGGATACTGGTGAATGTCCGGATGACGACACCCGTGACCTGTGGTTCAAGCAGGCCATCATGGAATTGAAAAACGATAAGGTGATACGAAGGCCAAGGGATTATGCTTGGATCATGGCTGCACTAGACCAGGATATGATGGCTGACTACGAGGGATTCATGTCGCCACAGGCGTTCATCGAGTATATGGCAACGACAGGACTGACCATGTTGCCTGATAGGACAACCTTGTTCAGGGCCTATAACCTGATAGATGGCGAATATCCTAACTGGACCTTTGACGATGAACCTGACGAGCAGGAAACAAGGAGGCGAATGAATGTTGTAGTGCGTTTTAAGAGTGCCTATTATAGGGCAAAAAGGGCGAAATGCAACAGCTAATGCAACAAACCGTTTCCATTGCAACAGCCATTGCAACACGCGATGAAACGGGCTTTGAGGGGTCTGGGAAAGTTCATACTTTTGCAATGTCAAACAGAGGAAACGACGTTTTGACAAGAGATCATTGACTTATTGGAACAACGGACACACTCGGAAGGCCGAGGAGGACATTAAACATTAAATTTCAGAAAAGATTAAAAATTAATTTTAGAAAATGAAAAAAGCAAACGAGATGGTTGCCAACGATTATGGCATTAAAGTGAAGAAGTGTTGTGGCTCGTGCCACAACCGTGGATTTGACGAACAGGACCGCCGCTGCTGTCTGCTGACAGGCAAGCATGTCAGGGGCAATGCAGTGTGCGATGACTGGTCGATGAGCGATGGGCTGAAAATTCTGGGCTGCGAACGCGGAAAGGTGCAGCGCAGAGAATATCAGCTTTCTCTGATAGAGGTACGCACCTCTGAGCTTAACGCTATAGCCAAGGGGAAAGAAATGGAACCGGCAAGCGTAGAAAGCATACGAAGGGATTTCGAACTGAAGCATGGATCGAGATACCTGTTACGGTAAACAATTCATAATTTATAATTCATAATTCATAATTAAAAGAAAAATGTGTATGACAAAATTAAACATGAAAATCAAGGTGACTACGGTGCAGCATGGTTTTGCACTGGAGATTGGAGAGAAGGGCTGGTTGTGTGAAGACGAGCTGGAACTGGCGGAGGCAGTAGCCTTCAGAGTGGGAATGGGATGCACGAAGCCCATGTCGAAAAAGAGAATGCGTATGCTGCTTCGTGCGATGGCATACGGAAGATTAAAGATCAATGAAGAAAGAAATTAGGGGAAATTGGGGAAAATTAAGCTGCGCGTTCAGTGAAGAATATCGGGGGAAATAAATTTCCCATAATTTCCCAAAATTTTATTCCAAACAAAAAAACATTAATTTAAGAACCTTGAGTGAAGCGGAGGGAATCAATTGAGCATCTGGAAACAGATGTCGGGCCCAATCTCAACACTTCTCTCAGCACAAAAACTCAAGAAGACTATGATTATCAAAGTTAAAGTAGATGACAAGACGTATGCCCGAATGACGGAGGGCAAGCGTGTGGAGGGTACCATCGGATATAACGAGTTTACCAAGGAACACGACTTCAATGCGTTTAACAGAAAATCAAGAGAACCAGGGTACGAAAGACCAAAGGATGAATCGCTGTATGAGACCAGCAGTGGATGGTTGAAAGCGAGCATCAAGAAATTCAAGATCTTCGTAAGCGTGAACCGATCGATGGGTCGTGGACGCAGCAGTGCAGAACTGATGATGCAAGCCAAGGAACTGACTGACTGGCTGAAGAACACGAAGGGTATCGAGGAAATCATGGACGAAGTTTAACAACACAAAAACTATTGAGATAAGATTATGGAAAAACTAGTAACTATTATCGACGTTGGCAGTTACTCGGAACGCCAGTACCAGAAGCAGGACGGTACCACCGAATATTTCAAGAGTCGTGGCATCACGATGAAACACGGTGGTGACACCTTCTATGGGGAAATGGTGGGCGATTTGGCCTCGAAGAACCGCGATACGGAGTTCCAGCAAGGTATGCCCTATATTGTAAAGGGATTCTGGAAGCACCGTACATGGCAGGACCAGAGTGGGCAGACACGACACGAGAACGCCTTCTACATCACGGATTTGCAGGCATTATAGTCTATGTTTTGTACACAAGAAAATCAATTTGTTTCTCCAGCAGTGCCCGGCACGCTGGAGAAACTAAACGAGATTCTGGATTCGCCAAGGGTGAAGTGGAAGATTGAGACCATCAGGGCTGTACGGAAGCCAGATGCCATCAAACTGTGGGCCAGCAACACCGATTTTCAAAAATTCTGCCTTAAGGAAGCAGCGAAGAAGAAGGTGGGCGAGGCTTTTCAGCAACTGACAGAGGAAGAGAAACTGGTAAGATGGGCTACAGCCTTGAAGGAATCGCTACCACCCCTAATCTTTGGAGCCAGGGACTTCGACGAGACGCCCCTGAAGACAGACCCCAGCAGAACGATGAAACGCAGGGTGCTGGCAGGCATCCACCTCAGCGGCCTGTTTATGTTCGACGTGGACCATGTGGACAACCCGCATGAGATATTCGAAAGGACACAGCAAGAGGGATTTCCTTGGGAGGTGGTATTTGCGCACCTGACATCGTCGGGACAGGGACTGCGACTGGTCTGCAAGGCCCGTGTGGAGATTGGCAACATTGCTGATAACCAGATAGCACTGGCCAAGGAACTGGGCGTGACGCCCGACCTGAGTTGCATCGACGCATCAAGAATCTCGTACGCACCCATGCGTGAGGATGTGTATTTTTTGAACGAAGAAGAACTATTAAACTATTACAATGAGGAGTTTGACAAGGCTTATTGCGAGGCTTATCGTAAGGGTTGTACTGAACCTACGAAAGAAATGAGAAATGAGAAAGGAGAAATGAGAAATGGGAATGAGAAAGGAGAAGTGAGAAATGAAGAGGACGATGATGGAGAATTCGACTATCACGGAGTCAGCTACGCCAAAATCTGCGAAGTGTGGCAGGAAGCGCAAGGTGGTGCGCCAGGCGTGGGAGATCGCCACCGAACCATGCTGCAACTGGCTCTCGACCTTAGGTATATCTGCGATAACCAACCGGAACTGGTGTGTAGGGCCCTTAAACGGTGTGGATTTGTGCAGGACGTCATCCGGGAGCGAGGAGAAGAAGAGGTCAGAGGAGTTGCTGATTCGGCTTGTGAGCGAAGAATGTATAAGGACATCCCGAAAAGGATGCAAGGGGTTCTTGCGCGTGCAGGTATACAACTCGGCCAGTCAGCAACAGCTGAGCGACCTGTGGCAAGCGCTGACATCCCTTACGAGCAGTACGCTCAAAGGCTGGAACCTCTCCTTAGCGCTCCTTATGCCGAAGCCTGTAAGCAAGTAGACAGACCTAACTGGTTGGGGGCGGTCTTTGCCTCGGGAGCGATGTACTGCACGCTGCTGACACGATGCTGGTACGAACACTTCAATGGCGCCAAACAGCGACTGAACCCGCAGGTGCTCATCATCGGTGAGCCTGCTACGGGTAAGAGCTTTGCCAAGGACTTGGACGACCAGATTATGTGTGTCATGCGCGAGCAGGACAATGAGGTTCGTGCGCAAGAGACGCGCTATAAGCAGGAGCAGAAGAAGCGTGGAACATCGAGCAAGGCGCAGAAACAGGAAGCGCTGGTGGAGCCTGAGGGAATGATACGTTATCTGCCTACCAAAACCTCAAACAACATCTTCTTCCGAAGATTGAAGAGGGCCAAGGAGGTGGTGGATGGAGAACAGATGCCCTTGCATCTGTATATGTTCGACTCGGAGCTGGACAGCAGTATCACGGCACAGAGCGGTGGCTCATGGATAGGCAAGCACGACCTGGAATTGAAAGCATTCCACAACGAGCTATCGGGTGTGGATTATGCCAACAACGACAGCATTAACGACATCCTGCCCATCTATTGGAACTCAGTCACGACAGGTACGCAGATTAGCCTCTATAAAAAGTTCACTCTCAGGAATATCAATGATGGCTTGTGCAGTCGCGTCTGCATCTTCCCGATGAAGACGGCACGATACCTGATGATCAAGAAGAAGAATGTGGACTGGGAGGCGAACGAGGCCATGAAGCAGTGGGGTTATAGGTTCGAAAAACTGCATGGCGAACTGCCCTTGCAGCGACTGACTGACCATGTGTATGACCTCTGCGAGCTCAGTGCCCAAGAGGCGGAGGCTGCGGATGACCATGTGCTGGACTACCTCAGAAAGCGTGCGGTGTTCTATGCCACGTGGTTGACCATCCCTCGCATCCTGGCTCGCCAGTATGAGGAGTTCAGGAAAACGGGGAAACTGGAAATCACGGATGACGACCTGAAGTTTGCGACGCTGATCTACGACGCAGTGATCTACTTCCAAGACCACTTCTTTGGTCAGATGTTGCAGGACTCCTGGGACAATGCTGCCCGCGAATATGTGCCACGACGCAGGAATACCAAGAATGCAGAGGCATACAAAAGTCTGCCTGAAACTTTTGGGGTGAAGGATGTGATGAGTATGCTGGACATCGAAGATAACCCTGCTCGTCAGCAATGTAACCGTTGGGTGACGCATGGTTTCATTGAGCGAATTAAACAAGGGAAGTACAGGAAAATCATCAAGGATTTGATGATTTAAATGAGAAGTGAGAAATGAGAAGTGAGAAATGAAAATGAGAAATGATGAAATGAAACTCTCCGAGCATTTCGAGCTCGGGGAGTTAACCAAGACGAAAACGGGAATTGAAAATGTTCCGAATGAGGAACAAGTAGAGAACTTAAAGCGAGTGTGTGGTTGGCTGGAACAACTGAGAAGACGATGGAATGGCCTGTATGGCGATGGGGATGACCCCATCATCATCAACTCTGGGTTCCGTAGTCCGGAGGTGAACAAGGCGGTAGGGGGATGGGCACAGAGCAACCACTTGACAGGTTGTGCCGTAGATATCCGATGCATCGGTATTGAACAAGCTATTCGCTATGCAACCCTATTGCTGGACATCAGTGACCTGAACCACGAGGATTTCGATGAGCTGATAATAGAACGGAAGGGTTACTCCTACTGGATTCATTTCGCAGTCCGTCCGTTTGGCAATCGCAGGCGTACGAACTTTAAAAGGTAAGTTTAAACGATGAAGATAACAAAAATGGCAGTTTACGTCCAGAACTCTTGGTCGCCAGTCTGTTCCATTTCTCCCTGACACTTGGGGCAGGTTCGCTTATCCCACAGTCTGATGTTGTCACTGCCACATTGTAAGCACAGACGCCCGACTTCGCTGCGGTAAGAGGGGGCTACATCGGCAATGATGCCACCAACCACAATGTTCTGGATGGTTTTGCAATCGGGACACGACATCGCAGTAATCTCTTGACGAAAGAGTCCACGACCTTCGTATACCTCGGCTTCATAGCCGCACTGCTTACAGCGATATTTCAGTTTCCAAGCCATTCTGTTCGTTCCGTTGGGAGAAAAGAAAGGGGTGCCCAAAATGGGCA
>Ga0256405_10006652_pt1 | contig 18258 bp, 8 predicted proteins | sample RumenRJG_02DNA_FD_189096 | JGI IMG/M metagenome (GOLD analysis project Ga0256405, IMG submission 189096) | Bovine rumen microbial communities from Lethbridge, Alberta, Canada - RJG_02 | ecosystem: Host-associated > Mammals > Digestive system > Stomach > Rumen | place: Canada: Alberta | collected... | reverse complement strand
ATGGGAAATATGATGCCCCGGGAGTTGCACAACTGAAAGAAGGCAAGAATGGCGTGTGGAGCTACACTACCGACAAACTATCATCAGAGCTATACAGCTATAACTTCACCGTTGACGGAATGAAATATCTTGATCCATCAAATATCTATATCAACCGCGATATTTCTTCATTCACAAGTATCTTTATTGTAAAAGGACAAAAGGGTGAAAAAGGCGACTTGTATAGCGTGAACGAGGTGCCACACGGAAATGTAAGCAAGGTGTGGTACAACTCTCCTAAACTGAAAATGAAGCGTCGCATGACTGTTTACACTCCTGCAGGATATGAAAAGGGCGGACGCTACCCTGTGCTCTATCTTTTGCATGGTGCAGGCGGCGACGAGGAAGCATGGATGACATTAGGTCGTGCTGCTCAGATAATGGACAACCTTATTGCTGCAGGAAAGGCAAAACCAATGATTATAGTAATGCCTAATGGCAATCCTAACTGTCAGGCAGCACCTGGGGAATGGTCATGGGGAATGTACACACCAGGATTCCGCACAGCAGGAACAGGTCCTACTGCAGCCCCGGCAGCATCAATGGAAGAAAGTTTCATGGACATAGTAAACTACATGGACAAGCACTATCGCACACAGAAAACCCGTGCCGGACGCGCTGTATGCGGACTATCAATGGGTGGTGGTCACACCTTCGGCATAAGCCGTCTCTACCCTACCACATTCGACTATTATGGTCTGTTCTCTGCAGGTTTGCATCTTAAAGGAAACTTCAACCAGAATACATCTTTCGCTGACCAGATGAAAGACAACAAACCTTTTGATCAGCAGATGAAAAAACTCTTCGAAAGTCGCCCAAAACTCTATTGGATAGCCATTGGAAATACCGATTTCCTATACAACAGCAACACAGATCTCCGCAAATATCTTGATGACCACAAATACAAATATGAATATCTTGAAACAGATGGTGGTCATATATGGAGAAACTGGAGAATATACCTAACAGAATTTGCACAGAAAATCTTCAAGTAAACACTATTAGACCTAAACAACAAAAGAGGGTGAGTCTATTTTGACTCACCCTCACTTTTTTATTTATACTGCGTTGGCGTAACACCAAACTGCTTTTTAAACACGTAAGAGAAATGACTCTGTGTAGAAAAGCCAGTCATGTCTGATATTTCAGAAATGGTGTGATGTCCTTCTTTAATAAGTTCTGCCGCACGGTTCAACTTATATGTTCTAAAGAAATTGCTTGGAGTTTCGCCTGTAAGACCTTTTATCTTATAATACAGCTTTGTTCTTGAGATATGAATGAGGTCGGTAATATGAGCCACATCTAACTCTGAATTAGCAAGTTCATCTTCCATAAGCTGATACAGTTCTTCCATAAACTGCTTATCCTGATGAGAAAGAACATTTTCTACATCCTCATCTGTTGTCTTTGTTGACTGACTAAGAATATGGCGCACACGCAGACGATTATTAAGCTGTGACTTGATAAGAGCCAGCAAAACATTAGGATCAAAAGGCTTGGTTACATAGGCATCAGCACCTACATTAAGTCCTTCAACCTGATTTTCTGGTGTTATCTTAGCAGTTACAAGAATAACAGGAATATGACAAAGCTGTATATCCTGCTTTATCTCACGGCATAGTTCATAACCTGTCTTTCCTGGCATTATAACATCCGAGAGTATGATATTGGGTTCTTCCTCGCGCATTTTAGTCAAAGCATCCTCGGCATCAAGACAAGTGATTACACGATATTGTGCAGAGAGTAATGCCTGCATATAATTGATTATCTCCGTATCGTCATCAACAACAAGAATAGTAGGACGATGATCTTTATCTGTCAGTTGCTGTTCATTCACAGAAACCTGAACAATATTATCAACAGGAGCAACATAGCGCTGTCCGTCGTCTATCGGGCGACACTCCTCATCAGAATACATTTCACGATTCAAAGGATAAACAAAAGCAAACTCTGAGCCTTGTCCGTCTCTACGATTAAATGCCTTGAGATAACCATGATGCAACTCTGCCAAACGACGAGAATAATACAAGCCAATACCTGTACCCCAGTTGATTATCGCCTTTGTTTGATTATCAAGCTGATAATAACGTTTAAAGATATTTTCCAACTGATCTTCAGGGATGCCCTTTCCTGTATCAGCAACAGCAATTTTTACATATTGTTGACAATTGTCTTCGTCATTCAGCCTCAGAATACCTTTTGCCTCATCACGAGTGATAACGTCAAGATATATATATATACTACCACCTACAGGTGTGTATTTAAGAGCATTAGACATAAGATTGCTCACTATCTTTTCAAGTTTATCGCTATCTGTCCATGCTTGAAGGGTATCTTCCATGCCATAGCGATGAATAGTCATTCTTTTCTGTCGTGCATTGAACTCAAAATCATCACATATTGTATTCAAGGCACTCACAACATCCATTTCTGAAACATTAAGTCTAAGAGTGTCGTTCTCAAGTTTATTAAAATCCATTAACTGATTTACAAGCTTGAACATGCGCTGAACACTATGCTGAGCTATGGCAAGAAGGTGACGATTTTCCTTACCCACAGTCTCACTTTGAGCAAGTTGAGTAACAGGACCAGAAATCATTGTGAGAGGAGTTCTGAATTCATGAGCTATATTAGCAAAAAAGCTCATATTCATCTTATTAGTACGCTGTTCTTGCTCTTTTTCTTTCTCTATCTCACGAGCTTCTTCTCTTGCACGAACAAGACGCTTACGTGCTACATATATCTGGCGAACTATTAAGCTGGCAATAAGAACATATATTATACAAGCCCACCAAGAACGCCAGGGAGCCTGACGAACAATAACATCAACCTGCGTTTCACCAAGAGTAGTTTGACTATCACTTGCTGTTATCTTTACCTTGAACGTATAATGACCAGCTGGCATGTTTGCATAACTTGCTACATGTGCATTGCCTGCATCAATCCAGTCCTTATCATAGCCTTCCATCTGATAATAATAGTGCACACGTTCATACTGGCTATAATCAAGAGCGCAATACGACAAACTGAAGGAGTTTTCATTATAGTCAAGAACTATACGTTTACAACTATCAAGAGTGGTTTCTATCTCGCCATCATCACATGGACGCACCAACAGATTATGTACCTTTAAATCCTGCAAATATAAAGGTATCTGCTTACGCATGGAAATATCAATAGGATTGAAATAGGTAAGTCCATGAAGACCACCAAACACAAGTTGTCCATCAGGCATACGGCATGATGCTCTATCATTAAACTCATCACCTCCCAAGCCATCGGTCTTATAGAAACTGGTCATCTTGCCTGTAGATATATCAAGCTTGTTAAGTCCCTTAAGAGTAGAAATCCAGATATTTCCTTGATTATCTTCCTCAATACTACTAATATCCGAGCAAGAGATACCAGCCACATGTTCTGCTCTATTTGTCTTTGGAGTATATTTTATAAGTCCATTGCTCACTGTTCCTATCCACACAATACAATTAGTATCTTCAAAAGCCTTAACTGGGATAAATGTACTTCGGCGAATACAAGCTTTCCTGTCTTCTGTACTGATGGTTATTTCATTAGTCTGTCTGTTGGCTGCATTCATCAGCAGCATCTTCTGATTAAAAGCAGCTATCATAATCCTCCCATTACGCAAAGGGAGAAGAGAAGGAATGAAAGTGTAGCCGTTATACACCTGACGCGGATACAACTTCTTTTCTCCTGGTGTAACACAATAAAGTGTATTAGTGAAATTAGCTATCCATATTGTTCCGTCAATAGCTTGCTGAATGTCCATAACTCCTGAAAGCAGGTAGTAGTCAACAACTCTTAGAATAGAACCATCATAGAAACATCTAACAACAGAACTACCGGTAGATAACCAAAGATAGTTTTCACGGTCTATAAGCATGTGAGCAAATCCTTGATTCTTCTCTATCTCAGAAAGTCCCATAACATCAATCTGTTTCACGGAAGCTGGCGAAAGTGTTACTGCATAAATTCCTTTAGTAGGAACAGAAGCCCATAGCACTCCCCGCTTATCAACGACAACAGCAGAAACAGAATTGTTTCCTATAGCACGATTGATGCTACGATTGTAATTAAATCTCTCTTCGTAATAGTATTCCGCTTCTATACCTTTGTCTGATGTTCCCATCCACAAATTCTTGTGTGAATCATACAACAGCACAGAAACGGATCCCGAAGGCATCTCGAAGGGAAACTGACCATCAGATTGCCGTATCACGCTATTGTCTGAAGGCCGATAAAGAAAGCCCCCATTACGATCGGTAGCAATAAGCTGCTCACCATTTTCCATGGTGGTAACAGCATTTATAATTCCTCCATTTACTGTTATACCCTTCAGTAGCGCTTCGTTAATAGTCGAAAACTGATTATTATGCGTATTATAGGCAAGAAGTTGTCCATAACCCGAAAGAATGATGGTTCCATCGTTGTTCAGGTGCGAGAAGAAATAATAACCTGCAAGCTGTATCGTTTTTTTAAGCTTAAAATCGTTACCACTATATTTGCATATATAACTTGCGCCAACCGACCAAATATCACCCATTTCATCGAGAAAAACATTCCCTGTAAACTGTTTTTTCTTATCAAGGTTCGAAATAACAATCTTAAATTGCTTATCTGCTTCATCATACAACAGCAACTCATTGTTATTGTAGATAAAAACACGTCCGTTACGGTCTTCAAGAAACTTCAAACAGTTCTTGCTTCCCTTAGGAATAGAAACACGCTGAAACTGGTCGTTAGCCATATAAAGACAGGGACCATTAATCGTTCCAACCCACAAACGATCCTTACTGTCAACAAACAGAGACTTTATCTGATTATCCTGCAAGCCCTCAGAATCATCTGTACAGAAATACTGATGATACTCATGACCATCATAACGGTTAAGACCTCTGAAAGTACCTATCCAAATGTAACCACGGCTATCCTCCACCATAGCTGTTACATGCTTATTTGACAATTCATTAGAGATAACAAGAGAGTTCTCTGCATCTTTATCCTTTGCTGGTTTTTGATTCTCATGCGAACATGACACTACAAGAGTCAACAACACTAACAACGGGATATGTTTTACATGTTTCGATATTTGCATTTAATTGTTTAGATACTTTTGTTATTTATGGTTTACATTCGCAAATGTACTAAAAAAGCATAGATTACAAAAAAAATAACATACTATTTGAACATTTTCGACTGGTTTTGAACAATTAAGAAAAAGCCATATTACTTTTGAACACTTTGAAAAACTTAAAAACTAACTTCGACAGAGTTTATCCCAAAAGGGCATTACCTTTGCCAACAAAACCTAAACACGGGAAAAATAAAGTCCTAAACAATAACCGTTAAACTCATCTAAACAATGAAACATTTTAGTATTCAAAGGTTATCAACCTTGTTTGCCTTGCTTGTGATTAGCACGGCGTGTGCATTAGCACAAACAATTAAAATCTCAGGTACTGTTACCGACGAAATGGGTGAACCATTGATTGGTGTTAGCGTCGTCGAAAAAGGTACCGCGAAAGGCAGCATTACCGACTTAGATGGAAAATATTCCATTGAAGTAACGAGTGGTGCTACGCTTTCATTCTCTTATATAGGATATGTGACTCAAGAGAAAAAAGCAACTGCAAAAACCATTAATGTTAGCTTAAAACCCGACTCTAAGACTCTTGAAGATGTTGTTGTGGTTGGATATGGCGTTCAGAAGAAAAGCTCTGTTACTGGCGCCATTTCACAAGTGAAGGCTGAAGATATGGAAAACCGCACTATTACTGATGCAAAGCAAGCCCTTCAGGGAAAGACTGCCGGTGTGCAGATTGTTTCTTCATCAGCAGCGCCAGGTTCAAGCCCCACCGTTCGTGTACGTGGTTTCTCATCTAATGTAAGTTCAGAACCATTATATGTTGTTGACGGTGTCCGTTTGAGCGACATCAGCGGTATCGATCCAAACGACATTGCTTCAATGGAAATTCTTAAGGATGCTGCATCTGCAGCTATCTATGGTGCTGAAGCTGGTAATGGTGTTGTACTTATCAGCACAAAGAAAGGTCAAGCCGGCGAAGGAAAGATTAGCTATAGCTTCCAATTCACAGGTCAGTCACTTGCTCATGTACCAAACATGCTCAATGCAGAGGAATACATTGATTATATGACTGAAAGTAGCACATTCACCAAGGACTATATGCTTAAGAATTGGGATGGTGTCACAAATACCGACTGGACAAAGGTTGCTTTTGAAAATAGTAAAATGATAAAGCATAACGTTGCCTTTACAGGTGGTGGCGACCGCGGAAACTACTATCTTTCTCTCACATACCTAAACAATAATGGTATCGTTAAGGGTGATGCTGATACCTATCAGCGTCTCACAGCAACAATCAATTCAGAATACAAGATTAAAAATTGGCTGAAAGTTGGTACTACCAACCTGATTGAGAAATACAATATACGTCAGGTATCATCAAACAGCGAGTATGGTTCTCTGCTTACTTCTGTCATGATGCTCGACCCTCTCACTCCAGACACATATACTGCTGACAATCTGCCATTCAATATGGCTAATGCCTTAAATAACGGAAAGCACCTTTTAACCGATGAAAACGGCAATTATTATGGTGTATCTAAGTTCTATGCAGGTGAACAATATCATCCTATGATTATGCGTGACAACAGTCTTGCAAAGAATAGTGGATTCAATATCAACGGTTCTATCTATGCTGATTTCACACCTATCAAAGACTTCACATTTACATCTCGCTTCGGCTACCGATTAGCAGGTGCTCGTAGCAGCAGTACAAGTTTACCTTTCTATGGCAACAGCGTGCAAAGCAACGACTATGTAAGCCAGAATGGTCAAAGTTCAACCACTATCTACTATCAATGGGAGAACTTTGCCAACTACATGAAATCATTTGGTCAGCACAACGTTAATGCAATGGTTGGTATGTCATATCAGGAACAGTCATACGACTATGTTAGTGGTGGCTTGTCAGCAAACAACGAAGATGCTCTTCTCAAGAACGATCCTTTGTTCTACTATCTTAACTATGGCTCAGCATCTGCAACAAAGAGTGTTGGTGGTGAAAAAACACGCACAGCAAAGCTATCTTACTTTGGACGTTTAGGATACAACTACGCAAACAAATACTTTGCTCAGTTCTCTCTTCGTGCCGACGCAGCTGACCTCGCACTTCTTCCAAAGAACACACGTTGGGGATATTTCCCAGCTGCTTCTGCAGGATGGACTATCTCTGAGGAGAAATTCTTTGAGCCTATTCGTAACACCATAAACAGCTTGAAACTCCGTGCCAGTTGGGGACAGAACGGTAGTCTTTCTGCTCTTAGCGGATATTCTTACAGCACAGATATGTCACAATCAGGTCTTTACCCTTTCTCAAGCGGCATCGACTACACACGTGGTGTGAAACCATCTACTATGGGTAACGATGACTTGAAGTGGGAGACATCAGAGCAGACCAACGTTGGTTTTGATACATATCTCTTCAACAGCAGACTTAATTTCAGCGCTGACTACTTCGTAAAGAAGACTAAGGATCTTTTGATTTGGAACACCACCCCTTCACTTGAAATTGGTGGTAGTACATCTCCTATTAATGCTGGTGATGTTAGCAACAAGGGTTTTGAATTTGAACTTGGATGGCGCGACCACATAAAGGATTTCAACTATAGCATTCGTGGTAATCTCGCTACACTCAAGAATAAGGTAACTTATATTGATCCTTCTATCACCCGTTTGGCTGGTACCAACTTCCACACCTCTACCGTAACCTACTTTGAGCAGAATTATCCTGTTTACTATTTCCGTGGATACGTGTTTGACGGCATCGACAACGAAGGAAATCCAACCTTTAAGGATCTTGACAATAGCGGTGGCATCAGCGATGGCGACCTCACTTATCTTGGCGATGCTATTCCTGACTTCACATATGGAATCACTCTTACAGCAGCCTATAAGGGCTTAGATCTCACCGTCTTTGGTACAGGAGCATACGGCAACGAAATATTCAACTGTATCAACCGTCCTGACTACGCAGCAAGCAACAAGCAGAAAGACTTATTCTATACCGATCGTTGGACACCAACAAATCCAAATGGCACACAGCCACGTGCAGGCGCAGCAACAATGGAGTATAGTTGTTCAAGCGCAATGGTGTTTGATGGCTCTTATTTCAAGATTAAGCAAATTCAGCTCGGTTACACCTTGCCTAAGAAACTTACCCACAAGATTGCTGTTAGCAATGCACGCGTTTACGTATCATTGGACGACTTCTTTACATTAACCAGCTACAAAGGCTTCGATCCTGAAGCATCAGCTAACTCTACTTCAGGTATGGGTATCGACAAGGGTGCCTACCCCATGTCAAAGAAACTGGTGCTAGGTTTCAATATCGATTTTTAATCGATTTCATCGACTATTATCAAAACAACAATCGTAAAATCATTATGAAAAAGTCATTTCTAAATATATGTCTTATTGCCAGTCTTGGATTAGGCATTACAAGTTGCGAAAACCGACTCGACATCGCAAAACATGGAAACATGGGTAGTCTGGAGTCATTTTACCAAACCAATGAAGAAGCAGATCAAGCTCTCGCCTCGTTATATCTTTCATTCCGCTCACTTCACTACAACTGGTATCTGGTGAAAAACCTTCTATCAGATGATTCTTGGTGTGGCGGTGGTTCTCGTGGCGACAACGCTGATTTAGAGAAACTCAACGAATATACTTTCGGTATAGACCATAGTAATATTCAAAGTTTGTATTCTGGACTATACAATCTGATTTACAATGCCTGCCTTATTACAGATAAGGTTGAACCAAATACAACAGAAAAGAAGCGTTGTGTTGCCGAGGCAAAATTTTTCCGTGCCTTTGCTCATTTTGAACTTGTTACACTATGGGGCACAGCCCCAGTAGTTGACCATCTCCTTGCAACAAGTGAATATCGTCCAACAAACAGTTCTACAGCTGATCTTTGGGCTGCAGTAGAAAAAGACCTTACTGAAGCTATAGAATCAGGAGTACTGCCATCTAAGACAGATGCTAATGATGCAGAGACAGGAATCCGCATTACCAAGGAAACAGCCGAAGCTTATCTTGGCAAGGCTTATTTGTTCCAAGGCAAATATGCCGAAGCTGCCACTATGCTTGGCAAGGTTATCAGTTCAAAGAAATACGAACTGTATAAAGGCGATTACGATCAGCTTTTGCATGCAGCAAACAACAACTGCTGTGAATCTATTCTTGAAGTTCAGATGAGAAATGATAGCGAACAGGCTATGAGTCAGATGACTATGGAATATATTATGACAGGCTGGCGTTCAGACAAACTCAGCTATTCAGGACAAGCCAACAACGAGATAGCGCAAGGAACCTATGGTTTTCTTAACCCAAGAAAAGACCTTTATGATGCATTCAAAGAAATGGAAGGCGAAAACGGCTATCGTCTAAATGCAACCATACGCACATACGACCAGTTGGTAAACTATGGTATTACTCTCCTTCCAGGAGCTTTCCTTTATGGAAACGAAGGATATTTCTACTGGAAAAACCGTCCTTTAAAGGCTGACCTCATCAAGGATTTCTCTGGCTTCCAGGCTTTCCAATACACAAACCTTCGTGTGATGCGTTATGCTGAAGTTCTGCTCATGGCAGCCGAAGCTTATCTAATGTCTAACGATCCTACAAACGCGTTAAAGTGCATCAACGAGGTTCGTTCTCGTGCTAAACTCAACGCTTTAACATCTGTAACCCTTGACGATATCAAGAAAGAAAAACGCCTTGAACTCTGCAATGAGGGTGTACGTTATCAGGATCTCGTCCGCTGGGGTGATGCAAAATCAGTCCTTGCAAACCAAGGTGCAAAAGTTCCTTCATTATCAACAACAGGTGTAGTGTGGCCCGTAACAAACCAGAATTATGGCTTTAAGGATAAAAACATGCTGCTACCTATTCCTTTGAAGGAAACAGAACTTAACAGCAATATCCAACAGAACAATGGATGGAATTAATATTCGTTTGTAAAAACATTAATAAATGATAGCAATGAAAAAGTATTTATATATTGTTGTTACATGTATCGCAACAATGTTTACGGCATGTAATACCGATGCTGTAAGCGATTTGAATGGCACATACAGTAATATTGAAAGATATAACTACACACAAGCAAGTGTGCAGCCAACAACAAAACTTAAGAAGGGTATAAAATCACTCAACATCAGTTTCACGGATGCTTCTAACCAAACAGCATCAATATCATTTGCATGTGCAGAGTGGGTTCTTCAGCAGAACACTTATGTGGTAAAGACAGAAGCAACTCTTGACAGAGATTGTGCTGGAACTATCAATGGCAAACAAATAACAGAAGGTACGTTAGATGTAAATACACAGGTAAACGCTACCGACACCACATATTATATTAACGGATTAGTTAAATTGGCTGACGGAACAGAAACAGTCATCAACTACTCTGGCGTGTTGAGTTTCATTACCGGTGTTGACGATCCAGAAGCAAGTGGTTACACCTTTACAATTGCAGAACAGCCTGTTTCTATTATGGACTACACCACTTTCACTCCTATTAACTATCCTGATGTAACAAAGTATATCATTACAGTTAATGATCCTAATGGCAAAAAGGTTGCCGAATTCAACACTATCAACGCCAATAGCCTTGCTGCTTCGGCCTTGACAGGCAACTACACTGTAGAATCAAATGCTCATGAAGCAAACACCATAGATGCAGGATTTGCTTACCCAGAATATAGCATTTTTGGTGGAACATTCTATACCGATGCCAATAGTGTGACACAATACATTACTGCAGGAACAATAAATATTGAAACTGCTACTGATGGCGAAGGGCACACTCTATTCACATTTTCTGGCGCTTCTCTTTCTACTGTTGACACCAATGGTACAGCAGGAACTGCAGGTACTTTCAAAATCCCATTTGCAACATTAAATAATTAAGAATAATGAAAAAACAAATCATGACATTATGCTTTGCGTTAGCCGCTGTCAGCGGCTTCGCTCAGCAAGCTCTCTTCGGTGGAACACAGATTGTTTCGCCCGAAATCAATAGTGACAATTCGGTTACCTTCCGCATCATGGCTCCTCAGGCACAGAAGGTGCAGATTACAGGCGACTTTCTTCCAACACAAAAAATGGAAATCCCAGGATATGGAAAATATGATGCTCCTGGTGTTGCCGATCTCACAAAAGACGAGAAAGGTGTATGGACATTCAAATCAAAAGAATTATCTCCAGAACTATATAGCTACAACCTGCTTGTTGATGGCGTAAAGATTACCGACCCTTCAAACGTTTACTCCATTCGTGACATCGCATCAGTAACAAGTATATTCCTTATTGGTGGCGACTATGCCGAGAACTATAAGGTTAATAAAGTGGCTCATGGCACAGTATCAAAAGTGTGGTACAACAGTCCTACAGCTGGCCTTACACGCAGAATGACAGTTTATACTCCTGCAGGTTATGAGACAAGTGGCAAACGCTATCCTGTGCTTTATCTGCTACATGGTATTGGTGGCGACGAACAGGCTTGGATGGAACTGGGACGTGCATCTCAGATTCTTGACAACCTGATTGCTCAGGGAAAAGCAGAACCAATGATTGTTGTAATGACTAATGGTAATATTTCTCAGGAAGCATGTCCTGGCGAAACATCAGAAGGCTTCAAAGTGCCTACCTTAGCTCTGCCTAAGACTATGGACGGCTATTTCGAGCAGGCGTTCCCTGATGTTGTGAACTTTATCGACAAGACTTATCGCACAAAAGCCGACAAACAGCATCGTGCTATTGCAGGTCTTTCTATGGGTGGTTTCCACTCTCTGTTCATATCTATCAACAATCCAAAGATGTTTGATTATGTTGGTTTGTTCTCTGCTGCCGTTGACCAGCAGCAAAAGGGAGGACTTGACGCTATATATGCTAATCGTGACCAGAAGATAGACCAACTCTTTGCACAGAATCCAAAACTATTCTGGATTGGCATAGGTAAAACCGACTTCCTATACAAGAACAATACCGATTTACGCAAGACCCTTGATGCAAAACATCACAAATACACTTATATGGAAACAGAAGGTGGACATATTTGGAAAAACTGGCGCATCTATCTTGCTAACTTCACACCTCTGCTGTTCAAGTAAAGATAAGCCCCATAAACCGAACGATTATTCATTATGAAAGTTAAAACTCTATTATTACTGACAACTGCAGCCATGATGGCTGCAGCTTGTTCTCAAACCAAACAAATGGATAAGGAAGAACTCCTTAGCCAAATGTCTATAGAAGACAAGGCTCATCTTGCCATCGGCACAGGAATGGCTGGATTTAGCAACGCTAATAGTCCTACTATAGGAGCAACAAAGAATCTTGTTCCTGGCGCAGCAGGTACCACCTACCCTCTCGATTCTTTAGGTATTCCATCTATTGTGCTGAGTGATGGACCTGCCGGATTACGCATTGATCCAAAACGTGACGGCGACAAGAACACTTATTACTGCACTCATTTCCCTATCGGAACTCTGTTAGCTTCTACATGGAACCAGCAACTTGTTGAAGAAGTGGGAAAAGCCATTGGTAACGAGGTAAAAGAATATGGTGCTGATGTGTTGCTTGCTCCAGGAATGAATATTCATCGTAACCCGCTCAACGGACGCAACTTTGAATACTATTCCGAGGATCCTGTTGTATCTGGTCTTACGGCAGCTGCCTACGTTAATGGAGTACAGTCAAATGGAGTGGGAACAAGTGTAAAACACTTCTTTGGAAACAATCAGGAAACCAACCGCATAAACAACGATGCACATATCTCTCAACGAGCTATTCGTGAGATTTATCTCAAACCTTTCGAGATTGCTATCAAAAAGAGTAACCCATGGACTGTAATGACTTCCTACAACCATGTAAATGGCAAATATACCTCGGAAGACAAGGAACTGCTCCAAACTGTTCTGCGCGATGAATGGGGATATAAAGGAATGGTTATGACAGATTGGCTGGGTGGTTTTGATGCACCTCAGCAGATGCGTGCCGGCAACGATATGCTTCAGCCAGGAAAAGCAGGACAGTTTGAAAGCATAGTAAAAGCTCTTTCTGACAGCTCTCTGAAAATGGAGGATATGGATCGCAATATAGGAAGAATCCTCGACCTCATTCAGAAAACACCAAAATGGGCGGGATATAAATACAGCAACAAGCCTGACCTAAAGGCACACGCAAAGATTACCCGCCAGTCTGCCTCAGAGGGTATGGTTCTTCTTGAAAACAAGCAGAACACATTGCCTCTCAACAAAACTATCAAGAATGTTGGTATATATGGTTGCACATCATACCAATTCATCGCTGGTGGAACTGGTTCAGGTAATGTCAATCATGCCTATGTTGTTTCACTTCTTGATGGTTTCAAGAATGCAGGTTATAACTATGATGCCGACTTGCAGAAGAAATACGAAAACTATATTAAAACATCTGCAGAAAAATACGAGGCCGACTTGAAAGCTATGGAAAAGGCTGATCCTGCAAAGTATATGCTTGCTAAGTTCCTGCCAGCTCCACTTCCTGCCGAAATGAACATAGATGATGCGAAAATCAAGGCTGATGCACAAAAGCAGGATGTGGCAGTTATCACCTTCGGTCGCCTCTCAGGTGAATTTGTAGATCGATTTACCAACGATTTTGAACTCAGCTCATCAGAGAAAGACTTGCTTAACAAAGTGTGCGACGCATATCATGCTGTAGGCAAAAAGGTTGTTGTTCTGTTGAATATCGGTGGTGTTATAGAGACTGCAAGCTGGAAGAATATGCCTGATGCTATTCTATGCGCTTGGCAGGCTGGTCAGGAAGGTGGCAACTCTGTTGTTGATGTTCTTAGCGGAAAAGCTAATCCTTCAGGAAAACTCACTATGACATGGCCTGTAAAATACACCGATATCTACTCATCAAAGAACTTCCCTATTGACCAGGCTGCTGATTTGAAATTTGTTGCCGACGGTAAGGTTCACAAGGACGTAAAGGATGTTGACTACACCGACTACGAGGAAGATATCTATGTGGGGTATCGCTATTTCGACAGTTTCAATATTCCTGTGAGCTATCCTTTCGGCTACGGACTCAGCTACACCAATTTCGAATATAGCAACGCAAAGATTTCACAGAAGGGTGATGAATATACCATATCTGTTGAAATAAAGAACATAGGTAATGTTGCAGGAAAAGAGGTGGTTGAACTATATGTGGCTGCACCTGACAGCAAGGAGAAGAACAAACCTGTGAAAGAACTCAAGGCTTATGCCAAGACCGATATCCTGAAATCAGGAGAAAAAACTGTTGTCACCATGAAAGTAAAGGCAACTGACTTGGCATCTTATGATGAAGTCAACTCACAATGGAAAGTTGACGAGGGAGACTACCAGTTCCTTGTTGCAGCCTCATCACGCGACATCAAGGCAACTCTCACAGCTAAGGTTAACGGTTCAACCGAAAAGGTTAACGATGTGTTGAAACCAAACGTTAAACTGAATCTGCTTAGAAGATAAAATTATGAACTTTAAAAACATAAAAATCACTTTTGTTGCTGTAGCCGCCATATTCGGCTACAGCAATAATGCTTCGGCACAAACACAACTACGTGCTGACAACATTGACGAAGTCATTAAAGAGATGACACTCGAAGAGAAATGTCATCTTGTTCTGGGCTGTGGCATGCATTTCAACGATGACGCTAAATTCCCAGGTACAGCAGGAAGCAGCTACGCCATTCCACGATTGGGCATTCCATCAATATACTGTGCCGACTCTCAGCAAGGACTTCGCATGAGTGCTTCAAGAGCATGGGATCATCGCGACTACTACCCCACCGACTTTGTTGCTTCCATGACTCTTGCATCTACATGGGATCGTGAGGCTGCCTTTGCCGTAGGACAAGGCATTGGAAACGAAGTAAAGGAGTTTGGCCTCGACTGGATTCTTGCTCCATCCATGAACCTCATTCGCAACGTGCTTTGCGGACGTAATCACGAATACTATTCTGAAGACCCTTACCTGTCAGGAACAATTGCTGCAGGCTACGTAAATGGTGTTCAGAGTGAGGGAACAGCAGCGTGTCCAAAGCATTTTGTTGCCAACAATCAGGAAACTAACCGCAACAACAATATATCATGTGTAAGCCAACGTGCGCTTCGTGAACTTTACCTGAAAGCTTTCGAGATTTGTATCAAGGAGAGTAATCCTTGGACTATCATGACATCATACAACAAGCTTAATGGTCCTTACACGGTAGAAGACTATAATCTGCTTACTACCATTGTACGAGATGAATGGGGATGGAAGGGTATGTTTGTTTCCGACTGGAACGCAGGAAAAGATGCTGTTCTTGCCATGAAAGCAGGAAACGAGATGCTACAGCCTGGACAGGACAAGCAATATCAGGCTATCCTCGATGCTGTAAAGAGTGGAAAACTCTCTATGGATATCCTCAACAAGAACGTGAAACGCATCCTTGAACTTGTGGTACGTTCACACAACTTCAATAACTACAACTACACCAACGAACCTAACCTCAAGGCACACGCCAAGACTGTTCGTGAAGTAGGTGCCGATGGTATTGTACTTTTGAAGAACTCTGCCGTACTCCCTCTGTGCATCAAGAATGTGGCACTCTTTGGCAACACAAGCTACGACATCATTTCTGGCGGAAGTGGTTTTGGCGGTACTTCTATCGGACATTATACCGTTTCTCTTGTTGAGGGTATGCGAAACGCAGGATTCTGCATTAACAAGCAACTGCTTAACAAATACAAAAAGCATATTGATGAAGGCTACAGAAAGTTGAATCCTAACGGCAAGCCAGCGTTCTCCATCACACCTCCTGCACGTCCCGAAGAACTTTCTCTTACAGCAGAAGATCTTGCACAAGCTGTTGCAACCACAGATGTGGCTATTATCACATTAGGTCGTAAGTCGGGCGAGGCTGCCGATCGTCCTAAGTCTGAATTCTATCTCACAGATGGCGAGAAAGCTATGATTAAGGCTGTTTCCGAAGCTTATCACAAGGCTGGTAAAAAGGTTGTTGCCTTGCTTGATATCTGCAGTCCTATTGATGTTGCAAGCTGGCAGAATCAGGTCGATGGACTTGTATGCACATGGCAAGGCGGACAGGAAATGGGCGATGCCGTTGCCGATGTTCTATCTGGCAAGGTAAACCCTTCAGGCAAACTGCCTATGACCTTCCAAATCAACTATGGTGATGCCTATGCCGACAGAAACTTCCCTGCAGAAGTGAGCAAAGACATGCTTGGCAGTATGTTCATGTGGGGATATGGCCAAAAGGAGATGAAACCTCGTGAACCACAAAAAGACATCGACTTCACCAACTACGAAGAAGATATCTATGTGGGCTATCGCTATTTCGACAGCTTCGGCAAACCTGTAGCCTATCCTTTCGGCTATGGACTATCCTACACCACCTTTGCCTACAACAACCTTAAAGTTACTCCAAAGAACGATGGCTACGAGGTGACAGTAACTGTAAAGAATACAGGTGACAAGGCAGGACGAAATGTTGTAGAACTCTATGTGGCTGCTCCAAACAGCAAGAAAGCCAACAAACCAGCTAAGGAGCTACGCAACTACACCAAGACAAAACTACTTCAGCCTGGCGAAACAGAAACTATTTGCATGACTGTAAAAGCCTCAGACCTTGCAAGCTTCAACGAAAAACAAAGTTCATGGATTACCGATGCCGGAAACTACAATTTCCTTATCTGCTCTTCGTCAGCAGATGTTGAAGCATCACAAAGCGTAAAGGTAAAGGCTTGGAAACAAAAGGTACACAATGTTCTGAAACCTCAAACCAAACTCAATCTACTTCATAGATAAAGCCTATCTCTCACATTCTTATACTTAACTGAAGTTTCGTATGTTGAGTAGATATAAGAAGATAGAGGACGTTACTTTGTCAGTGGTTATTGCACAGCAAAACAAATGTCTTTTATCTTCTTCTATCTCCTCCTAACTCCCTCTATCTACAGAACAAGTGGAGCTTGCGAAAGTTGAATATTTAACAAGAATGTGGGAGTTTTTCTTTTGTAGGTATTTTTCAACACAACACCACAAATCATAAATTACACGCCAAAAATTCCTTAGTTAGAAAAAACTTACTACCCTACTAAGAAAAATTTACGCTCTAACTGGAGCGTAAAAATTCCACAGTTTACCACTTTTTGCTCAGAAATTATTAGTGTAAGGTATTTTTGACAAGAAAATAAGGATACAAAAGAAAAAACTTCATTATATTTGCACTCAGATTAACTACAAAAATAAAACGTATGAAAAAAGCTTTTCTATTTATTTTCGCTTGTGGAGCGTTGCTTTTAGCAACTTCGTGCAATAACAACAGTTTAAGAAACAAGAAATACAAATCCGTACATGAAGAGGCTATAGCATTGGCTCTGCCCGATTCCGAAGTAGCAACTTTCCCTCAAAAATACAAGGCTCAAAGAGCTGCCAGCGTTATATTAACTGAGTATGTAGAGCAAAAAGACAGTTCTTTTTACCTAACCATTTCAAGAGAAGACGCTAAAGAGCTTGGAGTTGACGGCGACTTGTACGACAACGTTGTAAAAGACCTCGACAACACCAACAATGCCATCAAAGAAATGAATAAGAAAGGTCAAAAAATTGATTTGCCTGATTTGGAGGAAATAAAAAAAGCTGCCAGAGGAAAAAGAGGGGCAACAAAATAAAAATATAGAAATTTCATCCTAAACGAATCCTAAGAGCATCCTAAAGGAATCCCCCCTCGGAGGGTTTTTTACTTCCTCATATCCACATCATACTTTGTGTATTTAACTATCTGGTCAACCACATCCATAGTATTGAAACTGACTATACGAAGGGGTTGATTGAGGAATGTTGTAGAAAGAGTTTCTTCAAGGGTTTTATTACCAAAGACAACACCTCTTGAGCCATATTTATCAAAGGTTATCAAACAATAGGTTCCTTCATTATCAGCCACAACAATTGCAGTACGACCTATATTTATACTATAGATCATAGACATACCAGCCAACTCCTCGTCACTAAAAGTATTGGAATAAACTGTTTCCTCATAAATATCCATCATCGCAGAACCCACTATCTGGGTT
>Ga0256405_10006651_pt1 | contig 18259 bp, 12 predicted proteins | sample RumenRJG_02DNA_FD_189096 | JGI IMG/M metagenome (GOLD analysis project Ga0256405, IMG submission 189096) | Bovine rumen microbial communities from Lethbridge, Alberta, Canada - RJG_02 | ecosystem: Host-associated > Mammals > Digestive system > Stomach > Rumen | place: Canada: Alberta... | reverse complement strand
GCAGAGAATCGACCGTCTGGCAATGCAATGCCGCCAGCTTTTCCTTTACCTCATCACTGCAGTTCAGCTGCTCATTTTTCAGTTCTTCGGCGATCGATCCCTTCATCCGGTTCTGCGCTTTTCCGGTCGGGGCGCACAATTCGATGCGGATCTCCGGATCGTCTTCGATCTCCCACGCCAGCAAAGCGGTCAGGACAGTGGTCTTTCCGGTCCCGGGTCCGCCGGTGATGATCGTAAAGTTACGCGAATGCGCCAGAAAAACCGCCATCTGCTGAAGATCGAGTTCTTTTTTCCCGGCAAAGCGTTTGCTCAGTCCGGCCAGTTTTCCCGCGGGAAGTTCCCGCACGGAATTCCAGTCGGTATCCGAATCGCGTGTAAGCCGGCTGCGCCGCACAAGTTCGGCAGCAATGGAAATTTCATAATTGTAATAGCGGTTCAAATACAGCCGTCCGCAGGGATCCGCAACCAGCGGACGGGTTCCCGGCTCCTGTCCGGGGACCAATGCGGCCATGCCGTATTCCGATGCCAGACGAAGCGTCTGTTCAAATTCGGGAAAAGCGGGGATCAGCAAACCGTCACGCGTCTCATCCGTCGAAAATGGTTTTCCGCAAAGCTGCCGGAGGTCGCAGCAGGAGTGTCCGCGCTGCATCATACACGAAGCCAGAGCGGCCGCCAGAAAAAGCACCGGCGGTTCCTGCGGCACCTGCGAACAGACATATCCGGCAAACACCAGATCGATGCTGCTGAATATGCCGCTGTCACGAATGGTCTGACAAGTCAAACGGTCCATTTTATTTTCCATAATGCCTCACTCCCTCACCCGATCAAATCGTCCAGTTTTTGGATCAATGTAAAAGGCGGACGGTCGAAAAAGATCCCCTGTCCGGGTCTGGAACAGTCCACTCCGCGCATGAAAAAGTAATATACCCCGCCAAACAGCCGGTCATATTCCTCTCCGGTTGCCGGATGCCCCAGATGCAGCGACAGATATTTCATCACCGCGACCGTGTAAATCAGGTATTGCAGATAGTATGTGTGTTCCGCCATTTCCGCTTTCACGCCGTCAGCGGAAAATCCGGAAAATCGTCCGCTGATCCGGTTCGACTTCCAGTCCGCGATATACAGTTTTCCGTTATGCCGGAACAACAGGTCGATAGCACCATTCAGGAATCCGCCGGAAATGAAAAGTTCGCGAACGGCGATCCGGGACGGATCCAGTCCGAACACAGAATACGCATATTCCGAAAGAGCCTGGACCAGCTGTCCGGTCTGCAGTTTCTGATGGAAGATATAATTGAATTTCAGTTCGGAAAGCCGTTCGTTCGGGGAAACGTCTTTCAAGCAGAACTCATCCCCTTCCGCATTCCGCAGCGGCGTATTCAGCAAATGATGGATCATCTGGCCGGTCAAAGTCACATACTCTTCCTGGATCACCGGATCCATCTGCTGGTGAAGCACTCCGAAAATCTTCATTTTATGCACGATGAGATCCCGGTTTTTCTCCGGGTCGAACGTCGTGAAATCGATCCCTTCCATGATATTATGCCAGGCATTCCCGGTCTGGGCACCGGCGGGAATACGGAAGATCCCGACCGGGTTTTCCACCCGGTTCCCGGTATCACCGGAGTCGTAATCCAGCCCGTCCGGGCCGCCGGATCCGCCGGCCAGTCCGGTAAAACTGGTGAAATGATAATCCGGATCGATTTTTCCCTGCCATTCCCGGCAGGAAAGTTTTTCCTGCAGTTCGGATCCCGGCTGGTGCTGTGTGCAGCCAATCCGGTCCGCAGGGATCAGCCGGATCCCGCATTTTCCCAGCTGCGGAGTAAAGTCGGTCACATTTCTCCAGTCATGTCCGCTGAGTGCGGGAAACAGCCAGTCCAGAGCGGTCTGGTCGTACAGTCCATTGGGGGCATTGGACGAAATCAGGCCCCAATAAAGATAACAGGAATATTTCGCGCGGGTCAGAGCCACATAAAGCAGCCGCATCAACTCCTGTCTTCTTTCCCGTTCGATCCAGCTGACCGCGTCCCGGTCCGGAGCAAGGTTCAAGATCAGGTGCCCCTCCCCATCGTGATAACAGGCAGGCTGTCCGCTTTTATATGAAGAAGCCTTTTTGAACATCAACGGCAGCATCACCACCGGATATTCCAGTCCTTTGCTGCTGTGGATGGTGGTGATGGTCACGGCGGAACGGTCGGTTTCCATCATGGTTTCCTTCTCTTCCGAATCAGCCTCGTTCTCCTGCGCGGTCAGGAAACTGAGCACCCCCGCCGGGGAAAGGCCCGTCTCGCTGATTTTCTTCTGGATCAGATCCCGCAGATGCAGCAGGTCGGTCAGGATCCGTTCCCCGTTGTTCCGTCTGAGCAGTTTTTCCCGGACTTCAAATACCCGGAGCATCTCCTGAAACATCCGGAGGAAGGAGTTCTGCTGCCACAGCAGATAAAGCTGTCTCATTTTCTCCTGGATCCCGTTCAGAACTCCGCTGTTCCCGGTCCCCTGGACCGCCGCATGGAGTGCGATCATGTTGTCCAGAGTGAATCCCAGCAGCGGAGTGAGCATCGCTTCCGAAACCAGATTCGCACTTGCCGGCGATTCCACCGCTTTCAATACGGTCCTCAGATGTTTTGCCGCCTCGGACCTGAAAACGTTTTCCGACTTCGGGATCACGCAGGGGACATGCCGTTTGCGCAGTTCGTCCCGCATCCTTTTTGCATCCGAGTTGTCCGGAACCAGCACCGCGATCTCACTGGGCCGCAGCCGTTTCCCGGTTTCCGGGCTGCGCCATTCCGAATCCAGCAGGGCCACGATATCCTCCGCACAAGCCCGGCAAACCTTTTCCAGCATTTCTTTCAGGGAAAAAGCTGCGGACATGTCCGGATCGGAAACCGTCAGCCAGCGTATTTTCATCGGCTCGGGGTCTTCCTGTCCCTGCTGATCCAGCAGACCCGGACCGCTCCTGCCGGCGGAAACCGGGTGGAATTCCACATTCCGGTCGGCAAAAACCGTTTCGCCGCCGGGCATATTCTGCGGACATTTTTCAAACAGGTCGTTGACCGTGTTCAGCAGTTTTTCAGCGGAACGGAAATTCCGCAGCAGGGAATATTCTTTTCCATGTGTTTTCACAAATTCCCGCGCGACCCGGTAAGTTGCCGTATCCCCTCCCCTGAATCCGTAAATCGCCTGTTTGGGATCCCCCACCAGAATAAGGAGATGTCCGGTTTCCTTCTGACCGAAGATCAGGCGGAAAATCTCATACTGCACCGGATCGGTGTCCTGGAACTCATCCACGACCGCCGCACGATACTGTTTCCGGACCAGTTCCCGCAGCGGATTGCCGGGGTCCCGCACTGCATGAAGCACATTCTTCAGCAGATCGTCAAACGTCAGGAAGTTCTCCTGCTGCTTCATCCGGTTGAACCGCTCCAGGGTCCAGCAGGCCGCATGAAGCGGGACCACCCGCTGATAATCCTGATGAAGCCGGACTAAATCCCCGGTCAGTTCCAGAAAACGGCTGGATCGTTCCGGCAGACGTTCCGTTTTCAGCAGGTGTTCATGAAGTTTTGACAACACATCCAGTTCGGTTTCTCCGGTGTCCGCAGCGGACGCCCCTGCTTTCCAGCGGCCCAGGATCTCATCGGCTGATCCTGCTTCCGGATATTCCATTTCCGCCGCCATGCCCGGGGAATACGCCATGCAAAGCCGCTTCAATACCTCTTCCATTTCCCGTTCCAGTGTCTCCGGGTCCCGTTTCGGAGCCCCGATGATCACTAAACCCGGACGGCTCTGCAATTCACGGATCAGTGTCATCTGGGAATAGCCGGAAAGGTTGGATACGACTTTATCTTTCAGGGCATTATGCAGCGCGGATCCCTCCGGATAACTGAACGCACGCAGATAATCCGCAAACAGTTCTTCGATCAGCTGGTCCGCATCGGTCCGGATCTCCGCATTGAAAAGGATCCCGCTTTCGAAAGCATACCGGGAAAGCAGCCGCTGACAGAATCCATGGATCGTGAAGATCGCCGCGTCATCGAAAATCAGCAGGGCATTCCGGATCCGGTTCCGGATCAGCCGGTCCCGGTCTTCCTGTGTCTGACCGGGCTGCAGCAGGGATCGAGCATCCGCCAGCAGTTCCTCCAGACGGATGAGTTCCTCCTCATTCAGCGAAGAACGGTTTTCAAAATAAAGCACGCCACGGGTCAGGATCTTCCGGATCCTTTCCTTGAGTTCTTCGGTCGCGGCAATGGTGTAAGTCATCAACAGGATCTCATCCGGGCGCAAATGCCGTTCCACGCCGGTGGAACCATCCAGCCAGCCGGCGACCATCCGCAGATACAGATTCTGGATCGTATAAGTTTTTCCCGTTCCGGCCGAAGCCTCAATCAAGGAAAAGCCCTCCAATTCGATCTTTTTTTCCGGAACGTCATGCATCTTTCTTCAACTCTTTCTTTGAACCGCGGCCCTTGGCGAAATGAAAAACATCCGATGCGATCTTTCCGAACTCCTCCAGAAACGGAGACTCCCGGTCCAAAGCATCCTTCGTAAAAATCAGCTGGACGGCAGGATCTTCATAATCACTGCGCCCCGAATAACTTCCGCCGGAAAACGCATCCCGGTAATTCTGGGTATCCCTCCAGTTTTTCGTTTCGGGCGAGACCGTAAGGCTGGCTTTCGGAAAAAACGGAAGCGGACGGCGATGCCCTTCAAAATAGTATTGAAGCAATTTCCGCAAATGCTCCAGCGCGGACTCCGGTCCCATCGGGTCCAGGTGCTGGCAGCATTTGGCCGCCTGGTTCCAGAAATGCGCGGTCACCGGCCGCCCCGAAGCACACAGGATAAGGTAACGGAGCCGCAGGGAAATAAGATCCCGTGCGACCGAATTCGACCGGCTGATCACATACGGCTCCATGCTCTCCTCATTGACCGGTATCTCGCCTTCTATCCGGAATCCGCCGACGTTCACATCCACATTTATTCCGCTGCTGCGCATATACCGTTCCAGCCACTCTTCCGGGATCAGCCGGATCTTCTCAAGCTCCGTCTGGTATACCTGCTTCCCGGCAGCACCGACCGGCAGACGATTGGTCTTTTTCAGCAGCTGATACTGCCTTTCGCCGGGTTCAAGTCCGGACAGCATCTGATCCAGCATCAGCGAACGCAGCTGATAACGGTCCAGATCGTCCGGCAGGACTTTTTCCGTGTCTTCCAGCACGGGGACCTCGTCATGATTCCTCCGCAGGCCGACCGCGGTCTCCAAAAAGAATTGGCATGGATTCCGGAAAAATCTTTCCAGGATCGCCGGAGACGCCTGATGAAGCGTTTCCGGCTCCTGTCCCTCCGCCCAGTTGGCGATTAGGCTCGGATAGTTGATCCGGTATAAAGCATCCTTGTCTTTCAGCATATTCTGGAACAGTGCTGCGCTGCGCCGCTCCGAAAACGCTTCCGCGGCCCGGTAATTCTCTTGCGAATAGGAAAACAGGCCGGTCCCCTTGACATAATAACGGTTGTCAAACGCCTGCAGGCAATGTTCGGTTTTCCATTTTTCTCCGCAGCCGGGGAACGTGGCGGAAAGCACATCTTCCAACTCCGCCAGCGGCATCGCCGGGGGACGCGGTTTGTTGGTTTTCCGGTCCTTTCCCTGATAAAACAGCAGCAGATGTTTCCTCGCGGCCAGCAATGCTTCCAAAAAGATATACCGGTCTTCACTGTTCCGGGAACGTTCCAGTGCGGCACGCTGCCCGGATGCGGGAACCACATTGAACCCCGGCGACAGATCATGCCGCGGGAAATCCTGTTCATCCATCCCCAGCACGGCGATCACCGGCATCGGGATGCTCCGCATCGGCATCAGCGAACAAAAAGTGATCTTGCCCCGCAGGAACGGTTCGGAACGGCCCGTCGGTGCCAGGAATTTCTCCAGCAGATACATGACCAGTTTCAAATCCGGCAGTCCGTCCGCGGATCTCATCGGCAAATCGTTTTCGCGCAGGGTCTCCAAGGTGCCGCGCAGGGCTGCCAGTTCCTGATAATTCTCCGGACCGGCACTGAACAGCTGGTCCAGCAGGGATTCCAGCAGGACGCACCATTCGGAAAACGTATATCGGCCCCTGATCTTTTCCCGGAAAGCAAAAAGGACCTGCATGAAACGGATGAAATTCCCGGTCTGGACACAGTTTTTTCCCTCCGAGGAATCAAATGGGATCACCTTTTCATCCGCCTGATCCGCATCCCGTTCCGCCACGGCATAGCCAAGGATCAGCCGGTCGAGCGCATGTTTCCAGCTGAATTCCTCAAATTTCACGCCGCAATGCAGTTCATGATCCGTGCCGTCGACCCCCCAGCGGATCCCCAGTTCTGCGATCCATCCCCGGATCTCATCCAAATCCGCACCGCCGATCCCCCAGCGTTCCGCAATATCTTTATTTTCAAACAGGTCAAATACCTCGGACGCACCGAATTTCCCTTCCAGCAGCTTCAGCGTTTTCAACAGGGCATCCGCACAGCGGTTCAGGCTGCGTCTGCTCCGGTCGGCGATGGAATACGATCCCTGAAAACGGCTTCCGCTCCCTCCGAACACGGCATGGATATATGGCTCGAACTTTCCGATGTCCGGCGCCATCACCAGAATGTCCCGGGGCTCGAAATGTTCCTTCTCCATCAGGTCCAGCAGCAGGTCATGCAGAACCTCCACCTGCCGGAGTTCGCTGTGGCACAAATGGACCGCAACGCTTCCGTCCGGTTCGGAAATGCCGGTCAGCGGCCGCCCGCTGCCCGGATCGCCGTCTTCCGATGCCGGATTGCGGTAAATGTTCAACAGGATATCCTCCTGCAGCACCCCCAGCATCGTCCATTTTTCGTATTGATACTGCCAGTCCGGATCGTTCCCGGCCGCAACATGATCCATGAACAGCGCTTCTTCATCCGGTTTTTCATCCAGCGAATTCAGATACCGGAAAAAATCCTGTCCTTGCCGTCCCAGCGACGTCAGCAGCGGATTCCCGTTCGGATGCTCATCCGGATTTCCTCCCCGCTGGAGATCAGCCCATTCTTCCCGGCAGCGTTTCCTGGCCGACATCTTTGCGGTCTCGTTTTCACTCCAGTATTCCTGCGAGGGGTTCAGATAATAAAACCAGACCTCGGTCACCGTCCCGAGTTTCTGGAAAAATTCAAAATAGGCCGGAGCCAGTGCGCTGATCCCGAACAGGGTCACCCTTTCCGGCAGTCCGGATACCTCTTTCGCGGTGAATTCTTTCGCCTGAAAGGCCGAGAACCGCTCATCACGGCCGGCAGCATCCCGCGAAATCTCCCGGAACAGACGCGCCTGCCAGCTGCCGGCCGACTTTCCCCGCAGGTTCCTCCAGTCCTGCAGCAGACGCGGATGATAGATCTGATACTGGTCATACAATCCGGCGATCTTCTCCGCCAGCTGGCACACCTTCATTCCGCGGTGGCCGGAAGATATATAACGGGCGATTTCCGGATACGCGGAAACATCCGACTGAAGACTTCGGAATATCCGCCAGAACATCCAGTCTTCCGTCATCAGCGGCTTGTCCGTTTCCGGGGAAAAACGGGTCAGGATCTCATCGACGAAACTGTTCAGGAACGGAGTCTCCACATTGGCCGCCACCGGATCGGAAAGCTGCAGGTCCAGCCATGCGCTCATTCCCTGTGACTGCACGACCACGATCTCCGGCACGAACAGTTCCTCCGGGGTACGGCGCAGGTAGATCCGTTCCCGGAAATCATTCGCCAGTTTTTCACTGGTGTTGGAGACTATGATGTGCATCGCCATGCCCGGGTCACCCCTGTTTTTCGCTGATGCGGTAATAGTGGTTGACGATCATATCGTCCGGCAGTTCGCTCCCGTGTCCTCCATGCGTTTCATCAGTATAATGCCCGCCGTGGTCCGGCACGAACACCAGCGCACGGTTGTATTTCTTCCAGTTCCGGTCCATTTCCTCTTTCAACTCTTCGAACCGTTCCGCCGCCAGATTCGCCTGCTCCGCCGCTTCCGCCGAATACGGACCATGCAGATGCATCTGATGATCGTAATTCGTCATGTAGCACACCAGCAGGTCGTATTCATCTTTCCGGATGAATTCAAGCGTCTGATCCAGCGCTTTCCGGTCGGCGCCCGTGTATTCCCCTGCCCGGCTGGTGTGATACGAATAATAATCGACCTGCCGGTTCCGGAAGATCCTGTCGATGCTGCAGCCGTTGACCGACAGGACCGCCACATTTTTCCCGGCTTTGGCAAAGACATCGAACAACGTTTCGATCTGAATGACCGGTTTCTCGTATTTCCGGATCTCGTGTACACTCGGTGAGGCTCCGGTAAAGATCGAACCGTAACAGACCGGAGTCACACTGGGGATGACAGATACCGACTGGATCCGGAATCCGGCGATCTTTTCGATCCGGGCAAAATCATCCGGAAAATGCTGTCTCTGTGCTTCCCCCAGAGCGTCGGCACAGAAAAGCACCGCCCGTTCCGTCTTTCCTTCCCCGCCCATGAGCTTATCGGCCTGGTCGGCGATTTCCGGAATGACGGCCCCTCCGCATCCTTCCGGCTCCGGCACTCCGAACAGATGGCATACGGTCGGAGTCAGGTCGGCGATGGAGTAATTGCATTGGTATCTTTTACGGAGGGCGTCGAGTTCATTTTTGCTTTGTGCGTTCATATTGGAATTTCTTCTTTGTTTATTGGTTTTAGTTTGCTGATTGAGTAATTTCATTCTTAATATAACAAAATCAAACGTTTTTTTCCATAAAAAAGAGATTTTTTTTGAAAATTTTTCTTGACAATGGAAAAAAGGGGTGTATATTTAGGCTGTCATCGAAAGAAGATGATGTGGCGGGGTAGCTCAGTTGGTAGAGCATCGGACTGAAAATCCGTGTGTCACCAGTTCGATCCTGGTCCTTGCCACCATTTTTTTTGCCCTGACGGCAAAAAAAACACGAAGCCGCAAGGCTTCACTTCACTGTGCGAAGCACAACTTCACTCAGAAGCAGCAGGCTTTTCTTCACATCTTCACCATTCCCAGAAGCCTTGCTTGTGAAGACGCTCCCTCCGGTCGCTTGTGAAGACGTTCGCTGCGCTCACTTGTGAAGTTTGCTCGCTTTGCGAGTAAGGATCGTGTTGAATGGATTCTCCGTTTGAGCTCAACGCCGGAGATTTTCTCTTGAGAAAATCCGCAAAATTCTCCGTTTGGCGAATTCCGGGGACACGAGAATTTCGAGGTAAACAGAGCAAAATCAGCGTGTCTCCGTTCCGAAAACAGATAAAAATGCCGCCCCATTCTATGCAAAATCCGAACCGTCCCGTGTCACCGGTTCGGATTTGATGGAAAAACCGTCGTCCAAGTTCTATCTTTTCATAAATGCACGTGCATTTATCGTGTTTTTGTGTCCCGAGTCATATGCTCCTCCGTAATCGGATGAGTGCAACATCCCTGCCGTTGATGAAGGATTCCTTGTTGAAATATGCCGATTTGCTGTGTATATTAGTGCGGATGATTGTGCAAAAAAGAATAGGCATATGGAGAAAGGAGACTTGCATGGGGGTGACTAAATACAATATTCAGCGGATCAAACGGCTGCTCGCCATGCTCAAGGAGAACCGCTTTCCCAACTATCCGCGCTTTCTCGCCGAGATGAAGCGTCAGGATATCGCAGGGGCATACAATCTTTCCGCCCGGACCCTCCAACGCGACATCGCTTTCCTGAAATCGGAATATTCCGCGCCGATCGAATATGATTATGAACGGCGGGGATATTATCTTACCGATCCCGATTGGAGTGTGGACATCCCGCTGCTGGAAGATTCGGAAATGCGCGCGGCGGTGCTGGGGGCGCGCCTCGCGGAAAACCTGATGCCCGCTCCGGTAAAACAGCAGATGCGTTCCGCAGTCGATTCCCTGCTTGCCGTCAACGACAAGGGAATGGATGAAAAAGCGGTCTTGCTGTCGCTGGTCGCGCTGGGGTCGCATGCAGCAGTCAAGCCCGAAGTGTTCCGCGTGATCTTCGACGCCTGGCAGAAACATCAGTGTGTCATGGTGAAATACAACCCGGTGACTGAATCCGAATCGGAGCGGCTGATTGAACCGCACGCGCTCGCTTTTTATGAAGGAAACTGGTATATCAAAGCGGTTTCACGCACGAAAAACGGCAAATCCATTCCTTCCGGTCAGCGCCGGGCTTCGACTCTGGCCTTGCACCGGATCCGCAGCGCCGAGCCGACTGAACTCGTGTTCAAGCCCGATCAGAAGATCATCGACGAGGTGAACCGGCGTGAAGTTTTCGTTTTTCCATTGGTCAAAGACATCCGATTGCGTCTTGGTGCCGAAGCCCGGAAATACATCGGCGAACAGTTCGATGTGACGGAGGAAGCACGCGACGGGGATCATTACATTGTCCGTATTGCCGCCGCGCCCGCCTACCGGATCGTCAATTACGTGCTTGTCGAGGGCGGCGACGCCCAGCTTCTGAATCATCCCGAGCTCGCCGAGAAGGTTATACAGCGGGCAGAGCAAACCATAAAAGTCCACAAGAAGACCGGAAAATAAATTTTTTTGGAATTTTCTTTTGACTCCGACATCATTTGTCGCATTTCCCCCCGTATAGTATGCGTAAAGCAAACTACCATGTAAAAATATGGAAAATTACTCATGCGACACGAAATTTTATCAAAACCGCAATGCGCGGGGTTGACATTTGCATTCCTCGCAGATATATTGATTGCAAAATCAAACATTTCACGGCCCGTGGGCTGTGTGCAACCAGTAACCCGGAAAGGAAACTTACATTACTCGAAGAAAGAATCAGGATTATCTCGCACAATTTTGGGGCTCCACTACAAACTACCACTTTGCCGTATCCCGCATTCACAGACAGCGCAGGATTGTTGCGCCATATCATATGTATGGTGCATTTCTGTCGGCGTATTGTCTGTGGATGCTGTGGTAGGCATGTAGTGGAGTATGAAGACGGGGATGCGCCTTTTTGCATCCCTGGATCAACGGCTTGAAATAGCCGAAAAGGAAAAACATGAGCATTTATATGGAGGCATAACATGACACAACTGGGTAAATTGAAACAAGTTTCGATTCGTGAGATATGGCAGAAAGAGCCGGAGTTTTCCAAATGGCTTTCCCATGACGAGAACATAAAATTGCTCGGCGAAAAAATTGGCGTAGAAATTTTGGTTGAGGAAACAGAAGCTGGAATCGGTAATTTTAGCGCTGATATCCTGGCAAAAGAAGATGGTGGCGACCGGATCATCATTGAGAATCAATATGGCGACACAGATCATGACCATCTGGGAAAACTCATCACCTATGCGGCAGGTAGTGGAGCAAAGCTCCTGATCTGGGTCGTGGAAAACGCCAAACCAGAACATCGGGCGGCGGTGCAATGGCTTAACGACAATACGGCTTCCGATATTGGTGTTTTTCTGGTTCAAATTGAGATCCTTATGATCGGCGATTCTCAACCCGCACCGAATTTCATGGTCTTGGAAGCCCCCAACGATTGGGTTCGTTCCACCAGGCAAAATGTGGTCGTTAGGGAACGGAATATAAAGCAGAGTGCATGGTGGGAGGCATTTATGGACTATGCGATGAAACAGCCGGAATTCAAAGAATTATTTAACCGCCGCAAAGGAAGGGCACAGCATTGGCTGGATCTGCCCATCGGATCATCTCAGTATCATATTTCACTTACCATCAAGCAAGATGGTTTAGGCGTTGAAATCTATGGGAATAGGGATTCACTAAATATCTTCTTCAAACATAAAGAAGAAATTGAAAGAGACCTCGGTTTTGCCATGGACTGGCAGCCGTTGCCGGGGAAAAAGGTCAGCCGGATTATTGTAACTTATCCGGGCGACTTTACAAACATCGTCGGTGATAAAAAATATTTTGACTGGTATTGCGAAAAAGCGGTCATTTTGAAAAAGGTTTTCCCGAAGTATGCCTGATTATGAATCGTCGAAAATCTTTGACTTTTTTCTGAATAACACAGCAAGGAGCAACCATGAACAAGCTATAACGGAGCAGCTGGAGCAGTAAAAGAATGACGTATCCTGGAGTATTGTGTTTTCTCAACGAAGAGCAGCAGAAGCTGGCTGAAGAACTCGAACGGCGAACCGGCGCGGAAATCAGATTGGATCCGCTGGAGGTGTCTTTCAAGAGCATGTGGCTGGTTTCTTCGGAACCGAAATATGACGAGGACGGTGATCTGGTGGATGATCCGGATGAATTGTCCTACATCGCCGATGTTCCGCAAAAGAACATCTTGTCTCCGGAACAACTTGAGGCTTATCTGCCGAGAATACGCAGTGCGCTGGAAAACGATGTTGATGCCCCTGATCTGATCGTCAGTTGCAACATCCTGTCCACCTATACCAGCGGCGAGGATTACACCGGGATCCTGCAGGAAATGCTGGAGTATACCATTCTTCTGAAAATGGGCTGGCATCTGGGGCGGGAGGAAGATTTCTGCGATCCGTTCGTGTACCCGCCTCACCCGCAAAAATCGGAAGAAGATTTGCTTTGGGAGGAGTATCTGGAATCCAAAAACGAAGATTTTGAGTCCCTGATTGAAGAATGAACTTTGAAAAACGATATAGGAGTCTGATGATGAGCTACAAAAAGACAGTTTTTTCAATTCCCGCAGTAAAAAAGGAATTACAGAATATTCTTGACGAGGCAAAAATCAAAGGCAAAGTGGTACGGTGTACCAACGGTCCTCGGATCACGCGCTTCTGCATTTCATTGGAAAAGGGTGTCGATGTCAGGAGAGTGGAACGAAGTTCCGAAGATATCAAAGAAGCTCTCGGTATGGGTAATGTTCGCATACTGGCCCCGATTCCAGGGGAAGATTTTGTTGGGATAGAAAATCCCAATGGATGCGGTGATATTGTCGATTTCCAAAATCTCTTTGAGAAAGATTATCGGGCGAAGCAAATGGCGATCCCGCTCATACTTGGCGAGGGATTTTCCGGAAAACAGGCTGTCCTTGACTTTGCCCAAGCACCGCATATTCTGATGGCAGGGAACGATCCGGAAGAGGTTTCGGTGGGGCTCCGCGTGATGGTGATGAGTCTCATACGCCACTTTTCGCAAGAAGAGCTGCAGCTTGTGCTGTTCCATCCGAAGAAAGACATTTTTGCCGAGTTTCAGGAAACGCCGCATCTTCGGACACCGGTCATCCATGACACAAAGCGGATCATTGAAGAGCTTCGGGAAACAGCTGTCGAGCTGGAACGCCGGTACAAGATCCTTGCCTCTGCCAGCGCAAAGACCTTGAGGGAGTATAATGACAACGGGAAGTGCCAGCACGCACAGCAGACTTCCCGACTGCCTTACAAGATCCTTTTTATCGGAGAATTGGAGACTCTTCGAAAGGATAAGTTGTGGAATGAAGCGGAAATGGATATATGCCGAATTGCTCTAAAAGGACGTGCTGCGGGAATTCATCTTGTTGTGGCAACTCAGCACCCCGAATCAAGCGTCATCACCGGCCTCATCAAGGCGAACCTGCCGACCCGGATTGCTTTCCGCGTCAATGGTGTGAAAGAAAGCCGGCTTATCCTCGGCAGGTCCGGCGCGGAAAGCCTGATCGGCAACGGAGACATGCTGCTCATGATGAATGGCGTCATGAAACGCATCCAGTGTGCGGAGATGCCAAACAGAGATTTCGCCTGATAAAATTTTTAGATTCTAAAACCATATTGGGAGAATGAATATGAATAAATCTGATTTTGACAAACACATTTGGGAAACAATCATTCATTTTTACTGGGATCATTTTCCTGCTGATGAATGGAAGGAAAACCAAATGGAAGCATATTGGTGTCGCCCTGACGGAGAAAAGCAGAATTTGTTTCAGAAGCCTTGTCAGAGAATTTTTGCAAGACTGATCAAAAGTTATCAAAATACAACTTGGCACCAAATTCAGCTTAGCGATAAAAATAATGAAAAATACTCCAAAGACCCAAACCGACGGAATCTGATAACCGATCCATGGTTCGAATGTGAAGATATTATAAAAATGGTCGAGGGAAAGTATAACGCCAACGACATTCAAGGGGAAGGTTTCAGAGATTTTTGCGAGACTGCACTAAATATCGTTAAAGATAAAGAGTTCAATAATCTTAAAAATTATGATTTTTCACAGGAACAGGGAGATAATTTTTCAATCTTGCAAAAAGTCATTTCAAAAGAATTTTATGACAAAAACGAGTTGAAAGTTTCCGCCTATGAGAAAATTTTTTATGAGACTCTTGACGAGCCCTATCGGACGGTCATGAAAATGCAGAAACTTCTTCCCGGACTCGGCATTGCCTTGACCTGCGATTTTCTGAAAGAGTCCCATCTCTGCAACATCGCCAAGCCGGATGTACATATCTGTCACGTCTTTTCCGTCATAGATCGCATTCCCTATTCCATGGATCTGGCATTGGTCAGACGGGTCGCCGAATTTGCCGATAAAGTATGTCCGTCCGCTGAAAATAATTTCTGCGGAAGCGGAGCATACCATGTGGATAAAATCATCTGGATGATCTGCAGCAAAGGGAGGAAGAAAGAACTTCTTAAGGTTCTGGCCGAGATGACTCAATAACGCATTCTGTCGCGGGCGGCGTTAACTCACTCCTCTGGTCTGCGACAGCCCCCTGATAGGTAAAAAAATTCTTGTGTCCCCGGAGAAGCGGAGAATGCGGTTTGAGGAGGGATAAAGTTTCGCTGTTCTGATTCATGTGTCCTCTGCGAATGCCTGTGTTTCAGCAGGTTGCGCAAACAGAGAATAGTTCGGATTTGGCTTTTTATGCGCCACCTTTTTTGCCTCTTCGACGGTTTGTGACATAAATTCATATCTCCTTTGAACTTGAAATCTCCGGGAGTTGGTAGATTTTCAAAATGAAATACTCCCGATCCCGAAACCCATAAGCCTGCCGGATCAGCCATCTGATCTTATTGTTGAATCCTTCCGCGCTGGCATTGGTCAAATGGTGGAATGTCCAATATGTCTTGATGCCTTCCAGATTGTTCCGAATGGTTCTGGCCATCGTTCTCAGTTCGGGGATTCCGGTTTCCTCAGCCAGACGACACCAGCGGTGAAATGCCACGTCTGCATGCCAGGAGTCTTTTGCTGTCCGGTATATGCTTCTCAAAGTCAAAATTTTTGAAAACTCGCATTCAAAGTTTTTTTTCAATCCGGCATTCTCATCTAAAACAGACTTGAGAAAACAACGAGGAATAATCCTTTACTGATAAGTTCAGGACGGTATTCAGTGTCCGCCGCGCTGCATGATCTCGCGTTTATAAACATTTTTTTAAGTGCTGTCGCGGACGATCAGGCTGTAGGGGAGAACGGTCTCCACCGGAACTTTTTCGCCATGAATCAGGCTTTTCAGTTGTTGGATCACCGTCTTCGCTATCTCTTCGTAATCCGGCGAAATCGTGGTCTGGGCTGGAATACAGTAACGCGATATTCTGTGCCGTTCGGAACTGACCAGCCGGATATCCGACGGAATCTTCCGCGCATACAGCGAAAGACAATACGCTGCGATGCCGCCGAAATTGCCTCCGCCGCCGCAAAACACGCCGTCGATGCCGTTCTGCAGCAATTTGCCCATTTCCTCGAAGAAGGCTTCCGGAGAACAGATTTTTACCAGCGAACGGTCTGCCGGAAGCCGATATTTCCGGAACGCCTGAAACAGCCCTTTTTTCCGGACGTCCACATTGCCGATGCCGGGTGCGCCGTGGAGGATCGCCCCGATTTTCCGGCAGCCCCGTCCCGCCAGATGACTGACCGCCAGATCCATTCCCTGTTTCTCATCGGAATGGACATATATCACCCCCGGCACTTTGCTGTCCGGGATCTTGTCGATAATGACCAGAGGCTGGGAAAACCATTCGTCCCATTCCGGCGGCGGATCGATCCCGATCCCGATTGCGCCGCAGAAGGAGATTTCCCCCAGCCGTTCCAGGTTGTCATGTGGCAGGATCTCGATCCGGAAATGGTTCAGGGCCAGTTCCCGGATCAGTTCGGAAGTCACCATTTCCACAAATTCCGCAGCCGGATAAACCTGCTTGTAAGGCGTGATGATCACGATGTTTTTCTGTTTTCCGGACAACCGGGGCCGGTAGCCGTAATGCCGCGCAACATTAAGAACCTGCTCCCGGACTTCCGGACGAATGTTCGGATGATGACTGAACACCCGCGATACGGTCGCGGTCGATACGCCCGCCAGTGCGGCTATTTCCTGGATCTTCATACCGATTTCTCCTTGAGTTTTGATTCATTTACAATATAATTATGTTTTTTCTGAAAACAAGTTTCATTTACAATTATTTTTACAAAAATCCGGCTTTTCCGGGTTGGAAAATGAACCGGACTCATCTATATTGTCTTCCGGAAGAAAAAACTCAACCCTGACAGGAGGACAAAATGAAACCCGAAAAAGTTTTGGTTCTGGGCGCTACGGGCGCTATGGCGCGTTACATGATCCCGTTTCTGGCGGAAAAAGGCTGTCAAGTCGACGGAGTCGCACTGGATGCGGGGGAATGCAAACATCCAAATGTGAAATATTATCAGGGGAATGCCAAGGATCCCGCCCTCCGGGCCGAGTATCTGGCGCGGAATTACGACGCGATCGTCGATTATCTGACCTATACCACCTCGGAGATCCCATTCATCCTGCCGCAGCTGCTGGATCATACGGGACATTACATTTTCCTTTCCAGCGGACGGGTTTATGACAATCTGGAAAAACCGGTGCGGGAAACCTCCCCGCGGCTGATCGATACTTCGAAAGATCCCTATCTGCTGAATTCGGATGATTACTGCATCTACAAGGCGCGTGGCGAAAACCTGCTGTTCAGCATGGAACGGAAGAACTGGACCATCGTGCGGCCCGCCACCACTTACAGTTATCTGCGGTATCAGCTGGTGACACTGGAAGCGGCGGATTCGGTGGGTCGTGCTTTTGCAGGCAAACCGGTCGTGGTACCGGAACAGGCCCGGAACAAGCCCGCTACTTTGAGTTGGGGCGGCGATGCCGGAAGAATGATCGGAGCTTTGCTGTTCTGCGATTGCGCCCTCGGCGAAGCCTACAACATCAACAGCGCCGAACATCACACCTGGCAGGAAATCGCCGATTACTACAAGGACATCTGCAATTTGAAGGCCGTCTGGGTGGACAAGGAGGACTATCTGAAAATCCTCAATCCGAATCCATACAACCGGGCCAAACGCTGGCAGCTGGAATACGCCCGGCTGTTCGACCGGGAAGTGGACAACAGCAAAGTGCTGGCGGCCACGGGGATGAAGCAGAGCGACATGATGCCGCTGTATGACGGTCTGAAAATGGAAATCGACCGCACACCGCGGGATTATCCTTGGCCGAACAACCAGAGGATGGATAATTATCTGGCGGCGATGAAATAGTAAATGGGAGACGTTATGCTGAAAGTCTGCATCAGTTACGATACCGGAGGCGGCCGCCGCGGCGGTCACTACACCCATTTTTCCTTCACCGGACTGCCCGGCGTGGAAGTCGCCGCACTCGCGGATTCCAACCCGGAATCGGAAAAGACTTATCGTCTTACCGGGGCGCAGCGCCGCTATGATTCGTTCCATGCCATGATGGAACAGGAACATCCGGACATCGTGGTATTGTGTTCGCGGCTGCCCGGCGAGCATTACGAGCAGATCAAATTTGCGCTGAACCACCGCTGCCATGTGTTGTGCGAAAAACCGCTGGCGGAAGCCCCGGAACAGGCCGACGAACTGCTGGCGCTGTCCCAAAAGACCGGATATCTTGTCCAGATGGCCCATCTGGCGCGTTTTGCCCCGACGTTCCGGGAGATGAAACGGATGATTCAGGCAGGTGAGATCGGCCGGATTCTGACCTGTCACATGCGGGGCAAGGAAGACACCCGCGGCGGGGGCGAGGACATGCTGGTGCTGGGCACCCACGTGCTGGATGCAGCGGCGTGGATTTTCGGTCTGCCGGAACAGGTTTATTCGGACATCCGCATCCAGGGGCGGCCCCTGACCGCGAAAGATGTGCTGACCACGACCGAACCGCTGGGGCCCTGCGGCGGCGACGAAGTCTATTCGCTTTACCGGTTCCCGAACTGCGTAAACGGGATCTTCGAAAGCAGGGCGGTCATTGAGAAAGGCGATCAGCGGCTCGGAATGTCGGTCTGCGGAACCAAAGGTATTCTGACGATCCGCTATACGGGCCACC
>Ga0256405_10006650_pt1 | contig 18259 bp, 14 predicted proteins | sample RumenRJG_02DNA_FD_189096 | JGI IMG/M metagenome (GOLD analysis project Ga0256405, IMG submission 189096) | Bovine rumen microbial communities from Lethbridge, Alberta, Canada - RJG_02 | ecosystem: Host-associated > Mammals > Digestive system > Stomach > Rumen | place: Canada: Alberta... | reverse complement strand
AATCTTCATGTTAAAATCCATTGAGAAACCTTCGGCAGAGCCACGGTCCATTTCAGCTATCATTCTTTCAACAATTTCTTCGGGGGTCTGTGCGAAAAGAAATGAGCCCGAAAGGAACAGAGCTGCAAGGGCAGCAAAAAGGTATTTTACTCTCATACGCTACAGTTCTGAAGGATAAAGTTTACCATGGAATTTCAGACCTCTGAGGAGAGAGTTGAAGTCGGACTTTGCGAGGTAAGCAACACGCTGATAGCCGTCCCGCTCTATGACAAACTGGAGCTGGTTGGTCAGGAGGGGCTGGTGCCTGTAAACCTGGACGGTCTCGGTCTCTTCCGTGGGGAAGAAGGGCTTGAAGCTGCCCTGGATCTCCCGCATTGTTCCCTTGGGCTCTTTGTAGAGGGTTTTAAGTTCTTCCATAGCTGCAACGGCGTCGGTGATGTTGTTTCCGAGGGGGATATAAAGGCGATAGACCGGATCCACTTCAACCTGGACAATCTTGTCGCCGATACCCATATTTCCCACGTGGAGGAAATAGCGGTTTACTCCGTCAAGAGGGATATTTACGACGCTGACCGCCTGCCCGGTATTCTCGTTTTCAATGACTACGATATCCTTGACTACGGGAAGTTTGGATGACTGGGCAAACAAGCCCGCTGTGCAGAGAAGTGCTGCAAAAAGGATTGTGATTCTTTTCATGATGAAGTGCATTTATTTGTTTTCTTTCAATTCTTGTGCGTATTCGCTGGGAGTTTTGCCAGTGACGGCAAGGAAGGAGCGCTGGAGGGTGCGGATTGTGTAAAAGCCGCAGCGGTCGGCAAGTTCGGATATGGAGATGTCGGGATTCTCCCCCAGGAGTTCCAGGGCGTGCCGGATCCGGAGGCTCTTGATGTAATCGGGGAAGCTGATGCCGGGGGCGATTTCTTCCAGCATCTTGTCTATCTCGTAGGATGATTTGCCAAGGAGGTCGGCAGCACTCTGGCGGTTGAGGTTCTTGTTAAGGTAGAGTTTCTGACCTTCTACCAACTCCTTGAGGGAAAGCTGTTCCTCACTTTGGTCCGAGGGTTCTTTGTGAAAATCTCTTTCAGCGATAATGGAGACCTGGCGCTGGATGGAACTCAGGCTCTTCTCAAGCAACCGGGTTTCTTTGCTGTGCTGGCGGGACTTTCGGAGAGCAAGCAGCAGAAGGACTGCGAAAGCGATGACGAAGACGATTATCAAGGCAAGAATCAGCCACTGGTTTTTATTCAGGGCAATGGTTGTGTCTTCCAGTTTGAAGCGATAGCGCTGCGTATCATATTTGGCGGCATCCACCAAGGTGCCCTCGGTCTGTTCTTTCGCTTCTATCTTCCGGCTCAGGGAGTCATAGATGGCCTGGTATTCACCCACTTTCTCCTGATTCCCGGCGTTGGTGTAGGCTTCTTTGAGGCGGGCGACGCGAAGCCGGTAGGCCCGGCTTACGGTATCGGCGTCCGTAAACGGCAAATCATTCTGATAGAGCTCCAGAATCTTGTCCGGCTGCCCGGAGGCGGCGTAATAATCCACCAGGAAGGATTGTCCGCCGGTAGTGACGGCGTAATCCCGCGTAAGGGCGCTGCCGAAGGCTTTGGATGCAGCGGCACCCTCTCCCAGATAGGAGTTGCAGACGGAACGGTAGATGTCCAGGTAGAAGCGGCAACGGTCAATATAGGCCGGATCGACATCAGGAAATGAGCGCTCCATCCGGTCGATGAAACCTTCGTAGGCGGTGCAGGCCGTGAGTGCGCCCTGGTAGTTCTTATCCCCCCGAAGGCTGTTGATGTATTGACTGGTAAAGTAGAGGAGGTGGCCGAATTCCGCTTCCGTGGCGGCGGTTTTGCCGGCAGCCGAGAGCGCCGAGTGCATCATTTCAAAACCGGTCTCATCTTCTCCCAGGTCATACAGGCAGTTGCCGGCAAGAAAGTCGAAGGAGTACTCCTCAAAGACCTTGCCCGCTCTATGGGCACATTCCTTTCCTTCCGTGCAGGCGGAAAGAAGGGCCGTAAAGTCACGGGAGTTCCTGAGGATGGTGACCAGGTGGTACAGGAGTTCTGAGCGGGTGCCGGGGTCTTTGGCTTCATCAAGGTCAAGGGCCTTCCGCATATAAGCTGCGGCCACATCATAGTCTTCCGTGAACTGATAGGTTATATTGGCTCGGAGCGTACTAGCCGTGAAAAGACTCATCCCGCCTTTTCGGAGCGCTTCTTCCGTAAGCTTCATCGCCGCCTCATAGTCAGTCTGCGCCAGAGACTGAATATGGGCTGGAGAATATGCCTTCTCGTCCACCACAGCGGCCTTTTCTGCTGGAGAGGAGCAGGAAATGGCCAGTACGACGGTTGCTATGAAATATAGATGCTTTCTCATGAATCAAACGTATTTGCAAGACAAAATTAAGGCTTTTTAGCGACAAAAGTGGCTTTGAGAATCCGAATTCTGCCGCTTCGCGAAAAATATCGTCAGGTTTATAAAAATGTCGCACGGCCACGCCCGAATTTTTTATATTTTTGCATCGCGAATTAATCATTATTTTTTTTTCAGATGAAAAGATTTGTACAAATCATTATGATGCTGTTCCCGCTTGTCCTGGGTTTTTCCTCTTGTGACAAAGCGAAAGAACTTGAGCCGAACCCGCTGGCAAAGCAGTTGAGCGGATTGTGGTGGTCCCTTACGGATATCAGCGGCACACTGCCGGAAGATTTCGGCGGTGCGGATTACACCCGGATAGGACAGGCTTTTCAGCTGAATGAGGACGGTACTGGCTACAGCGTAACGTTCTTTTTTAACGACGAAAACAGCAATCCCATCTATGTGGTCGGCGGTAAGAGTATAGCAAAACTCACCTATACGACTACTTCGGATGGCCGTATTCACATGGACTTCGGCAAAGCCTATTATGAATATGCCGACTATTATGACTCTTTCACTATTATCTATACAGACGGGATGATAATGGCGGCAAACGGCGACAAGGCCATCGTTCTTACCAAGGCAGATGATTCTGTTTCGGTCATGATCGAGGAATGGGACAATACTTTCAACGGTGGTGCTTCGGCAGATAACTATAACATCAACGACGTGGACTTCACTCCCACAACCTGGCGCGAGCAGGAGGCCATCTACATCTATGACGGCACGGGCAAGGACGCGACCGACGCCAAGGGCCGCACGGGCTACACGCTGGTGAACATGCCCTGGTACGATGGCGACGTGCTGACCAACCTGCCCAACGGCTTCTGCGACGACATCACCCCGGGCAACGGATGGGAGTGGGTGCTCAACCGCTGCGGCTCGCGCAACGCCGTGAACAACAACTTCTTCGCCGTCTATAACAAGTACACCGGCATACTCCGCTTCTTCTACTACATGCCCAGCGAGTTCTCCACCGGCAACGACCACGTGTGGCAAGTATCAATGACCGACCACCTGGCCCAGCAGTCCACTTGGCCCTACGGCATACCCGAGGACAAGACCCTCGTGGACAAGGCCACCATCGGGCAGACGGGCGACGGCACCTTCATGACCTATGTCACCCCCTGGACCAACTACATGAGCGACGACGGACTCATCACCCCCAACGCCGGATGGTGGGCATTCGACATCGACCTCTCGCAGACCCGGCTCGACGACGTGCAGTCCGGCGACAACATCCGCTTGCAGATGCGCTCATGGAACACGCAGCACGTGTCGTTGAGCAGCACCATGCGCGCCGCCATCGAGGGAAACTTCGCCGGCAATCTGGATGCCAGCGTCAACCTGCTGCAGAGCCAGCACCTGAACAACTCGGCCATGGGCATCGTTGCCAAGATTGGCAGCATGGCCGGCAACCTCGGCTCGGCCATCTACAACCTCGTATCTCCTGACGGAGAGAAGGGCAAGGCCCTCGGCGGCATTGTGGAATTCGCCAAGGGCGGCTGCAACCTCGCAGGCATCAAGACCGAGGCCGCACACGACATCGAAGGTACCATCAAGGGCAAGATGGAGGGAACCATCACCCTCGGCCTGTCGGGCAACATCGACACCGAGGGCACCATCCGGGGCTCCTATCCCGCCGTAGGCGTGGCTTCGCCCACCATACAGATGAAGGACTTCGACCTGAAGAACTCCCACCTGGGACAAGGCGTGTGGAACCTGAAGACTGCGCCCGTGGTGTACTGGACGAATGTGGACGCATGGTGGAAGGAAGACGAATGGATCGGCGTTTACGATGCGTACTGGAACCCCTTACCTTGTTATAACTACTGCCAGATGACCCCGTATTTCTTCGACCCGAACAGCGTCGAGATAGAACTGAACCCGGACATTTTCCCCACGAGCGAGATTGAGTGGGTGGAGGTGGATGCCGTCTGCGGAGCAAGAAAGGGCAGCCAACTGCTCAACGATGCCCTCCGCTCGGCATTCGGTGTAGGAGGAAGCACGTCAAGGAACTTTGCAATAAGGGGATGGAGTCAACATGAATGGAAACGATATTACATTCCCCGTGAACTAAAGGAGAATGACCTTCTGATGGACTTCCTGCGTGACTATAATGACAAACTCGGCATGAGCCAGTCGCATGTCATCTACAGCCAAGACAACGGTTACTCGTTTAATGACACGAAATTCACATGGACGGAGACCGTCAAAGGAAGAGGTGCCGACGGATATGCCATCGAGCCGCAGTATTTGGGTGGATATGGATTTAGTTATACATACATGCCATTCCTCGAAGTCAGCGTGACGGTGCTGGTGAAACTCAAGAGCATGGACACTCCCGTCTTGCTCTCGCGCAACTATCTGCCCGAAATCAAGTCGTTCGACAAGGAGGAATTCAACAACGCCGTCCACAAGGCCAAGCCCTACGCCAGCAAGATGCAGGGCCACACCGAACTCTACGACTACCAGATGAGGCGCATCTATACCATCCTCAGCGACTACGATGTCGATGCCGTATTCCCTGATGGCTTCTTTCCCAAACTGACAGCCACCAGCGGGTCGCCAGGCTGGAGTGAAAGGTATAGTTACAAAAACATTTTCGACAGAGATTGGGCTACCGACTGGCGTTCTCCGAACACGAACAAGAATACGGATAATGTTTGGTTTGTAGAATTCCACAGCACGTGGCCGATTTCTCCTAAGAGTTACTATATGACAATATCCCCGTCCTGTTATGCTTATGTGTGGGAGTCCAGTACAAACCCAGACTCGTGGACCCTGTGGGGCAAGGAAAAAGAGGGCGATTATTGGATTTTACTTTCCAAAGTGACGGGAGACACCAAAATGCCAGCCGGATATAATACCAAGCAGGTACGAGTGGAATACCCGCTCAAATCCGGCACCTGGCAGTACTTCCGTCTGGAAATAAAACATACACGAAACGAAGACAACGGAAATGCAAAAGAACTTGAACTCGCCGAGTTTGACTTCGGAACGAATTGACAGTAACCACCCGTAAAAAGAGACCGGATCCGTTCTTTTGGTAATATCACGGCTCCTGCGGCTCTGTGCGCATCGGCAGCGACTCAGGTGGCGTCGCTTCCGACCCTTACATCTACCAGCCGTAAGACGAAGCTGGAAACAATTCCACAAGAGCATTGAACAAATACTCTTTAGTAGGACGGTACTCGTGACGGGCACCGTCCTTTTCGTGGAAAGTCATGTTTGCAGTATTGAACACTTCCGGAAGCCGCGCCATTCCCTCTATCTGATTCAGGGTTTCCCGATAGGCCGAGTCGGATGTCCCGGCGGCCGCCCAAATAATGAAATCATAAGCGGAAGAGCGAACGATGCCGGCATTTGAGATACAATCTAGCCTCAAATTATGTTATGGAAAGCGGATCCGGGGCACCGGCGGTGGTGCTGGCACCCACGTTCCCGGGGCGTTATTTCCCTTGGGGGTTAGGGGGATGAACCAGATGGGAGTCTGTGGCGGTTGCTGAGGGGCCCCTCCGGGGAGAGCTGACACAGTCTCCCATACCGCTTTTCTATTATCGTATTCAAGGAAGCGATTATCTGCAAAATAACGCATTTTGAGGCATAACTTTTCTGTAAAATATCGCGTTTTACCAAAATAAGTCGTATATTTACGCTGTAAAATTGACAGCGCTATGATTGATAAGAGAACCTTGGAATTTATCCTAACTGACCAGCAGGAAGAAATGGAGGCCAGAGCTGAAGAAATCCTGTGCCACCGGCCGGAGGAGAAAAAGATAGACTTGAAAAGTACCCAGGCACAGGCCGTCATCGGCGTCAGGCGAAGCGGCAAGTCCACCCTCTGCTATCAGGCGCTGCAAAGTATGGGCGTGAAATACGCCTATGCCGATTTCGACGATGAGCGGCTGGTCAATCTGCAGGCCGACCAGCTGAACGACGTCCTGGAAATTCTCTACAAGATTTATGGTGATTTCAATTATCTCCTGCTCGATGAGATACAGAACGTGGAAGGCTGGCATCTGTTCGTGAACCGTCTGCTGCGGAAAAAGATGCACGTCATCATCACCGGCTCCAATGCCAAGCTCCTCAGCAGCGAGTTGGCAACCTTCCTGACCGGCCGCAACAAGGAGATTCCGCTTTACCCCTTCTCCTTCAAGGAGTACTGCGTAATGAAACAGGTGGACACCGACCGCCGCACCACCAAGGCCGAGGGCTTCCGCCGGGCAGCCTTTGACGAATACTTGAAGCAGGGCGGCTTCCCGGAACTGCTGGTAATCGAAGACAACAAGGGATATGTCAATACGCTGGTAGAGAACATTTTGAAACGAGACATCGAAAAACGCTTCAAAATCGTCTATAAGGCCGCATTTGAGCAGCTGGCCCACCATCTGCTGAATGTGTCGCCAGCCATCGTTGTCACCACCGATCTGGCCGAGCTCTTCCATTTCAAATCCGAGCATACGGCCAAAAACTATGTCGATTATCTCAAGCAGGCCTATATGCTCATCGGCGTGCAGAAGTACTCCCGGAAGAGCAAGCAGCGCTCCGTCCAGGAAAAGGTTTATGCCGTAGATGTGGCCATGATGGATCAGCGGGAAAATGCTTTTGCAGGCGAGAACCTGGGACACCGCCTGGAGACCATTGTCGCCGTTCACCTGATCCGCAAATGCAAGATGGAAGGAAGGGATGTCTATTACCTGAACGACCGCAGCGGAGAGTGTGATTTCGTTGTTTGCAAAGGCAACAAGGTGGAGCAGTGCATCCAGGTCTCCTACGACATTTCTGCCGATAAGACCCGCAAACGTGAGATTAACGGTCTGCTGCTGGCTGCAAGGCAGACACAATGTGAGAACCTGCTGCTGCTCACCGACCACGAGAGTGAACATATTCAGCAGGATGGCCATATAATAACCGTCCAGCCCGTGTATGAGTGGAGCCTGGAATAATTGCATCTGATACCTTATGGAGACGCAAGAGATACTTCAAGATATAGTGTTTGTTCTCCTTTACGGGAGCGTAATTGGGATAAGCGTTATGGCAGCGCTATATCTGCTGCTGCGACGGGGAAATTCCATTGCGCCGGAGGTGAAGTCTCCAGTGCGACTGCGCAGGTGGGCGGCGGGGTTTCTGGTGGCGACTGCTTTGAGCCACGTGTTCTGGGTGTGCTATGTGTATCATCCAACGCCTGTCGTTTATTCCATTGTCTACGGCCTGGATATGCTGATGCTGTTTCCCACGATAGCGGGTATTCTGCTGTCTATGCTGCAGGATAAGCAGCGGCCCGTGTGGCCGGTGTTAGTGGCGCTGATTCCAGCTCTCGTATTATCGGCATTTTGCCTCATCCGGGGAGACGATGTGCTTTATCTTCCGCTGAGCATTTATGTCATTGTGTTGTATGGGCTGCTGATGCTGTATATGTACTTTGCCGTCCGCAACTATGGACGATGGCTGCGGGACAATTACGCGGACCTGGAGAACAAGGAGGTATGGCTGAGCTTCATTATTCTGGGGCTTTTCCTGCTGTTCTTCATCATGTACAACAGTACCACAGAGGGAAGTACCATCCTGGTGTACTTTCTTCAGATTGACTGCATCCTTATTGTGGCGCTGCTGCTGTGGCGGGTGGAAACGCTTCCGGAACTGACCGCCAACGTTGTTCCGGAGGCTGAACAGGAAAAACTGGAACAAGAGCAGAAGCAGAAGCCATCCAAGATGGAGACACTTCTAAAGAAGCATTGCGAAAACAAGCGGCTGTACTTGCAGAACGACCTTACGTTGGCACAGCTGGCAGGTGCCATCGGTACAAACCGTACTTATCTGAGCCAGCACTTTGCCCAGCAGGGCATCACCTACAACGCTTACATCAACGGTCTTCGCATCCGCCACTTTGTCCGCCTCTATGAAAAGGCGTTGGCCGACGGGCGTGAATTTACCGCCCAGCAACTGGCGTTCGAGAGTGGTTTCCACAGCTACAGCACCTTCAGCAACACGTTCAAGCAAATCATGGGAACTACCGTTGCAACGTGGATGCATAGCGCTGAGAAGTAGTATTTCCACCCTTCACTCTTAAGATTTACAAAAATAGTCTCAGAATTTACAAAACTTGCATTCTGGGACTCCTGACCTATTGTGTATATGGGCCGGGGGGGGTAAATTTGCATGCAAAAAAAATAGAAATGGAAAAGAAAGAAAACAAGTACGAATCTCCGCTAATCACAACAGTGGAGGTGAAAAACGAAGGCGTTATTTGCGATTCATGTGCCCCTGTGAATTCCGTCATTTCAGGTGGTCTCGACACAGGCGGGGGCTCCGGCTGCCCTGATATTGGTTATGGCGGCCCTTGTAGCGACTCGGGACGTTAATAATAACATCACCCATTGCAAGAGATATTCCCAGTTTTCGAGCCTTTTGACAAACTGCTCGAAAAGCCTGCCTTCGCGCCGGGAACTGTAGGCCAATATCGTCCTATTTCATATTGTATTACAGAGCACATCCCCGAAGGTGTGCTCTTATTCAACAATATGACAAAAGAAATGGTCCTTCTGTCCGAAGCAGAGGCAGAGGGCATTTACGCCGGTGCTCATCCTTTTCCAGAACTTGTAGCGAAATGGTTCTTCGTCCCGAAGGATTATAACGAAGTTACATTGTGCAGGCAAATGCGTACGGTGGCCAAGATGATTGCATCTGAGCAGAAGGCCATTACAAACTATACCATTTTCACTACGACGGATTGTAATGCCCGTTGTTTCTACTGCTTCGAGAAAAACGCCAGGCGCTTACCGATGCACGCTTCTGTGGCAGAGAAAACAGCCGGTTTCATCGCTGGTCATTGCGGCGGAAAGAAAGTATCGCTTTCCTGGTTCGGGGGCGAGCCCCTTTTCAACAGAGAGGCTATAGATATTATTTGCCGTCGCCTTAGAGAGAAAGAGGTCTCTTTCCGGTCATCAATGATTTCCAACGGATATCTCTTTGACAAGGAGATGGTCCGCGCGGCTAAAGATGACTGGAAACTGAAAAAAGTACAGATTACCCTTGACGGGACACAGGAAGTCTACAATAAGGCAAAGGCGTACATCTACAAGGGTGTTAATCCCTTCGAGAGGGTTATTGGAAACATACATTTGCTTCTGGACGCTGGCATTACGGTTCACATCAGGCTCAATATCGATGTCTATAACGCGGAAGACCTTGCTAATCTCACTAATTATCTGGTTGCGGAATTCAGTGGTGAAAGAAACTTGCTAGTCTATTTCCGTCCACTATATGGGGATTCCGTTCACTTCGCTGTGGATGATCCAGTAAAACGGAGAGTCGTGTATGAAAAAATTGAACAACTCCAAAAAGTCCTGGACAAGGCCGGTTTAAGTCATTCCTACATGTTCTCGCGTTTCATAAAGACCAACCGATGCATGGCAGACACTACTACGTCCTTGACGGTCCTTCCCTCCGGCTATTTTGGGAAGTGCGAGCATTATACCGATGAATATTTCGTAGGACATCTGGACGGGGATGGCAAGCTGGATAAGAAAGAGTTGTCGGCATTCAAAGAATTATGTCCGGAAATCCCTGAATGCCGCAGTTGTCCTCTTTACCCAGACTGCATAAGGCTTACCAGATGCACGGAAGCGCAGCTATGTTTCCCGGAACAGAGGCAAGAATGGCTCCGGCAGATACGGGCGGGGATGCGCGCTGCGTTCTATGCAAAAAAGGATGTCCAGAACCAAGAAACCACCTCTGCAGATATCAACACATGTTAAAGTATATCATTGAAACTGCCCCGCTGGGGACAAGATATGTCGTGGCAGCCAAGGATCCTGAAAACGGGAGTGTCGTTCAGGTCTTTACCCTGAATAAGACGGCTGCACATATGCTTGAACTATTCTCTCAAGGGTTGCCGACGGCGGAGGTTGCGGAACGGATTGCAAGGGAATACAAGGCTCCTCTGGACCTTGTTAAAAGAGATGTTTTCGCGTTTTGGGAGGATATCGTACGCAAAGGTCTTGCGTAACAGTCTCAATATTGCAGAACATCTGGCAGAGCCTTCACTCTTAAGATTTACAAAAATAGTCTCAGAATTTACAAAACTTGCATTCTGGGACTCCTGACCTATTGTGTATATGGGCCGGGGGGGGTAAATTAGCGGGTTAAAAGAGCGAACACTAATTTACAACCATATGGAAACAAAACTATTTTTCCGTATTATCAAAATGGCGAGGCGATTAAATAAGTTTATCAACATCTTTATTGTTCTCATCGGACCTTTTTTCACATCCACGATAGCTATATCTTGCCAAAAAGACGAGGCGAAGGTGCAAGAAATCAAGACAGAGACAGTAGAGTTCAATATGAGAATCGCAGACATTCGTGGCAGTATACCCAAGGTTTTCATATGGACCTATTCAGGGGGCTCTTTTAAGACGGATGACCAAACAGGACAGACGATAGATGTGACTTCAGATAAGCGTCTTGTATTGTATGTTTCTTCTTCCGACCCTAAATTTAACGGAGTACAATTTGAGACATCTTCCAATATAGAGTTTCGACATTTGACAGATGACGAACTTCTCGATCTTGCCTTTAAGCAGTTCCCCGATACATATCCTGATAGAAAGCGGCTCAGGCCTGATTGCCTATGGAAAGAAGGTGAGATAGCTTGGGATATTTGCTATAAAGAAGGTTCGGATGGACCGGGAACAATCTCTGTTATAGCTGGCGAGAATAAGAAGACGTTTTCAGTGAATGTCGTTAAAGATATTCCGATGGAAGAGATTGCACTTCATGTAACGAATAATTTTGGTTATGAGAATGACATAATGCTATTACGTCTTCCGCGCTGGCTTAATTATTACAATCCAAATGGAAAGATTAATAATGATATAGCTAGGCAATGGTACAATACACCTGATCAAACTAATATTGAAAAGGTGCAGGGGTATTTCCGTAATAACGTTATTGGAGAATGCTCCAATAAAGAGCGGGACCATACACTCTGGCATACTGAAATAATAGGTTATTCTCCCGAAAACACGACATGTAGAACGGTCAAAGTTGGTACTGGTTCGATGACTGCTGAAAACTGGCAGAGGAGAATGGATGAGATGGTTAGTGTTCATACTACCTATCTTCCATCCTATCATCCAGAATTCGTTGGAGAAATCAGCCTTTATTCCGATCGTTTATTGTATTTGGGAGGAGAGTATGATTGCGATAAGCTTATTGGAATGCATCATTTTTGTGTCGGAGGATGGCTATTATCATCAGGTCGTCTTACTGGTGATAATCTATTTTTTCATGTATTGCTACAAAACCTATCAGAGGATGAATCATGTTATTTCGGAGGATTCTTCATCGGTCACGGGATATATGAGGGAGAATAGTTAGATTATTAATTTAACAAGAAAAAAACTTGTGGGGTAAGCAACGCGAGCGTAACAACTGACCGCTGACTGTGACCGCTTTTCCTTTAAGTGCGTGGGGGCGAGTCTGCGTCAGCAGTCTCGCTGCGCGGGGGCCTTTTATGTAAATAAGTAAATGGGAAGTTAGTATAGGGAGGTAAGTTCTCTTCTTGGTACTAACTTTCCTTTCTTTGTATAAGTAGCTGAGATGATACTTGTAGGAGCGCTCAAGGTTGTCGCCGTCTACGTGGTAGGTGTTACCCAGGGAACGTGCAGTTACTGGCGTCGTATCAAAATTTAAGCATGAGAACCCGGCAAACTCTTCCGAGAACCGCGTCCCTTTTGCTACCAGAAGGGGATATACATCCAGCACACAACTGCTGCCATCCGGACGGAGCCAGCGCCTGCGACGGATGTGCAGGACCAACTTCTTATCGCGTACGGGGAAGTCATTCAGGACAAATTCCTCGGTGAACCCCTTCGGCGAGTAGTCCTGCGTCTCTTCAGTGCGGTTGTCACGCTCGTCAAAGTGCAGATGAAGCGCCGGGACTTGGGCTTTGGTCGTAGGGTTTATGTGTGTCTTCTGCTCTGCCATGACGGGCTCGAAGAAGTCAAGCAGCCCATCGGGAAGAAAGTAGTGAAGGAAGTCTTCGTAGATCTTGAACAGTAAATCGCTGGACATATGCATAAAGGTTACATCTATGCATAGTACCCAACTTACCCAGTTTCTACAAATAATTCTGGTATGCTTTATAGAAAGCTCCTTCCGGGTACAGGTAAACCTGACCAGGATTGGCGTCTTCAATGGCGCAGATTTCAAGTTTCGTCATATGCCGAAAATTTTCGACGGCCTACGGCCGTAAAAACGAGAGCTTCGCCCAAGGTTTAATGGTTTAATGCGGTCCGCACAAGGCAGACCGCTGTCGGGCTGGCTATTGCCTGGCCCGACTATTATTCTGAAACTGGACGCACAGATAGCCCGCGGTAACGGAAGTGGCTGCCCCTGTCGACATAGCCGGAATTGAAGTGGACGTAGCACGCGTAGTGCGGAGAGTCCGTATAGAGAGACGAGGACCAGTAGCAACCGTAGGAACCGGCATCGCCGAAATACCCGCCGCCCTGGCGACCGGCAGCGGGAAGGAATATACTGTTCCCGTTGGTCGCTTTAACCAATCTACCGTTGATTCCGCTGCCATTGTAGTTCGTTACCCAAGTCCAGGTACACTTTGTCATTAGCTCTGTCCACTCAGCATCCGTAGGCATACGCCACTTCCCGCCAAGCTTTACGTGGGCAACGTCATCTTCCGGTTCCAATACCGTCTTATTATCTATAGAACCACTATAAATCTTCGTGTTGTACTTGGAGAACGGACCTGATGAACTTGTGCCGAATTTGTAAGTTGACCAAGAATAATTCTCCTTTGGCGCTGTCTCGCCCCAGGCATAATAATCGCCATAATCTTCCGGGTTGGTACACAAACCTTTGTCACTCAGATTGGATTTCGCCCAGTAGAGTTTGTAGGTGGTCCCGTCGGTCCGAGTCATCACAATTCCAAGATCTACAGCTCGAGGAATCGTTGACTCTTTGGTGGTAAAAGACTTCACGGCTCCATACTTCACCGCCATTCCATTCTGGACGTATGACTTGAAATAATACGTGGTGCTGGGCTCCAAACCGGTAGCGGTCACCGTAAACTTATTATTCCCATCAAGTCCGGTTGCCACTACCTTCTTCGCGGCCTGAAAAGATTTCACCTTGTCGTACATAATACCCACCTCGGCGTCTCCGAGCTCAAACGGGAGATTAGCATAGCCCGTGAGGGTGGCGGAATAATCCGTCACATCAAGAGCATCACCGGTGATGATGGGTTCCTCCGGATTGTTCTGGCTTCCACCGCCGTTATTGTTATTCTCCGGGGTACAAGCAAAAAGCAACGACAAGGCTGCAAGGGCAAACAGATACTTTTTCATATATGCAATCATAAGCGTTCAAAGTTCGGTATTATTCGGCAGAATAACAAATAACTCTTGACCACGTTTTGAAACGAACAGTCCAGGGTAATGAGGGCATTCGGAAAGACCTGTTCGACGATGGAACGCATGCTTTCCGACATGTCCAGCGTCACCTCCTTGACCTTCAACCGGTTTTCCTCCGGTATCTGCATGAGGACTTTGATAATTTTGCAGCCTTGGTGCCACGTACCATGGAAATGATTGTGCCTTGCCGTCCGTGACCGGCCTTGTTGGACAGGATGGTGAACAAGTCATCCTGAAGCGAGGTCTCGTCAATGCACAGTTCGTGAGAATGGTAAGTATTTACCAATTTTCTACTATTTACTAAAGCGTTTATTGGCTTCTGTAACTTCCCACGATTCAATTATACTTTACTGATTCAGGACCTTTTCACGTGGGAAGTTACTATCTTCACCTTCGGACCACGATTTATCGGCCTCTCACGTATGCCAGTGGCAGAACAATCAAAAATGGAGCGGAGGGCGTCTGCAAGTTTGTGACGGACTTGCTCCGACACAATCTTGCAGCGAAGGAGGCAATGGAGGTTGCCTTTCCGGGCGGCTCGTCCGTCCCGGAAGGGCAAGTTCCTTTTCTTTTTTATCGGCCCGAATCGGCATTGACCTTATTCCTTTCCCAGCGCCTCAGCAATGCTACATATCTCATGTGATTCCATATAACGCCGGATCATGTTGTGGTAAACCGCAATCGTGATGAAGTCCTGTTTCTCTTTGTCGAATACGTAGTCGTCCCCAAGAATCTCCCTCATTGGAATCGGCTCACAGGTGTATGTGTATAACTCGGACTGCATGGCCATATCCATAGGGTCGGGATATGGATAATAGTAAGTGGTTTCCTTTCCACTGACTGCGTGGGAAATGATGAATGTACCGAAGCCCTCGGTGCTTTCTTCATCATAGAACCGGTTCGTTATAGCTACAACCAGAAAGGCACCCAGGTCGGCAGGTATCTTTATGAGTCCATATGCATAACCAGGTTCCACCTCTTGAATTGTCGGCTCGTCTTTGGTGTGGAGTACATTAACCAAGACATCAACGGTTTGAATACCTGGAAGGTCGTTCATTTCAGCATCGTACAATACTTCAAACAATTCATCGTTGGGCATTTCTGACTTCGAAAACTCCAGTACCTTGGGATCTATTCTAATACTCGTTGGGGTGACTGGACTAAGCAATACAAGCCCCTCAAACGATGTGCAGCGGCTGAGTGCAACGTAGGCCTGCCCAGATGCGAAAGAATCTCCAATATCGGCAATCACCTTCTCAAAGGTAAGTCCTTGGCTTTTGTGGACTGTAACAGCCCAAGCAAGCCGAAGCGGGAATTGCTCGAAACTACCTACAGTCTCCTCCACAACGCATCCTTCCACATTGTCCCAAGTGTACTTCACGCTTTTCCATACTTCTCGAGCAACAGAGATGATTCGTTTGTCTCCATCCTCCGTGTCGACCTCTACCGAAATAAAACTCTCGTCCATATCGACAACCTTCCCCAATTTGCCATTGAAATAGCCCTTGTCCTTGTTGTTCTTAACAAACATTACCTGGGCTCCCGGCTTGAGGACCAATTCCACGTCGGCAGGACTATCTCTGTAGAAGAAATCGCCGTCAAACGATGCGACATAGATTCTTTCTTCCCCTGGGAGTACCGACAGCCGATAGTTATTGTACTCCGATACCCGGCGATTCGTTGTGGCAAGCATGATGTAGGAATCGTTTTCCTCCGGCAGGAAGCCAGGCTGATACCTTGAATTCAGCAACTGATAGTCCTCCTTGCGCATATTGTTCACCCGGACACGGTTCAGGAGATCTATGAAAGCACTATCCTTCTGGCGATAGATTTTCTTGAACTCCAAGTAGAGCGGCGGGTTTGCCCGGAGGACGCGAGAATCGAAGAAGTGTTCACTCTCATAGAATCGATATAGCAGAGAGCTGTCTTTGCTTTCTACGACAGGCGGAATCTGGAAGGCATCGCCGATGAAAATCATCTGAACACCACCGAAAGGAAGGTTATTCCTACGATACATCCGGAGTATCATATCCACGGCATCCATTAAGTCAGCACGAACCATTGAGACCTCATCAATGATAATCATATCGAGGGCTTTCATAATCTTGGCCTTCTCTCCGCTGAAGGTATAGTGGTCAAGGACACTGGCCTTTTCCACATCGTCTGCTTTGATGAAGTCTGAGAAGCGTTTGTCGTTCGGGACGTACAGGGATGGGGCCAGACCGAAGAAGGAATGGATCGTTTGCCCTCCAGCATTGATGGCGGCCACTCCTGTTGGAGCGAGAACGGCCAAGTCTTTTGAGCAAACGCTTTTCAGATACTTGAGGAAGAAGGTCTTTCCTGAGCCGGCCTTCCCGGTAATATAGAGATTTTTGTCTGTTGATTGAGCAAGTACGAGCGCCTGCATGAATTCTTCGTTATTGGCGTCAAGACGGGTTCCGTCGACTTCCATATTATATCGACTATGTTGTGACATGGTTTTACGGTAATGATTGTAATCTACGTGAGTCAATGGTCCAAGTGGCGCAATTCAAACAGCCTCCTTCACGGACCAGGTCGGAGGCATCGGCCATTTCTATGCAATCCCGGTATTGTGGCATCCAACGCTTTATCTGCTGCTGGGCCTGTTCGTCTTCGGGAATGCCAAAAGAAGGAATGATAAGCACCTTGTCGGTCTGGAGCCAGTTGATATAGGCCCAGCTGTTTTCGGAGAGATGCTCGACATCGTAGTTGAGTTCGCGTACCACTTTGAAGTGGGCCTTCAGGATGTTCCGGAATCTTGCCGCCATCTTGGGATCGAACTGTTGGTAGTTTGTCATTATGACGGTATCATCGTCCACAAAACGGACAATCCCGTCTGCATGGCCATAAATTTCATTCGTGTCCCACGGAAGGATGATGAGCTCGGCCGAAAAATGGTCTTCAAGAAGGCGGGATAGTCTATTGACCGTCATCTTCGGATTCTCTTCGAACACTTTTGATGTCATAATCACTTTCATCCCACCATGCACCACGTTCCCGCCATCCATGCGTATTCCGCTGATGTTGGGGCAGGCCTTTATTCCATTGGCCTCACAGACTTTAACCGGATCGCTGATAAGGTCACGGTATTTGGCTTCCGTGCGCAGATAGTCCGGCATATAGTTATAGCGGAGCAAGAATCCCAGGTACTCTTGAATGGGCATAAAATCCCGTACCCAGATGTCCTTAGTGGCCTTGAGTGCCTCGTGAGGAACACCATATTTATCCAGGATTTTGGTGATGGAACGGTACGCTATAGGGCAAGCCTCCGGCAACTTGGCAGAGTAAAATACTCTGTTGCTACAGAATTCGGGTATCATGGGGATTACTCCTTAGCGAACTGCCAGTTCAACGGGCATTTTGCGTAACGGTACTTTCCGACCGAGAAGGTATCCTTTCCAGATGCCTCCTTCTTAATCCATAATTCTGGGGTCTTGGGGTCTCTCTCGTAATCCGGTACGTTTCGTCTCCAAGAACGGTCCTTGAGCTGAGCTTCTTCCTTGCCATCGACCCAATCAATCCAGTTAGCATTGTCCAGGGTGATTCCATTTAGGAGCAAATCGTCGTAAATCTCGGTAGAATTCTCGACTGTCCGCTCTTTCTTGTTCTCATAGATGACCTTGTACTCCCGAATGAGGAAAGAAGCGCGATAGCGTTTCTCTGAATTCTCAAAGGTCACATCGATCCCAGAGGTATGGGGATTAAGACTTCCTATGGGATAGTAAGGAAGACTATCAAGCCCCGTTAGGGTGAAGTAGGTCTCTCTCTTCGCTTTCAATTCACTCCTCTTGCGGTAATCGGTGTGATACATGATAGGGTCTTGGAATCCGCCATCGTCCTCTTCGTGATAGTACAACTCGATGACGGTGGGATAGATTTCCCGGGTAATATTAGCCCCGCCCACATTATTCTTAACCTCGAAATGCCCTGCCAGGATTCTTTTTGCACAAGGAATGAAGCATTTTGCAATAGCGTCTGCGTAGTCCACCCTTTTCTCAGGAGACGGCAACCTGCTTACGCTTTTCTTTCGATTATCTTCAAATAACTGAAGATGTTTAATTAGTGATGCAATATTCATCATAAAACCTGATTCTAAGTGTTAAACTTGAGCGCTCTTGTGGTACCGCTGGCAAAGGTACGCATGAATTCTCGAATTTTCCAAACTTTTCGAGAGGATTTTTGCACCCTAACTTATTGATATTTAATATATTATATTTAATATTTTATTGTATATTTTTATAACAATTTATATTAAAAGTAACTACTCAGGTTCTCTAGTCATAGGCCTTAGGCCCTGACCACCTGTCAATGAAGATTCAAACTATGATACTATGCCTGATCAAGGGTTGCAATGACCCTCAGGACCTCAAAAGGGTTCTGCC
>Ga0256405_10006649_pt1 | contig 18262 bp, 13 predicted proteins | sample RumenRJG_02DNA_FD_189096 | JGI IMG/M metagenome (GOLD analysis project Ga0256405, IMG submission 189096) | Bovine rumen microbial communities from Lethbridge, Alberta, Canada - RJG_02 | ecosystem: Host-associated > Mammals > Digestive system > Stomach > Rumen | place: Canada: Alberta... | reverse complement strand
CCCTGGCCGGGTGGTTGGCCGGGAAATTCAGGGCCTCGAACACATGGTAGTCATCCTCGATCTCAGGACCTTCCGCCACATCGTAACCGAACTTGCGGAATATCTCGACTATCTCCTGGCGGACTATAGACACAGGATGCCTGGAACCCAGGTCCTTCGGATCACCCGGCATGGAAAGGTCCTGCCTGGGACCCTCCTGGGCACATATGTCCTCAGTGGCAGCCTTAAGCTCGGCGATCTTGGCCATGGCCGTCTGCTTGAGCTCATTGAGGGTGCGTCCGAACTCCTTCTTCAACTCCGGAGCCACGGTACGGAACTCCTCGAAAAGCTGGGTGATCTCACCCTTCTTTCCCAACAGGCGTACACGCCACTCTTCAGCTTCCTTCTGGCTGCCGGCCTTCAGGCCGGCAAGTTCTGCCTTTATCTGTTCAATTTGTTCTTTCAGCATATGCCTTCCGTATTTAATCCTGCAAAGTTAGACAAAAACTCCTATTTGCCAGCATTCTTTTCACGCCTGCGGTCCCGCGACTTCTGCTCACGGGCTGCACCGTTCTTGAGGTATTTCGTCCACTGGGCCTCATTGAAAAAACCCTTGTAGGAATCATATGTAGCCTGAGCCCACTTGTCCTGCACGTCGTAGTAAATGGAAGAATTGGAGAATTTGCTGTCCCCCAGGTTCTTAAGCTCCTTCTGCATCTCGAACACATTGTGGGTCAGGGTCGAGTCGACGTAGAACACCTGCCAGTCCTCCAGGTCGAGAAGGGAAGTAAGGCGGTCCGTCTCAGCCTGGATGGCCTCGAAAGTCTTGGCCTCCTGCTCCTCGGGGGTCAGCGGCTTCTCCTGCGCGCCCGCCCGAAGGCACACTGCGCCGGCGAGCAATGCGCAAAACATTATCTTAATAGTAAATGATTTCATAAAAATCCTTAATTTTGTAAATGTCACGCATCAGGCCGACAAAAAGCCTGCCGCAGTCGCAAAAGTAGTGAATTAATGCTAAAGAGCAAAATGACAATCAGATCTATCATATGCAGCGCTGTCGCAGCGGCAGCCTTGCTCACGGGTGCGAATGACATCCTGGCCTGCACGAACGTAATCATCACCAAAGGCGCCAGCCGCGACGGCTCGAACCTCCTGTCATATGCGGCGGATTCGCATATGCTCTACGGCGAACTCTACTTCCGCCCTGCCGCAGACTGGCAGACCGGCTCCATGCTCAAGGTCTATGACTGGGACTCCAACCGCTACCTCGGCGAGATCCCTCAGGTGGACCACACCTTCAAGACCATAGGGAACATGAACGAGTACCAGGTCGCCATCGGCGAGACCACCTGGGGAGGCAGCGAAGACTTCGTGGACAAGCACGGAGCGATGGACTACGGCTCGATGATCTACATCGCCCTCCAGAGGGCCAGGACAGCCAGGGAGGCCATCAAGATCATGACCGACCTCGCAAATGAACACGGCTACTACAGCGAAGGGGAGACCTTCTCCATCATAGACAAGGACGAGGCATGGATCATGGACCTCGTGGGCAAGGGGATGAACATGCGCAACGGTAAGAACCGCGACAAGGGAGTCGTCTGGGTAGCCCTGCGCATCCCCGACGGGTTCATATGCGCACATGCCAACCAGGCCCGCATCGGCAAGTTCCCCCTCGACGATCCGGACAACTGCATGTACGCAAAGGACGTGATCTCCTTCGCCAGGCGCAAGGGCCTGTTCTTCGGCGAAGATGAGGACTTCGACTTCGCAAAGGCATATGCACCATATGACTTCGGCACCGTGAGGGCCTGCGACGCACGTGTGTGGAGCGCCTTCAACATCCTCTGCGACGGATGGTTCACCTTCCGCGACGACGACGGCAACCTCGTCCAGAAAGATGCATATGACTACATCGACTACGCGATGGGATACGACATGTCAGGCAAGCGGATTCCCCTGTTCGTGCGCCCGAAACGGAAGCTTTCCGTAAAAGACATCGCCGACGTGATGCGCGACCACTACGAAGGGACCCCGATGGACATGACTGCTGACATAGGTGCAGGAGGCAACGCCCTTCCATACCGCTGGCGTCCGATGGGCTTCGAGTGGGACGGTCAGAAATACCTCAACGAGAGGGCGATAGCCACACAGCAGACCGGATTCTGGTTCGTCGCCCAGTCCCGCGGCTGGCTTCCCGACGTGATCGGCGGACTCCTTTGGTTCGGTACCGACGACGCCGCCACATCCTACCTCACCCCGATCTACACCGCCTCCGAAAAGGTCCCCGAATGCTTCAAGGAGGGCAACGGCAACCTGCTGACCTATTCCCCGACATCCTCGTTCTGGATGAACAACAGGATCGCGAACGCCTGCTACAAGATGTACGACCAGATGGCCCCGTATGTCAGGAAGAGGATTGACGACTTCGAAACCAAGATGGTCTCACAGATGATCCCGTTGACGGACAACGATGCCATAAACCTCTACAACGACATCGTGTACAAGCTCCAGAAGAAGATGAAGAAAGCGGAGAAAAGGACCGTCCTCTTCTCCGGGGATCCGTTCGCAAAGGTCCGCAAATTCCTCACTGAATTCTCGGTTGACACAGCCCAGAAGCAGTTCGAAGACTGGACGACCCTCGAGCAGACCCTCCTGGTGAAATTCATCGACGGAAACGTGAAGGCCCAGAACGAAGACGGGACATTCAAGCACTCCGATTTCTCGGAAGGGATCCCGTCAGGAATGACGCAGCCGGGCTACACGGACAAATGGAAAGAAGCCGTTGCGAATGACAACGGCTCCACTCTCAAGCAACTCGATACCCGCTCGGATACCGGGAATTAAGCACTAGGCCTCAGAATCTTTCTTGGCGAACTTGGCCCTGGTTTCATCGACCAGGTCCTCTGCCTTGTCGCGGAGTTCCTCATACTTGTCTTCAGCCTTGTCGGCCAGGTCTTCCGCTTTCTCTTTTGCCTGGGCGTAAACATCTTTAGCCTTGCCGGCAAGGACACCGGCTTTTACCTTGGCATCGGCATAGGCTTCCTTAGCCTTGCCGGCAGCCTTCTCGTATTGGGCTTTCGCGTACTGTTTGGCCTCTTCCTTTGAGACTTTTCCGTCCCCGTCGAGATCGGCCGCGCATTTTGCGCATGCCACCTTGGCGCTTACCTTGTCCTTAGCTTCGGCATAGACCTCTTTGGCCTCGCCTGCTACTTCTTTGAGTTTGCTTTTAGCGTACTCTACGCTTTCCTTGAAGGAAACTTTTCCGTCTCCATCCAAATCGGCCTTGGGGGCCTGGGGAACTTCTTCTGCCATGATTATCAGATTTTAATGATGATGCAAGATAACAATTTTTCTCTCCATTTACAATATCCCCTCGGGAACTACCAGACGGGCGATCTCCTCTGGTCCAGTCCTATGGAAGAATGAGCCTACGTCCACAGTCCCAAGTGCTTCCAGCACCGGGCCGTAACCCAGCCGGACACCTTTGAGCACTTCGGAAACCCCTTCCGGGGGAAGGTCGCCTATGAAATCTCCCGTGAAAACGACGCCGGTTATCAGCCCGTGGTCCGTGCAGGTCTGCACACTCACTGTACCGCACGGAAGCACAGCCGACCGGCTGAAATCCGCCTCGCGGGAATGCCCGTAAACCCAGTCCCAGGTCCGGAACTTACCGTCAGCGAGCCTGCGCACCCCTTCCAGGAAAGCTTCATCCGGCATAATGACCTCATCTCCCCCGCCGAGTATTTCGGCAAGGGCAGACTGCACCTCATCCAGGGAACCGAATGAAGGCAGCATGGGTTTAAGGTTTGTGACCCGGCTGCGCACAGAGGCAATCCCCTTGGACATCAGCTTGGACCCCGGAACGGCCAATGCGTTCACAAGGGAATCGATATCGACATCGTACATCAAGGTGCCATGGACGATCTCCCTGTCATGCCAGACCCTCCTGGCATAACCCGAAACCTTGCGCCCCCCGACGAAGATGTCATTCCTTCCGCTGACCTCTGCAGGGACCCCCAGCTTCCGGAGGGCATCCGCGAATGGCTGTGGTGTAACCCCCTTGCCCACAAAAGTATAATTGAGGTTCTGGAGGTCATGGTAAACGGCTCCTCCACCGGTCACGCGGCGCGCCAGGTCCACCCCGTTGTCCCGGAGCCAGCCAAGGTTGACCTCGCTGTAGGCATTCTGGTTCAGCCCGATTATGACCGAAGGACGGTTCCGCCAAAGGTAGAAAACCGGCTCCCCTTCCCAATGCTCAAGGCACCACTCGTCGAAGGCGAGATTGAAATGGGGATCGACCGAATTATTTACCAATGACTTCATATGTGTGCGCTATCGGGTCATATCGACGGAACAAGCGTGCGCAGGACAGGCACGATATAAGCTTTCAGCTGTGGATAGTCCGGGAGATGGCCGCCAGGGTAACTGAAAAACCGTCCCGGATAATGCTGGGCAAATTCCTCCCCGCAATGAACCATCTCGTCCGCATCGGCGAACATCCCGGTCACGGACTCCGCCTCGGAGGAATCAATCCCCTCGAACTGAGTTTGTTCCATCAGTTCATATGATCTGCACACCTCCTCGGTCACAGTGAATGTGAGGGCCCCGTCCGCCCTCGGAGAGAGGTACTTGTTCTCCCCGACCATGGTACGGAGCAACCTTGAAGGATGGAAGTCCGGATTCACCAGGAGCCGCCTTTCCCCACGGAGTTTCTGGGCCATGAACCCGCCAAGGGAAAGCCCGACCACAAGGTCGGGCCTTTCCTTATCGCATATTTCACGCAGCAGGCTGACAGCTGCACCTGGCTCCAAAGGAAGATCGGGAGAGATCACCGTGGCAGGACGGAGCAGGATCCTGAGCGAATCCGCCATCTTGTACTTCCCGGAGGAAGCCAGCCCGTGTGCGAACACGATCTTCATCGGAGGGAACAGGAATCTACAGTTCGTCTGGATGAGAGAGGAGATAGGCCTCCGCCTCGGCATTCCACAGGCCGCCATGAGCCTTGCATATGCGGTCGAGCTCGGCATAGACGGGCTTGGTCTGCCCGAGGACGGCAAAGTCGTCGATAGCCGTCAGGGGCATCGTCAGCTGGGTGTAAACCATCTTCTTGCCTCCCTTGATGTTAGGAAGGTTCAGCGTAGTGTCGATGACCGTGTTGAGCCCGCCGATATGGGTGATGAGTCCGGCAGGATCCATTCCCTTGCTCATGATGTCGATAGCCTCTTTCATGTCATCCACGTTTCCGCCGCTGGTCCCGACGATGTGATGGGACGCATAGTGCACGTCGTAGAAATTGAAAGGAGCCTTGAAACCGGCGTCGCGCGGGCCCGAGAAGAAGTCCAGGCAGCCGTCGAATCCGAGGATGGCGTCGCCCTGCTCGATGACGGCAGGTACGGGAGCCATGACCACCACGTCGTCGTAGCCGGTCCCGCCGGATATCTCACGAAGGACGGCAACCGGATCTCCCGAAGAAGTGTTGATGTAGTGGAGCTCGATTCCCTTGGATGCCGCGAACTCCTTGGTGTATAGGCTGGCGGCCCTGTCAAGGCGGGCCTGGTCGATGTCGGTCACGACAAACAGGCTGGGACGGCGGTCCTCACGGTGAAGGACGTAATTGATCATAGCAAGACCCATCGGGCCGACTCCGGCAAGCAGTGCCATCTTGCCACCGTCCTTGATCCCCATCTGATGGACATATGATCCGGGAGTGGTGTGGTAATGGGCATGCAAGGCTCCGATCACGCATGAAAGCGGCTCGCTGAGCGAGGCTGGATAGAATCCTTCTCCGGTGTAGTGGAGCAGGCATCCCTTCTCCATTACCTCATTGGGGATGATGACATATGTCGCATCACCGCCGATGAACCTGTAGGAGTAGCCCGGAGCAGACTGGACACCCACGGGGCCGTTCTCATCATTGAGCGCAGGCTGGATGGAGAACTTCTCCCCGGGCTTGAACTCATCCTTCCACTTGGAGCCGACCTCAACGATCACTCCGGCGAACTCATGTCCGATGATGGTCGGGTTCACGGCCACGTCATTGGGCACGCGCTTGTGCTCTGTGCCGGCATGCGCAGCCTTGTAGGAAGACATGCATATGTCGTCGCTGATAACCTTGGCCAGGATCTCGTCATCCTTCATCTGGGGAAGTTCGAATTCCTCAAGCCTGAGGTCATCCTTTCCGTATATGCGTACTGCTTTGGTTTTCATATGTTTGCTTTTTTTGAATTATTCCATTTACGAGAGCATCACCTGGCCGCCGGTCACGGGGATTGCCTGCCCGGTCTCGCCGGTCTGCTCGATGGCGTAGAGTATCGCCTTGCTGACATCCTCCGGATTGCATCCCTTGTGCATGGGCACCTTGGAGAGGTAGTACTCGCGGACATCCTCGACCGTCTTGGCCCCGGGCACCTTGCCCGCGTGCAAGTACTGGAGGAAGAGTCCGTTCACGGGGTCGCTCCAAAGTGGGCCGTCAAGATAGTTGCCCGGGCATATGGAGTTGACCTTGATGCGGTCCGGCGCAAGCTCGAGTGCGAAGCTCTGGGTCAGGCCTATGCCTCCGAACTTGGCTCCGGCATATGCGAAATTCTTCTTGGAGCCTTCGAGGCCGGACTTGGAGTTGATCTGGATGATGTCGGCGAAATACTCCGGGTCGAGGGCGGTCTGGACCTGCATCACGTGGGACGCGGCCTTTGCGCATATGAAATAGCCCTTGTAGTCGATCGCCGTCACGAAGTCGAAGTTCTTCTCTGTCATTTCCTCGAGGGATCCGGCACGCACGACACCGGCGTTGGACACGAAGGCGTCAACCGCGCCGAACTCCAGGACGGTGCTGCGGATGAGCCCGCGTACGCTTTCAAGGTCTGCGACGTTCGTCTTCACGAAGATGGCCTTGTTCCTTCCCGCCATGGCGTTGAAACGGGAGACCGTGGCCTCTCCTGTTACTTCATTGAGGTCGGCCACCACGATGTTGGCACCTTCACCGAGCAGATAGCGGGCTATTCCCTCGCCGAATCCCTGAGCGGCTCCGGTCACTATGATTGTCTTTCCCTCAACCCGTCCGCGGGATGCGGCAGAAGCGACCTTGCGACGGTAGTTCTCTACCTCCCAGTTGTCAATGAAGGCCACCTGGCGTGCGTTCATGGGATGTACATCTCCGAGTGCAGAGGCGTACCATGCCACTTTCATAACGTCCAGGAAGACTTCGGTGACAATCCCGGCCTCACGGGCGTCCTTTCCTGCGGCGATCAGGCCCAGGCCGTTCACCAGGAGGACCTTCGGGGTGTAACCACGCTCGAGGACATATGCCTCGATCTTCTTTTCTGCCTGTTTGACAAGATCTTCCGGGTTCTTCGGGTCTATGTAGACGTACTCGCTCTTGCAATAGACTATCCCGTCCGGCGTGTAGGGGCGCATCACATCAGAGGCAGCCTTGCGGCTCGCAGTGAAGTGGTCCACCAGGGCGTTGCGGGTTACCTTGAGGGTCTTGAGCCCGCGTCCGCCGCGGCTGAGTATCATCCTGATGGCCGGAACAGTGTCCGCCGCGCATTCGCACGGAGCGATGTCACCCTCGGGAAGAGCCGGGACGGCCTTCTCAAGGACGGAGAAAATCCCGTCATATGTCTTTTCGACCTCTTCGACGCTGTCGCCGCCCACGAAGATTCCGTGGTTCTGGAGGAAGATCACCTTGGGTTCGCATCCCTTTTCGGCCTTCCAGGCCTTGATTTTCTCATAGACCTTCTTGAAAAGCGTGTAGCCGGGATCGGTATAGGGGACGTAAAGCGCGTCCGGGAACATCTTTCCGCAGATTTCCTGCGCCTTGCTGCAGCACATGAGTGCGTTCACCAGCGTAGGATGGAGATGGATTACATATGCTGCATCCAGGCAGTTGTGGAGGGATGTCTCCACGGACGGCCTGCGCCCGCGGGTGATGCATGCAGCCTCCAGGTCTTCCTTGACCTGAGCCTCGCGCTGAGATGCGTCTGCACTGTATTTCTTTTCTCCCATCGGATTCAGGAGGGAGCGGTCGAGGACCGCGAATCCATCCTCGTCAATAGTGGCGAGGGCATGCCCGCTGGCCTTCACCCAGAGCCTGTCCGCCGTCTTGAACGAGGTGTTGCCGCCTCCTGCGATGACATATCGCGGATCAGCTCCGTATTTGCGGGATATCTCAATCAGTCTGTCAATCTCAACCATTTCTCTATTGATTTATTGCTTTCATGATGACTGCGGCGCCATCTTCTTCCGTCTTGAGCCCGGCCTGGTGGGCAGCCACCTTGCAAGCCCCTTTCCAGTTGATTTCCAGGAGCTTCTCCGAAAGGGAGGAAGCATCGCGGGTCCTGAGGGTGATCGGCTCCATCTGCGGGGTGTTGTGCTCCGAGCCGAAGGTCACCGTAAAGCCCTCGTCCACAAGGTAGCCGGCATAGCTTTCAAGCACGGCAGTGGTATTGCGGGTGGTGATGAACTCGCAGGAGCGTATCCCGCGGCGGAGGAGGATGTCGGCGCATTTCTGGAGATCCTCCTCGAAGTCCGTGAACTCTCCCTTGGCGTTGTCGGCCAGGAAGGGATAGGTCGGGATGCCTCCGGCGGCCTCGATGATCCTCTGTACGTCCTCCATCGGGAGGAATGCCTTGGGATCTTCGGGAACGAAGGCGGCTCCACCGGCCTTCAGGAGCTTGCTGCGGATTTCATTCTCAACCGCGGAAAGGTTCTCAAGGGCGGATGAAAGCGGCCTGCCACCGAATATGCGTTCGTACATGGCGAGCTTCGCCAACTCGTCGCCGCATGCGGAATCCACCGCCAGGCGCAGGGCCTTCGCAAGGTGGCGCTCACGCACAAGACCGTTGGTAAGGCTGTCACGCACCTGGGCATATGAGACCCTGAAGCCTGCTTTCACCGAATCGAGATGGTCATTCAGCCTGGAGCACATCTTCTCCACCTGGAGGTTGGACTCGGCCCTGACTGCGGCAAGCTGCTCAGCCTCCCTGCCGCCAAGGACGACCGGGTAAGAAAGGCCCTTGCCGCTGAGGTAGGTACGGCCCGGGTTGCTGGGGTCGTTTACCCTGGTCCCGGCAGCCTGGTCCTCCTGATTAAGGGCTATGAACTCTATGTTGTAGAGCGGGTACAGGCCGCGCGAAGCACAGCCTTCACTCCACTGACCATAGCCGTCCATAGAGTAGAAATCATTGATCCCCACGACCTTCACCCCTTCCTTCGCGGCCATGTCCAGCGCCTGGGAGACGCTGTCGAAGGCACTGAAGGACCAGGGTGTGTGGAGATGTGCGTTGACGTTCGGGAAACTCATGGCCTAGACGCCTTTACGTGAACGGATGATCTTCTGGGCAGTGGTCTGGTTGGTGGTCGGTACCCATCCCTTGAGAGGAAGGATCTGCTCGTTGATGGCATCGAGGAACCAGCTGGCCTGCGGGAAGAAGGACTCTTCGAGCTCGTGGCACGGGGTGATCCAGTTGCGGGAACCGAGGACCACGGGAGCTGCATCGAGGTCGTCGAAGCACATGGTGGTGATGTTGGCGGCCAGGTCGTTGAGGAACGATCCGCGGGCGCATGCGTCGCTGGCTATGATGATGCGGCCGGTCTTCTTGACCGACTCGATGACCTTGTCGTAATTGAACGGAACCAGGGAGCGGGCGTCGATGACCTCAGCCTCAAGGCCATATTTCTCCTTGAGCAGGTCGGCGGCCTCGAGGGCCTTGTACAGGGTGGCGCCGATGGTCAGGAAGGTGATGTCCTTACCTTCGCGCTTGACGTCGGGCTCTCCCATAGGAATCTCGTAGTAGCCTTCCGGAACACCGCCTTCGTGGAACTTCTCGCCGATGCCGTAAAGCCTCTGGCTCTCGAAGAAGATAACGGGGTCGGTACCCTGCAGGGCACTGTTCATCAGGCCCTTCGCATCATACGGAGTAGCGGGGAAGACCACCTTGAGGCCCGGGATGTGGGCGCACAGCGAGGTGAAGTCCTGGGAATGCTGGGCTCCGTACTTGCTGCCCACGGAAACGCGCACCACGACCGGCATCTTGAGGATGTTGCCGGACATTGCCTGCCACTTGGGAAGCTGGTTGAAAATCTCGTCGCCGGCGCAGGTGATGAAGTCGCAGTACATGATCTCGGGGATCACGCGGCCGCCGCACATCGCATATCCGATGGCGGTGCCTACGATGGCAGCCTCGGCGATCGGAGAGTTGAAGAGCCTGTGCGGAGGAAGCGCCTCTGTCAGACCGCGGTAAACGGCGAATGCGCCGCCCCACTCGCGGTTCTCCTCACCATATGCCACAAGCGAAGCATCCTTGTAGAAGCGGTCGATGATGGCTTCGAAGACACCGTCGCGGAAGTTGTAGGTCTTCATGCTGCTGACCGGTTTCCCGTCCTTGTCGAGCCAGAAACGGGACTTGCCTGCGATCTGGCGGACCCTCGGACATTCTTCCATAGGCATGTTCACGTCAGGCTTGGCATCGCTGAAGGAGTCCACGCTGCCGTTCGAGAACATCATCTCGCCGAGGAGCTCGTCTTTATGGACGAGGTCCATGCGGGGTGAGAGCTCGAAGTCGATGGCGAGCTTGTAATTGGTGAAGATGTTGTCCTTGACATATGCCTGGATGTCGTCCAGGGTCTTCTGGTCGCATACCCCGGCTTCGATGAGTTTCTTGCCGAAGGCGATGATGCTGTCTTCTTCCTCCCATGCAGCGATTTCTTCCTTGGTCCTGTAAGAGGACTGGTCGCTCGGGGAGTGGCCGCCGTAGCGGTAGGTCACGATGTCCAGAAGTGCCGGACCTTCCTTCGCTTCCAGGAGGGCCTTCTTGCGGCGCATGGCGTCGATAACTGCGAGGGGATCGTAGCCGTCCACCCTTTCGGCGTGCATGTTCACGTCGTTGAATCCGGCACCGAGGCGGGCCTGGAAATGATAGCCAGCAGTCTCGCCGTTGGGCTGTCCGCCCATTGCATATTCATTGTCCATTACATTGAAGAGGACCGGGAGGCCGCCCTTCATGTCACCTTCCCACAGGGTCTTGAACTGGTCCATCGTAGCGAATGTCATTCCTTCGAGGACCGGTCCACGGGCATATGAACCGTCACCGAGGTTGGCAACGACGATACCCTTCTTACGGTTGACCTTCTTGTAGAGGGCTGCTCCGACCGCGATGGATCCGGAACCGCCGACTATGGCGTTGTTGGGATAGATTCCGAAGGGGGTGAAGAAGGCGTGCATGGAGCCGCCGAGTCCCTTGTTGAATCCGGTGACACGTGCAAATATCTCAGCCATGGCCCCGTACAGGAGGAAATGGCGTGCGAGTTCCTTGACGTCCTTGCCGTCATATCCCTTCTTCGCAACAGAGAGGGTCGCTCCGCCCCAGAACTCTTCCATGATCTTGGTGAGCTCTTCGTCGGAGAGGATCTCGATGGACCTGAGGCCCTTAGCCAGGATCTCACCGTGGGAACGGTGGGAACCGAAGATGAAGTCGTCAGTGTCCAGGGCATATGCCATGCCCACAGCGGCGGCTTCCTGGCCGGCGGAAAGGTGGGCGGGACCCGGGTTGTTGTACTCCACTCCGTTGTAGCCACCGGTGGTCTTGACGAGGTTCAGCATGGTCTCGAACTCGCGGATCATGGCCATGTCACGGTAGATGTGAAGGAGGTCCTCCTTGGTGAAGTTGCCTTCGGCCAGTTCCTGTGAGACCGTCTTGTTATAGGTCATCACCGGAATAGAAGGAATCTTTATTTCATGTTCCTCGGGATAAAGTGTCTTCTTGGGATCGACGTAGATTGATTTTGGCATTTTATATCGTATTTTCTTAATCTTCAATTATTTCAATGCATATGCGACATCGCGTATGACTTCCGACACGGTCGGGTGCGGGAATATGACTTCGCGAAGCTGCTCGAGGGTCATCTCGTTCTCGATGGCGATCGCCATGCTGTGGATGATCTCGGAGCACGGATTGCCAAGCATATGCACTCCCAGCACTTCGTGGTACTTCTTCCCGACGATGAACTTGCATATGCTCGGGTCGGTTCCCGCGTTCTCGGCGACGTAACGCCCTGCATATGTAAGCGGAAGCTTGACAACGGCATAGTCCTTTCCGGAGGCCTTCGCCTGCTCTTCGGTGAGACCGACGCCGGCCACCTCGGGATTTGTGTAAACTATGCTCGGAACCGCGTCGTAGCGGGCGTGGTCCTGCTTTCCGAGGATGTTGTTGACCGCTACTATTCCCTCGCGGTAAGCCACATGGGCGAGCATCGGGGTGCCGCTTACGGCATCACCGGCTACATAGACGTTCGGGATGTTGGTGCGCATGCGGTCGTCGGCGGTGATTCCCCTTCCGGCCTCAACTCCGAGGTTCTCAAGGCCTATGCCCTTGATGTTGGAGCGGCGTCCGACAGACACGAGGATCTTGTCGCCATGGACCTTGCAGGTTTCGCCCTTGGGGTCCTCGTAAACTACATAGTTGCCTTCGATCCCGGTGACCTTGCAATTCAGGCAGAACTCTATGCCCCTCTTGGCGTAGATCTTCTGGAGCATTGCGCTGATCTCGTTGTCCAGCGGGCCAAGGATCTTCGGAAGCATCTCTACTACAGTGACTTTAGTCCCGAGAGTGTTGTAGAATGCTGCGAATTCCATTCCGATGACTCCGCCGCCGATGACTACCAGTTCCTTCGGCTGCTCCTTCAGGTCGAGGATCTCACGGTTGGTAACGATCACGTCACCGGCTTCCTTGAGTCCCGGGAACGGAGGAACAGCAGCCTCGGATCCCGTAGCGATGATCAGGTTGGTCGCGGTGTACTTTTCTCCTGCGGCGCTCACTTCGATGCCGTCTGCTCCGCGTCCCTCGATGTGGGCCTCGGCAGGGACCACCGTCACCTTGTTGGCCTTCATCGAGAATCCGACGCCGGCGACGAGTTTCTTCACGACCTTGTCCTTGCGTTCAACTATCTCGGCGTAATTGACCGAAGGGTTGTCACAATAGACTCCGTAATGCGATCCCGTGAGACCGTAATTGTATATCTTGGCGCTGTAAAGGAGCGTCTTGGTGGGGATGCATCCCTCATTGAGGCATACGCCTCCGAGGGCCCTCTTTTCAAAGAGGACTACCTTGAGGCCCTCCGCCCCTGCCCTCTCGGCGGCCATGTAACCTGCAGGACCGCCACCGATGATTGCTAAATCAAAACCCGGCATATCTAAAATCTATTATCTTATTTTCAGAATTCAACTTCAAGGTTCTCTATCTGGGTGGCCACTTCCTTGAGGAAACGGGTAGCCTGGCCACCGTCGATGGAGCGGTGGTCATATGTCAGTGAAAGTCCCATGTACGGCACGAATGCATAGACTCCGCTGCCGAGGTCCTTGGGACGCGGAACGATCGTTCCGACGCCCAGGATGGCGGTCTGCGGAAGGTTGAGCACCGGGGTGAACCACTCCACACCGTAGCCTCCGAGATTGGAGACGGTGAAGGAAGCGGCCTCGGTAGCGATGAGGTCGGGGTTGATGCTCCCCTTCTTGCAGTCGTCGGCCAGGGCTTTGAGCTGGCGGCTGAGCTGCACTATGTCAAGGTCCTGGGCATGCTTGACGGCGGGGACCATCAGGCCGCGTTCGGTGTCAACGGCGCAGCCGAGGTTGACCACGTTGTAGAGCCTCATGGAATCTCCGAGGCAGTGGGAATTCACCTCCGGGAACTTCAGGAGGGCCTTAATGACTGCATAGCAGACAAAGTCGTTGATGGTGATGTTCGCCTCCAGCTTACCGTCCGCATATGCCTTCTTGGCCTTTTTGCGCAGTTCCTGCACCCTGCGTGCGTCCGCTCCGAGCATGTGGGTGAGCTGTGCGGAGTTCTGCAGCGAATTGTACATCGCCTTGGCGATGATGGTGCGGATGTGGGGCAGTTTCTTGACCGTGAACTCTTCGCCTTCTCCGGCGAGGTTCTCGGTGTGCATGGGCTTCCAGACCTTGAGGTCGCCGGCCTTAACGGTTCCGGCCAGGCCGCTTCCGCGCTCGGGGGCCTGGAGGCCGCCACCGCTCATCATGGCCTTTGCAAGTCCGGTCACGGGAGTCGCCGCGGCCGCAGCCACGTCACGCTCTATGATGCGTCCGTGAGGGCCGCTTCCGCTCAGCTGGGCTGTGTCTATGCCCTTCTTTTCCGCAAGGCGCCTTGCCCTCGGCGAAACCGCGGAGGACCCGCCTTCCGCAGCCTGGACGGCCGCTGGAGCCACGGCTGCCTCAGGCGCTGAGGCCGTGGCCGGCGCAGCGCTTTCGGGAGCGTCAGAAGTCTCGGCAGGAGCAGCAGCCCCACCCGGAGCGAATTCTGCGAAAGACTCGCCCGGGGTTCCAATGACCATCACGTTAGTGAGGCATGGAACCTCATCATTCTCATTGAAGAAGACGGCAAGGACCGTCCCTTCTACCTGTGCTTCCTCTTCAAAGGAAGCCTTGTCCGTCTCATAGCTGAACAGCACATCGCCGACGGCGACCAGGTCGCCGGGTTTCTTTCTGATTTCGGTGATGATGCAGCTTTCGACCGACTGCCCCTGCTTGGGCATGATTACAGCTTTTGCCATATGATTTGAATTACAATAGTTGCGGGAGGAATGAAGATACTATAAGCACTGCAAGACCGCATACGAGGATCGCGATGGTCTTCTTGGAACAGCCTTTCCACTCCTTGAGGATGATGCCCCAGACGTTGCTGAAGACAACATTCAGGGACTGGAGGATGCACCAGCTGAAGGCCAGCAGCACGGCTGAAGTGGTAAGGAAGCCCTTCCCGAGGGAGAGTCCGAAGAACTGGCTGTACCAAAGGAGGCCTGCCAGGCAGCAGAACATCAGGTTGTTGACCCAGACACTGCCGTTCTTGTAGTCACCCCAGGTGTGGTTCTTAGAGTTCTGGTAGAAGCAATAGACGGCATTGGTGAGGAAGCCGCCGAAAGTCACCAGGAGGGTGGCCGGGAGGGTCTCGAAAACAGGCTTGGTGGCCGCCCAGTGGAGGTCCTTGCCGAAGCCCAGGCCGATGGCGAAGCAGGCGCTCATGAAGCCGGCCAGCAGGGCCACGAATATGCCTTTGCCGAAGTTGAAGTCTTTGACTGCATCCTTGGCGCCTTCCCCTGCTTCACTGCTCTTGCGGGCTCCGGCCCAGCCGATGATGGCGATTCCGATGAGGGTAACCGCTACACCGACTATCACAGGCCAGGTCAGGTCCGAAGTCTTTCCGGTGAAGATCGGGGTCAGCAGGGTACCGAGACCGGCACAGGTCCCAAGGGCTATGGACTGCCCGAGGGCAACTCCAAGGTAACGCATCGAAAGGCCGAAGGTCAGTCCGCCGACTCCCCAGAGGATGCCGAAGAAGATGGTCATCAGGCTTTCCTTGGGATGGGCGGCGAAAAGGGCGAATAAGGATTCCCCTGAAGGGACCGCCAGAAGGGCGCCTATCAGGGGAAAGACCAGCCATGCGAAGACGCCCTGGATGATCCAGTAGCTCTCCCAGCTCCATGACTTGATCTTGTTGATCGGGACGTAGCAGCTCGACTGGCAGAACGCCCCGATCGCGATTATCAGTAAACCGAGGATCAGTTCCATGGGGATTACCTCTTAGAAGTTACGTCTTTCTCGTATTTCTCGATGGCCGGGATGAACTCCTCGCCAACGGGAACGCCGTTCTTGTAGTTGAAATAGTCGAAGACGGCGCCGAACGGCAGGGTCTTGGCTTCTTCCAGCAGGGCCAGCCTCTGGAAGTACTGGCCGTTGGCCTCGTACTCGCGGAGCTTGGCGAGGGGCTCGAGAAGGGCGCTGAGGATGCACTTCTGGGTGGCGCGGGTACCGATCACATATGCTCCGATGCGGTTGATGGAAGCATCGAAGTAATCGAGGCCTACGTGTGCGCGGCTGAGTCCGTCAGCACGGACGAGCTCTTTGAAGAAGTCGAGGGTCTGGTCGTTCATTATGGTGACATGGTCGGAATCCCAGCGTACCGGACGGCTGACGTGGAGCATGAGCTCGGGAACGTAGAGAAGGAGGGCGGAAACTTTGTCGGAAATGTTCTCAGTGGGCTCGTAGTGGCCTGTATCGAGGGTGTAGATAACCTTGCGGGATGCGCAGTAGCCCTCATAGAAGTCCATTGAACCTACGGTGTAGCTCTCGAGACCGATTCCGAAGAGCTTGGCCTCAACGCAGCTCTTCATTCCGGGAAGCTTCTCTGCGAGGATCTCGTCCAGGGACTGCATGAGGAGTTCACGGTAATACTTGCGGTTCACGGTGTAATCTTTGGAGCCGTCATGTATCCATATGTTCATGATGCAGGGATCGTCCTGGGCCTTACCCATGGCATCGGCGATGCGGCGGCAGCGCTTTGTGTGCTCGATCCAGAAATTGCGGATGGCGGGGTCGGGGTTGGCCAGCGAGAGGTCGCCGCTCTTGGGATGGCCGAAGGAAGTGGAGTTGAAGTCCAGCTTGAAGTTGTTCTCCTTGGCCCACTGCATCCAGCTCTCGAAGTACTTGGGCTCTACCTCGTCACGGTCGACGAACTTGCCTCCGAAATCTCCGTAGATTTCGTGGAGGTTCACGCGGTGGTTACCGGCGATGAGGGTCTTTACGAACTCGAGGTCCTTGCGTACCTCGTCGATGTTGCGGGCGCGGCCGGGATAGTTTCCGGTAGTCTGGATACCGCCTGAAAGGCCGGCGTTGCTCTCAAAGCCGATTACGTCGTCGGTCTGCCAGCAATGGAGTGAAATCTGCTGTTTCTCAAGTTGTTCTATGGCTTTGTCCGTGTCAACGCCTATAGCTGCATAACGTTCTTTGGCAAGGTCATATGCCTTTTTTATTGCTTCTTCTTTCATGATTGGTATTGGTTTTAATGATTATTTGTTCGGATAATATGTCTTTACTTCGAATGCATCGGCGATCAGGCGGCGCATCTCCCACCTGTCGGCGACGAGGCCGACGGCCTTGGCCTGCATCATCACGTTGCCTATGGCGGTAGCTTCGGTCGGGCCGGCGACTACCGGGATCCCGATGGTGTCGGCGGTAATCTGGCTTACGGTAGCATTGGCGCTTCCTCCGCCTATCACATGAAGCTTCTCGATCTTGAACGGGGCGAACTCCCCGAGCGCGGCGAGCACTTCCTTGTAGCGGTCAGCCAGGGAGTGGTAGATGCAGCTGACCATCTCGCCGTCGGTTTCGGGCACCCTCTGCCCGCTTTCACGGCATGCGGCCTTGATCTCGGCGTCCATGTCGGCGGGAGCGGCGAAACGCGGGTCGTCCGGGTTGATTCTCGACGGGAAGTCGGCCGCCTCGCGCGCGATCGTCTCGATTCCGGCATATGTGTAAGTCCTTCCTTCCGCAGCCCAGGTCTTGCGGCTCTGCTCGAGAAGCCACATTCCCGTGATATTCTTCAGGAAGCGCGTGGTGCCTTCGATGCCGCCTTCGTTGGTGAAGTTCAGGGCCTCGGACTTTTCGTTGATTATGGGAGCGGGGGTCTCGATGCCCATGAGGCTCCAAGTACCGCTGCTCAGGTAGGCGAAATTCGGCCCCGAAGCGGGCACGGCGGCTATTGCGGATGCCGTGTCGTGGCCGGCGACAGCGATTACCGGAACTTCTCCGACACCGGTCTCTTCGGCGATCTCCTTGCGCAGGGTGCCGTTCACCGTGCCGGAAGGAACGATATCCTTAAGGATGTCGGGATTGACTCCGAGCCTCTCGAGGAACTCCTTCTGGAAGGCCCTCTTCTCCTGGTTCATCAACCCGGAGGTCGAGGCGTCGGTGTACTCGCAGACCCTGTTACCGGTCAGCAGGTAGGCCAGGAGGTCCGGCATGAAGAGGAGCTCGTGTGCACCCTTGAGCGGGGCGAAGCCTTCCTTCTTCTGGGCATGGAGCTGGAAGATGGAATTGAAATCCATGATCTGGATTCCGGTGGCCCCGTAGAGTTCCTTGCGCGGAATGGTCTTGAAGACCTCTTCAGGAGCGCCCACGGTGTAGGGATCCCTGTAGCAGCGGGGAAGGCCCAGGAGGGTACCGTCCTCAGCCAAAAGGCCGAAGTCTACTCCCCAGGTGTCGATGCCTATGGAATCCAGCTTGATACCTTCAGCTGCTACCTTGGCGAGGGCCTCCTTGAAGGAATTGAACATCCCGTAGATGTCCCAGAACCACTTTCCGTCGAATTTGAGTATCCTGTCGGGGAAGCGATGGATCTCGCGCATGTCGAAATGCCCCTCCTCGAAAGTAGCAAGAACGGCGCGGCCACTGGTCGCACCGCAGTCAAATGCAAGGAAATTGTGCTTTTCCATA
>Ga0256405_10006648_pt1 | contig 18268 bp, 12 predicted proteins | sample RumenRJG_02DNA_FD_189096 | JGI IMG/M metagenome (GOLD analysis project Ga0256405, IMG submission 189096) | Bovine rumen microbial communities from Lethbridge, Alberta, Canada - RJG_02 | ecosystem: Host-associated > Mammals > Digestive system > Stomach > Rumen | place: Canada: Alberta... | reverse complement strand
CTTGCGGGACCAGCCTGCCGCTCCTTCGACGGCAATGGCTCCCACATAGGGAACGGAGTCGAACACTCCGAATCCGTGTCCCTGGGCAAGGGCGGTGATCTCATGGATGGTCATGCCGAAACGGATATCCGGCTTGTCGGAACCGTATTTGTCCATGCCGTCGAACCAGGACATGCGCGGTATGGGGTTGGGGATGGTCACGTCGAGGACATTCTTGAAGAGGGTGCGCATCATGCCTTCGAACATGTTCAGCACGTCTTCCTGCTCCACGAAACTCATTTCGCAGTCTATCTGGGTGAACTCGGGCTGGCGGTCGGCGCGAAGGTCCTCGTCCCTGAAGCATTTCACGATCTGGAAGTACCTGTCCATCCCGGCTACCATCAGGCTCTGCTTGAGGGTCTGGGGGCTCTGGGGAAGGGCGTAGAAGGTGCCGGGGTTCATCCTGGAAGGAACCACGAAGTCACGGGCGCCTTCCGGAGTGGAATTGATGAGGAAGGGGGTCTCTATCTCGAGGAAATCATTGGAGTCAAGATAGCTCCGCACTTCCTGGCAGATGCGGTGCCTCAGCTGCAGGGCCTTCTGGAGGGGGTTCCTGCGAAGGTCAAGGTATCTGTACCTGAGCCTGAGGTCGTCGCCTCCGTCGGAAACGTCTTCGATGGTGAACGGAGGAGTGAGACTCTCATTGAGGATGTTGATGGCTTCGAGCCTTATCTCGATGTCGCCGGTGGGCATCTTGGGATTCTTGCTGGACCTCTCAACGACGGCTCCCAAAGCCTGGATCACGAATTCCCTGCCAAGCGAATTGGCCTTGGTGACAAGATCTTCCGGGGCATCAGCCTCCACCACCAGCTGGGTGATTCCATAACGGTCGCGGAGGTCGATGAAGGTCATTCCTCCAAGTTTGCGGGCCTTCTGCACCCATCCTGCAAGGGTTACTTTCTTTCCAACATCCGAAATGCGGAGTTCTCCGCAAGTGTGGTCTCTGTACATATTTTTATGTTTAAGATTTCAGGACCGCAAAATTAATCAATTTCCGCCATTTAATCATAAAATGCAGGCGTTTTCAACAACGTCAGCGGTAGTCTTCGAAATCAGGCATCGCGACTCCGGCCGTCAAGTCCTTGATTTCCGCTGAATCAAGGGGACAGATGAGCAGCACGTCGTCAGTATCGATGACGGCATAGTTCTGCAGTCCCATCACCGCAAGGACCTTCTTCTTGTTTTTCGCCCAGATGAGGCAGTGGTGGTTCTGCTCCATTAAAGTTTTTCCTGCATTGCTGAAATTGGCATCCTCATCCTTTTCCGGCATAACCTTGTACAGCGACTCCCAGCTGTCGATGTCCGACCAGCCGAATTTTGCAGGATAGAGCCAGGCTCGGTCGGTTTTTTCCATCACCCCATAGTCGATTGAAAGGTTCGAGCAGCTCGAATACACCTTTTCAAGGAATTCCAGCCTTTGAGACTGGACCAGGGCAGTTTCCCAGCCTTTGAAAAGGCTCGTGACTTCAGGGATATAGCGGTTCATCTCTTCCTCCATGACCTTTGCCCTGCAAGCAAAAATGCCAGAGTTCCAATAGAATTCCCCGCTTTTGCAGAATATGGTCGCAAGGGTGGTGTCCGGTTTTTCGGTGAAGGTCTTCACCTTCATGGGCACACTTTTGTTCTTCTTTCCTCCGGCAATCTGTATGTATCCGAAATTGGTGTCCGGCCTGTCGGGCACGACACCGATGGTAACGAGGGTGCCGGTGGATACGGCGTGGCCGGCTATGTTCCTGACAGTGTCGCAGAACACTTCTTCATCCATGATGATCTGGTCCGCCGGAGTCACCGTCATGACGGCTTCCGGGTCGCGCCTGAGAAGTTCGTATGTGGCGTAAGCGATGCATGGGGCCGTTCCCCGGCTGTAAGGCTCTATGAGGAGGTTTTCCTCCGAAAGTTCCGGAATGCACTCCTTGACAAGGCTCTCATACCTCGAAAGGGTGACCACGATTATTCTTTCCGGAGGGAAAATCTTCGAGAACCTCTCATATGTCAGGCGCATCAGGGTCCTGCCCCCGCCGCCGATTTCAAGGAACTGTTTCGGACGGTCCTCACGCGTCAGCGGCCAGAAGCGTCCTCCGTGGCCTCCCGCCATGATCACACAATATTGATTATTATCCATATGGTTTAGTATCATTAAGTTATGTGGTCTAGACATACATCGGGGTGAACGCGTGTGGGAAATACTCTACAATAGTTTTCCCTCCGTCGAACACCACTGCTATCACGTCAAAAATTACCTCCAAATCCCGGGCCAACCTCTCATCTTTTGTCGAATTGAGATACCTTAGCGCCCCGGCGGCGATTTTCCTCTGTTTGGCCGCATTCACATTCTCCTGCGGAGACGCGCTCACCGGGGCGGTCCGGCTCTTCACCTCGACAAAATGGACACCATCCCCATCAAGGGAAATGATATCCATCTCCAGATGTCCCCTGCGGCAATTCCGCTCCAGAATCACATGTCCCCTGCTCACCAGGTATTCACAGGCGACATCCTCTCCCCTCCTTCCAAGGGTCATTTTAGAAGTTTTCATAGTGCAAGTAGATTTATGTTCCAATGTTTAACTATAGGGTTGCCGCATTAAGCGACGGAGCGGCGTATCTGAGTGTTACCCGAAGGTTACGACCGTTACTCCGGAACCTCCCAGGCGGAGGTCCTCGTCGCGGACCTGGGCTACCCCGGGAATAGTCTTCACATACTTCTGCACCTCATCATGAAGGACTCCCGTGCCTTTCCCGGTGATTATCCTCACCGAGCCTATGTCCAGCATGATGGCGTCGTCGATGAAGCGGGTGACGATGTCGAGGGCGTCGGACAGCCTTTCCCCGCGGATGTCCAGCTCAGGCTTGAACTCCAGCTTGCGTCTGGTTATGTTGACGTCCACCTTCTGGAGAGGCCTGGAGGCGATATCCTTTGTCGCTGACTTGAATTCATTGGAAGAAATGCGCTCGACCTTTGACGGAAGAACGCTGGTGGTCAGGTTGCCGACAATGACTGTCACGGCCTTGGAAGACACGCGCGACACCTCGCCCACCATGCCGCTGTCCTTGATACGGACCTTCTCCCCGACCTTCAGGGGGCCGCCGCGGAGTTCCGCCGCAATGACAGGCTCCTCCTCGGGAACTGCTTCGCCGCGGCGTATCTTGCGCGCCCTTTCCTTCTCCTTCCTTTCACTGAGTTGGCGGATCTTCCTCTCGATGTAGTCATCGTGGTTTTTCTGCTCCTTTTCCTTCTTCTCCTGGATAGCTGAGATAAAGCCCTGGAGTTCGGTACGCGCTTCCTTGGTCTTCTCCTTTTCGGCCTGGGCCTCCCGGATCGTACGGATGGTCTTCTCAACCTTGCTGTTCGCTCCCTTCACGATTTCCTCGGCTTCCTTCCTGGCGCTGTCCAGTATATCCTTGCGAAGCTTCTTTATGTCCTCGAGTTCTTTCTGGTATTTTTCGGTTATCCCCTCGAGGGCCTTGTCCGTGGTCTTGATCTTCTGCAGCCTTTCCTCCAGCACGCGGCGGTTCCTCGCTATCCTGCGGAGGTTCCTCTCAATTCCCACATAGCCTTCCCCCGCCTTGGTCTCGGCGTCTTTCACGACGCTTTCCGGAAGTCCCATCTTGCGGGCCATCTCGAAAGCGAAAGAATTTCCCGGCAGGCCTATCTCCAGTTGGAAAAGTGGGGCGATATTGCGCTCGTCGAACTGCATGGCGCCGTTGATCACGCCTGTCCCTGAGCCTGCGGCATAAAGCTTAAGGTTCGTGTAATGGGTAGTAATGACCCCGTATACACCACGGCTGTCAAGTTCAGAAAGTATCGCTTCGGCGATGGCTCCGCCGGCAGCAGGTTCCGTCCCAGAGCCGAATTCATCGATGAGCACAAGAGTCTTTCCGTCCGCCAGGGAGAGCATTTTCTTCATCTCCGCGAGGAAGGAACTGTAGGTGCTGAGGTCGTTGTCGATTGACTGGTCGTCGCCGATGCTCACCATGATCCTGTCGAAGACAGGTATTTCCGAGGTCTCGGAGGTGGGTATGGGCATGCCCCACTGGAACATATACTGCAGAAGGCCTACAGTCTTGAGGCAGACGGATTTGCCACCTGCGTTCGGACCAGAAATCAGCAGTATCCTCTTTTCCGGGGTAAGCCTGACCGTCTGAGGCACCATCTCCTTGCCTTCCTTCCGGAGGGCCCGCTCGAGCAAAGGATGCCTGGCCTTGCGCAGGTTCATTTCCATCCCTTCAGCGACGAGCGGCATTCCTGCCTTGAAATCCAGGGCCACCTGGGCCTTCGCCATAATGAAATCAACCTCCCCGAGGAACCTTGCAGCAGTCTGGATTTCCGGGACATAAGGCCTGACAAAATCACTGAATTCAGCCAGGATCCTCGCGATTTCCCGGCCCTCTTCGAACCTGAGTTCGCTTATCTGGTTCTCAAGCTCCACCACTTCGGCCGGCTCGATGAAGGTCGTCTTCCCGGACGCGCTCTCATCATAGACGTATCCGGCGACCTTCCTTTTGTTTGCCGTGCTGACCGGAATGAGGAGTTTGCCGTCCCGCACGGAAAGGCTGGCGTCAGCCTCCACGATCCCTTCATCCTGGGCTTTTTTCAAAAGGGCCGACGCCCTCTTCGAGATCGCGGATTCCTTCTCTTTTATGCCTTTGCGTATCCTGAAAAGCTCTTCGGAAGCCCCGTCCCTGACTTCACCGTATTTGTCGAGGATTATGTCTATGCGCCGAAGGACTTCCGGGAAGACCGGCACGGGAGAGGCCATCTTCTTCAGCTCAGGATAGATGCCGTCTTTGATGTATGAGAAGAAATTCGTTATCTTCCTCACCGTGTCCAGCATGGTCTTCAGCTTTCCAAGGGAAAGGACGTCTATGCTGTAACCGCTGCTCTCAAGGGGAACGAGGAAACCGAGGGTATCGATGTATCCGCCAGTCGGGAAGTTTTCCTCGAACATCAGGATAAGCCTCATCTCGTCTGTCAGGGTGAGCCTGTGGCGGATTTCCGCCGGATCGGTGCAGAAACACTCTTCAGCCACCCTGCCCACCGCATATTCGGTGGAACAGCGGTTCGAAACCATCTCCCTCACCCGGTCGAAACCGAGTTTGCTTTCCAGTCTGCCCGTCTCCTCGCCCATTTCCTATTCTTCGGATTTAAGGGATGCCTGTTTGTCAAGCGCCTGCCCCAACAGGAGCTTCAGTTCATTGATATTGTTTATGTGGGTAAGCTTGCCGCCTTTGACGAAAGATATGTCTCCGGTCTCTTCGGAAACCACGATCACATCTGCGTCCGTTTCTTCGGAAATGCCGATCGCCGCCTTGTGCCTCATGCCCAGACTGGGCGGGATGTCCGTCTTTGACGTGATAGGAAGGGTGCAGCGGGCAGCTACGATATGGTTGCCACTGATTATCATGGCCCCGTCGTGCAGGGGGGAATTTTTGAAAAACAGGTTCATGATCAGCCTGCGGTTCACGTTGGAATCTATCCTGTCGCCGGTTTCGATGATGTAGTTTATGTTCGTCTTGTGCGGTATCACGATAAGGGCCCCTGTCTTGTCGGCAGACATCTGGCGGCACGCTTCCACTATCTCGTTCACCGTGTCGTTCCCAAGCTGATCTTCCTTGATTCCCAGAAGGTTGTCAAGGAAGGTCCCGCCTTTCCGGTAGAGCCTGGTGTTGTTGCCGAACCGGATGAGGAAATGCCTGATTTCCGGCTGGAAGATAATGATGAGGGCCAGCACCCCGAGGTCCAGGAAAGTCCCGAGGAAGGCGGACATCAGCCTCATGTTGAAGGCTTCCACCACCACCCTGAGGATGAACAGGACAAGGACGGCGAAGAAAATGTTCATCGCTGCCGAACCCTTGATCCAGCGGAATACGTAATAGATTATGAAGGCCACCATCAGGATGTCCAGGATGTCCGTCAGCGACAGGTTCAGGAAGCCGAATATTTCCAGGGGGACCATTTATCCAGTTTTTTCTGCAAAGATACTATTTTCTCTATTTCATCTGCGGCAGGCCGAGGTCCTTGAAGGTGCGGGGAGCGGGGACTCCGGGGAGGGGTTTGCGGTCCTTGAGCTGCTCCAGGGCCACGGAAACGGCCTTTAGGAGCTGTTCGTCTTCACCGTTCCACTCTTTTATCGGGTCGTTTTCGAGGACGATGTCGGGATCCACGCCGTGGTTCTCCACAATCCATTCGCCGGTCTTGGCGTCATAGTTGGTGAAGAAAGGGACCCTGACATCGGTGCCGTCCATGTAAGGAAGGGAACCGCTGATGCCGATGATTCCTCCCCAGCTGCGTGTTCCGATGACGGTGCCGAGTCCGTTCGCCTTGAAACTCCAGGGGAAAAGGTCTCCGTCAGAAGCACTGTACTTGTTGACCAACAGAACCTTAGGGCCGGTGTGGGTAGCTTCAGGGACGGTGCCGGTAAGGTCTGAACCCCTTCTCATCGTCATCCTGTAAACCTCCCTCTGGAGACGTTCGATGACCATCGGGGAAATGTTTCCGCCGCCGTTCCCTCGGTCGTCTATGATGAGGGCCTCCTTGTCAAGCTGGGGATAATAGTATCTGATGAACTCGCTGAGACCTTCCACGCCCATGTCGGGAATGTAGATATAACCCACCTTGCCTCCGGACTTTTCATTGACGGTCTTTATGTTGTTCTGGACCCACTCATAGTGGTAGAGGGGATATTCGTCCGCAATGGGCCTGACAACGACCTTCTTGCCTCCTTCGGATGCCGAACTATTGATAGTCAGCTCTGTAAGGATGCCGGCCTTGCCGACAAGCAGGGAATAGATGTTTGGAACGTCCTTGACGGAAACCCCGTCGACTGCGGTGATGTACTGGCCCTCTGAAACCCCTGTTCCCGGCTCGGTGAACGGGGAACGGAGAGTCTCCCTGTAAGGCGCTCCCTTCAATATCCTGTCTATCCTGAACCAACCGGACTTGTCTTTCGAGAGTTCGGCGCCTAGAAGACCCATGGACACCTTCTGGGCCTTGGGATACTCTCCCGGGGATATATAGGCGTGGCCGCAGGCCAGTTCGGATATCATCTCGCCTATCACATAATTGAGGTCAAGCCTCGTACGCACATAGGGAAGAAGGGCCGCATATTTTTCCTTCAGGGCCTTCCAGTCCCTTCCATGCATATTTTCAAGATAGAATCCATCCCTGAAGGCACGCCAGACTTCATCGAAAACCTCCGGCCATTCCTGGGAATAATCCACAGTTGCCGCCACGTCCTTCATCGAAACCTTCTCGCCCTTCATCCTTGGACCGAATGCGGCAACCTGGATTTCTCCGCGGTCCATCAGGACGGCCTTTTTGTCGCCATCCCTGTAGATGAAACTGCCCTTGCCGGCTTCTTCGGTCTTCCCTGTCTTGAAATCAAGTACTTTAATACCTTCGCGGCCTTCGCTGTACCAAAGCTTCTTGCCGTCGCAATAGTAATTGAACCCGGCGTTGACCGGAAGTTTCACAACCCTCGACTGCAGGCCGTCGGTATCTATCACGACCTTCACTTCCTTCTTAGATTCAGGTGCGGCCCCGGCCGGTTTTCCTCCCTTGCCGGCTTTCTCCTCCTTGGGAGCAGGCCTGTCGCCATCGGGCTTGCCTGAACCTTCCTGGACTCCCAGTCCGTCGGTGGGAAGGAAGGGCGAAGGGGTGTCCTTCGCAAGGATTGCCATATATGTCGTATAGGCATTCGAGGTGGCGAAATTCCATTCCACACTGCTGTAAATGGGACGGACCTCCGTACCGGAAGAGAAGAGCAGGAACTTTCCATCGGAACTGAAAGAAGGCCTCCAGGAATTGTACCAGCCGTCGGTGACGGGATATTCCTTGAGGGTGGCCACATCCAGGACATAAACGACCGCGAACTGGTTGGCTCCGTCCTTGGAATATGCCAGCCACTTGCTGTCCGGGGAATATACGGCGTCGCGGATTTCCCCGTGCGGGTTGGTGATAATGTTCCTCCTTGCACCGTCAAGGGAGACTTCGTCCGCCCTGTTCTTGCGGTCGGTAATGAGGATATGCTTGCTGTCGGGAGCCCACTGCAGGCCCCTGATGTAAGTATCGGCATTCTTGGTAAGCTGCTTTGCCTCCCCGGCAGCGACGTCATAAAGGTAAACCTCGGTCTCTCCCGTGGCATCCCCTATCCAGGCGATATATTTGCCGTCCGGGCTCCACTGCGCGCCGCGGTCGTTGGATCCCGGACTTCTGGAAACATTGCGGGTTACTCCGGCTGCCACAGGGACGTCGAAAACCTCTCCGCGCACGGTCACCGCAAGGCGGGTGCCGTCGGGGGAAATGGACACGTTGCGCACGCTTCCGGAAAGGTCCTTCCTTTCAGTGCGGGCCCACACGTTATCCGAAGAAAGGGTGATCTCCACCTTCCGGGCCTTCTTCGTCGCAGGGTCGAAACGGTAGATGTATCCTCCGTTCTCGAAAACTATCGTCTTCCCGTCAGTGGAAGGGAACTTTATGTCGAAATCCGAGAAATCCGTTACCTTGGTGGTCCGGGACGTCGAAGTGTCGTAGCAGAAAAGGTTCATCGTCATGTCGCGGTCCGAGGCGAAATAAATCTCGTTTCCGACCCACATGGGGAAGATATCCTGGGCGTCATTGCTGGTGATGGGCTTCACGGACTTCCCGTCATAGATCCACACCTCGTCGGCCATCCCGCCGCGATAGTATTTCCAGGTACGGAATTCGCGCATGACGCGGTTGTAGGCCAGCTTTTTCCCGTCGGGGGAATAAGAACAGAAACCACCCTGGGGAAGGGGGATCTCCTCGGGCATCGACCCGTCCGGAGACACTTTCCAGAGGTTCCCCTCGAAACCGTCGCCGATGCGGTTGCGGTAGACGATGTATTTTCCGTCCGGGGTCCACCCCATGACGATGTTGTTGGGGCCCATACGGTCGCCGAGGTCGTCACGGGAATTGGTGGAGGTGAAGGTCACACGCTTAGGTTCTCCGCCCTTGGCCGGAATGACATAGACCTCGCGGTTGCCGTCATACTCTCCGGTGAAGGCTATGGTGGATCCGTCGGGACTATACCTGGCGAAGACCTCGAATCCGATATGGGATGTAAGCCTGCGGGCCTCGCCGCCTGTGACGGGGACCGTGTAAAGGTCGCCGGCGTAGGTGAATGCTATGTCCGTGCCGTTGGTTGCAGGGAACCTGAGGAGTCGGGCTTCGTTTACGGGAGCCGCCATTGAGGGAATCGAGAAGAAGAGTACCGCTGAAAGGAGTGTCTGTCTGATGTTCATAATAACTATTATCGTTCGTTTATAATTCTTCCGAAATCAATCAAAGGTAAGAAATTTCATTCTTAATCCACTATCTTTGCGGGAGAAATCCAAAAAGACATGAAAGTAAGGGCAAAAAAATCCCTGGGACAGCATTTCCTGACCGACCAGTCCATCGCCGAGAGAATCGTCGATGCCCTGGAATGTCCTGAAGGAAAAGATGTTGAGCCTGTTCTGGAAATCGGGCCGGGAATGGGGGTGCTGTCGCAGTACCTTCTCAAAAGGAAGGATGTCTCCCTTAAACTGGTGGAGCTCGACCCCGAAAGCGTGGAGTGGCTCAGGAATCATTTCCCGGGAATGGAAGGGAAACTCCTGCAGGCTGATTTCCTAAAACTCGACCTTTCAAAAACCTTCCCTTCGGATTTCTCGATAATCGGCAATTTCCCCTACAACATCTCTTCGCAGATTTTTTTCAAGATCCTGGAGAAGAGGGACCTTGTCCCCCAGGTCGTCTGCATGGTACAGAAAGAGGTGGCGGAAAGGATTGCGGAGCCGCCCGGAACGAAAACCTACGGCATCCTCTCCGTCTTTCTACAGGCATGGTACGATATCGAATACCTGTTTACCGTCGGCCCCGGAGCCTTCGCCCCTCCCCCGAAGGTGAATTCAGCCGTAATACGTCTGAGACGTAATTCCCGCACAAGCCTCGGCTGCGACGAAGCCCTATTCCGCACGATCGTGAAGACTTCTTTCGGAATGAGGAGGAAAACCATGCGCAACTCCCTGCGTTCCCTGGCGGAAAGCAAAGGGAAAAGCCTCTCGGGCGAGGTTTTCGACCTGCGGCCCGAAAGGCTTTCCGTTGAAGATTTCGTCGCTCTGACGAAATATTTCGAAGACTAGTCCTCGTCCTCCTGCTTCTGGGCTTCGTACTCCTCGAGAAGCTTCTTCTGGACATCGGCCGGAACCGGCTGATACTCTGCGAAGGACATCTCGAAGGTGGCGGATCCTGCAGTAAGAGAGGAAAGTACGGTGGAATACCTGTAAAGCTCTACGAGAGGAATCTTGGCATGGAGCACGGCGAAGGTGCCGTCCATATCCTGACCGAGATACATTCCCCTGCGGCCGGTAATGTCGGACATGCAGGCTCCCTGATACTCTGAAGGAGTGGTGATATCCACATTGTAGATAGGCTCGAGGATCTTCGGGCCGGCCTCCTTGAAGGCCTGGCTGAAGGCCTGGCGGCCTGCGATGATGAAGGCGATTTCCTTGGAATCCACAGGGTGCATCTTACCGTCATATATATAGACGCGGATGTCGCGGGCATAGGAACCGGTGAGAGGGCCTTCGGTCATCTTCTGGTTGATACCCTTGAGGATGGCGGGCATGAAACCGAGGTCGATGGCGCCGCCGACCACGCAGTTGTTGAATTCAAGCTTTCCGCCCCAGGGAAGTTCCTGGACTTCGGTGCTCTTGACAGGCAGGACCGTCTCCTTGCCCTCGATCTTGAAGGTCTTGGGCTGAGGCTCTCCCTCAACGTAAGGATAGATGATCATTGCAACCTCACCGAACTGGCCGGCTCCGCCGGACTGCTTCTTGTGACGGTAGCGGGCGACTGCCATCTTGGTGATGGTCTCGCGGTAAGGGATCTTGGGAGCGAAGAAGTCGGCGTCGAGCTTGAACTCGTTCTTGAGACGCCACTTGGCATAGTTGATATGCTGCTCGCCCATACCGCTGAGGATGGTCTGCCTGAGTTCGTTGGAGTACTCCACATTAAGGGTGGGATCCTGGGAGGCTATCTTGTTCATGGCCTCGCCGACCTTGGCGTCATCGTTCTTGTCAAGGGCGCGGACGGCGCAGGTGTACTTGAACTTCGGGAACTTCATGTGCCCGATGGCTTCCTGGCCTGCAACTGCGAGGGTGGTGTCCTCCTTGCCGGCCTTGAGCTTCATGGCGCAGCCGATATCTCCGGCGCTGATCTTCTGGACCTCTTCCTTCTTGGCTCCCGCGGCCACATAGATTGCGGAAAGGCGCTCGCCGTTGCCTGTTTCAGGATTGACGAGGTCTGCGCCTTTGGTAAGGGTTCCGCTCATGACCTTGAAGTAGGAAACGTCGCCGAGATGGGGCTCGACGTCGGTCTTGAAGATGAACAGGGACAGAGGTCCGTTCTCGTTGCAGATGACGTCGCCGCCGGCAACATTCTTCTCGACCTTTCCGAGAGGTGAAGGAGCCACGTTGATGAGGAACTCCATAAGCCTTCTGACGCCGATGTCGTTCTTTGCGGAGAGGCAGAAGACGGGCATTATCTCGCGTTTGGCAAGACCGCTGGAAAGACCCTTGCGGATCTCGTCGAGTTCGAGGGACTCGGTGTCGAAATATTTCATCATCAGCTCGTCGTCACCCTCGGCAGCCTTCTCCATGAGTTCCTGGTGAAGGGTGGCGGCCTCGTCGGCATACTGGGCGGGAATCTCCTGCTCCTCAACGGTTCCGTTAGCGTCCTTGTAGACATAATACTTCATCGTGAGCACGTCAACGAAGCTCTTGAAGTTTACGCCGGGATCGACAGGGAACTGGATCTGGACGATCTTGGGTCCGTAGATCTCCTTGAGGGACTCGATGACACGGTCCCAGTTGGCCTTCTCGGTGTCAAGCTGGTTGACGGCGACTACGAGGGGAACGCCGTACTGGTCGGCATAACGGGAGAAAATCTGGGTGCCGACCTCGGCTCCCTGCTGTGCGTTGACGACAAGCACCGCGGACTCCACGACCTTGAACGCGGAAATGGCGCCGCCGCAGAAATCATCGGATCCCGGAGCATCGATAATGTTGAACTTCTTGTTCAGCACCTCTGCATACAGGGGAGTGGCATTGACTGATTTCTGGTTGGTCTGCTCGAACTCGGTGTTGTCGGAAACGGTGTTCTTGCCTTCTACCGTTCCCCTTCTGTCAACAACCTTGCCCTCAAAGAGCATAGCCTCGGACAGCGTAGTCTTTCCGGACTTGGAACTACCGATGAGGACCACGTTACGGATGTCTGATGTTGAATATTGTTTCATCGTCGTTTATGTAGTTAATATTATTAGATTTCGCTTAAGTGTGCAAAGCTAATAAATTTTCGCTCCATAACAAAAATAACGGCCTATATTTCGTCTTTTAGGCCATATTCCGCCTTGATTTTCCCTTTCCAGTCATCCCTCAGGGACGTCATTATCTCCTGTCCGCCATACCCTGTTTCAGACTTTATCAGGGAATCGAGTTCCGCAGGGTCGGCGCCCATGCTCCGGCAAAGGGACGGAAAACTGACCGTTCCGTCCTTGAACATTTCTTCCTTATTGATCAATTCATCAAAAATCCTGTACTTTTCTCTGATTTTTTCCATGGTGCTGTTTTATACTTTTTTCAAAAGCAAATTTGAGAATTCTGCTGTCAATTATCAATAGCCGGAACAGGGCCGAAAAAAGAAACCGCCCGATTTTTTGTTTTTCTTTTCAAATACCGATTTTTCTTATTGGAAAAAGACTGTTTTTGTCCTTTTAAGACATGATTTGTCTATAAGAATCATCAGTGTATGACATACATTTGCATCTGATTCCCGATCCTCGAAGAATAAAATGGACAATTCATCTATCCTCCTCAACATCAGACGTTACAGGACGCTCAGGAAACTGAGCCAGAAAGAGGTATGCGAGAAGACGGGTCTGAACCTGAAGACATATCAGAGATATGAGTCCGGAGAGACCCCTATTCTCAGGGATGATATAGTCTGGCTTCTTGCGGAAGTGTTCGGGGTTTCTCCGGAGGAACTGCTGCTTGGATACGAGCCGACGCGGGACGCGGCGCAGAAGGTAAGTGAATACCAGGCGGAGTATGAGACCACGATCACCCGGGAAAGGAAAAGTTTCGAAGAAACCCTAAGACAGAAAGACAGGCAGATCTTTCTCCTTGAAGACAATATCCGGGACCTGCGGGCGACGGTGAAAAGGTATGAGGAGATACTGAAGATGTATGAAAAGAGATTGGACGAAAGTTTCGTCGGGAAAGGGGAAAAAGATGGAAAATGATTAACTTCGCGGCAACGGAAAGTGTCCGTCACGGGCCTTCAAGACAAACTCCGGGTTGCCGATGGGGAAAGATATTCATCTGAAAAGCTGCCTTGAAACAGGCAGGATCGAAGCCGGCTGTGATGAAGCCGGACGCGGGCCCCTTGCAGGACCCGTTTTTGCCGCGGCGGTAATCCTCCCCGGGGACTTCTCCCATCCTCTCCTCAACGACTCGAAGCAGATGAACCTGAAAAGCCGAGAACTGCTGAGAGGGATTATCGAAAAAGAGGCCGTAGCCTGGGCGGTGGAAGCGGTGTCGCCGGCAGAGATCGACACCATCAACATACTAGGAGCTTCCATTGCCGGAATGCAACGGGCTGTGATGAGGCTTGACCCGAGGCCGGACTTCCTCCTCATTGACGGCAACCGCTTCAAGCCTTTCGGTCCGTTTACCACAAAAGATTACAAGACGATAGTGAAGGGAGACGCCACCTTCGCCTCCATCGCGGCGGCATCCGTTCTGGCCAAGACCCACAGGGACGCTTTCATGAAAGAACTGGCACGGGAATTCCCCCAGTATGGCTGGGAAAGGAATTTCGGATACCCTACCAAGGAACACATCGAGGCCATACGGAGATTCGGCCTCACTCCCTGGCACAGGCGCTCTTTCCATCCCAAAGAACTTGAACCTACATTATTTTGACTATCTTTGCCTCCAAAAGCGAACAAACATTTATAGTATGAAAAGAATACTTGCCATTTTCGCAGCCCTCGCCATCGGCGTCAGCGCGTTTGCAGATGAGGGAATGTGGATGCTTCCACTTCTCCAGAAGATGAATTCAAAACAACTGATCCAGCTCGGGTGCCGGCTTACCCCCGACCAGATCTACAGCATCAACCATTCTTCCCTCAAGGATGCGATCGTCCAGTTCGGAGGCGGCTGCACCGGAGAGATGATCTCCGAGAACGGCCTTCTCATAACCAACCACCACTGCGGATACAGCAGCATCCAGGGCCTTTCCACCGATGAACACAACTATCTCGAGGACGGCTACTGGGCAATGGACAAGAGCCAGGAACTTCCTGTCCCCGGCCTTTCCGTCACCTTCCTCGTAAGCATGACCGACGTGACCCCCGTCATCGAAAAAGCTGAAAAAGAGGCCAGGAAACAGTTCAAAGGCAGCGAGGACCTCGAAGACCAGGTAGCAAAGGCCGTCAGGCAGGCCGGAGAAGCCCTCCGCAAGGCCGCCGAGAAAGACAACCCCAACACCCGCGCCGTTCTGGAAGACTTCTACAATGACAATGTCCAGTATCTCATCATCTACAAGACATACAGGGACGTTCGTTTCGTCGGGGCTCCTCCCGCATCCATGGGTAAATTCGGCGGAGAGACCGACAACTGGATGTGGCCGCGCCACACCTGCGACTTCTCGATGTTCCGCGTCTATGCCGGGGCAGACAACGAGCCTGCAGCCTACAGCGCGGACAACGTTCCCTTCACTCCCAAACAGTCCCTCAAGATCTCCCTCAGGGGATATAAGGACGGCGACTACACGATGATCATGGGATATCCCGGAAGCACCCAGAGGTTCCAGACCGCTGAGCAGCTCAAGACCATGGTCGAGAGCAACAACATCGGCGTCAAGGCCCGCACCCTCCGCCAGGATATCATGTGGGAGGCCATGGAAGCCGATCCTTCCGTACGCCTGAAATACGCCAACAAATATGCCGGCAGCGCAAACGGTTGGAAGAAATGGCAGGGAGAGGACCTGGCCTTCAAGAAACTGAACATCATCGGCCGCGAAGAGCAGAAAGAGGCCGATTTCACCAAATGGGTCAACGCCAAGAACAGCCGCAAGGAAAAATACGGAAAGGCCCTCGAGGACATCAACTCCGGAGTCGTAGCCGACAGGCAGGCAGGCCTCGACGCCCGTCTGTTCATCGAATCCCTCATGAGGATAGAACTCACGTCGATTCCCGCCCAGCTGATCGGGCAGGCGATGAGGGAAATTTCCACCGGAAAGGACACGGCTGCAGCCCTCCAGGCCGCATTTGAAAGGGTAAAGGGTACCTACAAGGACTATTACGAGCCCCTTGACCGCAAGGAGGCCTCAGCCCTGATGAAATTCTACAGGAAAAACGCCACCCCTGACAACTATCCTTCATTCGGAGGCAAGGACTTCGCCACCCTGGACATCGACGCCTTCGTGAAGGACCTCTTCGATTCTTCGGCATTCACTTCGGCGGAAAAAGCTGAAGGCACCGTGGCCGCCGGCCTCGCTGCCATCCAGGCCGACCCTGCCTACGTATTCTACAACGATGCTCTCGCGGTGTTGATGAAGATTTACCCTGCTTCCTCAGCCCATGCGGGACAGATCGCAGCCGGCTCCAAAGCCTTTGCCGCAGGCCTGATGGAATGGAAGAAGGGAGAGCCTTCCTATCCTGATGCCAATTTCACCATGAGGCTCACCTACGGTACCGTGAAGCCCTATTCCCCGAAGGACGGAATATCCTACTGGAACCACACCACACTAGCCGGAGTCTTTGAAAAGGAAGATCCCGACAACTATGAATTCAGGGTTCCCGCCAAACTCAAGACCCTCTGGGAAAACAAGGACTTCGGCAACTACCTTGACAAGGACGGCACCCTCCACACATGCTTCCTTTCCAACAACGACATCACCGGCGGAAACTCCGGGAGCCCGGTGCTTGACGCTGACGGCTGCCTTATCGGCCTTGCCTTCGACGGCAACTGGGAGAGCATGTCCAGCGACGTCATGTTCGAACCCGACCTGCAGAGGTGCATCAACGTGGATATCCGCTACGTCCTCTTCATGATTGACAGGTTCGGCGGTGCAGGATACCTGCTCGATGAAATGACATTTGTGAAATAAACCTCTTTTAATGGATCAATACGAGGTACTCAAACTGCTCCACGAGGTCAGGCACCCCGGAAAGGGCGACCAGGACATCGTGGAGCTTGGTTTTGTAAATGATATCAAAGTTGAAGACCGGAAGGTCACGCTGACCCTTGCCTTTCCTGGAAGGAAGGACCCCCTGGCCGACTACCTTGCAGGCAGCGCCAGGGCGGTTATTTACCGTAACGTCCCGGCCGGGGTCGAGGTGGAGGTGAAGACCGTCGTAAAGGAAGCCGCGGCGAAGAAAAAACAGCAGGAACTCGGGACGGAAGAAATTGAAAATGTATCCCACATCATAGGAATCGCATCCGGGAAGGGTGGGGTGGGCAAGTCCACCGTGGCAGTCAACCTGGCCGTAGCCCTTGCACGTATGGGTTACCGTGTAGGGCTGGCGGACGCTGATGTTTACGGCCCGTCGGTGCCGACCATGACCGGCACGGAAGGGGCCGCTCCGGAGGCTATTGACGAAAACGGGAAATCTGTCATCCTGCCTGTTGAGAAATACGGGGTCAAATGGATGAGTATAGGATACTTCGCAAGGAAGGGACAGGCCCTCATATGGAGGGGTCCCATGGCAAGCGGGGCCCTCAAGCAACTGATCCTCCAGGTAAGATGGGGAGAACTTGACTATCTCCTTATCGACATGCCTCCGGGAACCGGCGACATCCACATCAGCCTGGTGAACGACATCCCGATGGAAGGGGCCGTCGTCGTCACTACTCCCCAGGAAGTGGCCCTGGCCGACGTGGAAAAGGCCCTCGATATGTTCCGTAACGAAAAGGTGAACAAGAAAGTCTTCGGCATCGTCGAGAACATGTCTTGGTTCACCCCCGAGGAACTTCCCGGAAACAAATATTACATCTTCGGGAAAGACGGCGGGCTCCGTCTGGCCGAAAGCCTCGGCCTTCCCTTGCTGGGACAGATTCCCATCGTCCAGGGAATAAGGGAGGGCGGAGATTCCGGAGAACCGTCCGCCCTGTCATCCCGTCCCGACGCCCTCGCCTTCCTGGAACTGGCCGGGAAACTGGTTTCCGCAACAGAGTAAGCCTCTATTTGAAAATCTTCCTCGTGAAAATGGTGAGATATATCCTCCAGTTGGCCCAGATGTGGCCGCCGGAGGTTTCTTCATATTCGTAAGGGTAGCCCTTGGAATCAAAGTATTTCCTGAGCTTCTCGTTGCCCTCGTAGAGGAAATCGGTCTTTCCGATACCTATCCAGTAGAGCTTGGGCTTCTTGGAGAAGAGGGTGGCTATCTGCTGCTCGGCCACAGGGTCGATTTCGTCGCTCACAATCCTTTTTCCGTCAACATAAGAAACTTTGTTGATGAAGGCCGCGGCAGAGAAAAGTCCCATGTAGTCGAAGGTGTCAGGCCATCTCTTTGAAATCTGGAAGGTGTGGCCGCCGCCCATGGAGAGGCCGCAGATAGCCCTGGAGGCCTTCTTGGGGATGGTCCTGTAGTGGGAGTCGATGTAATTCACGACATCGGGGAAACTCTCGTCCATCGTGGCCGCAGCCTGGCCGCGAACCCTTCCGCCTACTGTGGAAACGTTGACTCCGGCGTTGAACTCACCGGGAGCGGCGGGGGTGTTGGGATAACCGTTTGTCATCACGACAATCATGGGAACGGCGCTTCCTTCGGCAATCACGTTGTCGAGGATCTGGGCAGCGCGGCCGAGGGTAGGCCAGGCGTCTTCATCACCGCCGGCTCCGTGAAGGAGGTAAAGGACGGGGTAGCGCTGCTTGGAGTCGGCATAACCGGCAGGTGTATAGACCGTCATCCTCTTGTTCATCTTCAGGGTTGGGCTGTAGTACCACACCTTCGACATGTTTCCGTGAGGGACATCGTTTGCCTGGTAGAGCCAGCCGCGGTCACCTTTCTCGCGGGAGACGATGAAGATGTTGAAAATCGACGTCACGTCCCTGCAGACAAAGATGTTGGACGGGTCGAGCATGTCGGTGCCGTTGACCACGAAATGGTACTTGTAGAGTTCGGGGGCCAGTACCGGGGTGGTGAATTCCCAGACTCCGTCCTTG
>Ga0256405_10006647_pt1 | contig 18269 bp, 10 predicted proteins | sample RumenRJG_02DNA_FD_189096 | JGI IMG/M metagenome (GOLD analysis project Ga0256405, IMG submission 189096) | Bovine rumen microbial communities from Lethbridge, Alberta, Canada - RJG_02 | ecosystem: Host-associated > Mammals > Digestive system > Stomach > Rumen | place: Canada: Alberta... | reverse complement strand
TGCCCTGCTTCCTGAAAATCTCAATAGCCTCATCAATTGGATATACCTTCTTGGTGATAGGAAGCGCAGCGTCAAGAATTTCTGCATATCTGTCAGATATCTTTTTTACCAGCTCCTTGGTTACATTGATGCCTCTGATAGCGCAGTAAAGGCCATTACCAATAGTAAACTCAGCCTTTAATGAAACGCCGTTTTTGCTGCCTCCAGTTACATCTATCACAGATTTGATGAGGATCATGAGACCTGTTCGTCTCATAGTCTTAAAGCCGATGCTGTCCTTGAAGGTGATAAAAGACAAAACACCGTCCTTTTTAACTGTCTTCATAAGCTCGCGGATCTTGCCATTAAAGGTTACCGCTGCGATCCTGTCGTCATAGTACTTCTGATATTCCTTAGCAATTTCTTCAAAGGTAGTGCCCTTTTCGTAGTCTTTTTCTGCTCCATTTATAGTAATCTTAGGCATACGTTTTCTCCTTATCAGTCAAAAAAGTCTAGAAGTAATTCTATGTCACTAAGCTCTGTAGCAACTTCCCTGAACCTGTCAGGGTGCTGATCTTTATTTAACCCCACAATTATCGAAGAGCTGACTTCCCTGCCATGTTCTAAATATGACTTCAAAAGTTCGTCCCTTCTCAGGATATTGTAAAGGCCATATTTATCTGAAAGTCTCAGTGCGTCATCCCTGCTTACAGATAGCTCTCCCATAAGCTTTTCAAGGGCAGCCTCGTATTTTTTTCCATCTCCTGTGAAACTTACCACCATAGGAAAATAGTACTTGCCATCCTCAAAGACAATGCGTTCATCAACTATCTCAAAGCCTCTGCCTCTCATGTAGCCACGAAACTCCGGGATGTCTGACTGTGGCTGCAATACTCCCGCCTTGATTCCAAGGGATGTGATATCTCTTTTCTCAAGGATACTGAGCATCAGCTTGCCGCCCATACCTGCTATCACAAGAGAATCAGCCTCTCCATCCGAAAGTGCCAAAAGACCATCTGAGAGTCTTACCTGCACCTTGTCAGCGATGCCAAATTCAGCCACATTATTCCTGGCTGCAGATAATGGCCCTTTCCTGAGGTCCATGGCTATGGCACTCTTTGATATCCCGCTAAGGACCAGATACATGGACACGTATCCATGGTCACATCCAACATCAGCGGTACAGTTAAAAGAGTTGGTAGTGACGGTTCTCTTTGACTCATTTAGTGAGTCAAAGGAAGCCTCTCCCAGAGACTCACCAACAGTTATAAGTCTTTCCGACATCCTGCCCTTTAGAACATCTAATCTGTTGTCCATATAGTTTTCCTATCAGTCTATCAGTCGAGGTAATCCTTGAGCTTGCGGCTGCGGCTTGGATGACGGAGCTTACGAAGTGCCTTGGCCTCGATCTGTCTGATACGCTCACGGGTTACGTTGAACTCCTTACCAACCTCTTCAAGGGTTCTTGCTCTTCCATCGTCAAGACCAAAGCGCAGGCGAAGTACCTTCTGCTCACGCTCTGTAAGAGTATCAAGAACCTCAACCAGCTGCTCTTTAAGCAGTGTGAATGCTGCAGCATCTGCAGGTACAGGAACGTTATCGTCCTGAATGAAATCACCAAGATGGCTATCTTCCTCCTCACCGATAGGGGTCTCAAGAGAAACAGGCTCCTGGGAGATCTTAAGGATCTCACGTACTCTCTCTACAGGAAGGTTCATCTCCTTTGCAACCTCCTCTGGAAGTGGCTCACGGCCAAGCTCCTGAAGAAGCTGACGGCTTACACGGATGAGCTTGTTGATGGTCTCAACCATGTGAACAGGGATACGGATGGTTCTTGCCTGGTCAGCGATAGCTCTTGTGATAGCCTGTCTGATCCACCATGTAGCATAAGTTGAGAACTTGAATCCCTTTCTGAAATCGAACTTCTCAACAGCCTTGATAAGACCAAGGTTACCTTCCTGGATAAGGTCAAGGAACAGCATTCCTCTACCTACATATCTCTTGGCAATACTTACAACAAGACGAAGGTTAGCCTCTGCAAGGCGCTTCTTGGCTTCATTGCCTTCGTAAACTGCCTGCTCAAGCTCTTTCTTCTTGGCAGCTGAGAGCTTGTTCTTGCCCTCATCCTCTGCAAGAGCCTTCTCAGCGTCAATACCTGCCTCCATAGCCTTGGCAAGGTCGATCTCCTGCTCAGCTGTAAGAAGAGGTACTTTACCAATCTCCTTAAGGTACATTCTGACAGGATCCTCGATGCTGATTCCGTCAGGAACTGACAGGTCGATATTCTCCATATCAACCTCGTCCTCATCTGTAAGGACCATATCGTCATCGTCAGGAATATCATCATCAGTATCAGATACCCTAAGAACGTCTATTCCGGAATTCTCGAGTACTTCAAGGACATTATCAAGCTGCTCCTCGTTAAGTCCCATGTCTGCAAAGAAATCGCTTATCTCAGCATACTCAAGAACATTTTTCTTTTTCTTGGCAAGAGCAAGGATTTCCTTGATTTTTTGGGAAAAGAGCTCCTTGGCTGCCTCATCAAGTTCTCCATCCCCTGCAGCTGCTGGAGCTCCCTCTGTCTTTGCAGCCTTGCCCCTTGTCTTCTTAGCTGGCTTTTCCTCTGCTGGCTCTGCAGCCTTCTTGGATGTCTTAGTTGCCTTAGCTGGCTTTTCTTCTACAGCTGCTTCCTTTGCTGCCTTAGCAGTCTTCTTTGCAGGTGCCTTAGCTTCTTCTGCTGCCTTAGCTGCCTTTGTAGTCTTCTTAGCAGGCTTTTCCTCAGCTACTTCTTCAGCTGCTTTCTTAGAAGTTTTCTTTTTGGTATCTTCTTTCGCAGTCTCCTTAGTAGCAGTAGCCTTGGCAGTCTTCTTTGCAGGTGCCTTTGTTTCTTCCTTTGCAGCCTTTGTAGTCTTAGCTGCCTTAGTCTTCTTTTCTGTCTCTTTTGCTGTATCTTTCTTAGTTGCCATTTTTACTCTTTCCTTTTCATTTTGATAGATTTTTCAATTATGCCCTATGTATTCTAGTCGTCAGGAGAAATATCTGCGTGAGATAATTTTTCCAGTTCTTTCTTGCCCTGAATGGTTTTTGTCAGATAATCAGGGTCATCAAGTTGAAGTTCTTTTTTCTGGCGCTCGTAGCCAGAGTGCTTGACTGAGTAGATGATATCCCTAAAGGCTTTGCGCCTCTGCTCTTTAGTCTCGATCTCCACCAGGTTGGTATTGAACATCTCAGCTACCTGCCGGTGTTCTTCCTCGTCTGTGAAGTGATCAAGCACTGATGCCGGTGAAAAGTTCCCGGCCTCCAAGCCTTTAAAAAGCTCTTTTGCAACACTTCTGTATAGATCATCTGAGAAATCCTCAGGTGTTACCCATTTTGTGACCTTAGGGAAAATAGCAGGTTCATCCGAAAGCCAGGTAAGAAGGAGCCTCTGGTTTTTCCTTGCCCCATCGTCCGGACTCTTTTTTACTGCTATTCCGGATTTTGGTCTTTCTATCTGTCTAACTCCGCCACCTCTTGCAGCAGTGTCAGCTACAAGCCTTCGAAGGTCGTCTATGGCAAAGCCAAATCTTGCTGCCACAGCTTCAATGTAGTTTTCTCTCTCGAGAGCCTCTTCAAATTCGCACAGCTTCCCTGCCAGTTCCCTCTGGAACTCGGTCTTGGACACAGGATCATTAAAATCATATCTGGACTGCATGACCCTGACCTCGAAAAAGAAGGTGTTCTCTGCGTTTTTGATCCTCTCTTCGAAAGCCTCTCTGCCCTCGTTTTTAATGAACTCGTCCGGATCCTTGTGGGGGCGAAGGTCAAGAACCTTGCCCTTAAGTCCCGCATCCTTAAGTATTCCGATTCCGCGAAGAGCAGCCTTGGTGCCTGCTTCGTCGCTGTCATAGGACAGTATCACAGTGTCTGTGTACCTCTTAAGGATCATCGCCTGCCCAGGAGTAAAGGCCGTTCCAAGGGAAGCAACAGCCATGTCAAATCCCGCCTGGTGCATGGCTATAACGTCCATGTAGCCCTCGCAGATTATCATGTATCCAGCCCTTGAGTTCTTGGCGTAGTTGAGTCCAAAGAGGTTTCGGCTCTTATCAAATATCGGTGTCTCAGGTGAGTTTAAGTACTTGGGCTTGGCATCTCCCATAACTCTGCCGCCAAAGCCTATGACCTTGCCAGTGGCATCCATTATAGGGAACATGACTCTGTTCCAGAACTTGCCTGAGGTTCCTCTCTTTTCATCAAAGGAAGCAAGTCCCGCCTCGATTATCTGGGAGTCCTGATATCCAAGCTTTTTTAGATGCCCCACAATATCATTGGAACTTAAGCCCGAATAACCAAGTCCAAAGTGCTTGATGGTATCATCAGTCAGCTCCCTCTTTTTAAAGTATTCAACTCCTACCTGACCCTCAGGCCTCTTGAGGTTTAAATAATAATACTTGGCAGCCTCTTTATTGATATCAAACAGGATCTGCTTTTTATCCCGAAGAGCCCTGGCCTGCGGCGAATTGTCCTCTTCAGGAAGGGTTATCCCTGCCCTGTCTGCCAGCTGCTTAAGTGCTTCTGCAAATGTTAAGTTGTCATATTTCATCAAAAAAGTGATCACGTTACCGCCGGCTCCGCAACCAAAGCAGTAGTACATCTGCTTGCCTGGTGATACAGAAAACGAACCGGACTTCTCATTGTGGAAAGGGCAAAGGCCAAAATAGTTGGCTCCCTTTTTCTGGATATGGACATACTGCCCTATCACATCCACAATGTCATTGCGCGACCTGACTTCTTCTACAATCTGATCTGAATAGCGCAATTTCTTTTCCCCATTTCAATACTTTTATAGAACTGTCCAGGATTTTGGAATGTAGACCTCCTGGAAAGTGGCTACCGCATATCTGTCTGTCATTGAACTTACATAATCGCAGACAATGCGCTCCCTTGAAGCCTCGCCTCTGTCCATCATCTCTTTAAGATAGTCAGGAAGCTGATCGATGTGCTCCACATAGTAGTGGTAAAGGATCTTGATCATGTCATCGACCTTGGTTTCCTCCCCCTTAGCCACCGGGTTTGTATATACTCTTTCAAACATAAAATGCCTAAGAGCATGGAAAGCCTCATAGACTTCCTCTGACATCCTGATGTCATCCTTGTCCATGCTGTTGGCTATGATGTCGTGAATGAAACCATCCAGCCATTCGCCCTTGGTATGTCCCAAAATCCTTGTAATGGAGTCAGGAACGTCGCTTTCTTCTATGATCCCGCCTCTTATAGCATCGTCCATGTCGTGATGCATATATGCGATCTTGTCAGAAAGACGCACAACCTTGCCCTCAAGTGTTCCAGGAGTCAGATCCATCTCGTGATTTAAGATTCCGTCACGGACCTCCCAGGTAAGGTTAAGTCCCTTGCCATAGTTCTCAAGCTTCTCAACTATTCTAAGGCTCTGCTCATTGTGCTTAAAGCCTTCCGGACATTCGGCATCAAGAGCTCTCTCTCCAGCATGACCAAAAGGCGTATGTCCCAGGTCATGTCCAAGAGCAATGGCCTCCACCAGATCCTCGTTTAAACGTAGGGCCTTGGCAATAGTCCTGGCATTTTGTGAAACCTCAAGGGTATGGGTCATACGGGTCCTGTAATGATCTCCGTCTGGAGACAAAAAGACCTGAGTCTTGTCCTTGAGACGCCTAAATGACTTGGAATAAAGTATACGATCGCGATCTCTCTGGAAACAAGGCCTTATATCGCAGGGTTTTTCTTCTTTTTCTCTTCCCTTGGAATTCATGCTAAGACAAGCATGTGTGCTTAAGATCTGAGTTTCTCTCTCTTCAAGTTTCTCACGTATCTTCAATGCTGTTCTTCTTTCTCAGGTAGATTTTGGGGACAAAAAAGTCCCACATCTACTATTATTCGACGTGGGACTTTAAAATCCTTTTTTATTTATACAAAATTAATTTGTCCATTCACTTTTACGGTTCTCATATTGATCATTGATCCATGCTACAGCTGCTTCAAAACCCTCCTGAGTCACCTCAAAGTGCTCACTTACCATTAAATCCTTGTCAGTATTTGCATAGGAATAAGGCTCAGGCCAAACAGTAGCCATCAGCGTGGCTGGCGCTCTGTCCTCTTTCTTAACAAAAAAGACATTTTCCAGTGGCTCTCTTGCAAGCCTGTATCTCATTCCCTTATGGCTTCCAAAGTACGCCTCACCATATTCATAATGCGTTAAGTTAAAAAAGCTTGATAACTCAATTTCCATGTTTCAAAAACTTCCCATCTACTGCCATTTCACTTAAGAGCGCTGCTATCACTTGAATCTGCCAAAGAACTGCGCCATAGGTCCAACTGTCGCCTGAAGATCTGTGATTGCCTTATTCAGGCCTTCAAAATCAATACCAGCCATATTATTAACAGCCTGTGTAAGCGGCTCAGTATTATCATTGACCAATTGATTTAAGTTCTTACTAGCTTCTGTCATCTCCGCAACCATAGCATTTATATTCTCAACAGAACTACTTGCATCTGCCACCATCTTATCAATATTGGTAAGCGTCATTGTAACCTTAGGAACTAATACCAGCATAGCAACCAGTACAACCACGAATATACCAACAGTTGCAAGTGTTGTTATCCTCTGTAAAAAGAGCTGTTTCTTAGCCACAATCAGCATAGCAGCCATGGCTTGCTTCTCATCATCAGCTTTACCTGCAACAGCACCATTAGCTTCATTTACCACACTCGCTGTATTCTCCACAGCCGTAGCATTTACAGCGTTCTCAGCATCCTGCTTAACATCCTTCTCATTAACACTATCACTCATTTTTCAATCCCCCTATACATCCACGCTCTGTCTCTCCTGGACGAAAGTCCGAGCTCAGATCTGGTGGTACTCCTGCAGTGACTTGATGTGGCCGCAGCCCTTGGCTTTTACTTCAGTGATGCCCTCTGCTGCCGCCTTAGCTGCTGCTACAGTTGTGATGTATGGAATGCGAGCCTTAATTGCTGCGCGGCGAAGATATCCGTCGTCGTGCTCTGCACCCTTTCCGATTGGTGTGTTGATCACAAGCTGCACATCACCATTCTTGATCACATCCTCTACGTTTGGCCTTCCGCCCTCGTAGTTCTTCATGATCCTTACTGCATCAATGCCTGCATCTACTATGTTCTCAAAGGTCTTGCCGGTTGCATAGATCTTGAAGCCCTCATCTGCGAAGGCTCTTGCAATATCTGCTGCCTCTGGCTTGTCCTCAGAATTTAATGAAATAAGTACTGCTCCCTCAAGTGGAAGTGCAGCTCCTGCTGCCTCCTCAGCCTTAAAGAATGCTTCGCCAGGAGTTCTTGCAAGTCCTAAAACTTCTCCAGTTGAACGCATCTCAGGTCCAAGTACAGGGTCAACTTCAGGGAACATATTAAATGGGAATACTGCCTCTTTTACTCCGTAGTAAGCTGGCTCATCCTTGGACTTATTGTCAATAAGCCCCTGAACAGGTGAAGGTCTTCCAGTAAGCTGTGATGTGATAATATCTGTAGCTACTGGTACCATCTTTATTCCGCAAACCTTGGATACAAGAGGAACTGTTCTTGATGCTCTTGGGTTAGCCTCAAGAACATATACAGTGTCGTCCTCGATGGCGTACTGCATGTTCATAAGACCAACTACGTTCATCTCAACAGCGATCTTTCTTGTATATTCCTCTATAGTGCGAAGGTTCTTTTCAGAGATGTGCTTGGATGGAATAATGCAGGCTGAGTCTCCGGAGTGGATACCAGCAAGCTCGATGTGCTCCATAACAGCAGGTACAAAGGCCTGTTTTCCATCACTTATGGCATCTGCCTCGCACTCAAGTGCGTTGTGAAGGAATCTGTCAATAAGGATAGGTCTGTCAGGTGTTACGCCAACAGCTGCCTTCATATATCCTTCCATGCTCTCTTCGTCTCTTACGATCTCCATTCCTCTTCCGCCAAGGACAAAGGAAGGACGAACCATTACAGGATATCCGATCCTTGCAGCGATCTCCTTTGCGCCTTCTACGTCAGAAGCCATTCCTGACTCTGCCATAGGGATACCCAGCTTTTGCATCATGATGCGGAACTGGTCTCTGTCCTCTGCAAGATCGATAACCTCGGGAGTTGTACCAAGGATGTTGACGCCCTCCTCCTTGAGCTTGGCTGCAAGGTTAAGAGGTGTCTGTCCTCCAAACTGAGCGATAACTCCAACAGGCTTCTCTTTTCTGTAGATCTGAAGAACATCCTCAAGAGTAAGTGGCTCAAAGTACAGTGTATCTGATGTATCATAGTCAGTTGAAACTGTCTCTGGGTTGCAGTTTACAATAATGGTCTCAAAGCCAAGCTTCTTAAGGGCAAGAGCTGCATGTACACAGCAGTAGTCAAACTCGATACCCTGGCCGATCCTGTTAGGGCCGCCGCCAAGGATCATGATCTTCTTGGAATCACCTGATCCCATGTTCTTAGGGTTCTCAAGGCTTGCGCCTCTCTTATAGGTTGAGTAGTAGTAAGCTGCGCCCTCAGTGCCATAAACGTGAACGCCGTCCCACTCCTCAGTAAGACCCTGTTTATCTCTTGTATTTCTGATATCATCCTCAGAAACATCAAGTATTTGGGAAAGATATTTATCTGCAAAACCATCTTCCTTAGCCTTAACCAGCGCATCTTCTGAAGGAACCTGTCCCTTAAACTTAGAAACCAGCTCTTTTTCTTCATCAACAAGCTCTTTTATCTCATTAAGGAAATAGTGCTTAACTTTGGTTATGTCAAAGAGCTCATCAACAGTGATACCCTTCTTAAGCGCCTCGTATATAAGGAAATATCTCTCTGAGGAAGCGTCCTTGAGCATGCGAAGAAGCTCTGACTTATCCATCTCCTCATACTTTTTCACATTGCCAAGGCCGTATCTGCCCTTTTCAAGAGACCTGATAGCCTTCTGGAAAGCTTCCTTGAAGTTCTTGCCAATGGACATAACTTCGCCCACGGCTCTCATCTGTGTTCCCAGCTTGTCCTCTACGCCGTGGAACTTCTCAAATGCCCAGCGGGCAAACTTAACAACAACATAATCTCCGTTAGGAACATATTTATCAAGGGTTCCAAACTTGGAATCAGGAAGTTCTGAAAGTGTAAGTCCTGTAGCAAGCTTAGCTGAAACAAGTGCAATCGGGAAGCCTGTTGCCTTACTTGCAAGGGCTGATGAACGGGAAGTACGAGGGTTGATCTCGATAACAACGATCCTGCCAGTCTTAGGGTCATGGGCAAACTGTACGTTGGTTCCGCCGATAACGCCGATGTGCTCAACGATCTTGTAGGCCTGGCGCTGAAGCTCTTTCTGAAGATCCTCAGAAATTGTCAGCATAGGCGCTGTACAGAAGGAATCACCAGTGTGAACACCAACAGGGTCAACGTTCTCAATGAAGCATACGGTGATCATGTTGTTGTCCTTGTCTCTTACAACCTCAAGCTCAAGCTCTTCCCATCCAAGGATTGACTCCTCAACAAGAACCTGGTGGATGATAGATGCTGCAAGACCTCTTGCACATACAGTCTGAAGCTCTTCCTTGTTGTAAACAAGTCCGCCGCCTGCGCCGCCCATAGTGTAAGCAGGACGAAGAACTACAGGGTAGCCAAGTTCATCAGCCTCAGCCAGGGCCTCCTCAATGCTATAGCAGGCCTTTGATCTTGCCATCTCAATGCCCAGCATGTCCATGGTCTTTTTAAACTCGGTCCTGTCTTCACCTCGCTCAATTGCATCAACCTGGACACCAATTACCTTAACGTTATATTTATCGAGGACTCCTGCCTTATATAGCTCAGAGCACAAATTAAGACCAGATTGTCCGCCTAAATTAGGGAGTAATGCATCTGGTCTTTCTTTTTCAATAACTGCCGCAACGCGCTCGACATTAAGCGGCTCAATATAAGTCTTATCAGCCATCTCCGGATCAGTCATGATAGTTGCCGGATTGGAGTTAACTAAAACAATTTCATACCCAAGGCTACGAAGGGCTTTACATGCCTGTGTCCCTGAATAGTCAAATTCACAAGCCTGTCCGATAACGATAGGCCCTGAACCGATTATAAGTACTTTGCTAATATCTGTTCTCTGTGCCATTTTATTCCTCCCCGATTAATCTTTTTCCATCCCTACAATTCTATTATTCAATCGGCACAAAGACAAGTATAAAATTATTGATTTTATTTAATCTCTTTTAGTATATTTTCCATGGCCTCATAGTCTTCTTTTTCAAAGCAACTTCTTAATTTTGTAATGGTCTGTACATGCTGCTGCGCAAAAGAAAAGTCCTCCATCTCTTTAAAGGTTTTGCCAAGAAAATCTTTGTTCTTTTCTTTGGCACCAGCTTCTAATGCAGTATACATGCTCTTTATAAGGATTTCTCCAAGATCCTCATTTGAAACCTGGTGATCTTCTGCTTCACCCCCAAGATCATCCTCAGTAGCGTCATCCACCTCTACTGGATTCTTTTCATAATATCTTTCAAGGGGTTCTTTAAATCCCAAAAGCTCATCCATCAGGCTGTCATGGTTCTTCCTGATAAAAGAAATATCTCCCGCTTTACCTGCCATCTCAAGGTCCTCAGCGTCCTTAGAGAGCTTCTGTGCTCCAACAAGGCGGGCTGAGCTCTTAAGGGCATGGACCTTGGTGGTATAGCTTTCAAAGTCTTCCTTTTTGTAGTAATCCTCAAGCTCTTTGGCCTTCTCTTCGATGGAGTTATAGAAGATTGGCAGCACTGACAAAAATGACTCCTCTGAGCCGCTGTTTTCAATGGCAAGATTCTTATCAATGCCCTCGATTCCTTCAAACCATTTTTCTTTTCTTGCAGAAGTATCCTTTTCCTTAGACGAATGCTTCTTTTCAGGTACCAATACTGGCACATTCTCATCGTAGGAAACCAGCTTTTCAAGGTTATAGGCGCGATCTGTCTCATCCATATACATTATTCCAAAGGCACCAGGGCCACAGCTGATGGACATGACAGCACTTGCCTTTTGGAAGATCACGTTCTTAAACGGGAATCTTAAAAGAACTTTTTCTTTTATTTTTTCAAGCATCTCTTCTGGTATTCCGGCATAGGTAATAAATACAAAGTCAAGATTGGGCTTAACATATCTTGGCAACGCGTATTCTATGTACTTCTTATAACCCTTCCAGGTATCTCCAAAATGAGCTCTGTCAAGCCTGAACGCGCTGTCCTTTACAAGCATAAAAGGCTTCATTCCTATGGACTGCATAAAGCCATAGGTTCCCTTGCCCACAAATCCTCTTCTGTAGAGCACTCCCGGGTCACTAGCCACAAAGCTGCAGTGTATATTCTTTTTGATGTTATTGAGTTCTCCTATTATCTTACCTGGAGTAAGGCCCTGTCCCGCCATATGATATGCCAAAAGAGCCATGATACCCATAGCACTGGAGTTGATGCCAGAGTTGAATACATAAACATTTCCATAAGCCTTGGCAGCCTCTTTTGCATTCTCATACTCCTTGCTGACTTCTGCTGAAAGGGTGATGTGAATGACCTGGTGAGCTTTTTTGAGCTCTTTTTCAAAGAACTGCTCAAACTCAGTAGCTGAAGGAGGCTCTGACAAAAAGCCCTTTCCTTCTCCCATGTAACGAAGCACTTCATCCGGATCAGCTTCTATTCCATCATAATATTCCCTGCCCTCAGAAAGTATCTTAAATGGGATGGCATCGATCTGAAGGTTCTTAAGGATAATATCCGGAAGATCGCACATGCTGTTTATGGTGATGGCAATAGGGACTTTTCTGGTGTAGCCCTTTGAAGACTTGGACTGAGACCTTAGTGTTTCAGCACTGGTCTGGCGGGTCACAATAGTCTCAGGAAGGTGGGCTAAAATAGTCTCTTCAAGCTGCTGCCCGGAAACCGGCTTTACAAGGTATCCGTCAAATCCGCTGGATGAGTACAGCTCTCTGTTCTCACTTCCTGCATTGGCTGTAAGAGCTATGATCGGAACATGATTATTTCTGCCACCAGCCTGCTTTCTGATCCTCTGCATGCACTCTATTCCATTCATTCCAGGCATCAGGTGATCCATAAGGATGATGTCATACCTTATGTTAGCAGTCATAGACAGAGCTTCTTCTCCGCTATCCGCCGTGTCTATGCCCATTCTGGTTCCGATAAGAAGTTTTTTCTCAACCTCAAGATTCATCTCATTGTCATCGACAATAAGTACTTTTGCCTCGGGGGCTGTAAAACTGACTTCGTAGTCTCTGCCTGACGTAGCACTTCCATAGTTTGTAATATCCATCTCACCAACTGCCATTGGGTTAGATATCTTTTGCCATAAGGAAACAGTAAAGGTTGACCCCTGGGTATAGACGCTGCTGACAGTTATATCTCCGTCCATCAGCTCCACAAGCTGCTTGACTATAGAAAGACCAAGGCCTGTGCCTTCGATCTTAGTGGTGTTTTCTTCATCTACTCTCTGGAAAGCATTGAAAATATAGGGAAGCGTATCCTGTTTTATGCCCATTCCCGTATCAGTTACAGTAAACAGGATGTGAACAGAATCATCCCTTATATCCTCCTCTTCCATATGGAAGGTTACAGTGCCATCCTTGGTGTATTTGACTGCGTTGTTAAGGAGATTGACCAGTATCTGCTTGATGCGCATTTCATCGCCAAAGAGTTCACTTGGTATCGTGGGATCGATCTCCACCTTAAATTCAAGGCCCTTCTGCTCAGCCCTTAGCCAGATCATGTTTACAATATCTGAAACCAGTGTGGCTACACTGTAGTTTACAGGCACAATATCCATTCGCCCAGCCTCGATCTTGGAGAGGTCAAGGATATCATTGACAAGGGCAAGCAGCATCTTTCCTGCACCCTGTATATTAGCCGCGTCCTTTACTATTTCATCCGATGCATCCTCCTGACGAAGGATGATCTCATTAAGACCAAGGATCGAATTTATTGGAGTCCTGATCTCATGGCTCATGCTGGAAAAGAATCTGTTCTGTGATTTATTTAGTTCCTCAACCTTCTTGGTCTCTTCTTTAGCTCTTTTGTTTTCAGCCCTAAAGAGCCACTCCACGAACCAGACCATAACGCAGCAGATGATGCCCACAAGGATGACAGAAATAAGAGAATCAATGTAGTACATTCTCTCTGAGTGGTGCATGACCCTCTCAGGATGAAAATATCCGTCAAGGTAAAATCCAATTGTCTCTGCCGTTATAATGACCAGCATAACAGGCTTCCATTTTCCTGAAACCACAAGTCCGGTGTAAAGATAAGCGAAGATGATCCAGATCGCTCCTCCGCCTCTTATACCTCCGCCATAGTAAAAAACTATTGGTAGTATGATTGCCAGTATTCCTACTACTGTCAGCCTTACAGCACTTACCACCCTGTCTTTCTTTATAGCCAGAACTGTCATAATAGGCGCAACAATCACAGTGACAGCAAGGGTAATGATCTCCACAATGTTCTCACCGGTAATGATATCTCCAATAAGTGCCAGGGCTAAAAAGAATACAGTAAGGAGCGTCAAAAGAATATAAACCCTATCCCGAAAACTTCTGGAAGGATCCTTAAGGCGTTCCACCATTTTCTTAAACAACTTGCCTATCAATGATTACCTCCCCTGTTTCCAGCTTTGCCTTCTGTTACTATTCGCTGCATCACTCTCTCAAAATCACTTATTATGATGGGCTTGGAGATAAAGCCATCAAAGCCTTCTCTTAGGAACATCTCTTTTGCCCCGCTGACAGCATTGGCAGTAAGTGCCACAATAGCAACCATCTTGCCCTGTCTTTCTGCTGCACTCCTTATCCTCTTCATGGCCTCAACTCCGTCCATCTGAGGCATCATGTGATCCATGAAGATCACGTCATAGTCATTTCTGTCAAACTTATCTATCGCTTCAATGCCGCTATCTGCAGTATCTATGATCATCTTGTATTCTTTAAAAAGACCTGTAGCCACAACAAGATTCATTGGCTCATCATCAACAACAAGGGCCCTTACACCTTCAAGATCCGGCTTTTCAAGGTTCTCTTCAAAAGAAACCACATTGCCACTGGTGGTACCGTTTAATACCTGAACGATTGAAAGTCCATAAAGAGGCTTTCTTATGACAATTGCCCTGGTGTCCCTTTTAGCCTTGTAGTCCTCCTCAGCTGTGATTGCCAGAACGATATTTCTATCTAGTTCATTTTCAAAGAAGTCCCTGTCGTGTTCATACTCCACATCACCCACAAACACATGAGTTATATCGCCCCTGGCAATGAGCTTTTTAAACTCATCAATGTTACTTGAATAAAACAGGTTGTGGCGAAGGCCCCTTGCAAGGTTTTCAGACATATTCTTGTACATAAGTCCAAGGCCCGGAACCTCATATCTGTACTGCCAGTTGTAGATCACAACGTTTATAAAGCAGCTTGTATTTATGGACATGCAAGGAGATGGGTCAATAACCTCCTGGAAGATACTGATCCTTACAGTGGTACCCAGATTTTTCTGGCTCTCGATCTTAACAAATCCATCCATACTGCGAACAAGTCCAAGTACTACTGAAAGCCCAAGGCCAATACCTCCGGTACTTCTGTCTCTCTTTTTGTCAGCCTGATAAATGCCCTTTGTTATCCTGCTTAAATCCTTCTGTGTCATTCCAACGCCGGTATCTGTAACTTCAATAATGAGGTTTACACCGTAGTCCTTTTTATAGGCAGTTATTTTAAGGCAGGCTCCACCCTTTCTTGTGAACTTAAAAGCATTATCAAGAAGGTGACTTATGATCTTGTGGATCTTTTTCATGTCACCCTTCATGACCGCTGGAACTTCAGGATCAAGATCTACAACAAAATCAAGGTCCGTCTCACTTCTCATGGTGTTATACCCGATAAGCACATCATTAAGAAGCGAAGTGATCATATATCTCTCATTCTCTATAATGACGTTCTGCCTCTGGATCTCACTGTAATCCTGAATATCTTCTATCTGGTGGGATATTCGAAGTCCTGCATTTTTGATGGTCTGTATATCTTCTCTGCGTTCTCTTTTCAAAATAAGGTCTGTAAGACCATTTATTACGTTGATGGGGGTACGAAGCTCATGGGAGAGATTGACAAGAAAATCTTCCATGTCGTGATCATTGGATCTTATGGTGTTTTCCAGCTTGTCCACAGCTGAATTGCTCTCTAATATCTTTTCAACAATGGTCTTAAGCACGATGTACAGACAGACCATAGAGATCACATGCAAAAGTATCCTAGATATGGTCATGGAGTCAAAGACAAACTTATCCCGCCTTGCCATCACTATCTGAGTCAGCACAAGGACCATGAACTCAATAATGATAAGCCTCATAAAATCAATTCTTTTTATCAGGGCAGCGACAGCCATAAGAAGCGCAGCAACTACATACAGGTCAAAAAAGCTGCTCTTGTGAACTCCATGGAAAAAAGCAATGAACATAGAAAAGATCAGATAAAAATCCTCTCTGAACCTGGCTGTGCCCTTCTGGGTTACGTGCATCCATCCGGCTCCAACCACTCCAGCTATGATAACTGGTGGCATCCAAAATTCCCACCCTTGTGTCACACTTTCAAGGATGGCTCCGACGGCTGCAATTGAAAGAATTGCAACTACGGTATTATGGGTTTTTATGATCTGCTGATGATTATCTCCCACAGTGTGCTCCTTTAACGGCCGACTTTACTTTCTCTGTCCTTTACCAAAAGCTCTCTTGTGTATCTGATGACGTTCATGATATCTGTTGTACCGTTGGCACAGAAACATGCTCCAATAAATGTCCTGCATTCTTTTTCATTAAGATATTTCTTGGCTCTTTCAAGATCGTTCAAGAAGTAATACTCATCATTTTCAAATCCAAAGCAGACAAATTCTTCTCCAGATACCGCAAAGACATTCTCATCCCCAAATGCATCCATTAGGCACCTTGCAGTATTTCTAAGAATAGCTTCTGTGTTTTCGTGCCTTATGTTGTCGTTGATCTCACGAAGTCCTGCCACCTCGCAGATAACATAGCCAAAGGGCTGTGAATAGTCCATTTTGTTTTCTGCGAACTCACGCATGGCGCTTCTGTTCATGGCACCTGACACAGGATCATGATAGCTGTAATAGAGCATTCTTTCCTGCTCCTTGCGCTGACCGATAAACTGGCCAAAAAAGTACGCCATGATATCCATTACTTCATCTACGCTCTTTACACGCTCCATCTCTATATCATTGACTCCTAAAAAGCCAAGTATGGTATCACCAAGTTTTATGCATTTATATTCATTGTTGCCACTATTGTCACTCATCTTTTCAAGGAATTGTTCTTCGCATTTTTCGTAGTTTAGAACAAGGCTCTCTTTAGGAAGTGGGTCAAGTCCCTCCTTGAACCATTCGTAGGTGATCCTGAACTTTGATTTTTTCTTGTCCTCATAGATGAATGCACGGCTTGCCCCAAGCTCTTTTGCTATAAACTCAAGAAGCATCCGGATGCTGTCGGAAGGATTTTTGGTGCTGACTGCCACCTGCAGTGAATGGTTGATAAACCTGTCTCTATCAACAGCTGCCTGATCTCTCATCCACCAGTTAACAAACTGCCCCATTACAGTTGCCAAAAACAGCACCATACCTATCCTGATAAAGAATCCAAAGTGATGATCCCAAAGACCGAACAGATAGACAACAAGCTCGATAATAGCGCATACCGCCATTTCAAAAAACGCAAAGGCAATGATCTTGTTTTTTGTTGGAATGCTCCTTCTCTTACAGTACAAATAGTCATCTACTAAAAGAGCTGTTATAAGTACGATGGTCACTCCAACTGCCATAATCTCAAAAGGAACAAAGCTGTTCATCATGTCTGCATCTGCATAAAACCTAAGTCCCATAATGGAGATAGTAATGACCATGGTCGCAACAAAGGCCACATACTCATATGTTTTTCTTTTTTGTCTTGTGGAAGAATTAAGAAATCGCACAAAGGGATATGGCAGCATCATAACAAACAGCCTGTTAAATACGCGCCACATTATATTGATGCCTGTCAGGGTCTGGATCACCGGCATTCCGCCAAGAACCCACAGCCCAAAAAGGCCTGAACCAACTCCCAGGTCAAGGATATCCAGCGGAATACCCTTTTTATCTGATATTCCAAGCCAGATAAGTATGATTATAAATCCAAAGAAAATGATAAGAAGCGTAAGGAAAAGTGATATGGCATTCTGACTGACCATCATATGTATATAGCTGGATGCCGGACCCACATAGATGTTATAGACTTCGCCAGTTCTTGACTTTATGCTGACTCTGTACATCTCCAGGATCACGCTTTTGCCGCTATCGTGCTCACACAGCCCTATGCTATGAAATACTGTTCCCTCGCCAAATCCTGTCAGATTCTCTTTTGGCTCATAGGTGTATATTACCTCTCCGTTCATATACACCTTGACATTGGTGTACTTTGATAAAAAGCACAGGCAATCCCCGTCCTTAAGATCATCCGGAAGAGTATTTGTCAAAGTCACATTCCCGGTAATAGAATTTATCTTCGTTGTATCAAGATCATAGGTATTACCAGCAGAATCATGCCATTTATCAGAAAAAGGAATCAGTTTCTCAGAAAAATCCCGCCCAAAGGCATCAGTAAAGAAAAGTGCATAGAAAAATACCACCAGCACCAGAGATGCAAATATCAGATTGTAATAAAATATAGTACTTAGAGGTTTTTTGTTGTCTTTCATAGGCAGCTACCCTTAAGTTTGTAACAAGACACGGGGACGGTTCTTTTGTCTCATTGTGCACAATAAGTCACGGGGACGGTTCTTTTGGCTTATTTCACTGAATACGCTTGTCGCCCCTTCTGTCTATACCCTTTTTCTCATAGTACTCAGCCTTAGATTTGTACATTGCATCGTCAGCTCTTCTCTCAAGTTCGTGGATATTAAGTTCTTCGTTACCTGCATGGGCAGCATATCCAATTGACACCGACAGCGAATGGGAATACTGTCCGTACCAGTTGTTGACCTGGTTTTCAATATCCCTGCAAACAGCCTGCATGTCATCAGTTTTAAGGATTGCAGCAAATTCATCTCCGCCAATTCTGTAAACCTTGCCCTTACTGCCTATGGCGAGCAAAAGACATTCAGCCGCGCCTTTAATGAGCTCATCGCCTCCTGCATGGCCCTTGGTGTCATTAACTTTCTTAAGGCCATTAACATCTGCCGAAAGGATAACAAAGTCTTCCGGAAGCCCATTTTGCGCAAATTCGGCCAGGTCTTCCTCATAACTTCGTCTGTT
>Ga0256405_10006646_pt1 | contig 18269 bp, 16 predicted proteins | sample RumenRJG_02DNA_FD_189096 | JGI IMG/M metagenome (GOLD analysis project Ga0256405, IMG submission 189096) | Bovine rumen microbial communities from Lethbridge, Alberta, Canada - RJG_02 | ecosystem: Host-associated > Mammals > Digestive system > Stomach > Rumen | place: Canada: Alberta... | reverse complement strand
ACAAGAAACATAAGGATACTCGCTACGAAACCGCTTAAGCATAGAGATTTTTTCTGCCTCTGTTCTGCTAATGGTTCAACTCTACGGGGTGTCTACCAAATGGGGTACGGTTCAATACAATTCTTTACATATCTTTCGCCATATACATTTTATGGATTCTGCGTCCCTTTAATCTCATACAGAAAACACCAGAGCAAAAGCCCTGGTGTTTTCTGTGGTGGGCGAGAAGGGACTTGAACCCTTACGACCCGGAGGTCACAAGATTTTGAGTCTAGCGCGTCTACCAGTTCCGCCACTCGCCCAGTGGTATTATTGTATCATATTTCACAGAATTATGCTATAATATTTTTATGGATTCTAATAACGGTGGGCAAAGTTCTTCTGACCTACAACGTCAAGCCGCAGCTCAGATTGCCAGAAAGAAAGTGCTGGCGGCTTATGCTGGCAATGCACGAAAACAGGAAGCCAACACCGTCAACAATAGCAATGGGACTATGAAGAGCGAGCCAGTTACCCAGAAAATTAATTCTGAGTCCTGGAAACAATACCATAGCGCCTGGCAGAATTATTATCAGAAATACTATAGTGATTATTATTCCAGGGCAGCACAAAACTATATTGCGAAAGAGCGGCTCAAGGATGCGCGCAAAAAAGCCGCCGAGGAAGAAGTACTAGGATCGCTTGCGAAGGTCGGTGCGAAGGGTGAGAAAAAGCCTGATTCTCAGCCGGCAACAGGGGGCAACTCGCAAGGAAGCGCCGAGCAAGATTCCGGCGACAATACTACGATGAGTGTTGTAGAGATCGGTCACAGCCTGAGACAGCGAATTCGCAAGAAGGCCACAGATAACGCAAAGAGCTCGCGGAAAAGACGTAAATTCATTCCTATCATTGCGGGTTCCGCTGTGGTATTATTGATATTATTCCTGCAGTATAATCGCTTGATTTTTGCGCCGATTATGGCCTACGTTTCACCTGGGAATGCGCCGGCGTCACAAATTGAGGCGATTGACCCTACTATTACCCAGGCAGTGTCGGCAGAGCCGCGCCTGATTATCCCGAAGCTAAATATCGACGTGCCGATTCGATTCGATGTGGCGTTGTCTGACGTAATGGCTGCCATGAATAATGGAGTGGCACACTATCGAATTGCCGGTGCGAGTGCCTATCCTGGTGAAATCGGAAATTTTGTAATTACTGGCCACTCGGCGGGGGATATTTATAGTTCGAATCCGTATAAGTATATCTTCTCGGGGCTAGAGCGCTTGGAGGATGGGGATTTGATTTACGTGAATTATAATTCGGTGCGATATACTTATCGGGTGGTAAAAAAGGAGGTAGTAGATCCGTCCAATGTAGCGGCGCTGGTAGTAGAGACAGATAGGCCCCTCATTACCCTAGTGACCTGCACACCGCTCGGGACTTCACGATATCGACTACTAGTTACTGGGGAACAAATCTCACCTGGCTATGATGGTGCAGATGAAGCAGAAATGTCCACACCGGTAACGTCAGAAGAGGTACTGCCATCGAACGAACCTTCCTTCTTTGAGGGAATTTGGGATTGGCTGACTGGGCAGTAGGATATTTATCTGACCAGGGATTCGCGAATAAGCGAACCATCACTAAAATAGTATAGCCATTTGTCGTTGGCGATTGTAGCAGGGAAATGGCTGGAAACGTTCTTGGCGACGACTCGGCGATTGAGGCCATCAAAATCGTAAACTATCAATTCGCCATCATTAACACTATAAATCATACTACCATCGAGCCAGCCAAGTGTGGGACCATCCACACTCCATTCACTAACGGCAAGAGTCTCCATGTCTAACGTGGCAACCCGCGAACCATTAGAAAACACGATAAAGTCGCCTTCTAGCCCAGCCTCATGCTCGGTGGGGATAAAAGAAAGCTCTACTTCTATTATCGGAGAGATATCACCCTTCTTATAAGTAGTAATTGAGGCATCTTTCATGATAGTGAGATATTGATCGTCGTAAAATTTAGTAAGGATTAACTTCTCGGAATCGGTCGGGATATGGTCAAGTTGGAAATCTTTTACTAAGTCGTCGATGTCTAGCTCCTCCTCCTTGGTAGGCTTAAAGAACTCATACAAAGTATGGTAATCCGCTGGCTTGGATTCCGGGGTATTGGATTTTAAGTCCAGGGTGAGCCAGCCTTCCACCGCATCGGAAGGTTTGATAGACTCGTCCTGGGTCGGCTTCGCGAATAGTGTTAAGTCGAGCGATTCTACGTCGCCAGAATAAAGTAGCATTTGCTCGCGTTCGTCTGAGATGAAGACTTTGGTGACACCGATAGTATCCTGGATGGACTCGAGCTTACGTTCGGTGGGGAATAATCTAGGGTAATGTAGTCTATATAATAATCCTTCTTTGATTACGATATTTTTTGTCCAGGAATCATACCCTTCCTTCGTCAGAGTAATGGTATGCGCACCGCTAGAGAGTACCTTGGAGGTGTTGGTGCGTTGCAACCAGGAACTATCACCGTCAATAGCCACGTCGGCGCCGGTGGGGTAAGACGACACTTGAAGCAACCCTTGGCGCTCCACTTCGAAGTCGGAGTTTAGCCAATATCCTGAAACCACGAAGGCCAATATAATCACTGTTATAATAACAGTTAACACCATTAAGGCTTCCGAGGCGAGAACTTTAAGACTCTGTCGGCGTTTGTATTTATCTAAATCCATCTATTATATTATAACATAATTTTTATGAAAAATAGCTCTTGCGTTTTTAAACAAAAAAGAGTATTATAGATATTAAGAATAAGCGAGGTAAACAATGCAAAAATCCGATAGTAACCAGAAAGCTCTAGCTACGCATCGAAAGGTGCAGTCGTCTACTACGCTTAATCGCAAATACGTAAGGCGACCGACTCGAAGCGACGATACGACTGTATCCATAAAACGTAGTCCGAAGATTAAGCGTTTCGATGAGGGTGGCGTCATGGCACGCGATGAGCGGACGACGTCTTCCGCCCAACAGGTGGAGCAGCCAATGTCGGTAGAGAAGCATCCTATTCAGATAACCGTCAATAGCCAGATGCGCTCGCGCACTAACGAATCGGAACAAGCGCAGGCGCCCAAATTGACTGCTAAGGAAATCAAAGACCAGGCTATTCAGAAGGCTCTAGCGGTGGCGTCCACCACCAATACTGCCTCCGTACAGAAGTCCACCAAGTCTACAAAATCCCGGAAAGCCCGAATGAAGAATAGTAGTCAGGTACATTTTGGGTTTGGAAGAGTGATGTTGGCGTTATCCTGTGCTGCAGTGGCAGTATTCGCTATAGTGTATTTCGTAAATTCCAATATGCCTGATATCTCGTTGCGCGTAGCGGCAATGCAGACCGGCATAGAGGCCTCCTATCCTGGCTATGTCCCGCGCGATTATAGCTTAACTGATATTACTTCGGAGGATGGTAAAATCACTCTAAATTTTCGAAACTCTACAACTGGTGAAAGTTTTATGTTGATAGAAGAACGCTCATCCTGGGATTCCAATGCGCTGATGACAAATTATGTACAAGAGGCTTATGGTGAGAATTATACCGTAATAAGAGAGCAGGGGCTCACTATCTACAACAGCAATAGTGATGCGGCTTGGGTAAATGGGGGTATCGTATATAAGCTTAAAATGAATTCCGGCTCACTCACAAAGAAACAACTAAAGACTATCGCTACTTCGCTCTAGATTATAACCACCCGTACGGGTGGTTATAATGCTTAGATGGCACGTGCGACGCTATTCAAGCGCGCAAGCGAGATGTCGCGACCGAGTACATCCAGCGTAAGATTGAGAGCCGGGCTAAACGGCGCGAAGCTGAGAGCGAGACGAATCAGGCTAAAGAGCTCGGCGGGTTTCCTGCTGGTCTCAGACAATAATTTATTCAGAGCATCCTGAAGATGAACCTCATCCCATTCAGGCACCCCTGATAGCTTGGCGATGGACCGCTTCAGAAGTTCTTCAAGCTCAGATTCGGACATTTTCTTTAGGAATTTATTGCCTTTGAGCATGTCGATATCGATAGCTGGATCCGCAAAGAAGTAGCCGGTCATAGTGCGAAGGTCAGATAGGGTCTTGAGGCGGTCATAGATGATGGAGAGGACTTTGAGCTTATAATCGTCATCATGATCGGCTGCGGAATCCGGCCAGAATCCAGTGGTGCGGGTATAGAGAGCTTCGGCACCCTGCTCGTCGAAAATACGACGAATCCATTGACCATTCATCCAGAGGAGTTTAGCCTCATCATAGCGTGCGCCAGAATTTTGGATACGCTCCAGAGAAAACCGCTCGATTAACTCTTCCTTGGTGTATAGCTCTTGCTCAGTACCATCATTCCAGCCAAGGCAAGCGAGGTAGTTAAGCATAGCTTCCGGCAGTACGCCATCATTGCGGTATTCAGTAACAGACTTGGCCCCATCGCGTTTGCCAAGTTTCTTATTGCCAGTAGGAGCGAGGATGTGTGGGAGAGAGACTAGCTTAGGACGGGGAAGACCCAAAGCTTCGTAGAGGGCTAAATAATTCGGAATACTGGAAAGATATTCGACTCCCCGCATTACATGGGTGACGCCCATCTCAGAATCATCCACAATATGAGCGAAGTTATAGGTAGGGTAACCATCTTTCTTAATAAGAATAATGTCGTCTAGAACTTCGGGGCCAGTACACATATCACCCATAACTTCGTCGTGCCAGCTATATTTCTTGGGCTCGGATTTAAACCTAAGTGGGATACCTGGCTGCCACTCCGGTGGATTCTCTGGGCGAAAATTACGATATAGAAATGGAACCTTAGCCTCATTGCACTGCTTACGGTATTTTTCAATTTGCTCTGGTGGTGTAGGGTCAGCATAGGCACGGCCAGATTCAATCAATCTGCGCGCCCAATTGTGGTATATTTCTTTGCGTTCACTTTGAAAATAGGGGGCGTGTGGACCGCCAACAATAGGACCCTCATCCCAATTAAGGCCGAGCCATTCGAGAGTTTCTTCGATGAGCTCAGTAGCACCCTCTACGTAGCGGGCGCGATCAGTATCCTCAATCCGGAGAATCATCTTGCCCCGATGTTGACGTGCCAATAGGTAGGGATAGATGGCGGAGCGCACATTGCCAATGTGAATATAGCCGGTAGGGCTAGGGGCAAATCTAGTAACAATTTCCATGTTGTATATTATACCACATTTATGTAGAGGTGTGGGAGGATATTATTGCTCCTCCTCTTCGTCATCATCTTCCTTGCGCTTAGCGAGTATAAAGAAGAAGAGACCGGAGGTGGCGGCAACCGCCGATGTAATAGCTAAGCCATTAGCGATAGTGGAGCCGTCGGAGACGTTCGTAGTCGTATATTCGGTATCAATCACACCTTGTGGCGGAGTGTATCCTTCGTATGAGCTAGTATTATCACCATCGCTAACTTGCGTAGTGGTGGTAGCCACAGTTGAAGTGCCGGAGCCACTAGTGCGCCTATAGGTATAGGTAGTGGAGCCGGCGGTAGTGTCACCGATCGGGGCAGCATTGTATTCGGCTACTTCATTGCTACTGTTAGGTGTAGCTGGATCGGTAGGAACCGTTGGGTTGGATGGAGTAGGTTGATCGTCATCAATAGTACCAGTTACCACATTAATTATGACTGTACCAGTATAGGTACCCGAAGCTTGGCTCATATCAGCTTTGGCGCCGAAATAAACATCCTTGGAGCCGGAGGCGGCGCTGCTACTAGACAATAATGTAACTGGGTTAGCGCTAGTAGTAACGGGATTATATGTACCAGCTGCACTGTCATCGTCGAGGGAATACGCCCAGAAGTTAGTCGTAGAGGTATTAGAACGTGTCCAAGTAGTACCGCTTGCAAGGGTAGCCAGAGTGTATGTGTTGTTGGATGCGTTTGTCAAGTTAGTATCATCAGCATACATTGATGCTTTGAAACCATTCGCGTTATTAGAAGTGACACTCACGTTAACCTTGTTACGCAAGAAGTTATCAACATCACCACTGGCCCAGTTGCCAGCACTTGGCGTAGTGACCGATACAGACAGACTTTCTTTCACGTTGACTTGGAAAGTCGTCGTCTCGGCTGATACATTATGTATGGTGACGAAATGAGGAACTATAGCCGCGCCTACTGCGAGCGTGCCTGCAGAACCTATCATGACCTTCGATATTTTCTTGAGCATAACTTTATTATAGCACAAACATTTTATTTTTGTGAAGAATTTTTATGCTTATTTTTTTATATTTTGTTGTGGAAAAATCTTATGTTTTGAGATATAATCTAATAGTAACCTTAATGTGGAGATATTAATGGACGAAAAAACAAAACTAGAATCACTCCAAAAAGCTTTTGCGCCAGAAAAGCCCATAAAAAAGCCTAGGCGTAGCAAGAAGCCTTTATTCTGTTTAATAGGTGGAGTTGTGGGTATATTGGGTGGCGCTGCGTGCATATTATATACGATACTATGCCCCCAGAGTGAGGCTGATACTTTGAACTTTCCTGAATTAAAGGGAAACAATGTCTCGCAGGCCATTTATAGCAAATTAACCGGCGAGCCTTTGCTTGAACAAGCACTGGTGGATGCCCCAGCCTACTGCGTGCAGACACCTAATGGCGCCGATGGAGCTAGGCCACAGGCTGGACTTGACCAGGCTGGTGTGATATTTGAAGCGATAGCCGAGGCTGGGATTACGCGATTTGCGGCGATTTATCAGAATCCGTCCACCGCAATTATTGGACCGATTCGGTCTTTGAGATTATATTATCTACAATGGGATACGCCGTTTGATTGCACTATTGTGCATGCGGGCGGGGCTAGCGACGCTCTCGCTGCGGTCCAGACTGGAGGATACAAAGATTTGTCTGAAAATTATAGTTATATGTATCGCGGTACCTATGGTTCACGGTTATGGAATAATCTATTTACGACTTCCGCCTACTTGAAGCAGGCTAGCGCAGACAACGGTTGGGGCTCATCGGATATGAAAGGATTTGCACGGATGACGCCGGAGGAATCCGCTCGTGCTCGCGTGGACGCACTAGCAGAGGAGCCTCTCAATATCATAAAATCTGCGGAAGGCGACACTTCAGCACTCAAAGATGGTACCAGTGCACTAAGTATAAGGTTCGGTGGCTCACCAACTTATAATGTGAATTATGGTTATGATGCTGAATCTAATACTTACAGGCGCAGCTATGAGAATGGTACGGCGCATCAAGTATATAGCTGCGCTGATGGCGATATGGGTGAGAAGAATCCCGAGGACGTATGCACTTTAGCCCAGATGGCTCCATCGGTCGTAGTAGCAATGGTGGTGTCTGAAAAAAGAGCATCCGATAATTATCATGAAGACATCACGACTACAGGCTCAGGTAAGGCTTATATTTTTCAAAATGGCACAGCAATAGAAGGGAAATGGAGCAAATCTAGCATTGCTGACCAGATTAAATTCACCAATGAAGCTGGCGATGAAATAAAATTAGCCCCAGGGCAAACTTTCGTGTCGGCGGTACCTAGCTACGGAAGTATTGATTATTAAGAAAAGATATGTTAAAATAATGTCGTGGGTCTAACTCCATTAGACTCACGATAGGTTAGTTAGGCTGGCCTCGTCGTCTAGCGGTTAGGACGTCTGGTTCTCATCCAGAAAATCGCGGGTTCGATTCCCGCCGAGGTCACCATTTCGGAGTTGCTGCCATCGCAGGACTCTTTTTTGTTGTCTATAACGGAGAAGAGTGGGCTTAAATCGTCCGTTCCAAAAATTTTGTTCTTGATATCGAAGTGTAGGCCTTTTGGAAACAGCATTTTTTGGAACGCCTGCTTCGTCTCGAGGTCGGCGTCTTTCCAGAGTTTAGCTGGCTTGGTCATAAAGTTGCATACATAGTCGATCGTGGCTTCGTTTAGGCCTTGGTTCTGTTCCAATTTATCAATTTCTCGTCGCAGGTCTTGTCTTTTAGTTTCTAGCGCTTCGGAATAGCGGTTCTTCTCGTCTATCCCTATCCTGCCCTCTAACATAGCGTCTACCGCTTCTATAAGCTTCTTATCGATATCTGATATCGCTTCGCGGCACTTAGCTAGTTTGCGTGTCGTGTCGCCTAGCTTCTTGGCGGCTGTTCGTTTTACGATCTCCTTGAATAGCTTGATGACGCCCTCGCTTGGCGTGATTTCTTCTAGAAAGTCTACGAATAACTGGTGCATTTCCTCGATCGGAATTGAGCCATGGCCTTTTGTCGTGCAATGATAGCGTGGAGACGCTTTACCGCTTCCACTTCTTGGTGCGCTAGAACGTATCAGTGTTCTGCAGTCCTCGCAGATTAATAACTTGCGTAATGGGTATAGTTCGCTATTGCTCGGTACGAGTGGGCAATGCTTACCGCTTAATATGCGTTGGTTCTTGTTATAAGTGTCAATATCAATAAGGCCGTCGAAGTCCTTTATCTTGGTCGGCTTGCCGTCTAGTAGGTTCTTAGACGTGTTATATCCGGCGTAAACCGACTGACGCAGAACGCCAAGCATGGTGTTTAGCGTAATAGGCTTGCCATTCTTGCCGTTCACACCCATCTTATGTGCTAAGTTTACTAGCTCCATTGGCGCTATATCGCCCTCGGAGAAACGATTCAGCAGGAATTGGATATTCTTGCCAATATCGTTCGTCTCGTCGATCTCCAGCGTGTTATGGTGCTTTTTCTTGCCGTCGTTAGTATATTCGCCGGTTACGATCGGCTTTAGCTTCAGCCCGAGCGGTGCTTGCGATAGCCACCAGCCATAACTGGCAAGTAATGACATATCGTCCTTAACGGTCTTCGATTTAATGTCGTTGTCCAATTGGTGAACGGACAAGGCGATATTAAGCATGAAACGTCCAGTCGGCGATTCGTCGATTACTTCCTGCGTAGATCGTAGTGTGACGCCGCATTTGGCTAGGATAAAGCCAATGTCGTTGAAGAATGACGTCATGTCGCGAGAAATGCGTGATACGTTATAAACGACAACGTGATCTATGCGCCCTTTGCGCTTAGCAATATCTGCCAGCATTTTCTGAAGTTCTGGGCGGTGTGCGGTTTTAGCTGAAATACCAGCGTCGGTATACCAGCCGATTATTTCTATGTCGTTTTGGTTTGCGTATTTTTGTATTGCAATTCTTTGGTTTTCCAAAGAAGCGCCGTAAGTTTGTTCTTCCGTCGAGACGCGAGTGTAGCCGAACGCAACGCGTTTTACTCCATCGTTCATTAACAACATACTATACCACCTTTTCGCCAGAATGGACGATTTTTATATCAATAAGATCGCTAGCGATACGGTGCATTAGTCCGATAAGATTGGCAAGCTCTAGATCTGAGATTTTATCAGAGTCTGCTTTGCCGAGGAGTTTGCGCGCTTCTTTGGTGGAGATTATGATCTCGTTTGAGCATAGAAAGCTGTCTTCGTGCTTCTGTGCTTTCTTATAGGTTCTAGGCATAAGAGCCTTTCTAATGTACTTGAAGTACTTGTTGCTCTAATAACGAGCGGTGCTTCCCACCGAGTGCGCTCCCCACCGAGCACACTCCCCACCAAGGTTGAAGTTAAAAAAGACACTCGTTTCGAGTGCCGCAATTTAACTAGTTCCATTATAACCGCTCGTGGTTAGTCGGGCAAGCATAAGCATTTTGAGAAGATATAATCCAAAATATCGCCCATTATAATAAGCGGGCGATATTAATTAGTTTTAATACTATCTATTTCCTTTAGCGCGGTTATGCGTCTTACAAAGCATCTGGCAGTTTTCTTCGCTCGTAGCGCCGCCTTTACTCCATGCTGATACATGGTCGGCATCCATTTCGTCCAACTTGTAAATGCGCGTGCTATTCGCCTCGTGGCCAATGGCACATAATGGGCAGTTTGAGATGCCTTTTTCAGTAGCTTCTTTTGTTTGTGCAGAATAGACACGCTTCTTTGTTGCGTCGTCAAAGATTCTCACGTCGAGCAGTTTTGTATCGCTGCAACCGCCCAAAATGTATTCGAAGATTCCTTTATGGTTCTTTACATATGGATCGTCATAGAGTTCTTGGAGTTTCTTTGAGACTTCTTGTGGGTTATATGGCTTCTTATGGTATTCGCTATAAAGTCGGCCCCATTCTACGCCGCACATATCACTTGTTAAATCCATGAATACTGACGAAATCCAGTCGATTACAGACGTAAAATGTGTTTTTAGTTCGTTGATATTATCGTCAAAGCGATGCTCGCTCATATATCCCTCGATATTGTCGTCAGAAACCCATTCTAAGGCCGTTTCAAGGAAACTTTGGCGATTTACCGAACCAGAGATATACGCGCTCCATTTTTGAATATTTGCGTTCTGAGAGTTGCTAAATTCTTCCTTGGCTTTCGTAACGAATGGGCCGGAATAAATTGCATTGCGGAGCTCTTGTTCGTTTAGTGGAACGCCAGCAATATTGATAGTCTTAAACCAGTCTTTGATTTCCTTTTCCTCACCTCGGCAGATGTAAATCGTAAGTGGATATTCGAGAATCTTCTTTTGGAGATTTTCTGGAAGTCCAGAGAAATATTGCTCCATACCGTCTACTTTGATAGCAAACTTGTTTGTAACGAATCGGCCGAAGGATGTAATACGTTGTTGGCCGTCTAAGACCTCATATCTGCCGTTTTCAGGCTCGTTAAAGTAGATAAGGCCTAGTGGATAGCCACTAATGATAGAATCGATGACAGCGACGTCTTTTTTGCCGTCTGCGTAGATGTAATTACGTTGATATTCTGGCTGAATTGTAAGTTTGCCTGAAAGACCGTAAAGGCCCTTGCCCTCGAGCTCGTTGTAAACGAACCCGTCGCAAATATCCTTGATAGTAATATCAGTTTTTAGAGTTGTTATCATTTTGGCTCCTTATGTTTTATGAAAATCCTTTTATAAACCTTTTTTCCGTTCAGATATGGCTCATTATGTCTTTTGAAATGTGGCTTTTTATACTTTTGTTCTATAAGTCCATTGTCGCTACACCCCACTATTCCGAACTGTTCTGGGCAATGCTTATCAAGATAACTTATTGGAACGCCAATTACGTCTTTATAATCACTCGGTATTGCATCAACATGGGACACTTCTAATGCGTCATAGTTGTCATATTTTTGGTATTCATGGTTTTTTATCTCTTTGTGTCTACTAAATTTTATATTATCGCTCATTGTCGTTAGCGGTATAGGCTGATGCCTACGACCATGATCTACATTCGTGAGCCACCTTATGCCATTTACTCGCCAATAGAACTTGCCATCTTTAATGTAGGCGTGTTTCGGGTTGGACATTTTTTCTGGCTCATATAGAGCTGGGTCAGCGATAAAATAAGTCGCTCCGCCATTAAAGCACGTCGCGCCCATCCATAGCCTATTACCTTTTATGCACGGAAAGACCTCTTTATAAGTCACCGAGTTGAGATTACCGATTATACAAAAATGTTTTCCCGAGTCCACGACCCACTTAAAGAATTCCTTAAATAACGAAAAAGGCGGATTCGTAATGATGAAATCGGCCTCGTCTCTTAGTTTAGTTACTTCTTCGCTTTGGAAATCTCCATCGCCTTTTAGGTAGTTCCATTCTAGGTCTTCAATGTTTATCTTTTTATCTTTGTTGGTGTCTCGCTCCAAAACGAAGATTTTGCCATGCTTACGAGTTTTAGTTTTATCATACTTCGGGTCTTTAGTTTCAAACAACGTCGGCTGATAAGGTATCCCTTTTGGTTTACTATCGGCGGCATAGCTAGTACTAATAAGCTTCTTTAGGCCAAAGCGCTCAAAGTTCTGCGCAAAATACTTAGTGAAATTACTCCATTCCGGATCATCGCATGGCAACAGAATAGTTTTATCTTTAAAAACGTCAGGATTGTATTCTAGATATGCGTTTATTTCTTTTTCGATATCGGCATATTGGGTGTAAAACTCATCATTTTTTTGCTTTTTAGCCCTGTGGAGCTTATCGTTCGATGGCATATCTCTGTTGCTTTCCTACAACAGAGCAAGCATTCATATCAAAATAGGACGCAGCTAATTGCGTCCTCATATATACAACTTAAATCCTGATTGGACGCCCCAGCTGAGTCCTAATCATTTTACAACAGAGACATACATCTTTATTGTCTGAGACGTCCAAGCATATGTACGTCTCGACAGAAAAGCAATATCTCTGTGCTTTTTCTGTTGTAAATTAAATTGATTAGGACTCTTTAATTATAGCATAAAATGCATACTTTTTGGAGATACAGACGACGTTTTATCACACATCCACTATTGCGTGTCAAGAAAAAATCCCACCCCTATTTTCTGCACAATAACTTTCAAAACCCGATTGTGTCCAAGTGGATGCTATCTATTGACTAAATGATAGAATGTTTTGTTAGAATCGTTGCCGTAGTGGTTAATATCTTCCGGCTCGGCCCAAAGCGAAAGCTTATGAACGCGCCACTTGCCAATGAAGAACATCTGAACCATCGCATCATTCACGTCGCGGTTATTTAGCGCGCGTGGAATGTATGCGAGGGAAAAGTAGTACCATTTGTCGTCTTCGGTGTCTAACCTCGCAAAAACGCGCTTACCGCGCCCCAAAAGGCGTACATCGAAGCGCTGTGCTAGTGTTTCTAGGGAATAAGTTTTCAATTCGTGGATCGCGTCGCGAACGGACGATTCGGTAAGTTCCATACGTTCAAACTTATCGTAATCGCGTGAATTAAATCTGCCGTTATGCTCGAGCATAAAACTTTCAAGTTGCCGAGCGGTTACCGGTATTGGCTCGCCGGGTTTTACTTTCTTGAATGGGCGGCGTTTTGCCATGATACCTCTTTTCGGTTAGAGGTGCGCCCAAGAGCGGTGTTATCTACTAGTTAGTCCTTTTACGGTTGTATTCACTATTTCTGCTAACTTTTCTTTATTGTCGACATCTTCCACAAAATACATCGGTTTCGCGCCGTCGTACGGGATTGCTTCAGTCATTTTATATTGTTCATTTTCTGGAACAATTTTCACTAGTAGACGAGTTTCAGACGCTTGTGATTAGTTCTTAGATGGATCTACCAACCCTTTTTCATAAGCCGTCTTAACGACTAAAGGTAAGTCGATTTCGTCACCGTACTTTTCATCTAGATAATCAAAGTATTCTTCGTGTTTCAAGTAATATTCGTACTCTTTTTCGTTTAATCGTTCTATTAAATCTATAATTTGTGACATAATGATCCTTTGTTTACTTACTATAATTATACCATTGACATTGTATTTCTTTTATTTTCTCCATTGTCATTGTTTTGAGCCTCTACGGCTCCAGTTAAGTCATATATCCTTAAAAGTTCGAATCTCTTTGCCTGTATATGTATACCTCAGAACTCGCAAGGCATCAGAATAGGGTAGTCCTTTTTAGGTATAACTTTGATCTTAGCCGTATATTCGGGGTGGTCTATACACCAGTCCACAACCATGCAAAGCCGAGCAACAATGTCTGGTCGCCCCTCTCCACCAGTAAGCATATATAAATATACTCCTAATTCTTTTCCTTCAGTAATTATTTTATCCATATCTTCAAAACTCAAATTATATTTATGTCCATAAGTTCCTGCCCAGCAACCTTTGCAATGCATATTACATGCACTTGTAGGATCAAATAGTATTAACCATGGAATATTACAATTATATTTTTCCCGATTTTTTCTAATTTCATTTGTACCTCTAAATGCTGCTTCATAACCCAAATTTAGAATAGTCATTTTAGCAATATGAGGATTTGTTTCATCAAGAAGTTTATTTACAAATATCATCCATCTACTATTTGGATCCTTTGCTATTTCTTTTAACCCTTTTATAACCTCATTTCCTTCAAATTTTTCTGCATATTCTAAGAGATTAGATATTTCCTTATCTCTATCCTGATTCATTTTTTTTAAAATTGAATCAACAAATTTTTCAACTACTTTTCTTTCAACTTTATGTGTCAAAGAATTACTTTTCGCCATAATTATCTCCTTCTTCATTAATCAAATCAATTTCAATTTTACTTAATTATTATTAATAAACTATTATTAAATTATTAAGAATTATTAAATTTCAAAATCATTGAAAAAAATTATAGTAGATTTACTATAATTTTGCCATTAAGTCAATTTTCATATTTATTTTTTATAAAATTAACTAAATCTTTTGCACTACTTGAAGATATATATTTTTTTTGATTTTCTATCATTTCATTATATATATCATCGTTGTTTAATAATTTGTTGACACAATCTATTATTTTTTCTTTTTTATTTGCGACAAAACTTAAATTATGCTCACTAAAGTATTTTGTGTTTCCTGTTTCTACACCAGGTATAGGGAAAACATGTATAATTCCTTTTCTAAAAGAAGCAATTTCAGTTGAAGATAAACCACCAGGTTTTGAAATGGCAATATCTGATGATTTTATTAAATCATTTACATTTTTAGAATATCCTATTACTATTAAATTTTTATAATTATATTTTTTTAATGTATCATACAATTTTTTGTTTCTCCCACAAACTACAACTATGCTTACATTCTCGATTTTTAAAAGATCATCTAATATTGTTTCAACATTACCAAATCCCATACTACCAAGCATTATTAGTATCATCTTTTTATTAATATTAAGTTTATTTTTTATATTTTTAGCATTAGTTATGTAGCGACTTGATATAGGAATACCAAATGGTAGTAATTTGTTTTTATCAATGCCTCTAGATACAAATCGTTCTTCTAAATCTTTTGGGATTACATAATAATCTGCGATTATCTCATTTGTAAAAGGATGATATTCATAGTCAGTATCAACAAATATAAAATTAATTTTATGTTTTTTATTTATTGCAGTTAATGCTTGAGCAGGAAATAAGTGAGGACATATTACCAAATCATATTTATTTTTTTTAATAAAATTATATAGTCTGTTTGAAAACATTTTATTCACTAGATATACAGGAGATATTATCTTTGTTTTATCATAAGCATTTCCTATCTGATAAATATATTTAAATATTCCTCCTTTTTTACCAATAGATTTTACATATATTCTGTTTGAAAAATCTTTCTTACTCAAATGCACTATCTCAAAGTAATTTTTAAAATCACATTCTATATTATTTGATTCTAGTTCTTCACAAATATATTTTCCACAAGAATTATGACCACCACCCGTATTGCAGGATAATACTAACACTTTCATTTTTACTTCCTCATTTCTTTTAAAGAACGATCTCTCAAATCACTTATTCTTTCTTCTTTTTTTAATTTCTTATTGGGATATATTGGTTTTAGAACTTCGCATATTATAGTTGGTTTTCTCTTATACCACTTATTTACATATTTAAATCTAATAGGTTGAATGGGAACATCAGCTTCTACAGCAATTTTAAATGCGCCATATTTAAAATCTCTAATTTTATCATAATATGGCCATAAAGAACCCTCTGGATACATTTGAACTATTTTGCCTTTTTTTAATACACTATTTAAATCACTATAAAATTTTTCCTTTTGATTATCTTTTTTTGGTATTGGAATTGCATAAAGCATTTTTATTATATGCCTTATAACGGGAATTTTAAAATTACTTGCTAATGTTGGATAATAAACTCTATGTGGATAATAGACAAGTCCTATAAAAGTACAATCCATTTGATGTATATGGTTTGATATACTTACAAATCCACCATTCTTTACAATATTCTTTTTATTAATAATTTTATATCCAAAAAACACTCTATCAAAAATAATTAATATTGGGGCAATAGCAAAGTATATTACATTAGAAAAGAAATTGAAAAATATGTTTTTTGATATATATTTATAATTATCGTTTATTTCAAATTTTAATGGTTCCCAGTTTTTTACTACTTCATCATCATCTTTTAGATTTTCAAAATTATACTTTTTCATATTTTTCATTTGTTTTACTACTTTCTCTTTTCATTATCAGTTGCCTCTTTATCATTATACAACTATAAATTATTTTAAATTATATTTATTTTATTAAAAATTATTAAGATTTTAATAAAAGTTAAAATATAGAATAATTAATATAGAATAATTAATATTAAAAAAGATAGAAATATTCTATTTGTTCGGAATATTCGATTATTATTTATTATCAGAAATTGTAACAATACAAGCATCTGCCATTGCTTGTTTTATTATATCTGTTCTCTCTCTTTTTATAACATTTTTAATATTTAATTGTAATGCCATTTTAATATATGCACTTTTCTTTGATAAATAATAACCATTTTTATATGTCATTAATCTATCCATTAATTCTTCATCAGTTTCAGGTGGATTATCAAACTCTAAAGATTTAATTATAAATTTTTCTACTTCATTTAATTTATCATATGATGCTTTTACTTTTTTTAAAAGAATCATACACATTTCTATAGATCTATCATAGTTTTTTCTATCTAATGTGATTAAACTAGTATTAGTTTTAGAAAAATACGTATAATTAGTAGCAAAATCATAGGTCATTGTATAATCTTTAACATTTTCATCAATAAAGATTTTAAACTCCAAGTCTTCAGTTATTTCATATTTCAATGCCTCTTGATACATAGCATGAACTAACATATTTGTAGATAATATATCTACTATTTCAGCAAAATCATTTTTTAGTCCAATATAATCATATTGTTCAATTATTTTGTTAGATAATGTTCCTTTATTATCTAGTAATTCAGCTTGTAATTTACCATCCTTTACTTTAATCATTTTACCACCCTTACTTCTAAATACTACAAAAAAAGGTGTCAATAGTATTAAAGTGTTTAAATACTACCGACACCTCTAAATAATTCATTATAAAGATTTATTAATTTTGATTGTTTTATCATAGCTGTACCTCCATTTCTAGAGAATACCTCTTTCATTGGTTATATATATTATCACTTTTTTAATATTTGTCAATTCCTTATTTAGGGAATGAACTAATCTTGGTATTCTATATCTTGTACAGGCGGAATATCTAAAGTATTAGCATAATCTTCAAATTTATTAACTGTTTCAGTTTCCATTTTATTTGTTACTCTAACATATATATTATATGTAGTCATTATAGTTGAATGTCCTAATCTTTTAGATACTGCTTTTATATCAGCACCTTGTTCTATTAATCTAGTTGCATGAGTATCTCTAAAATCATGAAATCTACAAGGTATTCCAAGTTCATAATTAATAACTTTAAATGCATGTCTTGGTGATTCAGTTCCTCTAAAATCCCCATTAGCTCTTACAAATACTAATTTAGCTTCAGGTAGATCTACTTCTATTTCTGCCTTAGCATCTACTATTTTTATTTCAGGTCTATTTGTATATTCATTCATAATTCTTTTTTCATAATGTTTTAGATAAGATTCGCCATAGTATTCTTTATTTTCTTCTTGAAGTTTCTTATATTCTTTTAGTGCTTTAACTAATGTATCTCCTATAGATATTGTTCTTTGACTTTGAGGATTTTTACAGGTACCATAACTCCATACTTCAACAGAATGTCCTTTACTTATACAATATCTTTTAGGTAGTCCATACTTATTCTTTTTAATAATATTTTTATTAACAGTTATAGTCTTTTTTTCAAAATTAATATTATCCCAAGTTAATCCATATACTTCTGATACTCTCATACCTGTGTAATATGCTGTTAGAAACGAATAATAAATATAAGGAACATCTTTAAATCTATTTAATATTTTTTCTATTTCTTCCTGAGTAAATATATGTGCTGGATCTCCACATACTACTTCATATCTTGGAATATGTACTTTTTCAGCAGGATTTTCATTTATAAAATTAACCGAATAACATGCATATCTTAATGAACCTTTAACTACTTTCATAATGTTTTTTAAATACCATTTAGATAAATTCTTTTCTACAAATATTTTATTAATAAATTCTTGTAACATTTGAGAATCAATTTGCCATAGTGCATATCTTCCTAACATAGGTTTTAAGTATAGCTTAATAATATTTAAATATGTAACAATAGTTGAATATTTTAAATTAAAATTACAATAAGTATCAATCCAGTAATCTAAATAATCTGAATATGACATATCTTTATTTTTTCTTACTCTTCCTATCTTATAATATTCTGTATAATCTAATGCACCTTGATTTAATGCATCTTGTCTTGTTGGAAATCCTGATTTAGATATCCATTTTCTTGTGCCATCAACTGAAGCTGTTTCAAATCGGTATTCATATACCTTTCCACGTT
>Ga0256405_10006644_pt1 | contig 18272 bp, 15 predicted proteins | sample RumenRJG_02DNA_FD_189096 | JGI IMG/M metagenome (GOLD analysis project Ga0256405, IMG submission 189096) | Bovine rumen microbial communities from Lethbridge, Alberta, Canada - RJG_02 | ecosystem: Host-associated > Mammals > Digestive system > Stomach > Rumen | place: Canada: Alberta... | reverse complement strand
ATAGAAGGAGAAACAGTTGTACATAATAGTTTATATAAGTTTTGTAAGAATATATATATTTTAAAAAATAATGATCCAGAGGAGAAAAATACATTAAGAGTTCTTTTAGATGGAGGAAAAGTATTTGAAAAATCTAAAACTCAAACAAGAACAGAATTAATAATAGTCCCACGTAAAGATGAATGTTCTTTACATGTTTATGATGATGATAGTGAAGTTTTTTCTCAAAATTTTAATATTAATGAAACTCCAATGCCAGTGATAAATGTAATAATAAATGGAAAACATTTTAATGAGGGGACATTGTTTGAAAGTTCTTCGCTTAGGAATATTTATATAAATATTACCCCAGAAAATAATTTTGCTTCAATGTATCCAGAAGATGCTAATTATAAATTAAAAAAATGGAGTATTCTATATTGTAAAAATAAAAAAATAATTGAAAAAAAAAATATTGAAAACACAGAGGAATATTCTTTTAAAAATGATAAAGAAATATTACGTATGTGTGATAAAATAATTATTCAAATAGAAAAAATATGTAGAATAAATTTTGAACAAGAAGAAATTAATATTTTAGAAGATGGTTCTATAATTTCAAGAAGTTATAATGTTTTTACTAAAGAAGAAGATGAGGAATAATTATTTTTTGTTTTTTTTTATATTTTTAAAAATTTCTATATTGGGGAGAGTATCTTTGATACAAAAAGAGGATGATTTAAATAACGTTGAAAAAAATAAAAAAAATAATGACATTAATACGAAAAAAGAAAACCTTAATGAAAAAATAAATACATTGCAGATGTTACGTGAAAAAAATAATTTATACAAAGAGATGCATGAAAAATATAACAAAAATAGTAAAAAAGATTTTTTAAAAAAATGTGATATTCGTAATATTGTCAATGTTATAAAAGAAATTAATTTTTCTGAGAAACACAATAAAAAACTAATTAGCAATTTAGGGTTATTAATAAAAATCTTATTTAAGGGGATAGAAGATAATGACCTTAATGCTTATGAAGACAATGAATTAACACAAAAAGTTTCAATTTTTGATATAAAGAATAAAATGTTAATTCCATATAATCCTGAGCTAGGAACAGATAAAAAAAAGGAATCTTTTTTTGATTTAGACGATGTTTGTTTAATAGAAATTATTTCTAATTATGTAAAAAGTAATAATTATCCTAATGTTATTTGTGATAATTTAATTTTTAAAATTAAAATTCCTGCGAATAATTTCCCAGAAGGGATTGAAAAAACTGTTTGTTGTTTTGAATATTCAGAAGTAATGAATTTTTTGATAAAAAAAAAATATAAAATAAAGGATATGGAAATGTTTTTTGTTGATGCTCTTGAAAAAAATAGGTTTAACTATTCATATTTATTTATTAATGGTATTGATATAAATGAAAAGTATAAAATAAAAGAAAATGATTTTTCTCGGAATAATCAGATAGGTTCTCTTTTAATTAAAAAATATACTGAGAATATACTTTAATTGTATTTATTAATTTTTAATTAACTAAAAAAAATGAACAGAAGATTAGTAGGCTATACTTTATTATTTGGGATAATATATTTTTATTTCAAGCATAATGAAAAAACAAAACTAGAAGATGTAGAAAAAAAAGAAGAAACTAAAAAAGTTTCTATAGAGAAGAATATCGAAAAGAAGAATGTTTTTGAAATTTCTCAGGAAGATGAAAAGATTAATGGGGAAAAAAAAGAATTTTCTCTAGAAAATGATGAGATTAAAGTTGTTTTCTCAAATATAGGAGCACGTATAGTAAGTGTGGAACTTAAAAATTATAAAAATTATCAGAAAAAAAATGTTACGTTATTGACTCCCGAATCGTCTTCAATTTTTTTCATGATTGAAAGAAAAGATAAAACTAAAATAAACACAAAAGATCTTTTGTTTAATAATGTGAAAATAGAAAAAAATAAGATAGAGTTTGAGTATGTTAGTAGTAATAATGAGAAAATTACATCTATATTTGAATTAAATGAAAAAAAACCATTTGTACTAAGACATAAATTTAACTTCCCAAATTTTAATAATTGTAATAAAATGTATATGTCTATCATAAACTTATTACAACGCCAAGAAACAAATATCGATGATTGTAGAAATAGAAGTACTGTCAAATTTATGGAACAAAGTGGAAATGTGAATGGGTTTAATGAAAGTTTACAAAAAGAAGAAATGCAGAATAAACAAGATTTAAAGTGGATTTCGTGGAAACAGAAGTTCTTCACTAGTGGATTATCTTTGAAAGATAACAAAAATAATACTGAAATTTATGTTGCTCCAGGAGAAAAAAATATAATAAAAAATACTTGTCTTAATATTGAATTTATTGATTTTAGTGGAGATATTAATTTAGATTTTTATTTTGGACCTAATAAAATAAATACTTTAAACACTTTTACTGATAAATTTGATCAAAATATTTATTATGGTATGCCTGGGGTAAGAATCTTTAATAGATATATCCTGCTTCCGGTAACTAATTATATGGATCTTAAAAAGATAAATGTTGCTATAATTATTCTTTTATTAGTATTATTACTAAAACTGTTATTATTTCCTTTGAATTTTAAATCTTACAAGATGATGGCTAAAATGAAAGTTTTAACACCTCTTTTAAAATCTTTAAATGAGAAATATAAAGACGATAAAGAAAAACTAGCCTTTGAACAATTAAGATTATATAAAGAATATGGGGTTAATCCCTTAAGTAGTATCTTGCCATTGTTTTTGCAGTTCCCTTTTTTAATAGCTATGTTTAATTTTATACCTATATCTTTTGTCTTTAGAGAAAAATCATTTTTATGGTGTAAGGATATGTCTACTTTTGATTCAATAATGAATTTCGGGTTCAATATACCTTTTTATGGCGATCATCTTAGTTTATTCGCATTATTAATGACTTTAACTACAGTATTGTATACTTTATATAGTAATAAATCTTCAGGTATGTCCAAAAATTCATTAATAATGATGATCTTTTTCCCTTTATTTTTTTTAGGAATTTCTAATAGGTTTTGTGGGGCTTTAAATTTATACTATTTGATTTTTAATATAATTACACTTATTGTTCAGCACTTTATGAAATATTTTATTAATGAAGAAGATATCACAAATAAAATGCAGATTAGTATTGCAAGTATAAATAAAAGTGATAAAAACTTTTCTAAACAATTCATAAATTAATTACATAAAGAAAGAAAAGATTTATAATCCTGTTATCTTATGACTATAAAGGTGTTTATATTATAAAACCAATTCTATGTTTTTTTTATGAAGAGTAGAGTTTTATTTACGAAAAAATTGCGTTTAAAATCTTTATAAAAGTAATTAATAGAAAAATATTAATAGTAATTTATTTTTTTGTTATAGATATTCTTTCTGCGTCTTTATAATCCTCTTTTTCAATTTCATATTCTTTTTCATGCCCAGTACGAATAAAATTACATGTTTTTTTTGCTAAACCAGCTGATTTTGAATTTTCTTTATCCCAGCTAATAGAGTATCCTTTTATTTCTTTAATCCTCGTAAAAAAATATTTGCAAATAGTGGGGACTATTACAGACATTATCCCTAATCCCCTATAATTATAGTTTAACCAATAAGCGATATTAAAAATTAAAGGAGTTTTGTTTTGGTTTTTCAAAGGTTTAAAATCTATCCCACCAATATATTTATTATCTTTATTTGAATATATATATAAATCAGAATCAAGATAGGCTTCCCCATCTTCTGTGTTAATTTCTTTTTTCTCGTTTTTGAGATTTTTAATGTCTTCAGAAAGATATTTTATTTCATCATCCTTTTTAATTGATAATGCTTCTGCACGATCTTGTACCAAACGTAAATTTTTTTTAGTATCAAAAGTAACACAATAATCTCCAATCTGTAAAATATCGTTTATTCCTTTTTTATCAAAAAAATTAAAAAGACAATTAGAATTACAATAGTCTCCGTTGTCTTTTTTGTCAAAATTATACATATCTTTTTTAAAATAATCACCTAACTTTTTATCAATATCCTTAAAAGCAGTAATATAATTATCTAAAGTTGGTTCAAGAAGAGAGTTCCCTGATTTATTTTCATCTTTTTTATAATTTTTATTTGGCTTGTACGTTTTTAAAAAATTTTCAATTTCTATTTCATCATTTTCAAAAAGACAAGGACAACATAAAGTTAAACATTTGTTAGGGTTCGCAATTATGCGGCAATTGCTTAACGTTATTAATATTATAGTTTTTAATGTTTTATTAAAATTTTTATATAACATGCTTTACCCTTATTTACTATATATATAATAAATTTAAAAATCATAGTTATCACTACGATTTTGTCCAAGAGTGCTCAAAATAGAATCCCGAGGAGTAAGAGAAATATTATAAGAGAAATTCCAATGATTTTCACTATTCCTTCCTATCGTAAAATCCATTGATAAACTCCAACAATGTAGATCACATTTAGCATTAAATCCTAAAGATCCAACTTGCATTTTTTCTATGTTAAAGACGAAATTACCACTGAAATTCCAACTTTTAGAAAGTTTCGAGGAATAACTTATAGCGCAATTATGAGTTATGTCTCTTTTCTTTTGTACTGGATTATAGGAGTAATCATAATGATAAGATAGTGACATACTTAATTCTTCCCAGAGAATCATTTTAGCATAATCGGGGAGAGTCTTTTCAGAAACATTTTTTTTGATATCTATAATTTTATCTTCTTTTTTTGATTTTTTTGGAGTTAATAGTGGAAGGGAAATACTTCCTGAAGATTTTAATCGTTGTTCATTCCAAATTTTTTGATACCATCGCTGATTGTTTTCTATATGATCCCAAAAAAAATCTCGTGTACGTGTATTTTTGTTTGCATCATTATTATTTGGGATATAGTTATATAAATCAAAAGAGGCATTTGTAGATATACTTATCTTCCATATTTTTGTACTTAGACCTAAATTAATATTTTTCCAATAATTCTCCTTATGATCAAGAAAATCATACCCACTACTAGCATTATAAGTAAATAAATTAATAGTTCTTATATTCCCCTCATCGTTTATTTTTATATCCCAAGAACCATTCGCTGAAAAACCTACTGTTGCTGATTTATGATCGTTAACATTCCCAAAAACTGTATGAGCAAATAAATCTACACGTTCATTATTATTATCTTCATAACAATTTATAAAATTTATCTCATTTGCTTCAGGATTAAAAGAAAAGTTTATAGAAGGAGAAAAAGAATGTAAGAGCTCTTTTACATGGAATATATTTGTTTTTGAAAATTCATCAAATTTTAATGGTTTACTTTTAAAGGTAGTACCTATAGATCCTCCTACGCTAAAGGTATGTATGTAATAATATTTTTTCCAACTTTTTTCAATTATGTTTTCATTTATATTATATATAGAATTATATACTTTTCCAGTATAATGAGCATTTATTCCTGTTTTTATGCCTTTAAAAAGTTTAAAATTAATATTCAAAGGTATTTCAAATTTTAACCCTGGAGAAATGTTTTTAATTATATTTTTCAAATTATTCATAGAAAAGGATATATTTTCTTCAACTTGAATTTCCTCTTCCCTTTCAATATCATTTTCTTCCCGAACATTATGAGAGATCTTCTTATTCGTTGATTTCATTAAAAAATCTAAACTAAAACTAGTACTACATACTTTAAAAAAATTAAATGTATCTGTAGATAAAGAGATATTTGGCAATATTAAGTTTTCTACTTTTGTTTTAAAATTTTTTTCATAATTAACATTACAATTCAAGGAGAATATTTTTAAAAATTTTTGTCGCGAGAAGGATATCGAAGAATTTGTTGTACTTTCATCTTTTTCTTCATTATGATTATCATCACGCCCAGAACCACGTAAGTTTATATCTATAGAAAAACTCCATAATTTATTATGTAACGTTTTATGCTGCCAAGTAAATGTCCAATTATTTCTAAAAACATTACTCCCTCCATACATTTTTTTATAAATAGGAGAAGCATTGTAGGTATAATTAATACTCCCGCTATAACTGTTTTTCACAATATAATTATGTCTAGCACTAAACCCAAATTCTAAACTTCCTAGATATAAAGTCCCAGTAATATGTAAATCACGACAGTCATTAATATACCAATAATAACCAAAATCTTTCATATAAAAACCACTATCACTCCAATTTGCTCCAGAAGGATATGTAAACCCTGATTTACGTTCCTGAGGAATGAGGTACATAAAACTAAAAGGTATAGGGATACGTACACCAAGTAGCATTAAATTAGCTCCATGTAAAAAAACCTTATGCCCCTTTAAAATAGCTTTTTTTGCAGTAAACCCGAAATGTGGTTTTAATGCATTACAGGTTGTTAGAAAAGTATTTTTAGCGTAGATAGTATCATCAAAATCTTTTTTTAAAAATTGTGCACGCATAATAAGCTTATCCTGCATATATAAAGCATTTGAAGCTATCCCTCTAGCAGAATCAACACAATATTTTACTTCATCAGCATATATTTTTTTATTATCGAAAACTACTAGCACCCGAGGATCAAAATATTTATTTTTAGTAGGGTTCCCAAATCCCTCAACGATATTATAATCTTTTTTTGCTGTTAACTTTATCTTCTCTGCGTTTAAAGTAGTGTTCGCAACTTCTACTTTAGCATTCCCTTCTAAAATGAAAACATTTGAGTCTACCTCAGATTGTGTTTTTTTGTCTGCAGAATACTTAATAAATGTATCAAAAGAATTATCTGACTTATTACTTAAAATATTTTTTTTTAAAAGTTCCGATAAGTCTAATTGATTTTTATTCCCAACGATGTCTTTTATATTGGGTATTTTTTCTTTATTATCATCTACATCCTTCTTCTCGGCACTATCTTCCCCATAAAAAATATTCCCAAATAATAATAAAAAAAATAAAAAACCTTTATACACCCTTGTCTTTAGTTAGTTTTTTTTAAAGCATTTTTGTTTAGTAATCTTAACTATTATTATAATAAAGACACGTCTTTTTAAAATAACCTTTTATCTCTTTTTATTTTGTTTAAAGTTACGTAGATTTTTTAGAATTTCTTTATTTATGTTTTCAACAGTATGTTTTATTTCTTTTTCTGTTTTTACTAAAGTTTCAATATTATTAATTGCATGTATAACAGTACTATGATCTCTTTTCCCAATCAAATCCCCAATTGTTTTCAAAGAACATTTAGTATATTTTCTCGAGAAATACATGGCTAATTTCCTTGCTAGTGCAATATCTTTCTGTTTACTTTGCCCTAAGATATCATCTATAGATATTTTGAAATATTCTGCGACAAAATAACTTATTCTATCTACCTCAACATCATTTGAAGATATATTATTTATTATTCCCTGTATTGTTTTAATATCCAAAGAATGTTCTGAAGATGTTTTTGCAATAGCAGTAATCATTATTCCCTCCAATTCTCGTACATTCGAATTCACTCTTTGAGCAATGTATTCTATTAAATTATCATTTATCTTTATACCATTAGTTATTTTACTTTTCAGTATGGCCATTTTAGTTTCCAAATCTGGAATAGTTATATTTACTGTTACACCCCATGTAAACCGTGATTTTAATCTATCCTGTAATCCCTTTAATTCGATTGGAGGGCGATCACTCGTTAATACTATTTGTTTCCCTATTTGATGTAGTTGATTAAAGATAAAAAACAATATTTCCTGTGTTTTGTCTTTACCTATTAAAAATTGAACATCATCAAGAAGAAGAATATCTACTGATGAATAGAACTTTGAGAACTCTTGAACGCTATTTGTTCGAATACTGTTTATAAATTGATTTACAAACACTGTTGTTTGAATATAAATAACAACCTTTTCAGGATACTTTTCTTTAACTTTATTCCCAATTGCGTGTAAAAGATGTGTTTTCCCTAAACCCACTCCTCCATAAATCATTAAAGGATTAAAGGAATTATCTTGAGGTTGTAAAGCTACTGATAATGCTGAAGAACGAGCTAACTGATTGCAGTCCCCTTCAATAAAATTCTCGAAGGTATACTTGGCATTTAATCCAGAAATATTTTGCGTATCAATAAAATTCTTTTTAATAAAATTAATATTTTGAGAGATTTTTTCTATTCCTATATTTTTTTTAAACTCTTTTTCTCTTTTAACATTTTCTGGAATAGTATATTTTATGGTAGTTTTTTTATCAAAATATTTTTTAACAACACTGTCTAATAATAATGAATAACGTTCACTTATCCATTCATAAAAAAACTCATTTGGGACTTGTAATTCTAAAACATTGTTATTAAACGCTATAACCTTAATAGGACTTATCCATGTTTTTAATGTATTTTCATTCATTTCTTTTGATATATCATAAATACATTCTTCCCAAAGTTTATTAAAATCTATAGACACAAAACGATACTTTTTAGATAATATTTTTTGGGAAATTTTGTTCGGGAAAACTATTTTTTAAAAATAAATTAAACTAATATTAAACATAATGATTAAAAATAGTATTTATAAAAATTATTTAGTAATAATTTTCTTAGGTTTTTCTAACAATATTTTTTCAAGAGATTTTTGTAAAGAATATTGCCAAAATTGTTGTGATTGCTGTAAAGAAGAAAATGAAACTGAAGAAGACAAAGAAAATATATCCGGGAAGAGCAGCTTTAAATCGGATGTTAGTAAAGATAAAAAGAATATCAAAGATAATTTAAAAAAAGAAATTGATAAAATAAATAAAAAAAGTAATGCTTTTAAATACCTTAAAATTCAAGAAGCAATAGATGTATATAATGATAAAAATAATAATAAGATACTTAGAAAAAACAATTTAAGAAATAAAATAGATCAATATAAAACTTTGAATATTGATGATGAATTGCTTAAAAAATACGTTGACGATAAGGAATATAATAGTAATGGAGACATGAAATGTTATTATGATTTTAAAAAAGTAATGGATTTATTTAAGGAAAGTTTAGAAAATAATAAACAACTTATTCCAACAGAAAAATTTTTTAAATATTTCTATCATCCAGAATATTTAGAAACCAATTTTAATTTGGGGGAAGCACCAATAAGCGAATATTTATTAAATAATTCAAAAAATTTTGGATTTTTCGAATTATCAATGAATGAACATAAAGAAGATGGTCTTGGTCGTTATAATAAGAACAAAAATTTTCTTTTTAATTATTTCAATGAACATTATACTTCTTTTAATGATTTTTACAAATTAAAGTTACATCAGATTTATAAATGGCTAGATGATAATCAGAAAAATGCTAATTTAAATGATCCAAACAATATTTATAGTTTCCTTGATATTATTGCAAAACAGAGAACGGGGTTATGTAAAAATGAAGCTGAAAATATTATTTCATCTATGTACTCGACAATTATATCTTTCATAAATAAAAACATTAAAATTGATGATATTGAAATATTTACTTATAGTATTTTAAGTGATTTTCGGCAAAGAATAACTAACGATGTTGTTAATACTATGATTTCTCAACCAGATGGAAAGAATTGTCTTAAAGGTACTAAATCTGCTGCGTATATACAAGAAAATGCTAATGTTATTAAACTTTTTTTAAATAGTTTTTTAAACTCTAATATTAGTTACACAGAAGGTTTTTCTTATTTATCTTTCTTTGATAAAGCAGTAGAACAAGCAAATACTTTTTTGAAAGAATTTTTCAATTTTGGCAGATTATTCGAAATAATTTTACAATACACTAAACAAGCACAAGCGAATGGAAGTATTAATAGGTTTATTGAGGAAATAAAGGAAATTGAAGTAACTTATTCGGATATTTGTGCAATAACTGAAATTCCAGAAGTAAAAGACCAAATAGAAAGAAAAATAAAAATAATAAAAAATGAAGTTTCTAAAAAATCTTTTGCGGAAAGATTAAATGAATATTTGAATATAGATAATAACGATATTCTGAGAGAATGGAAGAATAATAATTCGAAAAAACCGTTTAAAAAGTTGATAGAAATATGTGAACAAGATTATAACAAAAATGTTATTGGTAACTGTGATTATTATGTTTATCTTCCCGAATTAACGGAATTTTATTTTAATAAAGATCCCGATAATATTATCAATTATTTTACTTATATATTATTCCCTCTTTATTTATTAAAAGAAGATTATATTAAAGTAAAAAGTTAACCAACATTCCCAAAGTTATTTTTATTTTTTTCAATCATTTTTTGTTTTAAAAATATATTTTTTTCAAGACCTGGATCGTTTTTAATAATATTCTTTACTTCATTAATTGCGCATTCGAGCATTTTAGCATCATTAAAAAAATCAGCTATTTTCAATTTTATGTTTCCACTTTGTTCAATTCCAAACATATCTCCAAACCCTCGTATTTGTAAATCTATATTTGATAATTTAAATCCATCATTATACTCCAGCATAGCTTTTATCCTTTTTCTGCTATTTTCAGATAATTCTTTCTTTGTCATTAAAATACAGAAAGACTCTGCATTACCTCTCCCAACTCTTCCACGTAATTGATGCAATTGCGATAACCCAAAATGATCTGCCTCAGCGATAACAATAACAGTAGCATTGGGAACATCTATACCAACTTCAATAACCGTTGTAGCGACTAGAATCTTCGTCTGGCCTTTTTTAAATTTTTCAAATTCTATATTTTTAGTTTTAAAATCCATTTGCCCATGTATAATGCTTACTGCAACCCCAGGGAAATAACTAACAATAACATTATAACCATCTTGTACATTTTTTAAATTTAACTTCTCAGATTCTTCAATAAGAGGATATACTACATACACCTGATGGCCGAGATCAATCTGCTCTTTCACAAACTTAACCATACGCAATACTTGAGAATAATAAAAATGAATAGTTTTTATTGGTTTTCTTTCCTTAGGTAATTCATCAATAATGGATATATCATAATCATTATATATAGTCATTGCCAATGTCCTTGGTATTGGTGTCGCTGTCATTATCAATACATGTGGCTGAATATTAGAATACGATTCATAATTATCACCTATCTTTGCGCGTTGTAATACTCCGAATTTATGTTGTTCATCAATAATTATCAATCCTAATTTCTTAAATATAATAGATTCATTTAATAAGGATTGTGTCCCAACGATAATATTAATATCTCCATTTTTCAATTTTTCTATTATTTCTTTTCTATCTTTTTGTTTTGTTGAACTTGTTAAAAGAGCAATATTTATCTCTAATTCTTTACACCATTCCTGTAAGGTTATAAAATGTTGCTCTGATAAAATTTCCGTTGGAGTCATTAAAACTGCTTGATAATTATTTGAAATAGCCATTAACATTGTTGTAAATGCTACAATAGTTTTTCCACTGCCTACATCTCCCTGTAGTAGACGATTCATCCTTTTCCCATTTCTAAGATTAGAATATATTTCGTTTAAAACTCGTTTTTGGGCATTTGTAAATTCAATTTTAGGGAATAATATCGCTTTAAATCTATTTACATAGTCTATATTATTAAAAACATATCCATTTTTATCCTCAAATTTTTTATACCTCGTTTGGAATATCTTTAATTGCAAAAAAAATAATTCTTCAAATTTCAATCTTCTTTTAGCAGAAAATAAACTGTCATTATCGAAAGGTTGATGTATATCTTTTATAGCCTTAGAATGAGAAAGTAACTTATATTTGTTTATTGTTTCATTAGGAAGATTCTCTTCTATATTCGTATTTTTTAATATAAAATCGAATATTTTTCGTAGAAAACGACTGTCTACACCTCTTTTTTTTAAAATATTAGTGGTAGTATAATAGGGGATTAGCTTATTTATACATGTTTTACGTTTAGATATATTTGGATGAATAATGCAATATTCATTTTTAAATTTTTTTAATTCTCCATATAAAATATATTTTTGATTTTTTTTTAACCAATTCTGAACTTCTAATATTTTTCTAAACCAGATTAATTTAATTTTTTGTTGATTTTCATTAACGAAATCGGCTTCAAGATGTTGCTTCCCACTTTTTGTATCTATAAAATAAAATTCGTCAATACTTCCCTCTATTTCAATAACATTATCAAGTAATTTATCGTTTAAATCAGATGTATTTTCAATTTTAATTTGAGAAACATATTTATATGGGAAATATTCTAAAAAATCATTTATAGTATTTATATTTAATTCCTCTGATATTAGTTTCAGTTTTTGTTGATCAAAATTTTTGATAGAAAAAAATAAATCAGAAGCTTGCATCATTATTAATAATGTTGATAAATATTTTTAAGTATTCTTTTAAAATCCTAAACTGTAATAAACTAGCTTAAGTAATTTTTAAAATTTTAACATCATTAAAAATGGAGATAAAGAATATATTCCTAAAAAATGGGTTACAGGTAATTTTGAAAAAAGAAGAATTTTCTAAAGTTTCTGTGGTTGATATATTATATAAAGTTGGTTCAAAAAATGACCCTGAATCTAAAAAAGGTCTAGCGCATTTATTTGAACATTTAATGTTCTGTGGAAATAAAAATGTAAAATCATATGATGAAGAACTACAAAATGTGGGAGGATCTAATAATGCCTACACTAATTTTGATGTTACTAATTACTATTGTATTCTACCAACAGAGAATATAGAGACAGCGTTATGGTTAGAGGCAGATAGAATGTCTAATTTATCTATATCTCAAGAAAGTTTAGATATCCAGAAAAATGTCGTCACTGAAGAACTGAAAGAATCTTACTACAACTCTCCTTATGGTGACGCTTTTTTACATTTATTACCACTAATATTCCCACAAGGACATCCTTATAGTAATCCTATTATCGGGAATAAGGAGGATATACAAAAGATTACTCTCGAAGATATAAAAACATTTCAACAAAGATATTATCGTCCTGATAATGCTATTCTAGGGATTTCAGGGAATATTAATTTTGAGGAGATAGAACAAATGGTAAAAAAATATTTTGAAGATATTGAGATTTGTTCTCTTGATAATAGTTGTAATTGTTGTTGTTGCCCGAATTTTTATACTTGTGGACATGCAAAAATAAATACAAAACTTAAAGAAGTTAAAAAAGAAAAAATAATAGAAAAAGAAATTCCATCAGAAGCTATTTATTACGCCTTCCAAGCTCCAAGTAGAATTGATGAGGAATTTTATGCAACAACAGTATTATGTGAAATTCTTAATTGCGGAAAATCTTCAATCTTATATAAAAAACTTGTTGAAGAAAAAAAAATATTTAATACTATCAGTGCTGAATATGTTGACAACCTTTTTGCAGGAATTTTTTTTATAAAAGGATTTGTAAATGAAAACATAAATATAAATGAAGCTGAAAACGAATTAAATAATACTATTACTAATTTAACAAAAGATGTAACAGATAGAGAAATATCAAAAGCAAAAAACAATATTAAAACAGATTTTGAACAGGATATTATTGATATAGAAACAAGTACAGACTTATTAGTCAATTTTACAAACTTTAGAGATACCTTCGAAATTTTTGAAAGTAAAATAGAAAATGTAAAAAGACAAGAGGTTACGCAATTAATAGCAGAAATATTTAGAAAAGAAAATAGAAGTAAATTAATATATAGTAAAAGAATTTAGAGATAATGATCTAAAATTACACTTTCAAAATAAAGTAGGGAATAGTAAATGCAGGAATCTTTTTTTTTAATAAAATTGTAATTTAAAAAAAATAAATATACCATAATAGAATATGAAAGTTAAATCTTCATTGAAAAAACGTAGTGCAGACTGTCAAATTGTAAAAAGACATGGAGTTTTGTATGTTATTTGTAAGAAAAATCCAAAATTTAAACAAAGACAAGGATAATTATGAGAGTAGCTAGTGTAGAAATTCCAGATAATAAAAGAGGAGAAATAGCGTTGACATATATTTTTGGAATAGGGAGAGTTAGTGCTAGAAAAATTTTAGCTAATACAAATGTTGATAATAAAAAAGTTTCAGAGTGGACTGAGGAAGAGATAAATAGGATAAGAACGTATATAAATAAAAATTTTAAAATAGAAGGGGAATTAAGATCTGAAGTAAAAATGAATATTAAGTTACTAGAAGATATAGGATGTTATAGGGGGATAAGACATAAAAAAAATTTACCAGTAAGAGGACAAAATACTAGAACAAACTGTAGAACAAGAAAAGGGAAAAAGAAAACAGTGGCTAATAAGAAAAAAGCAGAAAAGAAATAAATTATGATAGAGAAAGTAAAAGGGAAAAAAAGAGTTGTTGAAGTTTCTCCTAAGGGTAGAGCATGTATACATGCTTCTTATAATAATATTATTGTAAGTATAACAAATGAAAAAGGAGAAGTTATAGCATGGTCTTCAGGAGGGAAAAATGATTTTAAAAATGCTAAGAAAAAAAATACACCTTATGCTGGGCAAGTAGTTGCAACAGATTGTGCAAAATTAGCTATTGGGTATGGAGTCAAAAGTGTTGATGTTTTTGTTAAAGGTACTGGAACTGGAAGAGAAGCAGCAATAAGAGCTATTGCTGAAGCTGGAATAGAAATTGTAAATATTATTGATAAAACACCAATACCTCATGGAGGTGTTAGACCTTCAAAACGTAGAAGAAATTAATTATGGGAAGATATATAGGACCTGCAATAAAAATAGCAAAGAAATTTAATGATAAAATTTTTTCGCGAAAGTTCGACTATAAGAAGAAAAACACATCGAATAAAGTTTTGAAAAGGCGGACTAAACAAACTGAATATGGTGGACTTTTAACGAGTAAAGAAAAAATTTTATATCTTTATAATATTCGCGATAAACAATTACAAAATTATATAAGTGAAGCTATACGTAGATCAGAAAATAGTGAAGAGGTTTTAGTACAAATATTAGAAACACGTTTAGATAATGTTGTATATAGACTTGGCTTAGGAAGGACAAGAAAAGAATGTAGACAAATGGTCTCTCATAAGCATATTTGTGTAAACGGAAAAGTTGTTAATATTGCTTCTGCACTAGTAAAAGTCGGGGATGTAATTTCTTTTAAAAAATCAACTAATCTATCAAAAGTTGATTCAAATATAACAGGAAATGTTTTTTCTTGGTTAAACTGGAATAGTGAACAAAATAGAGGAGAAATAATATCTCTTCCTGTACGAAAAGATATTCCAGAAAAAATTAATTTAAAAGATTTAATAGAAATACATGCAAGATAATTATTAAAAAAATTTAACGAATAAATTATGAGTACTATTTTTAATTCTTTTGAAGGAGTTATAGTTCCATCAAAAATAGAAAAAAATGAACTTTCTAAAGATACATGTGAATTTATTTTTTCCCCTTTAAGTGCGGGGTTTGGAACAACAATAGGAAATACTTTAAGACGTATTTTATTATCATCAATAGAAGGGTATGCTATTAATTATGTAGCTATAAAAGGAGTAAAACATGAATTTGATGTTATAGATGGGGTTGTTGAAGATATGGTTGACATAATCTTAAATTTGAAAAGATTAAGATTTAAAAAAATTTCTGAAGCTGATTCTGAAGTCGTAAACTTTACTTTTAATGGATATTTCGAAAATGGGAAAGATATCCTAAATAAAACACTTACTGGAGCTGATATAAATGCTTGTTCTAAAAACTTCAAGGTTGTTAATGATGATTTTGTTATTTGTCATTTTTCTAAACCTGTAACTTTGGAGATAGAATTAGGTATACAAAAGGGAATTGGATGGAGTTTAGCAAAAAAATTTGAAGTAGGAGTAGATAGAGAAGGAGTTATTTTTATTGATTCTATATTTTCTCCAGTAAAAAAAGTTAAAATGGAAATTGAAGATGCAAGAATAGGAAGTAATGTAGGTTTTGATACTTTAAAATTAGAAATAACAACTGATTGTACTACAACTCCTTTTAATACATTAGAAAAAGCAATTGTTATAGCTAAAAATATTTTCAATTCTTTTGATGATAATAAGAAATTTACTACGGTTGAAAAAGAGGCTATTTTAGACTTAGATATTGAGAATGTTAAAATACAAAGGATGTTGAATAATGCTATAAAAGATATGGGTTTTTCAAAAAGATCCTTTAATGCTTTAAATCAGGCAAATATAAAATATGTAAAAGAATTGGTGGTTTTAACTGAAGAGAATTTGCTAGCAATAAAAAATTTAGGGAAAAAATCTCGTATAGAGATAAATGAATTTTTATCGAAAAATAATTTAAGGTTAAAAATGGATTTGTCTGAATATAATTTGTAAAGAGTTATGAAACATTGTAAAAAATTTAATCACTTAGGAAGGAATAGTAATGAGAGAAAGGCTTTGTTATTAGGTCTATCTAAGGCAATAATAAAACAAAAGAGGATTTTTACTACTTTAGAAAAAGGGAAAGCATTAAGACGTTTTTTGGAACCTATTCTAACAAAAGCTAAAGAAGACTCAATGTCTTCCCGGAGATGTGTATTCTCAAAGTTAAACGATAAAATCGTTGTTAAAGAATTATTTGATAATGTAGTAAGTGCAATATCTGATCGTAATGGAGGATATTTGAGGATAATTAAAATTGGGAATAGATATGGTGATAACGCTAAAATGTGTTTTGTAGAATTAGTTGATTTTGGGAGCCTTAAATCTGCAGCTTAATATATTTAAATGTTGTTTTTTTTTATTTTTAAAAGAATGCGGGAGTAACTCAATTGGTAGAGTGCTAGCCTTCCAAGCTGGATGTTGCGAGTTCGAGCCTCGTCTCCCGCTCATTCCTGCCGATGTAGCTCAGTGGTAGAGCACTTCCTTGGTAAGGAAGGGGCCGTGATTTCGATTCTCACCATCGGCTCAATAAAGAAAAACAATAAATAATCCAAAATTTTTGCTTTTTTTTTACTGTTTTTTTTTTTTTGATTATAAATCTTTATTTTTTTCTTACATTTTATTACTAAACATTTTGGAATTTTATTTTTTTTTATTTAGCTATAAAATATTATAGTAAATATGAAATATTTATTAAATCGTAGAAGTTTTATTTCTCTAATGGTATTATTTTCTTTTTTCGATAATTTTGGAATGAAAATAGGGATGGATGATTACTTATTTAAAGTAGTATTTGTTGGTGATGCTGGTGTTGGGAAAATGCAGATAAAGAGTAAATATATGAAAGATATTTTTGATAATGCATATAACCTTACAATTGGTATAGATTTTGCAGAAAAAGTAGTTAAGATTGATAATAAAAAAATAAAATTACAACTGTGGGATACTGCTGGAGATGAAAGGTTTAGATCTATAACGCAAACTTATTATAAAATTGCTCATTTAATAGTCTTTGTTTATGCTATTGATAATGAAAATAGTTTTAATAATATTCAAAATTGGGTTAAGGATGTAAGAAACATAAACGAAAATGCTAAATTTTTGTTAGTCGGGAATAAATGTGATTTAGACGAAGGAAGACAGGTATCTAGAGAAGAAGCAGAAAAATATGCAAAAGATAATGGTATGAAGTTTTTTGAAGTTTCTGCAAAAACGGGAAAGTGTATTGATGATATGTTTCAATATATTATTTCAGAACTTTTGAATGATATGGAGAAAGAAAAAAATAATAATCTTACAAATAATAATACTCACAATTTTGAACAAAAAAATTTATTATTGGATTATCAAAATAAAGATGGCATTAAAATTGAAAAAACTTCTTGTTGAAGTAAATATTATTTTTGTTGTCCTTGTTTGAAAAAATCTGAAGAAAATGTTGAAGAGCAGGAATAAAGCGAATATGGTGAATAAGCCTAAGGTGATAAAAAAACCTATTAAAAAAAAATAATATTGATCCTTTTAAAATTTACATTGAAATTATTGCAGTCTTAAAAAATGTTGTGCGTCAGCACAACGCTTTAGCCCCTGCGGCGATTGAGCAGCAACAACTATTCATTATTCATCACGCCTTACGATTTGATAGCTTTTGCGAGAGAAATATTTCTTCTTTTTCAAAAATGTTGTGTGTTAGCATAACGACTTAATTAGAGAAATGCTTTAATGTTGTGCGTTAGCATAACGACTTAATTAGAGAAATGCTTTAATGTTGTGCGTTAGCATAACGACTTAATTAGAGAAATGCTTTAATGTTGTGCGTCAGCACAACGCTTTAGCCCCTGCGGCGATTGAGCAGCAATAACCTCCTTATTTATTTTTTCTTTTTATTTTTCTTTTCATCT
>Ga0256405_10006643_pt1 | contig 18273 bp, 17 predicted proteins | sample RumenRJG_02DNA_FD_189096 | JGI IMG/M metagenome (GOLD analysis project Ga0256405, IMG submission 189096) | Bovine rumen microbial communities from Lethbridge, Alberta, Canada - RJG_02 | ecosystem: Host-associated > Mammals > Digestive system > Stomach > Rumen | place: Canada: Alberta... | reverse complement strand
TTGGTGTGCGTGGGAGGCCATCTTCGAGGGCTCGCGGGGGTTTTGGGGTGGTGCGAGCCCGGGGATTTGCTGGTTGGTGTGGGTGAGAGGCCATCTTCGCGGGCTCGCGGGGGTTCATGGAGGGTGCGAGCCCGGGGGTGTGGCCCGAGATGGGCGTCGCGGGCATGATGAGCAGGCTCGCGGGGGTTCATGGAGGGTGCGAGCCCGGGGAGGTGGCTGGAGATGGGTGTCGCGGGCATGGATTGACCTTGCTGAGGCGGCAGCGAAGCGGTGGAGGGGAGGATGGATGGAGCGAAAATCGCAGTCCTTCTACTTTTTTCGGATGATGTGCAGGCCGTCGCGGAGGGGCAGGATGAAGTTCTCTACGCGGTCGTCGCCGGCGACCAGGTCGTTGAAGGCCAGGATGCCGATGGTCTGCTGGTCGCGCGGGGGCTCACCGCCGGGCGTACCGCTGAACGCACCGCTGGTCGTGCTGCCGGGCTCACCGCCGGGCTCACCGCCGGGCTCACCGCCGGGCGTACCGCTGAACGTACCGCTGGTCGTACCGCCGGGCTCATTGCCGGGCGTACTGCCGGATGAAGCGGGGCCGGGGGCGGAGACTTTGCCGTTCCAGAGGACGTTGTCGGCGACGATGTAGCCGCCGGGGCGGACGAGGTCGATGACGGACTGGTAGTAGGCGATGTATTCGCGTTTGTTGCCGTCGATATAGACCAGGTCGTAGGTTTCGTCGATCATCGGCAGGATGTCGAGGGCGTCGCCGATGACCAGCCGGATGCGGTCGGCTACGCCGGCACGGTCGAAGCCTTCGCGGATGAGCGCTTCCATTTCGTCGTTGATCTCGATCGTGTCGAGCCGTCCGCCTTCCGGCAGGGCACCGGCCATCCAGATGGCGGAGTAGCCGCTGAAGGTGCCGATTTCCAGCACCCGGCGAGGCTGCAGCAGGAGGACCAGGTGTCGGAGCAGGGCGCCGACCGACGGGCCGCAGATCTGCCGCCCATGGCTTGTGCGGAGCCACGACTGGCGTTCGAGCCAGTCGAGCGCTTCGCCCTGCGGCCGTGAATTCTCGAGGATGTAGTGTTCCAGTGCGTCCATGCTATTTGAAGATGAGGGTTGACAGACGGTCTTCGGCCAGCACGGCGGCGGCCACCTGCTGCAGGCTCTGCGGTGTGATGGCTTCAATGCGCCGGCGGACTTCTTCGTCGGACAGGATCTCGCCGAAGACCAGCATGCTCTTGGCCATCGAGAGGGCCTGGGATTCGCCGTTGTCGGAGGCGACGGCCAGCTGCCCGAGCAACTGCTTACGGGCGGTCCGGAGGGCTTTCTCGCTGAGCGGCTTGTCGCGGAGGGACGCCAGTTCCTGGTGCACCAGCTGGATGCAGCGGCTTACATTTTCTTTTTCGCAGCCAAAATAGATCATCAGGGATCCGGCGTCGGCGAACTGGGTGAAGGATGCGTCGATGGCATAGACCAGCGCATTCTTCTCCCGCAGCTGCTGGTTGAGCCGGGAGTTGGCGCTCGGTCCGCCGAGCAGGTTGGCCAGCAGGATGAGTTCCATCCGCCGTTCGTCGTAGAAGGAATAGGCCGTCGTTCCGATGATGCAGTTGACCTGGTGGTTCTTCTTGGCGACTTCTTTCTCGAAACGGGGTGGCGCGGGCAGCTCGGCCGGGACGGTGGGGCGCACCGGCCGGGCGGCGGGCACGTAATCGGCGGGGATGTATTTCGCCGCGGCGGCCCGGGCGATCCGCTCGGCCCGCTGCGGGGTGAGGTTTCCCACGATGGCGATGCACATATTCTCGGGGCGGAAGTTCTCGCGGACATAGTCGAGCAGGGCCTGGGAATCTATTTTCTTCAGGCTCCGGGTCGTGCCGAGGATCGGGCGGGCCAGCGGGCTGGGGCTGAACAGCATCTGCTCGAATTCTTCGAAGATACATTCCGACGGAGAGTCCTTATACATATTGATCTCGTCGATGACGACGCAGCGTTCCTTGTCGAGTTCCTTCTGCGGGAAAGTGGAGGTGTAGGCCAGTTCGAAGAGCAAGTCCACGGCCTTGGCCGTATCTTCCTTCAGGACCGTGGAATAGATCACGGTTTCTTCTTTTGCGGTATAGGCGTTCAGCTCGCCGCCCAGCATCTCGAGGCGGTTGCTGATCTGTTGCGGGGTGCGTTTCGCCGTACCCTTGAAAAGCATGTGTTCGGTCATGTGCGCGATGCCGCTGAAGGCTTCCGGTTCGTTGCGGGTGCCGGATTTGATGGCCAGTGCGGCGTAAGCCACCTGCGAGCGGGAGCGCCGGAAGGCGAACTGCAGGCCGCTTTCAAAAGTCTTCGTGTAAATCATGGCGCAAAAATACGAAACTGTTTCCAATTATTTCGTACATTTGTAGGCTATGGAACAATTCATCGTATCTGCCCGGAAATACCGTCCCAACAGCTTCGAGACGCTGCTGGGCCAGGAGAACATCGCCCGGACGCTCAAGAACTCGATCCTGCGGGGCCAGCTGGCGCACGCATATCTTTTCTGCGGCCCGCGCGGCGTGGGCAAGACCAGCGCCGCCCGCATCTTCGCCAAGACCATCAACTGCAGCAATCCCGGACCGGACCTGGAGCCGTGCGGTGAATGTGAATCGTGCCGTTCGTTCGCGGAAGGCCGTTCCTACAGCATCCACGAACTCGATGCGGCCTCCAACAACTCGGTGGACGACATCCGTGCGCTGACCGACAAGGTGCGCATCCCGCCGCAGGTCGGCCGCTACAGCGTCTATATCATCGACGAGGTCCACATGCTCTCGCAGGCCGCCTTCAACGCCTTCCTCAAGACCCTTGAGGAGCCGCCGGCACATGCCATCTTCATCCTGGCCACCACCGAGAAGCACAAGATCCTGCCCACCATCCTCTCGCGCTGCCAGACCTACGATTTCAACCGCATCAGCATCGAAGACATGGTGCGCAACATGAAGTCCATCGCGGCCAAAGAAGGTGTGACCATGAGTGAAGAGGCCATGCACGTCATCGCCCAGAAGGCCGACGGCGCCATGCGCGACGCCCTGACGCTCTTCGATCAGACCGTCGCCTTCTGCGGCAAGGAAGTCACCTACGAGCAGGTGATCCGCAACCTGGGCGTACTCGATTACGAATACTATTTCAGCCTGACGGAAAACTTCCTTTCGGGAGATTATGCCCGTGCGATGCTCACCTTTGACGAGATCCTTTCCAAAGGCTTCAACGCCCAGGGATTCATCGGCGGGCTGAGCACGCATTTCCGCGACCTGCTGGTCTGCAAGAATGACGCGGCGCGTACGCTGCTGGAACTGGCGCCTTCGGTCGCGCAGCGCTACCAGGAATTCTCCGTACGCTGCACGCCGGGCTTCCTCTTCGAGGCCCTGCGCCTGACCACCGCCTGCGAAGCTTCCTACAAGCAGAGCGGCAATCCCCGTCTGCTGATCGAATTTACGCTGATGAGCCTCTGCAACATCAGCTTCGCCATCACCGGCCAGCCGCAGGCCGTTGCCCCGCAGCCCGCCGCTGCGCAGCCGCGACCTGCTGCCGCACAGCCGCAGAAAGCCGCCGTCCCGCCGCAGCCCGCAGCACAGCCGCAACCTACTGCTGCACAGCCGCAGCCGGTGGCATCCCAACCCGCCGTCCCGCCGCAGGCGCCCCAGCCGTCCCAGGCTGCCCCGTCGCAGCCCGCTCCGTCGCAGCCCCAGCCGGCCCACAAGCCCACCGGGCTTTCGCTCAAGGCGATGCTGGAAGACGCCCGCAAGGAAACGCCTGCCCAGGCCGTCGCGCCCCAGGGCGCCCCGGTTGAAAAGCCGGCCCCCGATGCCGAAAGACTTTCCGCCGTCTGGCAGGCCCTGGCCGCCAGCGAAGTCCGGATGCCGCGCCTCTCGTCGGCCATCGCCCAGGCTACGCCGACCCTCGAAGGCAAGGTGGTCCACTTCGAAGTCGGCAATGTCGCCCAGCAGGAATGGATCGACCGCAACTGCCGCGCCCGCATGGAAGCCTTCCTCCAGAACCGCTTCGAAGACCCGGCCATCCGCCTGGTGATCGACGTGAAGAAAGCCGAGGAAACGGGCCGTGGTATGTATATGCCCTCCGACAAGGCAAAGTTTTTGCAGGAGACTTCGCCCGAATATAACGGATTGCAGAAAGATTTAGGATTGGAAATCAGTTAGCGATGAAACTTTTCTGTACGAACCTGGTCAAGAAATACGGGAAGCGCACCGTGGTCAAAGGCGTCTCCATCGAAGTGGAGCAGGGCGAGATCGTCGGCCTGCTCGGCCCCAACGGCGCCGGCAAGACCACCAGTTTCTATATGATAACGGGGCTGATCAAACCCAATGACGGCCGCATCTTCCTCGGTGAAGAAGAGATCACCGACCTGCCGATGTACCGCCGTGCCCAGAAGGGCATCGGCTACCTGGCGCAGGAAGCCTCCGTGTTCCGCAGTATGAGCGTGGAGAACAACATCCTGTCCGTCATGGAAATGGCCGGATTCGACCGGGCCTACCGCACGGAGCGCCTGGAGACGCTCATCGACGAATTCGGCTTGCAGAAAGTCCGCAAAAGCCAGGGCATCCAGCTTTCCGGCGGTGAACGCCGCCGCTGCGAGATCGCCCGGGCGCTGGCCATCAATCCGAAATTCATCTTGCTCGACGAACCCTTTGCCGGCGTGGATCCGATCGCCGTGGAAGACATCCAGCATATCATCGCCAAACTCAAGACGATGAACATCGGCATCATCATCACTGACCACAATGTCCACGAGACCCTGGCCATCACCGACCGGGCCTATCTCCTCTACGAAGGCTCCATTCTGGAAAGCGGCACGGCCCAGCAACTGGCCGACAACCCCGAAGTTCGGAAGAAATACCTCGGTCAGAACTTCGAGCTCCGCAAGGCCGTCCTCCACGAACGCGTGGAAGACTGATTACCGTTCTGTTTCGAAGAAGGCGCATCCGTCGCAGCCGCTTTCGGGGCAGGTGTCGGGACGCCTGCCCGCGGAAGCGGCCTGCGGATTGCGTTTTTTCCAGAGCCGCATCTCCTCTTCCTTGGCACAGATGATGCCCTGCCGGCGAAGCGCCTTGTTGTGGGCGATTTCGCCGTCGGGGAACTTGCCGTCCTTTTTGACAAGGATGGTGACGGCCATGCCGGCTACGCCGACGGCCAGGAGCCCGAGTGCAAGGAGGAAGACGGTCATGGGCGGCTGCGGATCAGATTTGTTTGAATGCGGGGACGATGGGGTGGGTGCCCACGGTGAGCACGGGCGGGATCTGCAGCACCTTGAAGGCAGCACCCTTCTTGAGCTTCACGACCCGTTCGACCAGCGCGGCGTCGGTTCCGCGGGCGATGACCTGCTCGGGGGTGAGCTCCTCTTCGCAGAGGGCATGCAGCACCGGGTCGAGCAGTTCGTACTCCGGCAGCGAATCGCTGTCTTTCTGGTTCGGGCGCAGTTCGGCGGAAGGGGCCTTGGTCAGGATGGCCTCGGGAATCACTTCCCGGCCATGCCGCTCGTTCTCGTGGTGCGAAAGTTCATAGACCTGCACCTTGTAGAGATCGGCGATCACCATCATGGCACCGCACAGGTCGCCGTACAGGGTGCCGTAGCCCGTGAACAGTTCGCTCTTGTTGGAGGTGTTCAGCAGCAGGGCATTGAAGCGGTTCGACCAGGTCATCAGGATGGTGCCGCGGATGCGGGCCTGGAGGTTCTCCTGGGCCACGCTCCATTTCCCCAGTTCGAAGAAGCGGATCATCTCGACCATCGCACGTTTGTAAATCTTTTCGATCGGGACGATGTCGTAGCTGATTCCCAGGTTGTTGGCCAGCTCGATGGAGTCGGTGACCGAACTCAGGGAAGAAAACTCCGACGGCATCAGGATGCCGTGGACGTTTTCGGCGCCGAGCGCATCGGTGGCAAGGGCGGCGACGATGGCCGAATCAATGCCGCCCGAAAGGCCCAGGACGGCTTTTTTCATCCCGGCCGATTCGAAATACTTTTGGATCTTGCCGACCAGCAGGTCGTGCACGTCGGCGATGGCGAGTGAGGGCTCCAGTATCATTGTATGCTTGTTTTGCTAGCTGCGGATGAACAGGTCGCTGACCGGTTCGTTGTGGTAGATGCGGTCGATGACCTTGGCGAACAGGCCGGTCATCGACAGGACGGTGAAGCGGCTGTTGTCTTTCTTGGGATCGAGCGGAATGGTGTCGGCCACGATGAATTCCTGCAGGGGCGAGGCGTAGATCCGGTCGTAGGCGGGACCCGAGAGGATCGGGTGCGTGCAGACGGCACGGACGCTGAGCGCACCGCGTTCCATCAGGACCTCGGCGCATTTGGTGATGGTGCCGGCGGTATCGACCATGTCGTCCACGATCACCACGTTGCGGCCTTCGATCTCACCGATGGCGGTCATGCTGCCCACCACGTTGGCTTTCGTGCGGTCCTTGTGGCAGATGATCAGCGGGGCGTTGAGATGACGGGCATAGATGTTTGCCTTCTTGGCGCCGCCCATGTCGGGGGAGGCGATGGAAAGGTTGTCGAGGTTCATGGCCTGGATATAGGGGATGAAGATCGAGCTGGCCCAGAGGTGATCGACGGGGATGTCGAAGAAGCCCTGGATCTGGGCGGCGTGCAGTTCGCAGGTCATCACGCGGTCGCAACCGGCTGCGGTGAGCATGTTGGCTACCAGTTTCGAGGCGATGGAAACGCGCGGACGGTCTTTGCGGTCCTGGCGGGCCCAGCCGAAGTAGGGGATGACGGCAATCACCTTGTAGGCGGAAGCCCGGCGGGCGGCGTCGATCATCAGGAGCAGTTCAAAAAGGTTGTCTGCCGGCGGATTGGTGCTCTGGACAATGAATACCGTCGCGCCACGGACGCTTTCCGTGAACTGGGGCTGGAATTCGCCGTCGCTGAAACGGGTGAGTTCCGAGTCACCGAGTGTCGTGTTCAACTGCTTTGCAATCTGCTCTGCGAAGACGCGGGAACCGTCGCAGGCGAAGATCTTCAGTCTATGGTCATATTGTTCCATAAAATAGAGAAGTTTTTATAGGTTGTTGAGGATGGTTTCGATATAGTTCAGGATTTCTTCGCGGCCCTTGCCGGTTTCGGCCGAACTGCAGAAGGTGGGTGGAAGTTCGTCCCAGTTTTCCAGCAGGATGGCGGCATTGTGCTCGACCTGCCGCTGCAGCGCAACGGGGCCCAGCTTGTCGCATTTGGTATAGATCAGGGCGAAGGGGATGGATCTTTCCCCGAGTTCGTTGATGAAGTCGCGGTCGATCTGCTGCAGGTCGTGGCGGGAATCGAGCAGGACGAACAGCAGGACGAGGTCCTCGCTGTTGAGAATGTAGTCGCCGATGATATCCTGCAGCTTTTCCCGGCCCTTGTGTCCCATCTTGGCATAGCCGTAGCCGGGCAGGTCCACCAGGTACCAGGCGTTGTTGATCAGGAAATGATTGACCAATTGGGTCTTGCCGGGCGTGGAAGAGGTGTGTGCCAGGCCTTTTTTGCCGCAGAGCCGGTTGATGAGCGACGATTTTCCGACATTGCTCCTGCCGATGAAGGCGAATTCCGGGTGAACGGCTTTCGGCTTCTGCTCCGTACGCTGGCTGCTTCCGGCAAAGAGGGCCTCCTTGATGATCATAGCTGCGGAAAATTGTCAAGGGCAAAAGTACGAAATTTAATCGAGATTTTTCCGTATATTTGTGAACATTGAATTGTGGATAGCCATGGATGCGAAGGATACGGTGCGGCCCCTCGGGCTGCTGGCGCTGCAAAGCCGGATTAAAGAAGCTCTTGACGATACATTTCTCGAGACGGTCTGGCTTCAGGCCGAAATCAGCGAACTCAAGCAGAATCCCTCCGGACATTGCTATCTGACGCTGGTGGAAAAGGATCCCCGCTCCAATGCGCTGGTGGCCAAGGCTTCGGCCGTCGTCTGGGCTTCGACCTGGCGGATGGTCAAACCGTATTTTGCCGCGCAGACCGGCCGCCCGCTGGAAGCCGGCCTCTCGGTGCTGGTGCGCGTCCAGGTCAGCTATTCGCCCGTGTATGGCTTGTCGCTGGTGGTCTATGACATCGACCCGTCCTTCACGGTCGGGCAGTTGGAACTGGCGCGCCAGCGTACCATCGCCCGGCTGCAGGCCGAAGGCATGTTCGACATGAACAGCCAGCTGGATCTGCCGCCGCTTCCCCGCCGCCTGGCCGTCATCTCAAGCGCCACGGCGGCCGGCTACCGCGACTTCATGCGTCATCTGGAAGGCAACGAGTACGGCTTCCGTTTCCGGACGCGGCTTTTCCAGGCCGTCATGCAGGGGGCGGAGGCCCCGGCCAGCATCATCGCGGCCCTCGATGCGGTGGCGGCCGAGGCCGATGCTTTCGACGCCGTCCTGATCCTGCGCGGCGGCGGCGGGGCCATGGACCTGGTCTGCTACGACGACTACGACCTGGCGGTCAACGTCGCCCAGTTCCCGCTGCCGGTCCTCACGGGCATCGGCCACGACCACGATTATCACATCGTGGACCAGGTGGCCCACACCCATGTCAAGACACCTACGGCCCTGGCCGACTGGATCGTGGAACGTTTCGCCGCCGAGGCCTGGCAGGTGGAGTCGCTTCTCCAGCGGCTCCACCTGGCCGTCCGCTCGAAAGCCGTCCGGCAGCAGGGCGTCATCGACGCCCTCGCCCTGCGCGTCTCCCACGCCGCCACCACCCGCCACGCCGCCGCCTCCCGCGACCTGACCGCCCTGTCGCAGCGCCTCACCCGCGCCGCCGCCGACCGCCACACGGATGCGCTGCGCCGCCTGGACGCCCTCGCGCTGCGCATCTCCCGCGCCGCTGCCGATCGCCACACGGACGCGCTGCGCCGCCTGGACGCCCTCGCGCTGCGCCTCGACGCCGTCGATCCCCAGCGCGCCCTCGACCGCGGCTTCCTGCTCGCCCTCAGGAACGGCCGCCGCGCCGCCGCCGCCGCGGCCTTCGCCCCCGGCGACCGCCTCACCCTCCTCTTCCGCGACGGCGCTGTCGAGGCCCAGGTCCGCGCCGTCCAGCCATCCGCTGCCGACCTCCCGCCTGCCGGCGATCTTCCTTCGGCTGCCGACCTCCTGCCTGCCAGCGATCTTCCTTCGGCCGGCTAGCCCGCCTTGGCGAGCTTGCCGCCAGCCTTCCTGTGGACACAGAATGCGTTTTCGGCCGTCTCTACGCATTCTGTGTCCAGAAAGAGCGGTAATCTGCTTCAAAAGTGGACACAGAATGCGTTTGCAGCCCTCTCTACGCATTCTGTGTCCCGCCACTGGACTTGGATAAGTCTACGCCTCCTCTGTCACGACACAGACGGTTCGTCCATTCTGCCTGTGTCGCTGACACATTTCTGCCCAAAGAGCCGTTTTCGTTGTCACGACACAGATGGATTCGCGCCTATGTCTGTGTCACTGAAAGACGTACGCCGCATGTTGCCCTGGTCGTTTTGCTGTCCTACAAGTACGACGCATGCCTCCCCAGCCGTTATGTAGTGTGCTACTTTTGATGCCTCCTCCCAAAACGCTTTGTCGGGTTGACGGTTTTTTCTTTTTTCGGCCGGGCGTTTTGATCCGTGTTTTCATCATGCTGGAGCTTGGCCTCCGCCTGATGGATGGAAGCCGACAATCACCTTCCACGAGGGTGTGTCTTGCAGGCGGTTATGACGGGGTGAGGGGGAAGGTGAATTTCGCGTTGTATTATAAAATAATATTTCTATCTTTGCAGTAATACTATAGTCTTACTTTTATGGAAATGCTCTGTCACGGCTCAAAGCTTATCATTAAGAATCCTGCGTACGGAAAAGGAAATCCCGAGAACGACTATGGGCTGGGATTCTATTGCACGCGCGAACCGGAGCTTGCGAAGGAATGGGCCTGTGCTGAAGCGGATGACGGATTTGCAAACCAATATCAGATCGAGTCGGAGGGGCTGTCCTGCCTCCAGCTCAACAATGGAAGATACCATATCCTGAACTGGCTTGCCATCCTGTTGGAAAACAGGCGGTTCGATATCTCTTCTCCGGTTTCGGCCAGGGCCCGGCAGTACATTCTTGACACTTTCCTGCCCGACTACAAAGGTTACGACCTGATCGAGGGATATCGGGCGGATGATTCCTATTTTTCTTTCTCCAGGGCTTTCCTGTCAAACGGAATTACGCTGCAACAACTCCGTCGCGCGATGCGGTTGGGAAAGTTGGGTGAGCAGGTCGTACTTCGCACGCCGGCTGCATTCGATGCACTCTCGTTCATTGGGGCGACTCCTGTCGATGCATCCATCTATCATATCAGGAGGATATCCCGGGACAAGGGTGCACGGGAAGACTACAAAAAAATGCTCTCCGAAACGCCGGCGGGAGAAGAGATTTACGTGTCAACCATCATCAACGAAAAATGGAACAACGATGACCCGCGCTTATGACATTGCCTATCTGGATGACGCCATGGCTTCCCTGGGAGCCATGATGGACTATGCCGTAAACACTTGCGGCGAAGAGTTCACCCTGTTTTACGCCCGCTTCCTTGCAAGCGGTATTGCGGACGCCTTCTCCCGGGCGAATCCCAAATATCTCGGAGGTATGTCCGGAATCGAACTGGCTTCGCTGGTCGCTTCCCGCACGGGCAACGCGCTCCCGAAGGAAGATGATCTTGTTGATATCGGCAGCCCTGAATACTGGACAGGATGGACGTTGGCATACCTGTCCTGGTATCTGAACATGGACTTCAGGACGATGCAGTCCCGGGGCCTGACCGCGCAGTCCCTCCTTGACCGCTATCCCGTCCTGCATGAAGCCGATCCGTCGAAAGCGGTCCGCTTTGCAGTTGGGCGACTCAAAGAAACATCTGGCGGGGAACTTCTCAGGCGCGCCCGCAAGAATGCGCGACTCACGCAGCGGCAGCTGTCAGCTACCGCGGGCATTCCACTCACGGTCATCCGCTCCTACGAACAGGGCAAGCGATCCCTGAAAAACGCGGAAACGGAAAATGTCCGGAGTATCTGCCGGGTGCTGGGGTGCCGGGGCGAAGACCTGTTTGCATTTGTCGGAGATTATTTGTAAATTTGAAGATTATGAATGAGAATGATGTGAATATGGAAGAAAACAGAAAATACGAAGAGGTTTACGCCGAGCTGGAGGAGCTGGTCGGGAAGATCGAGGATCCGGAGCGGGAACTGTCGGCGATCGGAGCGGACGTGAAACGGGCAATGGCCTTGATCGGCTGGTGCCGGGAATACATCCGTGGCAGCCAGGAGGAGATCGAGAAACTGATGAAGGACAAAGAGGAGGACGCCTGATGAAAATCTGGGAGAAAGATCCGTGGCTCGAGCCTTTTGCGAAGGTGGTCCAGCGGCGCAACCATCAGATTCTGCTGCGCAAGCAGGAGATTGCGGGGTATGGCAAGCCCTTGAAGGCGGCCGTCAACGGCGCCCTGTATTATGGCCTGCACCGGGAGGAAGGGGCGTGGGTGTTCCGCGAGTGGGCGCCCAATGCGACGAAACTCTATCTGACCGGCGACTTCAACGGCTGGCGACGGAGCGAGGAATGGGCCCTGAAGCCGATCGGCGAAGGGAACTGGGAGTTGCGCGTCCCGGAGGACCGGATTTCGCACGGCGATCTGTATAAATGGTATGTGGAATGGCCCGGCGGTGGGGGAGAGCGCATTCCGGCCTATGCCACGCGCTGCGTGCAGGATCCGGAAACGAAAGTATTCTGCGCCCAGGTCTGGGCGCCGGAGAAGCCATACCGCTGGCGCCGCAAGCGCGGGCCGAAGATCGAAAATCCGCTCATCTACGAAGTCCATATCGGAATGAGCTCGGAAGCGCAGAAAGTTGCCTCTTTCACCGAGTTTCGGGAACAGGTACTGCCACGGGTCATTGAGACCGGCTATAATACCCTGCAGATCATGGCCCTGCAGGAACATCCCTATTACGGGAGCTTCGGCTACCAGGTGTCGAATTTCTTTGCCCTCAGCAGCCGTTTCGGTACGCCGGAAGAATTCAAGGCGCTGGTCGATGCGGCCCACCAGGCCGGCATCGCTGTGATCATGGACGTGGTGCACAGCCACGCCGTGAGCAACGAAGCGGAAGGGCTCAGCCGGCTCGACGGCTCCTACACGACCTATTTCCACGAAGGGCCCCGCGGCCAGCATCCGGCCTGGGGATCGCGCTGTTTTGACTATGGAAAAGGTCAAACCATCCATTTCCTGCTTTCAAATCTCAAGTATTGGATGGAAGAATACTGCCTGGACGGCTTCCGTTTCGACGGCGTGACGAGTATGCTCTATTACGATCACGGCCTGGAGCGCGATTTCACCGGCTACCCCTGCTATTTCGACGGCGGGCAGGACGAGGACGCCATCACCTACCTGGGCCTGGCCAACATCCTGGTCCATGAACTCCGCCGGAGCGCCTTCACCATCGCGGAGGACATGTCGGGCATGCCCGGCCTGGCCGCGCCGCTGGACCAGGGCGGCATCGGTTTCGACTACCGGATGAGCATGGGCGTGGCCGACCACTGGATCAAATGGATCAAGGAGCGCGGCGACTGGCAGTGGAGCATGGGCGAGATCTGGTACGAGCTCTCCGGCAAGCGTGCCGACGAGCGGACCATCAGCTATGCCGAGTGCCACGACCAGGCGCTGGTGGGCGACAAGACCATCATCTTCCGTCTGATTGACAAGGAGATGTACACGGCAATGAACCTGGGATCCCAGAACCTGGTCGTGGACCGGGGCATCGCCCTGCACAAGATGATCCGCCTGGTGACGCTGGCCACGGCGGGCGACGGCTACCTGACGTTTATGGGCAATGAATTCGGTCATCCCGAGTGGATCGACTTCCCGCGGGAAGGCAACAACTGGTCGTATTTCTATGCCCGCCGCCAGTGGTCGCTGGTCGATAATCCCGCGCTTCGCTACCGGGGCCTCTGGCGCTTTGAACAGGCGATGCTCGCGCTGGCACGGGAAAGCCGGCTCCTGGCGGAGCCGCCCGTCTGCCTGCGCTGCGACGAGGAGAAAAAGGTCCTGATCATCCGGCGGGCGGGCCTGCTGCTGGTCTTCAATTTCAATCCCGAGTTTTCCTTCGAAAACTACGGTTTCGAAGTGGAAGCCGGAAGCTATGAAACCGTCCTCGACAGCGATGCGGGCGCTTTCGGCGGCTTTGCCCGCAACGATGATGCCCTGACGCATTTTACCGTCGCAGAACGAAGTTCTGCAAGCCTTTACCTCTACCTGCCCAGCCGGACCGTCCAGGTCCTGCGCAGGAAAGAATGACAAACTAACAGTTTTTTACATATATTTGCGCGATTAAAGTTTTTCAATAAAATGGCATATCTGCAATTCAACAAGGCCGAGCTCGTGAATCTCGAGTATTCCCTCAAACGGGAGCTGCTTGCGACCAACCGGACCGGCGGTTACTGCAACACCACCATCGTGGGCTGCAATACCCGCAAGTATCACGGACTCTTCGCTGTACCGATCGAGCGCTTTGCCGGGCACCGCTACATGCTCCTCTCGTCGCTCGACGAAACGCTGCTCCAGCACGGCATGCCCTTCAACCTGGGCATCCACTGTTACGGTGAGGTTTATGAACCGCGCGGCCACAAGTATATCGTGGATTTCGAAATGGATCCCTATCCGGTGATCACCTACCGGGTGGGCGGCATGCTCTTCCGCAAGGAACTGCTCTTCGTGGTCGGCAGCGACCAACTGCTGATCCGCTACACGCTGCTGGACGCCCATTCCCACACCGTGCTGCGGCTCAAGCCCTATCTGGCCTTCCGGAGCATCCACGAACTGACGATGGCCAATGGCGATGCCGACACGCACTACACGCCGGTTGAAGGCGGCGTGTCGTTCTGCTTGTACCGCGATTTTCCTTCGCTGTACCTGCAACTGTCCAAGCATGCGGACTATGTGCACGTTCCGGACTGGTATCGCAATACTGTATATAAAGAAGAATACCGGCGCGGTTTCGACTGCCAGGAGGACCTGCTGGTCCCCGGCTTTTTCGAAATGCCGATGAAAAAAGGCGAGAGCATCGTCTTTTCCGCTTCGACGGCGGCTGTTTCGCCGAAGAATCTCAAGGCGCAGTTCACCCGCGAGGCGGGCCGACGGATGCCGCGCGACAATTACGACGACTGCCTCAAGGCGGCTGCCGATCAGCTGTTCGCCAACAAGGGCAAATTCTCCCGCATCTGCACGGGCTTTTCCTGGCACGAGATCGGCGGCATGCGCGAAACCTGCCTCTCGCTGCCCGGCCTGACGCTCTTCAATACGGGCAATGTCAAGCTCTTCGAGAAGATCCTTTCCGACCTGATGACGGAAAATGAGGATGCCTTCCTCCACGGCAGCGACCAGGTCGAATCGCCGCTGCGGCTCTTCGAGGCCGTGCAGCAACTGGCCGCCTTTACCGGCGACAAGGCCGGTGCCTGGAAAAAATACGGCAAGTTCCTCAAACAGGTGATGGAAAGCTACCTGAACGGCCGGCCCGAGGTGCAGCTGCACGCGAACGGACTGCTCTGGGCCGAGAAGCCCGGTGTGGCGCTCAGCTGGATGAATGCCTACATCGACGGCAAGCCCGTGACCGAGCGCCGCGGCTACCAGGTGGAGACCAACTGCTTCTGGTACAACGCCGTCTGCTACACCATCGAGATGGAGACCCTGCATGGCAAGCACAGCCCCCTGACGGAGCGCCTCGCCGAGGTCAAGGACGCCATCGAGAACGTGTTCTACGATCTGTTCTGGGTGGAAGCCCGCCACCATCTGGCCGACTATGTGGACGAGACGGGCCAGAACATCTTCACCCGTCCCAACCAGCTTTATGCCTGCGCCCTGGAATACAGTCCGGTTTCCGAGGAAGTCCAGGCCGACATCCTGCACGCCGTGGAGCGCGAACTGGTGACCACCCGGGGCATCCGGACCCTGTCGCCCAAGAACCCGCGCTACCGCTCCCGCTACGACGGCAACCAGATCGAACGCGATACGGCCACCCACAACGGTTGCACCCGGCCCTGGCTGCTGGGCGCCTATGTGGCGGCCTGTTTCAAACTGTTCGGACCGTCGTTCGTGCGCAAGGCGCAGGAACTGATCGACGGCTTCCAGGAAGACCTGAACATCCACGGCATCGCCGCCGTGGCCGAGATCTACGACGGCGATCCGCCCTACAATCCGCACGGGGCCATCAACTCTGCGATGAGCGTGGCCGAGATCCTGCGGGTGAAATATCTGATCAGCCAATACAAGGATAAGGAGGAAGCGTTATGAGAGTCCTGATGTTCGGTTGGGAATTCCCGCCGCATATCGCAGGCGGTCTGGGCACGGCCTGCTACGGAATGACCAAAGGCCTGGCGCATGCCGGCGTGGACGTGCTTTTCGTGATGCCGTCCGCCAGCGGCGACGAGGACCAGAGCGCCGTCCGTATCATCAATGCAAGCGACGTTGCCGTCTATGACAGCTGCCACGACATCGACGAATTCCTCAGCAAAGTCCAGTTCTTGCGCGTAGGGTCGAACCTGCATCCGTACATCGACCCGACCGACTTCACCGAACTGGTCGAGGAAGAGCGCCGCAACCAGACCGAGGAGTTCAAGTTCTGGTTCCGCCAGAAATACAAATTCTCGGGCAAATACGGCAAGAACCTGATGGAAGAGGTTTCGCGCTACGCGATGGTGGCCGGCGCGATCGCCGCCGAACAGCAGTTCGACGTGATCCACGCCCACGACTGGCTCACCTACCTGGCCGGCATCGCGGCCAAGCGCGTCTCCGGCAAGCCGCTGGTGATCCATGTCCATGCCACCTCGTTCGACCGCGGCAGCGCCGACAACATCGACACCCGCGTCTTCGCCATCGAGAAGCAGGGGATGGAGGAGGCCGACAAGGTCATCACCGTGAGCGACTTGACGCGCAACATCGTGATCAACAAATATGGCATCGACCCGGCCAAGGTCGTGACCGTCCACAATGCCGTGGACTTCTCCGGCCGGGAAAAACTCGAAGTTACCCGCGGGGTCAAGGACAAGGTCATCACCTTCCTGGGCCGCATCACTTTCCAGAAAGGTCCCGAGTATTTCATCGAGGCGGCCGCCAAGGTGCTCAAGGTCTGCCCCGACACCCGTTTCGTGATGGCGGGCAGCGGCGACATGATGAACCGCTGCATCCGCTACGTGGCCAAGCTCGGCATTGCCGACCGCTTCTATTTCACGGGCTTCCTGCGCGGCGACGACGTGCAGAAGATGTTCGCCCTGTCCGATGTCTATGTGATGCCTTCCGTATCGGAGCCCTTCGGTATCTCGCCGCTTGAGGCGATGAAGACCGATGTCCCGACCATCATCTCGAAGCAGTCGGGTGTGGCGGAAGTGCTCAAATATGCCATCAAGGTCGATTTCTGGGACGTCAACGCCCTGGCCGATGCCATGTACGGCCTGCTCAAGTACCCGGCCCTCTCGCGCCTGGCCGCGGAGAAGGGGCGCGAGGAGGTTGACAATCTGAAATGGGACAGCGCCGCCGTCAAGGTAAAGCGGGTCTATGAGTCTGCTATTTCCGGAAAATAAAAAAGTTACGATATGAATAAGTCCGTTTGTTTCTATTTCCAGGTCCATCAGCCGGATCGCCTGCGGCAGTTCCGCTTCTTCGACATCGGCAACGACTATCACTATCTCGACGATTTCGCCAACCGCACCATCGTGCGCCGCGTGGCGGAGCGCTGCTATCTGCCGGCCAACCGGCTCCTGCACGAGCTGATCCTGCGCCACAACGGCGCCTTCAAGGTGGCTTTCTCCATCTCGGGCGTCGCCATCGAGCAGTTCGAGCGCTACGTGCCGGAAGTGATCGACAGCTTCAAGGCCCTGGCGGCCACGGGCTGCGTGGAGTTCCTGGCCGAGACCTATTCCCATTCGCTCGCTTCGCTGGCCTCGACGACCGAGTTCAAGAAGCAGGTCAAACTGCACGCCGACCTGACCAAACGCCTGTTCGGCGTCAAGCCCACGGTCTTCCGCAACACGGAGCTGATCTACTCCGACGCCATCGGCGCGACCGTATCCGAGATGGGTTACCATGTGATGCTGACCGAAGGCGCCAAGCACATCCTGGGCTGGAAGAGTCCGGATTTCGTGTATGCCAACGCCGTCAATCCGCGCCTGAAGCTCCTGCTTCGCAATTTCAACTTGAGCGACGACATCGCCTTCCGCTTCTCCGACAAGGGCTGGAACGGCTGGCCGCTGACGGCCGACAAGTTCGCGGACTGGGCGGTCACGACCCTGGAAAAGGGCGACGTCCTCAATCTCTTCATGGATTATGAGACCTTCGGCGAGCACCAGCGCAGCGCCAGCGGCATCTTCGATTTCCTGAACGCCCTGCCTGCCGCCGTCCTGTCCCGCGGCTTGGATTTCAGCACGCCTTCCGAGGCGGCCGACAAGTTCCAGCCCGTGGCGCCGCTCCACGTGCCGTTCCCGATCTCCTGGGCCGACGAGGAGCGTGACACCAGCGCCTGGCTCGGCAATGAACTGCAGGAAGAGGCCTTCAACAAGCTCTATTCCCTGGAAGGGGACGTGTACAAGACCAAGGACGACAACCTGATTGCCGCCTACCGCCGCCTGCAGGAGAGCGACCACTTCTACTACATGTGCACGAAGTTCTTCTCCGACGGCAGTGTCCACAGCTACTTCAATCCCTACGACACGCCCTACGAAGCCTTCATCAACTACATGAACGTCCTGGCCGACTTCGAACTGCGCGTCCAGGACCGGCTGAAGAGTGTCAAGAAGACGAAGTAGGCGCATCTCTTCGATCGGCGTTGTACTGGAAGGTCTTGCTGCTCTCGTTGCTCTTGAGCGTCCCCAGCCGGTTCGTGCCGCTGGTGTAGGTGTACGCCAGCGTCTCGGCACGGGCTCCCGTCCGCGTCAGGGAGGTGATGTTGTCGTTCGCGTCGTACTCGAACGTCTCGCTGTTGCCGCCGTACTGCGGCGAGGTGCCCGTCTCGTAGGCGTATGTGACGGCGAACTTGTCCGCTTTATTGATACAGAAAGGATAAAAGAGGATCACCGCCAAAATCGGGTGGGCCGACCCGATTCGCCCTGCCGCCAAACTGGCGCACAAGTTCCCTCCACATACGACATCAGATGCCGATGTGTGTGCGCCAACAGCCGAAATTGATGTGCCCCCCAAAAGTTGGACATAAACAAAAGCATTATGTCCAAACAATTTAAGCACAGTTTAGAAGAAAAATTAGATGCGATTCGTTTATATAATCGGATCGGTAACATGGCAGAGGTCGCC
>Ga0256405_10006642_pt1 | contig 18275 bp, 11 predicted proteins | sample RumenRJG_02DNA_FD_189096 | JGI IMG/M metagenome (GOLD analysis project Ga0256405, IMG submission 189096) | Bovine rumen microbial communities from Lethbridge, Alberta, Canada - RJG_02 | ecosystem: Host-associated > Mammals > Digestive system > Stomach > Rumen | place: Canada: Alberta... | reverse complement strand
TTCAAGGATCTCTTTTTCATACTGCTGTATGTGTTTGTAACTTCTTGCCATAACAAAACCTCCTATGGTTTCTATTATACCATAGGAGGTCTTTTTTGTCATTGTACGTTTTTTATGGTTCGGTTCATCCGACTGCCCTGTTCTTTTTGTTATTCAAATCTGCTTAGTGCTCCTCAACGCCTGAGAATGACAGACCGACCTGTTTGCCCTCGTACTTTGCCGAGTAAGTGAAATCTGTCTTTTCTATCGTCGGAACGCCGTCGTTGATGTTAAGTCTGAGTATCATCTTCTTTTCGAGATAAAGCTCTTTCTTTTCATCAGGATAGTTGTTGTCGTAAACCTGTAAGATGTACTTTCTGTGGCACAGCGAATCCTGGATAAGACCGATAGCGTTTATCGTATGTGTACCGTCTATCGTGGTAACAACAGGAACGCCGAGGCTCAGCTGCTTTGTGATGGTGGTAAAAGCGTCCTTGTCAGTCAGCTTGAATTCCGACTCGCTGTCGTCCCACTGCAAAGTGTTGAGTCTGTAAAGTGCCTTTGCGAACTCTGCAGAGTTCTTGTCATAGCCGCTCTCTATCTTGTCGTAGGAATCAGCAATGTCAAGCGACAGGAAATCAACGCTGTTCCACTTGAGGCTTGAACCCTCGATAGGAGAATTGGTTATCTTCCAGCCCTTGTTCAGAGCGTCGCTCTTGAGGTCTTCATCGACCTGCAGCGTGTCACCCGAGCTTGAAAAATCAAGATACTTTGTAACGTCTGAATACTTGCCGCTGAACAGTTCAGAGTTCACAGCGTGCAGCTCACGGCGCTGGTCGTAAATGTCACCAAAAGCCGTGCCCTTGATGTCGTAACCGTCTGCCGAAACTTTCTGGTCGCTCTCGTCAGCAGGTTTGAGCGATGTCAGAGAGGTTTTCAGATTGCCCACATACCAGTCTCTTGCCATAACAGCCATTCCGAAGTCAACGCTCGAAGTCGTTGCGGTTCTGAAATTCTTGAAAGCAAAGCCGTTCTTCTTTGGGTCAAAGCCCGTATTGTAAAGCGAGTAACCCTTTATCTCGTCTTTGCCGCTGTATGTAACTATCTCATAGTTGAGCGATGTAACGATGTTCTTGTAAACATCATCAAGTGCGTTAGCGTCAGATGCCGAGTAATACTTTCCTCTTGTGCCCGAAGCTATCGTTTGCAGCCAGTCTCTGTCCGCGTCACGTCCAAGTCCGACGGTAAGGATAAGTATGTTCTTCTCGTTTGCCTGCTTAACAAGCTCCTCCAGCTTTGCACCGCCCACCTCGTCAGACTCACCGTCTGAGAGCATAACGATAATGTTGGAGTATTTGGTGCTTGCCGAATCGCTTCCGAACTCTGCGATACAGCTTGCAAGCGCCGTCTGCGAGTGAGTTCCGTTAAAGACCTCTTTCTCGTTCTTTATTCTGCTGAGCGTATCGCCCACCAGCTTCTTGTCGGTGGTGAAGCCTGTCATCTTGGTATAGGTGCCTGTGTATTTGCTTATGCCTATCTGATAATCGTCATCAAATCTGCCGATAAGGCTCTGCGCGAACGACAGTCTCTTGAAATCAACGTCGTTCTCTGTCGAATCGGGGCACTGCTCCTTGGGGTACATTGAACCCGAGTTGTCGATAAGGAAAAACACTCTCGTAGTTGCCTTTTCGTTGACCGTTTTTTCAACGCCCATTACGTAGGTGCCTATTTCCTTTATCTCCGCAGAAACAGTCTGCTCTTTCTCGTCAAAAACAGAATCTATCTTGGTGTAGGTTTTCTTGTCAACATCAAATTTGAGAACTGCCAGGTCCTTGAAGGTCAGTCCCATTCTCTTTATCTTGTCGACATCGACCTTGAACGACAGTGTGCCCTTTTCAAACTTGTCATCGGAATAGATGTTATAAACGCCCGAAAGTACGCTGGTGTTTGCCGAGATACCAACAAGCCCGAGCTCCTCTATCGTTACCTCTGCGCAGTTAGCGTTGCCGTTTATTGTCAGCGTAACGTCGCCCTGCTTCTTGACTATCTTCATTATTCTGTCGCCGTCATCGGTGCTTCCGTCAGAGCTTTTGAATTTCGGGTTAAGTCCCGCGATTATCTCGTAGCCGTCGATGATACCGTCACCGTCGGTGTCCTCGTTGAGCGGGTTAAGTCCGAGCGTTATCTCGTCGCCGTCGGAAATTCCGTCGCTGTCAGAGTCTATGCTCTGAACATTCGGCTTAACGACCTCTTTGTTGCCCTGGAACTCTATCTCGATACCGTCCTGCTCGGTCTTGTTTTTAAGACCGTCCTCGTCCCAGTCGCCCTCGGGCGGGAACTCGGCTTCCTTGAATGTCGAATTGATATCGAACTGCACCAGCGATTTCTTTGCCGCTTCGACCTCGCGGTTGTGCTTGATTATCATTCTGACAACAACGACCGTCGCCACCGCGATAAGCAGCAGGATTATCACAGCCATTATTTTCAGACGCCTGCGTCTTGCGCTCGCGTGAAGGCTGCGCACAAATGCATCGTGTGCGTCATTGACTCTTCTCTTCAAATCTTTATCCTCCTTGCAGCGTCGGGCATTTTGCCCTCACTGTAACATCAATTCATAATAGTACTGATTTATATTATTATTTTAGCACAAAAAAGCCCTCGTTTCAAGGCGAAAACTTATACAAAATTTTAACGTTCTTTTTCCACAAGTGGTATAAATAACAGCTTGGTAACAATTATTTTTGACGAAATTTCGCGGCTTTTTTTGTGCACATTGACACTATGTAAAACGCTTCCATTCCGACCTTTGATGAACACAGTCCGAAACTCCCCCAAAAACGCCGAAAATGCGCTCTCCGATTTTGTTTTTATTTAAACAAAAACGTCTGCTTGGCGTTGTGCAAGAATACAAAGATAAAAAAATCGGTTGACATAATTTTGTTGTTAGTGTATAATGTTTTTGTTAAAACTTATGCAGGAAGATGGGCTTTTGTCGGACCTTCCACCCGACAAAAAATCTAACCCGCTGCATACAGACGAAGGGGTATTGTTATGAACATAAAAGAAGCAAAGGATCAAATCAAGAACGCCATAACAGCTTATCTTATCAAAGATGAGTTCGGCGACTACAAGATCAGTATCGAGCACCAGCGTCCTATATTCCTGCTGGGCGCACCTGGTATCGGTAAGACCGCTATCATGGAGCAGATCGCTCAGGAAACAGGTCTTAACCTTATCTCCTACTCGATGGCTCACCAGACCAGAGAATCTGCAATGGGTCTTCCTAACATCGTTACCAGAAACTATATCGGTAAGGATGAGCAGGTATCCGAGTACACGATGAGTGAGATCATTGCAAACATCTACAACACAATGGAAGACACAGGTATCCGTGAGGGTATCCTGTTCCTCGATGAAATCAACTGCGTATCCACATCACTGGCGCCTATCATGCTCCAGTTCCTGCAGTACAAGATCTTCGGTCTTCACCAGATCCCGCCAGGATGGGTAATCGTTACCGCAGGTAACCCGCCTGAGTACAACCGTTCTGTTGTTGAATTCGATATGGCTACATGGGACCGTTTCAAGAGAGTTGACTGCGAAGCTGTTCTGTCTATCTGGATGGAGTACGCTTACTATGCAGGCGTTCACCCATGCATCATGACCTATCTGAAACTGCACCCTGAGCACTACTACCTCGTTCATCCGGACGAGAAAGAGATCGTTACCTCGCGTGCCTGGGAGGACCTGTCCGAAATGATGCAGCTGTACGAAGAGATCGGTATCCCTGTTGACGATACCCTTATCGCACAGTATCTGCAGAAGGACGACGTTCATGCCGGTTTCTCCGCATACTACGACTACTTCAACACATATCGTGACAAGTATGATATCGACGCTATCCTCGAAGGTCAGTACACTCAGGATGACGTTAACAACTACAACGCAGCCGAGGGCGACGAAAAGCTCGCTGTTATGCTGCTTCTCATTGACAGCGTAACATACACTATGAGAAGCTGTATCCAGATGGAAAAGATGATAAGACAGATGCACCCGATGCTTGAGGACGTTATCATCAAGATCAACAGCGGTCTTTCTTCCAGACAGATCCTTACCGAGCATATCATGAACACTGATAAGAATCTCGAAAAGGCTATCCGTGCAAGAAACATCTCGCCATCGAACAAGAAGATCCAGCACTGGATCCTGCACAACCTCTACGCTTACATCGACAAGTGTACCAACGAGGGCAACGATAACAAGAAGAAATGTATCCAGATCCTCCAGACAGCATTCAACAAGCTGCTCGTTGCTGCTAAGAGCGTTACTCAGCAGTCTATGGACGGTCTTGAGAACATTTTCAGATTCTATGAGCTTTCCTGCGGCGCAGGCAGCCCTGAGGTAAAGATGCTTATCCACGAGATGAAAGTTAACTGCCATACCACAGACTTTATCACAAAGTATGGTTCAGACCACTTCTATCAGCTCGCAGGCGAGCCTATCCAGCAGCCTACATACAACAATCTGTATGAGCTTAACCTGGAAGATTGCCTCGCAGAAGAGGACATTATCGGTCAGCCGTAATTTTCCGCTGTTGTTCTCTTAATTATCATAAAATTATCACAATATGGAGATATCATTTAGTCATTGAAGTGATATCTTCATATTTTTTCTTCATATTTTTCTAAACTTCCTTTAACAGAGATCCACGGTCCACCGCCGTGGGTTTTTGTTTATCCCTCGTTTTAAGGGCAATAATAAATAGTGTAAAAGCCTTGACTTTTGCGCCATTTATGGTATAATTAACGCAAGGTATTATAACCTATAATAAGGAAAGGGGTATGTCCATGAACTTCACCAACGGAAATAACGGCAACAACGGCGGAAATCAGTGGGGCAACGGTTATAACAACAACGGCTACAACAATGGCTATAATAACAATGGTTATAACAACGGCAACACAGGCTTCAACCAGAGTATGTTCGGCAACCAGAACATGAACAACTATAACAACTACAACCAGAACGGCTACGGTTTCAATAACCAGCAGCAGTACAATCAGTACAACCAGTACAATCAGCAGCAGTATAACCAGCCGTTCAATCAGCCGCAGTACGCTAACAATGCAAACGGCAGCGGAATCGGCAAATCCTTTATGGATTCTTTCGCTAACCCGAGGATCAGAAGCCTGCGCAAGCATGCAGGCGAGGGCGTGGGAGACGATGTGTCAACATTCGGCGGCGTTGCTGCCAAGACCATATACCTCGTGCTCGTTTTCGGACTCGGTCTTATCTCATTCTTTATCCTGCATTCCGTTTTCGGCAAGAACTCCGTCATCACAGACGGCGGTCTGCTCTACCCGCAGGAGTACCCGATCTATATCGGCGCACTTATCCTCGCACTCATCTCGGGTATCGTTACAGCATTCGCACCAAAAACAACAGCATTCTTCGGCACGATCTACTGCGTCTGCATGGGCTATGCCGTAACAGTCACGTCCTACGCTTACGCACAGCAGTATAAGGGCATCGTGTTCGAGGCTCTCGGCCTTACACTGCTTATCGTGGGCGTGCTCACAGTGCTCTACTCAAAGGGCGTTATCCGTGTAACAGGCAGATTCAGAAAAGTCGTTTTCACAACACTTATCGTTGGTCTGCTCGCATCTGCGATATTCACTATCGTTTATCTCTGCGCACCTAATTCTTCATTCGTAAGATCTATCATCGAGATCAACAATGGTCCTATCGGCATCCTGTTCGCTCTTATCGGCGTGGCTCTGGCAGCAGCTATCCTCACTATCGACTTCGATAACGCCGCTCAGACAGTTCAGCAGGGTCTGCCAAAGACTTACGAGTGGGTAGCAAGCTTCAGCCTCGTTACAGGCGTTATCTACCTGTACCTCAAAGTTCTGCAGCTGCTCGCAAAGATCCAGAACAACAGATAAACAGACAAAAAATCAACGCATCGCTTTTTTTGAGCGGTGCGTTTTTTTGTTGCCATCAGACGTTTATCTCTTTGAGTATCGTTACCTTGTTCGCCTTGGAAACGATTATCTTCTCCTCGTTGAGCTTTTTTATCTCGCGCATCATTGCGCTGCGGTCAGCCGAAATGTAATCCGCCAGGTCCGAGAGCGACAGCGGCAGAACGAACGTCCTGCTTCTGCGCGCCTTTGAGACGTGGTAAAAGAACGAAAGCAGCTTGCCGCGAATGCTGCGCTTACCCAGCACCTCAACGTGCAGCTGCGCGCGCCGAGCCATTGTCAGTATCATTGAGTCAATCAGCTTTATGTGCTTAGTGCACCGCTTTTCGCAGCAGGTTATCACCTTTTCGTAATCCACCAGCCACACCACGCACTTGGTCTTTGCCATAACAAGATACGGGTCGACCTGCGTGCAGGGCGAAAAGCGCTTGCCGAAAATATCCCCCGGCTCAAAGTAGTCTATAATCGTCTTTGTGCCGTCAAACGTTGTCGTCACGAGGTGCGCCGTGCCGCTTATCAGAATGCCCACGCTCTTGTTGTCCTCGTCAAGACGCATGATTATCTCGCCTCTGCTGTAACTTTTCTGCGCAGGCTTGAAGCACGCCGAGAACTCCCCCAGCTGAATTTTGTTAAACCTACTTAACGGATATAGCGTTTTCATAGAAAAATATCCCCCAAATTGTGCATTGTTACAAAGTTGCTCACTACATATTGTATTATACCACACTTTTGTTGCAAATGCAACAGACTTTTTTCTCAAACTGTTGTAAACTTATTTTTGCACACGTAAAAAGAAAGATGAAAAATCACAATATGATGTTTGACTGTTACAGAGAGAAACACTATATATAGTGTATTGACAGGATTTTTAGAAAAAGAGAAAACTTGACTTTGCTTTTAAAAAATTATATTGAGGAGAAGAGTAATGAAGATTATCAAGAGAAACGGCTCCGAGGAGATCTTTGACATCGACAAGATAGTCAATGCCATTTCCAAGGCAAACGAAGCCGACCACAAAAACGAGCTCACACGCGAGCAGATAAAGGACATTGCCGAGTACGTTGAGTACAAGTGCAACAAAATGGGCAGAGCCGTGTCCGTCGAGGAAATTCAGGATATGGTCGAGAACCAGATAATGTCCAAGGGCGCATTTGACCTGGCAAGACGTTATGTGAAGTACCGATATACCCGTTACCTCGTCAGAAAGTCCAATACCACCGATAATAAGATCCTCACCCTCATCGAGTGCAACAACGAGGAGGTAAAGCAGGAAAACTCCAACAAGAACCCGACCGTCAACAGCGTTCAGCGTGACTATATGGCGGGCGAGGTCAGCCGTGATATAACAAACCGTATCCTGCTTCCGCCCGATATTGTTGACGCGCACAAAAAGGGAATCATACATTTCCACGATACAGACTATTTCGCACAGCATATGCACAACTGCGACCTTGTAAACCTCGAGGATATGCTGCAAAACGGCACTGTCATCAGCGATACGCTTATTGAAAAGCCGCACAGCTTTTCCACCGCCTGCAACATCGCTACCCAGATAATCGCACAGGTAGCCTCTAACCAGTACGGCGGACAGAGCATCAGCCTCACCCACCTCGCACCGTTCGTTCAGATAAGCCGTGAAAAGATTCGTCAGGAGCTTATCGACGAGATAAAAGAGCTTGGCGTCGAGGCAGACGAGGACAGAATTGACGAGGTCACCGAAAAGCGCCTGCGCGACGAGATAACAAGAGGCGTACAGACCATTCAGTACCAGGTCGTAACGCTGCTGACAACCAACGGACAGGCTCCGTTCGTGACAGTGTTCATGTATCTAAACGAGGCACGCAGCGAGCAGGAAAAGGCAGACCTTGCAATGATAATCGAGGAAGTGCTCAAACAGCGTATCCTCGGCGTAAAGAACGAGGACGGCGTGTGGATAACACCTGCTTTCCCGAAGCTGATATATGTGCTTGAGGAGGACAACGTTGACCCCGGCACGCCTTACTATTACCTCACCGAGCTTGCCGCTAAGTGCACCGCAAAAAGAATGGTGCCCGACTACATCAGCGAAAAGAAAATGCTCGAATACAAGGTGGACAAGAACGGCGAAGGTCACTGCTATACCTGCATGGGCTGCCGCTCGTTCCTCACACCATACGTTGACGAAAACGGCAAGCCAAAGTATTACGGCAGATTCAACCAGGGCGTCGTAACCCTCAACCTCGTTGACATCGCGCTGTCATCAGGCAAGGATATGTCAAAGTTCTGGCAGATTTTCGACGAGCGCCTTGACCTTTGCTACCGCGCGCTTATGGAGCGCCACAACAGGCTCAAAGGCACACTTTCTGACGCCGCACCGATACTGTGGCAGTACGGCGCACTTGCAAGACTCAAAAAGGGCGAGACTATCGACAAGCTGCTCTACGGCGGCTACTCCACCATTTCGCTGGGCTATGCAGGTCTTTACGAGTGCGTAAAATATATGACAGGCAAGAGCCACACAGACCCCGAGGCAGAGCCTTTTGCCCTCGACGTTATGCAGTATATGAACGATGCCTGCAAGCGCTGGAAAGCCAAGGAGAACATCGACTTCTCCATCTACGGCACACCGCTGGAAAGCACGACATACAAGTTCGCCAAGTGCCTGCAGAAGCGCTTCGGCAAAATCGAAGGCATCACCGACAGAAACTACATCACCAACAGCTATCACGTTCACGTAACCGAGAAGATAGATGCTTTCACCAAGCTCAAATTCGAGTCCAAGTTCCAGCATCTCTCACCGGGCGGCGCTATCAGCTATGTTGAAGTTCCGAATATGCAGAACAATATCCCCGCCGTGCTCAAAGTCATCAGATTTATCTATGACAACATAATGTATGCCGAGCTCAATACCAAGAGCGACTACTGCCAGTGCTGCGGCTACGACGGCGAGATTCAGATAGTGAATGACGACGGCAAGCTCGTCTGGGAGTGTCCTAAGTGCCACAACCGCGACCAGTCCAAGCTCAACGTTGCACGCCGTACCTGCGGCTATATCGGCACGCAGTTCTGGAATCAGGGACGCACACAGGAGATACAGGAAAGAGTAATGCATCTGTTTACTCGAAGCAGTGTCTCACTTTCTGATACAGAATGTAAGTCTTCTGCCCTTTAAATTCGCTATTTAATCGAGTCTGAAACAAAACACACTGTCTCAAAATCTCAAAATCTTTTAGTATTAAATATCAACTAATTAAGAGATCAGTCTAAGGCTGGTCTCTTTACATCGGAGGTAGTGATATGAACTATGCACAAGTATTCATGTGTGATATAGCAAATGGAATAGGAATACGAACATCAATTTTTGTTTCCGGATGTACACATCACTGTGAAGGCTGTTTCAATGAAGTGGCTTGGGATTTCAACTACGGTAAAGAGTTTACCAAAGAAGTTCAAGATTCCCTCATTGTCGAAAACAATCAGCCATATATTGACGGCTTCACTTTTCTCGGTGGTGAACCTATGGAGATTGTAAATCAAAAAGCTCTTCGCCCATTTATGGAACGCATAAAAAAAGAGCTTCCCGATAAAACGATATGGATTTATTCCGGCTATACTTGGGAAGAATTAAATGATCCTAACAACAAGAGATGTCATAGCGAAGATACCGAACCAATACTGAGCATGACTGATGTGCTTGTTGATGGAAAATTCGAGTTGCAGAACAAAAATATATCTCTTAGATTCAAAGGCTCATCAAACCAACGTATTATTAGTGTCCCTCAGTCGCTTAAAACAGGAAAAGTTGTCTTGAGCGAATATGAGAATTAAGCGACAAAGTTTCCCCTATTACTAAATCAACTTTAAATTTCATACTTGACAAATGTGCAAAAATAAGCTATAATTATTATTGTAGAGGGCGACTTGGCGTCCTTAAACCGAGAAAGTGTACATAAGACTCACGACTGATGAGCAGTAAATACACTCGGTAAGGTATACTCTTTTGAGATGAAACTCTGTGCAAAAAATCCGCACAGACAGTTAATATCTGCAAGTAAAAACAAAGCGGTTACAGTTATTTGTAACCGCTGTTTTTTTGCTATAACAGCTTGCATATAGGGAAACAAAAGCCTAAATCATCATATGCAAATTACACAAATATCGGTTGCTTTATTTATAGAATATCCCAAATTGATAATGTATCACAACAATGGTATAATCAATATGTATAGATGCGAATTTAGTCACTAAAATATGGATTCTGATAGCTTTTTCTACAATAATAGAACTATCCTATGCCAAAATCACGAATAATCAGGAGAAAAACTATGGCTGCAATAGACGATTTGATAAATCAGATTTCTGATACTGACCTCCGAGAACGAATAAAGGCTGAGGTCGATAAAATAAACTCACAGAAGAAATTTGGCTTAGTTTTCGAGGATCATCTCCCGGAATCTACGCCTCTTTATGATGTTCCGATAAGGATAGGCTCTGTTGTCGGACCGAAGACTGGATATATGAAGGAGAACTATGTTGTCACTGCTATGGACGGTGACGATGTGACTTGCATCAACAGGACTACCAAAGAGGAAGCTGTCTTCAAGATAGACGAGCTTGTTTGTGTAGCACAGTTTGGTGAGCCTATATATCCCTATCTGAAACATATCGACAGCGTTTGCAATGCTCCTGACAGCGACCTCTGGCACACACTTATCGAGGCTGACAACTACCACGCTTTGCAGCTGCTTGAATATCTCTATGCAGGCAAGGTGGACTGCATCTATATCGACCCGCCCTACAATACAGGTGCGAGAGACTGGAAATACAATAATGATTATGTTGACAGTGCTGATCAGTACAGACACAGCAAGTGGCTTTCTATGATGAAAAAGCGCCTTTTATTGGCAAGTAAGCTGCTAAATCCAAAGGACTCTGTTTTAATTGTTACGATTGATGAAAAAGAATATCTGCATTTGGGGTGTTTGCTCGAGGAATTATTTAAGGATGCAAGTATTCAGATGATTAGTTCTTGTATTAATTCTAAAGGTGTAGCAAGAGATGAGTTCTTTCGTGTAAATGAATATTTATATATTGTTAGAACAGGATGTTGTGTTCCGACTAAATTAAATCTTCCAACTGAATGGCAAGGGAATGTAAAAACTTCCACAACAAACAAAGTTAGGTGGGGAAGTTTAATGAGAAGTGGTTCAGGTGCAAGAAGAGAAGACTCACCGGGCTGCTTTTATCCTATTTTAATAACATCAGACAAAAAGCACTTCTGTGGTGCGGGTGATGTTTTACCCGCGAATGTTAATAGAAACTCTGTTTCTTTTTCAAAAGATATAATAGCGCTTTACCCCATTCATGATGACGGAACTGAAGGTAGATGGCAGTATTCAAGAGAAAAATTTCTTGAAATAATGAAAAAAGGTTATGTTAGAATAAGTACACAAACAGCTAAAGGTAAAGAAGCAACGCTTAGATACATTTCTGAAGGCTGGCAAAAGAAAGTTGAAAACAATCAAATTAGTGTAATTGGACGCGCAGAAGACGGTTCCCTAATATTTGATGACGATGATTATGTTAAAGAATATATTCCAAGTAATCAATGGTGGATTCCATCGCATGATGCAACTGAATTTGGGAGTAAAATGCTGAATGGTTTTATTGGAAAACGGTTTTCTTTCCCTAAATCTTTATATGCAGTTCATGATGCAATTCGATTTTTCGTTGCCAACAAACCCAACGCCCTGATAGTTGACTTTTTCGCTGGCTCCGGCACAACACTTCATGCTGTAAATCTCCTTAATGCAGAGGATGGCGGCAAGCGCAGATGCATTCTTGTGACAAATAACGAAGTATCTGATGATGAAGCAAAGTTGCTCACTAAGCAGGGCTATCAGCCGGGTGATGAAGAATGGGAAAAGCTTGGCATTGCAAGATATGTAACTTGGCCGAGAACAGTTTGCAGCATTGAGGGGCATAATGTCAAGGGTGAACCGCTTAAAGGCGATTATCTTGGCAGCGATATTCCTATGGCTGACGGTTTCAAGGCAAATGCAGCATATTTCAAGCTTGGCTTCCTTGATAAGAACTTTGTGGCTCTCGGAAAGCAGTTCAAAGAGCTGCTATCGGTATTCTGGATGAAAGCGGGAGCAATAGGTAAATGCCCTGTTATCGAAAGCGAAGAATTGCCTGATATGCTCGTTCTTCCCGAAAACAAGTTTGCTGTGCTTATAGATGAAACAGCGTACAAGCGGTTTGTTGATGAGATCGAAAAGCACCCTGATATCAAAACTATATACATTGTAACTGATTCAGAAAATGCATATAGAGAAATGATAAGAGGTCTTGACGATAAGGATACATATCAGCTCTATAGAGATTATCTTGATAATTTCAGGATAAATGTAGTGAGGTAATTATGAAAGTTGAATTATTCCCGTTTCAAAAAACGGCAGTATATGATCTTCGTATGAAGACGGTAGAGGCTATGGGCGGCTATTACAGAACACATGCTCCGCAGGTTATATCTTTTACTGCCCCGACAGGTGCCGGAAAAACAATAATTATGGCTGCTTTGATAGAAAAGGTATTCTTTGGAGACGAGTTTATACCCGAACAGCAGGATGCTATTTTCGTATGGCTGTCAGACTCTCCGCAGCTTAATGAGCAGTCAAAACTGAAAATAGACCTGAAGGCAGATAAGATTCGTCTTGGTCAATGCGTTACTGTTACCGATGAATCCTTTGATCAGGAGTTTTTCGATGACGGACACATCTACTTCCTGAATACTCAGAAGCTCTCAAAGACTTCTAACCTCACTCAAAATGGTGACGGACGTACATATACCATCTGGCAGACTATTGCTAACACCGTAAGGACAAAGAGCAACCGTCTGTACTTCATCATTGATGAAGCACACAGAGGTATGCAGGGACGTGAAGCAAGCAAAGCTACGACTATAATGCAAAAATTCATTAAAGGCAGCAAGGATGATAAAATCCCTGCTATGCCTATTGTTATTGGTATGTCAGCAACTACGGCAAGATTCAATAAGCTTGTTGAAGGAACAACTTCCACTATCCACAAGTCTGTTATAACCTCTGATGAAGTTCGTTCATCTGGTTTGCTTAAAGACAGAATTGTTATTACCTATCCGGAAGAAAGCACGCTGAATAAAGACATGGCTGTTTTGCAGGCTGCGGCAGATGATTGGAAGGAAAAATGGGATCACTGGGATCAGTATTGCCGTGAGCAGCACTATGCCTATGTTAATCCTGTGTTTGTTATTCAGGTGTTAAGCGGTACCGGTAAGAAGATTTCTGATACCGATCTTGACGATTGTATCCAGAAAGTCGAAGAACGTGTTGGTTACAAGTTTGATGAAGGTCAGGTTGTTCACACATTTGGTTCACCATCTTCTAGTATAAAGGTAAATGGATTAGATGTGCCTTATGTAGAGCCATCTAAGATATCCGAGGATAGAAATATAAGGGTGGTATTGTTCAAGGAAAGTCTTTCTACAGGCTGGGACTGTCCTCGCGCAGAGACCATGATGTCATTCCGCCATGCTGTAGATGCAACATATATCGCACAGCTTCTTGGAAGAATGATCAGAACGCCTATGCAGATGCATATTCAAGTTGATGATATTCTAAACGATGTACATTTGTATCTTCCTTACTTTGATCACGATACTGTAAAAAAGGTTGTTGAAGAACTACAAAATGCGGAAGGTGGAGATATTCCCGCTGATATATATGGAGAAACAATGGATACTCCCAAATATGCGACATATACTGTAAAGCCGCATAAAAGTAAGGTGAAATCTGAAAAAGATACGCCCGGTCAAATGAAAATGTCTGATTATGATGCGGGTGGTTCATTAAAGAACCTAACAGAATCAACTATCGATTCTGTTGATAATGCAGTTGAAACATATCAGCATCAAAAATCAGATCAGAATGGTCATTCAATTCAGAAAAATAGCCAATCAACAACTCCAACTATAAACAATTCTGAGGAAACCAATTCTGTTGAGGAAGGTAAATCCGAATCAAATGAAACTATATTTGAAGATTTGTTTGATCGTGAAGAGGTCATGAAATTCATTAACGACCTTGGCATTCTGACTTATGATATAAGGACTGTCAGAATACACAACTATCTTACGTCACTGTTTAAAATGACACACTTGCTTACTCAAAATGAGCTTAATTCCAATGCTGTAAAAGATGTTCATGCTGATATTATCCAGAAAATCCACGATTATGTTGAGACATTGAAAAATTCTGGGAAATATGATGAACTAGTCACTGAAGTAAAGCAATTTAAGCTTCAATCTCAGATTTTTGATACCTTTGGCGAGACAATGGATAATTACTCGGTTCATGATCTTTTTTCTACAACCGATACGGACATTGACCGTCAGCTTCGTCTTGCTGAAAGCAAACTATCAGGCGAAGGCATCGGCACCTCTTACGGCAAAGCTTATATTGATATTACAGATCCGAATGCATATAAGATAGATGTAATTCTATATGTGGCTAATTCCGAATGTATGGAAAGCCTTCAGGAATATGCTAAGGTCAAATTCCATTCGCTCCATGATGAATATAGAAGAAAAATTGCATTACTTAAATCTGATATCATTCGTCAGCAGTATGATCGCATAGTATCTGATGGAGATATTATAAGTGAACACTGTTTCCGACTTCCTGAAGATATTAAGGTATCAGAAGATAAGAACGGAAAAGAATACTCCAATCATCTCTTTGTGAATCCTTTGACAGGCAACGCTAAGTTTAATCTGAACTCATGGGAAACCGGTGTTATAGCTGAAGAGGAAAAGGCTGCTGATTTTTTGTGTTGGATAAGGAATCCTTCAAGAGGATCATGGGCTTTGACAATTCCATATGAGATAGATGATGAAAAGAAACCTTTATATCCTGATTTTATTATTGTCAGAAAAGATGCGGATGAAGGGTACATCGTTGACATTCTTGAACCACACGGGGATCAGTTCGCTGACAATATCAATAAAGCAAAAGGTCTTGCTGATTATGCGAACAAGAATCCCGGAATCGGTAGAATCCAGCTTATTCGTGAAGTAAAGGATTCTATTGGCAACAAGAAATATAAACGGTTGGATATGAGCAAGAGCCTTATCAGAGACAAGGTAATCAAAGCAGCTAACAATGATGAATTAAACCATATCTTTGATACAGATGGTTTCTATATGTGATTTCATAGAAGGGATACTATATGACTAAGAAAAGCTCAAAAGAAATAATAGATCCAATCAAGCCTCATACTGTTAAAAAGATAAAACTGATAGAAAAATATGTCGATGGATGGGCTAGAAAAATACTTGGCTTTAATGGAAAGCCCGGACAAAATCCATCCAAAGGCGTGATTTACATTGATTGTATGTCAAATTGCGGCATATACTATGATGGAGAAGGAAATATAATTGAAGGTACTGCTATCCTTGTTGCCAAAAAACTTAATGATATAGTAACTAACTATCCGGGAAAGAATGCCATACTAATCTTTAATGACATATCAAAAGACCGGATAGAACGCTTAAGGCAAGAAATAGCTGATAGAAACCTGAACAATATTACTGTGTACTACTACAATACTGACTGCAATCAACTTTTGAGAGAACTCGATATTAAAAACCTTAACAAATCACATAATACTTTATTGCTGTATGATCCATATAACGCATCGATTGATTGGGATGCGATTGAACCGTATTTGAATCAGTGGGGAGAAGTAATCATAAACCATATGGTTTATGATACTAATATGAATATTGCTCATACAACAGCTCCAGTGTTGCTAGAACGTTATAAAAATACATATCAAGGTGATATAGAAACAATAATTTCAAAAGGAACATCCAAACACGAACTGAATAAAACTATCCTTTCGATTATTGACAACAGAACACTAAATTCAAACTATCAGCACTATATTGCCTATTTCCCATTCTTTAACCGAGCCAATGGTCTTGTATATTATCTATTACATTGTTGTGTCAATGTAGAAGGAATCAAGCTTTTTAAAGCTACAGCTTGGAAAACATTCGGAGATCACTCTTCTACCAAAGATACGCATGGTATGGATAGTCAAATGTCCTTTTTCAGTGAAGGATGTTTTGGAACTATAACAGATCAAGAATGCTATAATATACACGATGTCGCAAAATATGTTTATGAGAAATATCATAATAGGAAAGAAATTTCACTTAGAGAAATATATTTTGATTTGGATAGGCATCCCGTTTTCCCAAGCGATGGGTATAAAGCCGATATAAAGAAAGAATTAAGAGAAATATATAATGTATCTTTTCCTAAAGGGCAAGACAAAGCAGTTTTTAATGATTAGGAGTATTGAACTATGGGTACAAAAATAGAATGGACAGAAGAAACTTGGAATCCCATAACTGGTTGTACTAAGTGTTCAAATGGCTGCTTTAATTGTTATGCTGCACGTTTCGCAAAGAGGCTTCAAGCGATGGGAAATGCACGGTACTCCAATGGCTTTAATGTAACTATACATCGTGATTTATTTGATAAACCACTTTACTGGACAAAACCCAAAATGATATTTGTAAACTCCATGTCAGATATTTTCCATGAGGATGTTCCTGATGATGATATTCTAGCCCTTTTTAATGTAATGAATAAAGCATCGCAGCATACATTCCAAGTCTTAACAAAAAGAGCAGAGCGCTTGGAAAAGCTTTCGCCACGAATAAAATGGACAGATAATATTTGGATGGGGGTTTCTATTGAAGATAGCAATGTTCTATATCGCGCAGACCATCTAAGGAACACAGGAGCTAAAACTAAATTCATTTCTGCTGAACCATTGTTAAGCTCTATAGCAAATATAAATCTTGACCACATTGATTGGCTAATTGTTGGTGGAGAATCCGGTGCCAATTGTCGCCCTATAAAAGAAGATTGGGTAATTGAGCTAAGAGATTTAGCTAAACAGAATAAAATCCCATTTTTCTTTAAACAGTGGGGTGGCACTAATAAAAAGAAAAATGGGAGCGTATTACAAGGCAAGTATTACAAAGAATATCCAATCAAAAAACAATGAAACAGCAATTTGCATGTTAATTCAGTTCATCAATCTGTATTATCTCTAATGATTCAAGATCAACTAACAACAGCATTACTTTTGATGAAATATTTAGCTTGTTTTCCTTTAGTAAACTAGAAAATTTTTTGCTGTTAGTGATAATAACAAATGTATCTTCAGCGCAGATGTTACAGGTAGCAATGTTCGCTATCAAGTGAATCATCAAGCTTTTTAAGTTAAAACGGCCAGGTGTAGGCTCAAAAATAAGCTTATACTCGAAATAATATGTCTTATTATCAACCGATGCGATCAGATCAAATTTTGATCCATCGGTTGATTTTTTTATTGTTACATCGCCAAAAGATTTTAACCAATCTACAAGGACTCCTTCAATCAAATATGAATGCAGAGCATCAATGCTTGACTTCCTTTTGTTAGTTGAATTAGAAGTCTGTTCTTGTAGAATCGAAGAGAAACTCTCATAGGTAATCCCGTTTTGCGGATTGGCTGCCACGTCAGTTAAAGCTCGTAAGATGGTTTCTTCAGGCATTTTCGCAAACTGGCCATTCCGGAGGCGGTGTAGTTTGGCTCTAGATAGCCCAGATTGTTTTTGAACCTGTGTCAGCGAGCGTTCACCTATGCATTTATTAATTAAATCGCAAATTTGGCGCTTTTGTTCAGCATTCATAAAAACCTCCTGCAGACAACTTTATATAATTTATTATACCAAATATAATAGACTATTTCAATAGCAACTGAAAAGAATTTGCGAAAAGGCTTGACATTTGTTTCAAAATCGATTATAATTGAAACAGTTGTTTCGGAACTGTTTCATTTTGCTTTTGGCAAAAGATAGTGAACTACTCGATTTGGCTCGACAAATTGCAGATAAGCTTGGATATTACAATTTGTATATTATTAGCGTAAAGCCCCCTTCGGATAGCAATTATAGCTATTATGTATATTATATCAGAGAATGGGATTATCCTAATGATTTCAGATTTCTTAGTATTTTTTTTGAAATCTCAAACACATCAAAGAAATAAACGGTAAGTATGTTGCACTATAATTAAGCCGATAGGATATAAAAATGGTTAGATTTAAAGTATGTATGCTAAAATAAAACTGAGCCATTTGGGCAGAAAATGATAATAAAAAAGTGAGCCACTTAAACTGAAATCCTGTATAATAAGATCAGCTTGTATACAGGAGGGACAAGGAGTGGCAATAGCA
>Ga0256405_10006640_pt1 | contig 18282 bp, 12 predicted proteins | sample RumenRJG_02DNA_FD_189096 | JGI IMG/M metagenome (GOLD analysis project Ga0256405, IMG submission 189096) | Bovine rumen microbial communities from Lethbridge, Alberta, Canada - RJG_02 | ecosystem: Host-associated > Mammals > Digestive system > Stomach > Rumen | place: Canada: Alberta... | reverse complement strand
CTGAAGTAACATTGAAACAATTGTCTGGAAGATTACGTCCCTTACCTGATAAAGATGTCTTCTTCATAGATATTATTGATGATAGCTTTAAAGATATTCAACGTCAGTATCGACAGAAGAAACGAATTTATCGGAAAAATGCTAAGAAGATCTACAATGTTAAATTATCATAGGTTGGTGGTGTTTATATGAATATAGAGAAAGAATTTTATATGAATATAGAGAAAGAATTACAAAGGATTATTCTAGGGAAACGTATAGATAGAAATTATCTCAATTATAAGGACTGGGAGAATGAAGAAGGATTAGAAGAATATTTATCTAACTTGCTCAAGCTCTCTATACGTGAACCGATTTCCTTAGATACCACGACATTTAGTTTTTATGCCGAATACTACGTCTATATAGATGTAACAAACTTAAGAAAGATTATGTTAGAATCCTATGAGCAATTAGCTTTAGTGACTTATACGATTGAATGTATTAAACGACTAAGGGATCTTATACCTTCTAGAAGAACCATGATTGAAGAATCAATAAAACAATCTATAGATTTAGTTCATCGTCTGTTAAATGATAAGAAACAATATATGGCAAAATATGAATATGTACAAGACGGAAAAGTTTATATCCGTATGATTAGATTATCCGATACTAAACTATATAACACTACTAATTTCAAAAATTATGTAGGTTTAATCTATAGAAATTATAGACGATTATATTTTAAGTTGCTAGACTTATTGGAAGATTTCTTAGTTCATATCTATCAAGATAAGCTACGTAATCCTATAAGCTCTTATAATATAGTTGAAACACTTCGCCTTTATAAAGCTAAGAATGGATTTGATATTGTTTATGATCATGGAACAAATTTAACTTTTTATCGAGGATTATATGCTCTTCTACCAATGAAAGCTAAAGTTTTATATAGAATAAACCCGTATAGTCGGTATAAATATAATATGAATACAGCTATACTTATGTATAAGCTAATACTGTTGCCGAGAAAGAAAACGTTATTAGAACTTGAAAGATTAGTTGAAGAATTTGAAAGGACAATGAAATAATGGTTATTAAAGAACAAGAATTAAAAGAATTTACAGCAGTTTTAAACGGAATGGAATCTTATAATAAGGTTCGGAAAGAATTAACATCTAAACTCCTAGATAAGTTATACATGTATGATAAGAAGCATGATAAGATTTTATCAGAAGTGTATGATATTAAGAATGATCAAGCTCCTCAAGTTTTATATGCTCATCATAATTATGATAATGGATCTCACTCATTTGATCTATTTATCAATTATGAACAAGAACGAGAATTGATCTTACAATATCTAGCTAAATTGATCAATATAGTTTACTATATAAAGAAATATCAAAACGGAGATTTTGAAGGTCTATATGATATAGACAGTGTTGGAGATATGGTTGATTTAAATAATGAATATATTCAACAGAAAATGGATACAATTAATGCTTTCATTGAAACTTTTGAAGATGAACCCGGTTTTGTAAAGATCTTCTCCTTTAACTTTGAAGATTTTACCTATAAGAAATATACTGATACATTAGAAGTATTTACTTATTTGAGCAATATGTTTAAGAAGCAGAATAATTTTATCCAAGCTAGCATTAATGATGTATTCACTGACTTCAAAGAAACTATTCAAAAGAATATGAAGTTTGGTGCATTTTTGAAATATAAATTCAATAAGAATTTCAGATCCAATATTGATGGGATTTTAGTTAAGCAACGAGAATCTGTTGCTACTGATTTCCAGGAAAAAACAGATTTATTGTTAAAATTTGTTGATCTCTATTCTCGTTCATCATTCGAAGAATGGTCTGCTGGATATGTGGATTATTTGTCATCCCTAACTGGACGGAAATTTGAACAAATTCATTAAAAAATCTTTTTAATTTTCAACTAAATTATATTAAAAATTATTTTAAAGGAGATTTGTCATGTCAAAATACAACTTCCAACCAATCAACGACTATAGTGTAGAATTAGGAGCTTTCTTCAACGGATCTTATGGAATTCACTTACTTCCTCCAAAGAAGAGTTCAACAACCAATCGCTTCTACCCAGTTGTAAACTACAACAACTATAGTTCATCTTCATATAGTAATGAAAAAGATATGCTTCGTGCAGATGTTCGGTATAGATTGTTCTTCTTCCTTAATTTAACTGGAAACAACAATGGGAAATATGTAAATGAAGAAATCATCTTTGGTGAATCTCATGTATATAACATTCAACAAAATGTGAATAAGTTGTTAGAACTCTTCCAAAATAATAATATCTGGGGTTCCCAAGAATATATGAACACTAATTATCCATTAGAAGGTTGGTTCGGTAATAAGACTCTATATTTGAATCCAACTTATATTAGTGGACGGAATAATGAAAATATTCCAGGATTCAATATCACATTTAATGGTGAAAATAATCTAGTTGCTCAAGTAAGTGCTAACCAAATTTATACTATGCTTTTCACTATTTCTAACTTTAATTTTGATTCATATAGATTACAAATGATCAATCTATATCAATCTGCTACCTTAGAAACTAAGTTAGATGCTCTGTTATTAAATGCTGGATTACATGATGCTCCAGATTATAGAAATAATCCTAATATGTTCATCAATGCAAATGGACGTTCATTTGGTGCTCAACAAAATTCATCCATGGGTGGATCAGCTAATAACTTCTATAACAACAAACAATTTGGAAGCAACAACAACCAACAACAAGCAAAATCTACTTCAGGTAATTCATCAAATCCATTCGCTCAAGCAGCTTCAATGAGTTTTGGATCTGGATCAGGGTTAAAGAAACCTCAAGTAGGTAATGGAAATAGTATCTTTGGGAATACTCCTATGGCTGGAAAGAATATGGCTCAAAAACAACCTGAACCAGCAAAACAACCTGCTCCAGAATCTACAGATGATCCATTTGCTAATACTGAAGTTGATTCAGTTAATATATCAGACGAAGATTTATCATTTGATGTTTCTAAGGAAGAGACTAAATCAGAAGATCCTAAGAAAGAAACTTCTTCAAATCCATTTAGTGGTGGGTTAGCTAATTTTAAACCAACAGGCAAATACGAAGAAGAAGCTTCAGTGACAGATATTAATGATTCTGAAATTGATGATCAATTATTCGGTGATTAATGGATAGAAAATAAATTTATTTTAACTTATTTAACTGACATCTATAATTTAAAGGAGGTGATGAATTAATGATTAGATGTCAGAAAGTTAGAATATATCCTAATGACGATCAAAAAGAATTATTTGAAAAATCATTTGGTGTTGCTAGATTCGCCTGGAATATTGCATTGCAAGAATCTATCAGTATGAAAGAATATAATGGACGTAAATTGAGAAATAAATTTACTAAGTTGGTTAAACCATTATATCCATGGATGAAGGAAGTGAGTAGCCAATCAATTAATAATAGTATTCTTAATTTAGGTAAAGCATGGGATAGAATGTTTCAATCTAAAAAGAAAACTCGTAAAGGATATAAGGTAGGAAGACCTAAATTTAAATCTAAACGTAATAGTAAACAAAGTTTTACTATGATTGAGATAACATCTAAACCACAACAAGCACCTGCTATGAAATGGGTATCTCATAAACTAAAGATTCCTAAATGTACTGGTAGAGGTAAAGCTTTACCTAAAATCAGAACTGCTGAAAATCCTAGATGGAAGCATGCTAAGATTAAGCAAGTTACTATATCTCGTGAAGGTGATAAATATTATGCTAGTGTTAGATTTGAAATTAAACCTAATAGAGAAATTAACACTAGATCCATGCAATCTAATGGTGGTACTGTTGGTATTGATTGGGGTATTAAAAATCTTCTTACTCTAAGTGATGGTACTACTATACCATCACAAGGCTTCAGTAAGATTGATAAATTAATTAAGAAAAGACAAAGACAGTTATCTCGCAAAGTTAAAGATTCTAAGAATTATGATAAAGCGAAAATCAAACTTAATCATAAAACTCAGAAAAAGATGAATATGCGTGATGATTATCTCCACAAGGTCACTAATTTCTTAGTTAGAAATTATACTCATATTAAAATAGAAGATCTTAGACCTTCTAATATGGTGAAAATGCATAGACTAGCTCGTAAAATTATGGATGCTTCATTTTATAAATTTAAAACTATGTTAGTTTATAAAGCTGAACATGCAAATAAATTCAGACAAGGTGGTAATACCGTTACAGTCGAGTTAGTTTCACCATTTAATACCACTCAAATATGTTCACAATGTGGTAAAAAGCAATCACATAAGTTGTCGTTGAGTGATAGAATATTTGATTGTGAATTCTGCGGTAATCACATGGATAGAGATCTTAATGCTGCTATAAATATAAAAAACAAGTAGATAAGATATGTACCCAGAGTTACTGGGAAAGTCACGCTTGTGGAGATAATATAAGACCATATTAGTAGGCTATTTATGTAGTGTCATTAGACCGGCTGAAAATATGGCGAGATCTATGAAGCAAGAATCAAATAGGTTATTTAACCTCTATCAATATGAAATTAAACAATATGTTTAATTTATGGATATGTTATCTAAAACTGTAACGGCATGACAGTGATAGATCCAGAATTAATTAAGAATATCTCGGGAATGAATGATAACATTCGACAAAATAAATTACAAGAAATTAAACAGAAAAACTCATCAAGAAGAAGAGCAAATAAAGATAATGAACTTGGGGTGGACGATGAGGAGAATCAATTAGTGGAAGAAAAGCCAAAGCAAAAACGTGCTTCTAGAGGAACACGATCTTCTGGTAGACGGTTTTTATTGCATGACAAAGTAAGTGTTGAAACTGACAAATCTATTTTCTATCATAATCCATTAGGATTGACTATGTATAACTTCTTGAATCAACTAGGTCGAAATGGAATGACATTTGGAACTTTCTTTGATATCTTGGAAGAAAATGGGATCAAACGACAAACTGTGAAGAATCGCTTATATCATCTTCTAGAATTAGGTGAAGTATCTTATCCTAAATTCTTAGAAATGGTTGAATGTTTTGGTTATGCAATCTCTATCAATATCATTGATGATCAGAGTGAAATCTTTATCCAAGATGGAGAACTGTTAGAGGAAGAAGACGTGGGAGAACATGAAGATGATGATGAAGACGAAGAAAAAGCGATCCAGCAGAATATTAAAGACTGGTCCAACATCATTGATGGAACTTCAACTATAGAAAAAGATTAATATATAAGGTATACTCTAAGTGAGTATACCTTATTTTTTTTTTTACTTACGGTTGGAATTATTAGCATTAGCCCGGCGACGAGCATCATATTCAGCCAATTTACGACGACCTTGAGCCGCAAAACGTTCTTGAATTAAACGACGATACTTCTTCCGCAACTTATTGTGCTTATTATACTTAATGTAGAATGGATCATTGGCTTCACGAGCAGCAGCTAAGGTAGCTTGAGTGAAGAGACGCTTCCGCATAGTATTACGGTCCATACGAACAACGTTTGATTCAGTCAATAATTTAATTGTCTTATCAAACATTTCATCTTCTTGACTTTCTGTTAGGAAATTCTTAAATGACATTCATGATCTTCCTTTCTATATAGATAAATTATAAAAGATAGTTGGTTGATACTTTTGCCTGATATTTATTTTTATAAAAGATTTTATAAATTTATAACGTTTTTATATTCTGTAAAGGAGTGATTTTATTTTATGACAACTGAAAATCAACAATATGTAAACTCATTTAGAAATCGTTCCATGATGATTGATTACTGTCAACGAATGATTAAAATGTTACGAATCATGCACCCAGAGATGAGTGAATCTCGTATTAAAGAAACAGTTATATCTACGGTTAAGAAGCGTATGAGTAATCCATCTAATATAGAGCATATTCAAATTGATGGACAAGACATTCCCGTAAATGATTTTGATAATATCTTCATCAACATTCAACCAATTATGAGTGGATCTGGGACGATGTATTATCGTCATGAACAGGTAGAGAATGAACGAATTAAAATGATCAATACATTTACCACTAATCGGAAGATTGCTAAGAAGAAAATGTTTGAACACATTAACGATGAGGATCAAACTCTTCATGATTCATATGAAATGGAACAAAAGACTTGGAAGATTATGAATAACTCCTTCTATGGGGTTTTAATTCAACGTCAATCACAATTCCATGATAATCACAGTGGGAAATCGGTTACCGCTTCTGGAGTAGATATTATCTCTACATCAATCAATTTATATGAGAAGCTTCTAGGGAATAATATTTACTTTGAATCTGTAGATGAAATCTTCAATTATATAACTCGAATTGTATCTGAAAATTATGATGTAAATGATTCTTCTTTAACCTTTAATGAAGACCGATTTAAACAGATAATTGATCCGGGTTACTTAACTGAATATCTAGCAGGGTTTTTAGTATATAAACCTAAATGTGAAGAACTTAACTTAGTAACTCAATACTTAGAAAAGATTCCAGCTAAATATCGGTTACGTATCTACTATAAAAATAATATGATTAAATTCTTTGAAGATACCAACATTGTTGATCTTTATGTAGATAAATGTTTATCTGGTAGTAAATTCTATGATCCAAATGAACCACCTGAAGATTTAGTAGAGAATTTAACTAAGATTTGGAATTTATTTAGAAATTATCTCCTATATAACTATCAAGATTTCCATAGATTTAAGAACGTTAAAGAACGAAAGAGAAGATCAGTGTTATTGGTGGATACAGATAGTTCCTTCGTTTATCTAGATCCAATCTTAACTACTATTCGGGAGAAATCATCTATAGGATTTAATGAAGATGACGTAGATAGTTTAGTGTCAGCTGTTAATATCATTATGTATGAAATTATGAAGTGTACAGATGAAGCTATCTATAAATTCCAACGAGAAACTGGAGTTCCTGAATCTCATGCTCATGTCGTTGGATTGAAGAATGAATTTCTACTTAAAAAGATTATGTTAACCAAGAATAAGAAATCATATGCTCAAATCATTCTTTTGCAAGAAGGAAATCTATTAGATAAACCAGACTTTGATATCAAGGGGTTAGCTATTCGAAAGGTAAGTACCAATGCTGTAGTTCGAAAGGATATTTCTAACTTATTAAAAGAAGAGATTCTAATTCCAACTGAAGTAGAATACTCAAATATCATTCGGCGGTATAAGGAATTAGAGGAAAAGATTGTTAAGTCTCTACAAAAAGGTGAATTAGACTTTACGATTCCAAGTAAAGTAAACGTCTTAGAAAGTTATAAGAATCCATTTACGATTCAAGCTTTTAATGCAACGTATGTATGGAATATGCTCTATCCACAATCACCGATTGTTCCTCCAGCTAAGATTAGAACTATCAAGACTAATATTGATTCCTGGGATGATATTGAAAGTAATATTGATCAATCCAGTGAATTATATGCTAATTTCAAGAAGCTCTGGAATGATCCTAATACCGAATTCGATAAGAAAGGAATTAAGGCTATTGCTATTGGAGAAGAAACCAAATCTATACCAGAAGAATTACGACCATTCGTAAATATTAATGAAATGTTGAACAACCATATTGCGGCCGGTATTCCAATTATTGAATCAGTAGGGTTAAAGACCTTAGCTCTAACCAATGGAAAGTATATTCCATCCAATATTGTTAACATCTAAATAATTTAAAAAATTTTTACATTTTACTATAAAATGTTATATATTTTTTTTTTATCATGAAAGAGGTAGTAACGTAATGGAAAAATTATTCACGTCAGCTAAAGAAGCTTTATCACAACCAGTAACACAACAAGAACTAGATAACTTATCTCAAGTTCAATCAAACACATATAAGGATATTGTAGTCTTAGATGTAGATGAAATCATTGTCAATATTACTCCAAAGTGGGTATATAAAATTTATCAACATAAAGAAGACTTTACAGAGTTCTTTGATTTGAGTCAACCATATGATCCTTCTAAGGAACAAGATGCTCTTCGAGTGTTATACCGTAATAATTATTACCTAGATCACTGGTTGTTGAAAGATGAAATCAATCCAGCTACCATTCATCGACCAACATATGAAAAGGTTGTAGAAAAGATGATTGATCTCTATAATGTAGATAACTTTTATGATGATTTAAAACCTACTCCACTGGTGAATGGGTTATTATCGGCTTTATCTAAGAAGAAACAAATTCTTTCTAAGATTATTATCATCAGTAAAGTTGCTGGAGAACATTCAGAAGCAAGTAAGACTAGATTCTTAAAAGAAACTTTCTCTTCTTATATGGATAAGGTAGACATCTATTATGTAGATAAAAAAGAAAAGAAGTCAGACGTATTGAAAGCTCTCCCTAAAGATGAGAAAGAACGAATTGCCGCTGTGTATGAAGATTACAATAATAACATTGTAGATCTTCTAACAAATGGAGATTTAAGAACTGTACAAATCTTTTCTCCATCGTTTAGATACAATCTCCCTAATACAAAATATCTAAATCTATTGAAAGAATATGATTGTCAACTTCACCGTTATTCTTATTAGTACAACATTCAGTTATATGGCAAGGAAAAGGTGGTGAAACTTTTGTCTGTAGAATTTACAGAAGATATGATTCGAAAGTATACTCCCTATTATAGATGGAATGCTTTTGATAAGACTGATATAGAAGATGTTCAAAATATTATCGATTTTGCTCGTGGTTTAGTCTTAAAGAACACTGCTGAAGCAGAACGATATGAAACTGATCAAATGATGAAAGATGCTGATCTATATATTAGAGCTATTGATCATACCTTGGATGAACATGTATATACAGAATATCAACGCTTACAGATTATTAAAGATTATACAGAACGAAATAAGTACTATCTGAATCTAAATAAACTGTATGGGATTAGTTATTATGTAGCTCGAAAGGCTAAAGACAGGTTCATCATTAAAGAGATTAATTCCACCTTGGATAAACATAAGAAAAATCTCTTTGAACTCTGTTACTATGAAGCTCTTAATTATTTCAGTAAAGTCTTGTATACCCATGCATGGGATAATCAACGATACAATAGAGAGTTCTTCGATGAATACATTATCTTTATGACTGTTCAACGGTATATCAATTTAGAGATGAAAGATTACTTTAATGTTGATACCTATACCAAACGACAATTAAAGAATGGATTTATTTCTAATGGACTAGATTATTTTGATTCTTTCCCAATAGAATATCAACGAAGAACTTACAAACTTCTGAATGATATGATTCGGAATAAAGGTACTAACAAGGTATTCGATATTATAAAAGATATCTTTAGTTATAATTTTCTAAAGATAAATAAATATACCTTGGGAAAAGTTAAAGATGCTTATGATGCTGATGACTTAACCTTCTATAGAACTGAGATCAATAATAATGTTGATGTATACAATGATCCTCGAGTAGATTATGATAAATTAACTGGAGAAGATCCATATTGGCGAGTTCGTCGAGAAGAAGTATTGGATAAGGAATTCAATACATTAAATACTAAATATATTAGTTCAGATATAGATTTAGATGTAATTGAAAATTCTAAGCTTATCTCTTACTTTATGTCCTTGATTAGTGAACTACAACGGTTACACACAACCAAGGTATTCACTTATATGTATGACAATGCTATACCGTATGATGAAGCAGTTAAAGCTGTAGGTTTGAAAGATGATGACTTTATCTTTATAGATAGAAATATATCTGATAAACCTATTGACATTTATAATGCTATTATAGCCCTGATTGTCTTAGTCTTTAATCAGCTTAATTGGAAGAGCTATAAAACTAAGCGTCTAGAACATGATACCTTTGGATTTGCTTTCACTCCAACTACACGGTATTTTGATACTCGAAAAGAAAGCATTAATGATATTACAGTTAATTTAGTTAATTATCTCAATTACAATGAACATCATCTACCAGCTAAGACCGTTAGACGGTTATTAGACCTGATTGATAACTTAAAGATAGATGATTTTAAGCTTGATGAACAAAGATTTGATTTAAATTATATCTTTGAAAAATATAACGCTAAAGCTGTATATAAGAATCAACTTTTAGCTTTTGGGAAATTAATTGCTGGAAAATATGAAGTTAATCGGATTGAAAAATTAGTTTCTATGAATCGGTTAACTGATGCTTTGTATTATGTATCTACAAAACTCTTGCAAAAAGAAGGATACATTAATGAATTAGGGAAGTTTAAGTATCTAACTGAATTAGTTCGGGACTATATTAATTTAACTCTATCACCTAAAACAGTTCCTACTACACAATTTATTAGTTTCAAACAATATCGGGATTACTTCTTAAATTATGATCATATTCCAACTATTAAGAATGAATTAGATAAGTTTGTTAAGAAACTTAATCATAAAGATTTAAATAAGGTTTACTATAAGAAGGGATCAACTCTATTTGATATAGTTCCGCAGATATCTAAATCTATTAATGATATGATTGAGAAAGAACTCTATCAACCTTCACAGAATATTAAACTCTATCCAGAATTAAATGCTTTCCTAACGGTCTTTCATGATCTCTTCTCCGATTATAGTGAAGATGGTCAATATTTAGGAGACTATCGAAAGTTTAAGTATTCTATGGAATCCTTAGCTAATATGTATCGGCGGTTAGATAAACTTCGTCATACGGTAGAAGATTATATGCTGGAAACTGATGATCCCATGGTCTATCAATCTTTAAAGAAGCTTTGGTATATCATGTTTGCTACGGATAACAATGATTTGGTTCTAGATAAGAAAGGAACTAATGAACGAGCAACTACTTATCTAGAATATTTAAAAGAAAATGATATCAACTTGTATTACTATACCCAAATAAAGCTGGATTATAGTAACATTGATACTCTAGATTATGATGGTATTGTACGAGATAAGATAACTGAGCTTACTACAGCGATCATTAATCATTTAAACCTAAATGATTATAATTTCTTTGAAGAAAATAATTTCATTGGAATAACTGATTATATAAAGAGATATGTCTATATTTTGGTTAATATCTTTAAAGCTTATACGATCCAAACGGTATCATCTAATACTATTTATAATTTAAATAATCGAATTGAAAACACTATCAAAGTCCTTGATCAAGCTTCTATATATAGTCCGGGTAAGATTAAGTTAGATATGGAAGATACCATAGAAGTCTTAGATAGTTATTCAATTAACAGTCATCGTCATGAAACAGATCGCTTATCCGTCACTGATAGCGTATCAATTAAAGTGAAAACTCCGTAAAAAAAAAAGAAGATTTTCATCTTCTTTCTAAAGTAACTATCTATTTCTTATTATTATTATATAGAGATAGATAGTTATTTAATTGATCTATATTCACATCTAGTAGTTTGGTTAGAACTCTAATTGAATCAGTTAGATATAAGAATGAGAGAGTATTTAAATTATTCTCTGGATACAGTCTAGGTGTTTTAGTAATAAAAGATTCATCTGATCTAATACTATAATATTGTCGAGTACTATAGCCAGCAATATCATATAGACGATTGTATATAGAGATCTCTAATCTCACTTTTGGAATCTTATTTATTTGTCCAAAATAGCTATATCGATGAGATTCAAACATCAATGAGAACTCTAATCCATTATAAACAAAATAGACTAACTTTGCTTCTCGTGGTCTGATAATGTCATTCATAGATGGGCCTGTTGAATATTCCTGATAAAGTTTTTCTTGATTCTCTTTATTCAAAAGAAACTCTAACAGTTCATTGAAGGCTGGTTTAATCTTTGCTTGAATATCCGGTCTATTTTCATCTATAAACGATACTAGACGTTGTAATAGAATGAAATCAGTAATCGAGTTGTACAACATTATGTCGAAGACACTTCTATTATCTTTGATAGTGTCCATATCTCGAATGATATTGTTATAGCGCCCATTTAACATTAAGTTTGGTGGAAACTTCTCATCGAAATGATCAAGTAACCATTCTACTCGGAATTTATCATATAGAGCGTAAAACCCATCACGCAAAAATGGATCAATTTTTTTAGTTGGTTGTTTCCAAACTAACACTGGATCTGTTTTCATAATAATTCCTCCTTTTCTACAAAATAATAATATATATTTAAAATAAAGTTTTAGATACAGAAAGGATCGTGATTTCTTTGAAGAAACATTTACAAGCTGAAGAAGCTTTCAATTTATCAGATTCTCCAGCTTCTTCTCATTCTCAAGCAGGTATTCATGGTAAAGTAACAATTAAAGACGATCAAGATAATATTATCTTGGAAAAAGAAAATTTAGTTACGCAAGCTACTCGAGTATGGCTGTTTGAACAATTATTCAAGACTAATGCTTCATCGTTAATGCCTTCTAAATATAATTACCATCATGATGATAGTCGCCAAATTTGTTTGCTCTCTGTTGGGTCTGGTGGGAGTGATCTCAATGCTAATGCGTTCACTCCATATGTTCCTGTATTTAGTGATGTTGATCTCGGACAAAAAGTTCCCTTCATCATTGTTGATCAAGACAAGTACAATGATAATACGGCTAAAGCTAATCCATCTATCGTTGATAAATTAACAGCAGAGCAAACTAAGCTCTATTATCTCCCTAAACAAAATCCAGACGGGACTATTTATTATTATGGTAAACGTCCTGATGGTTATACGGACAGTAAACCATATGGAACTAGCCGAGGATTCAACATTGATACTATCACTGGTGATGTATCATTTACTATTACATTTTCTATTAATCGAAATGAATGCCGAGGAAATATAATTAATGAAATGGGTCTCTGGTTAGGGAAGTATAATGCTAGTGCAAATAGATATGACAATTTAAACTTAGCTACACGTTTATGCTTTGATCCAGAATCACTTACTAGCTTGACTAAAGAATTAACCATCGACTATACATTATATATCTAAGGAGATGTGAAACTTTATGAATAATTTGATAAACTTATCTGAAGTTGAGAAGGGTTTATATTTATCTGATAGTGGTAAACCTGAACAGATTTCATTGACCGGTAATGATAATCCAATCACTACTGGTTATATTGAAGTTAATAATGAAAAGGCTTATCGCTATCATTTCATTGTTAAAGAACCACTGAATAAACCTGTTTACTTTAACATCGTTTATTATGATAAGGACAAACAACTAGTAGTTTCTAAGTTAACGATCTTTAATGATAATCCACAGGTATCAAAATCCTTATTGGTTATTAAAGATTTGTTAATGTTCCCATCTAATTCAGTTGCTTATGTACGCTTCTCTATGAGTAGTTATGAAGGGTTTGAATCAGCTCAGGTATATGAATTATCAGATAAGACCTTGAAGCAATTAGAAGAATTCTCTAAGCAAATGTTCCTCTTATATGATAATATTTTAGGATCATTACAAAACTACTTGAATACTCATACTGATGCTTCTATTGAAGAACAGTTCCCATTAATTTTAGCTACTAAGAGTATCGAAACTATTGAGAATAAGGTTGATACCTTGAGTGACTTTACCGTAGATTCCGTGAAGTTAGATGAAATTAAACAAGCTACTACTCGGATCATAGAAAACATCAATAAAGCACCAGACAAGATTGAACCAACTACTGGGGAAGAGATTAAGAATGATTGTCAAGCTATCTTAAATATTATTGATGATGAATTTGAACAAGATTTAACTAGTCCTGAAAATATTCAGCAGATGTTGAATGATCTTTTAGAATTAAAGGCTGAAGTATCCAATGTATCTATTCGAAATAATGAATTAATTTCTAACTTTAATGAATTCTCTCGGAAACAAACTCTAGGCTTAGAGGATCAACAAAATGAACTTAAGAGAGTTAAAGCAGAATTGAATGATACCTTAGAACAACAAAATTTCACTGTCTCTACAAAGTTAGAAGACCATAAGAATCGTTTAGAATTATTGGAAAGTGATAAGAAGATTCGAATCACTCGTGACGCTGCTCGTGATCGTCAAGTAGATCACTTAGAAGATTATGTAGGTGGTTTAGGGAACAAGGTTGCTGACTTAGATCGTGCGGTATCTGAACATCTATCAGATAAAGTGACTCGCTTAGATCATGCAATTAATGATTCTAATTCTGGGGTTATTCGTCGTATGAATGATGTGGAAGACATTGTTACTTCTGCTTTCTTAGAAGAAGAATAAATATAAAAGAATAATAAGCTAGATGCTTATTATTCTTTTATTATACCATCGGAACTATTCAATATTACTATAATAAATATAGAAAGGATCTGAGAATTTGGCTAATTTAGTTTTACAAAAAATGTGTATAGCCGGTAATTTGGCTACATCTGGTTTAGTTAAACCCTTAACACCTTTCGAAGAAAAAGTAACTGATTTTCTTCCAGTTCTTAGCAAATACAAGTACCAAGGACAATACTTTGGGTATAATGTGTCTGCTAAGGAATTCCCTATCCGGGTTCTCTACTATGACTATTCCAACTCCTTTATCCATGGTAATGATTTCCTCGTTAAAATTGAAAATGGAAATTTAGATGATGTTGCTCAACCTATATCTATTGATTTTAGTGAAGCTGTTCAATTCAACCCTGTTAACCTACAAGAATATAAAGTTAGAATTGTCTTTCCTACCTTTGGCAGTCCTCTTACGTATGTAACCTTTGGTAGTGATGATGCTCCGGGTTCAGCAAGTATAGCAGATATTAAGAATTTACAAAATATCTTTAATAATCTGAGCCAGAATTTCAATAACTTCCAATCAATGTTCAATCAATACAAGGCAGAGATTGAACAAAAATTAAATGATGTTATTAAGAATGAAAGTGAGCATTATGCAGAATTAGCTACCCAACTTAAGGATCACATTCATGATTATGAGCTCTTAGTTGGCCGAGTTAATGATTTAAAGAATCAGGTTGATATTTTAATCCAAGATAATGATATGAATAAGATTGAAATAGCTAACCTGAAGGAACAAGTTAAGAAGAACACTGAAATCTTAGCTAAATTAAAAGCCGCCTTCTTTGATAAAGATGGAAATATTATCTTCCATCCAGGAGACTTAGACGAAATTGTTCAACAAATTAACAATTTGGAATTATCTGTAAGTAAGATCCACCAACAACTCTTAGATATTCAAAAACGGTTTACTGAAAGTGATAGTCGAGTAGATGCTCTAGATGCTAAGGTGAATGCTTTTAAGAATAGTATTGATCACAATACAGCGTCAGTGGCTACAGCCAAGGCTAATATCAGTGCTCTGCAAGAAACAGTTAACTCTCTCTTGAAGTCATTAGAAAACATTGGTCAAGGTGGTGGAGAACATGTTGTTGTTGATGATGAATCTATTTTAAAGGAACTTATTGCTCTAAAATCACGGGTAGAAGGTATTGATAGTCATTTATACTGGACAACTTTGGAAAATAATGATGAAGGTGTTCTGACGACTGTTAAACATTATTATGATCTTCAAGATTTCAAAGTTAAAATGGAAGAAATTTATCCAATTGTTGAAGATTTTCAATATTGGTTTTCATCTCCAAAAGCCCTTCATGATAAGGTTATTGACTTTGAAAAGAGAATAGCTTATCTAGAAAAAGACTCTACAGCAGCTTTATCTAAAGAAATTGCTCGGTTAGATAAACGAATTGATAATAATACTGAAGTTGATAACCGACTTCAAGCTGACATTAATCTACTATCTGATAAAGAAGCTAAAAATGAAGCTGATATTACTGGTCTGAATCGTGCATTTATCTCATTTAATGCGTTAGCTAATGAACTTCAAAGACGTTTAGATGCTATTAAGAAAGTTGATCCTCCTATCACTGATAAAACTACCATAGATAATTTACAAACAGATATAGATAATCTCTTTAAGAAAGTAGCGGATTTATTAGAAGTTACAAAGAACTTACAAGATAATACTAAAGCTGTTAATAATCTTCAATTATCTACTCAAGATTTAAATAATCGATTGACTAAATTGGAAGCTGCTGATTTAATCACTCGAGTAACTGATTTAGAGAAGAAGTTAAAAAATGCTGGAGGTAATGTAGAAGATATAACTGGTTTACAAGATAAATTAGATGAACTTAAAAAGCTTATTGATAAGAATACAAATGATATCAATTCTGCAAATAAATCATCCTCTAATAACTTAGCTAACATTAATAAGCAATTTAGTAATATTCAACAACAAATTGATAATATTGTTGTCACTGCTAATGATTATCTTCGTAAGCTAATTGACGCTAACCGTACAGCTATCACTAAGAATAATGATTCTATCTCACAGATCATTCAACAATTAGCGGGCGTCATGGGTAACTTATCCAAGTTAAATTCTGCTCAGGTTAAATTTGATAACTTTAGTAAGTCTATCTTAAAGAACTCAACAGATATCATAAGTTTGAAGAATACCCTCTATGGAGATGATACACTATCTCCTGAAGGGTTCCAAAATGATCTAAACTTTGCTCGCTTGAATTATGGTACACTGAAGAGTTATATTGATTATAACTTGAAAGATAAAGTTATTGAAGATAACTTATTTGAACGAGGTTCATTACCAGATAATGTTCCAGATGTAGAGAAAGTTTCTGTCGAAAATATATTAGAAAATCATGAGAATAGTTCTCTAGTTCTAAATAAAATTGGTTTATCAAATCTAAAGCCAAATACCAGTTATACACTTCAAATGTTTGTTAAGGCTTTCCCTTCAACTCAAGATGAATTTGTTCCAAGAGTTGTTGTGAAAAATAATGAAGGTTATACTGAACATTCTGCTAACATTACTTCTGATAGCGTGGGTAAAACGATTAGTGTAAGTTTTACTACTCCAAAAGAGATTACAGATGTATTCTTAGTTCTAAATAAGACAGGTGTAGAAGGTACCAACTATGATACACTTCAGACTTTAGATATAGGTGGTAATGTATTTACACATGTAAAATTAGCAGAAACAACAGAAGAGACACAGTATATCCCTTCTACAAATATTTATCAATCTCGTATTAAGATTAATTCCAATAAAAAATATCGAGACGTCATGGTAACTGATAAATATCTCGACTTTATGCCAAAAAGTATTAAGCATAAAATTGATGAATTAGTATCAGCTATTGATATAGATCCATTTGACGATGCTAAGATGGTTCAATTATTAAACATCTTGGGTGATTACTCAATGTTTGATAAACGGAAATTAGCTATCGTTATGCTCTGGTATAACTTATCTGTATCACCAACCCGTTTTGATAACGGAAATAAACTTCAAGAATATATTACAACTAACCTTCCTCTGTATAGAACTAATAATTTGGTATTTGATGCTGAATTGTATAATGGTTATTTAACTAAACCAACTTATGAAAACATTGCTTATACTGTTTATATGATGGATTATCAAACAGGATTAGATAATTTCTTAGTAGTTCTTAAGAATTGGTATGGGTTGAATGTTCTTGATTCATCAACTTCTATTGTAACGTCAGTTCACCAATTAGTGGAAGATGTAAATCTCTTAAAGAATAAGACTGATGATGCTTTGAGAGACCGAGTAAATCTCTTAGCTTCTTATACAGGTTATACAGATGGATTGGATACTAATGATTACAAATTTGCTTATATGCTAAAGAAAGCTAAAACTGTAGAATCCGATTATCCATTGTATCAATTCCTGTCAGCATTCGATAGTAAGGTTAATAAAGTAATTAGCTCTGGTCAAAGCAATATCAAGACTTATGAAAAGTATACTGATTATCCAACAAAGGAAAATGCCACTACCATGTTGAAAGGATTAAAGATATTAACTGATAATCGTTATACAACTATCTTGAATCCTAATATTCAAAAGATTTACTTATATTGGTTAGAGAAAGAAGTTCCAGCTACTAAGTTAACTGTAGCTGTTCCTCTACATGATTATGTTCGTGGTATTACTGGATATGTAAGTTCTTTAGATAACTTAGTTGATAAGATTGACAGCAGTAAGGGAACTATTAATGATACTCTGAAATTAGTAGGCACTTTGCTTTGGACATCTGGACTTAAGAGTACCGACTATCCATTAATTTACAATGTATTAATGTGGAATGGGTTAAAGAAGTTAAACGTTGAAGGTCTGACACATTTTGTAAATGAATTTACTGAAAAATTTGATACCAAGTTAAATGAAGATTTAACTAATTT
>Ga0256405_10006639_pt1 | contig 18283 bp, 11 predicted proteins | sample RumenRJG_02DNA_FD_189096 | JGI IMG/M metagenome (GOLD analysis project Ga0256405, IMG submission 189096) | Bovine rumen microbial communities from Lethbridge, Alberta, Canada - RJG_02 | ecosystem: Host-associated > Mammals > Digestive system > Stomach > Rumen | place: Canada: Alberta... | reverse complement strand
TCAATGAGTGCATCTACCTTATTGAGTTAAAGTATATAACCAAAACTGAAGGCGCCGACAAGAGCGGTGAAAGTGCTTTGCAAAAAGCCATAAAAGCAGCCAATAACGAAGCATTAACATACAAACAGGCTCTTAATTTTAAAGGCAAAAACGTCAAGGCCTATGCCATGGTTTTTGTAGGTCCTGACTGCGTTTACTGTCAGCAACAGTTATCCTAAACCATAACCAGTTGTAGAAAAGTGACCTTTTTATTGTTAGAAAGACTAAGTGTATACATGCATTTTTTGAAAAATAAGACTGAATACTGCTATAATCCTATGTTTAATATGTTTAGTCTTATTTTTATTGTTTTATGAGTAACTGTTTTGGTCACTGCTAGTAAAGTTAATCTTTTAAATCTCTCCCCTTTTGAGTTAGGAGAATTTTTTACTTCCATAGGAGAGAAGTCTTTTCGTTCTCAGCAGTTATTACGCTGGATGTATCAGTTTGGTGAAACTGATTTTTCAAAAATGTCGAATTTGCGTAAGGATTTACGCGAAAGACTCTCTGAGATATGCTGTATTTGTGCTCCAGAAATTATAAAAGAGGAAAAAGCCTCAGATGGAACTACTAAATGGGCGTTAGATCTAGGTGATGGTCAGGTTGTTGAGACTGTGCTTATTCCTGAAGATGACAGAAATACTTTATGCATTTCTACACAGGTGGGATGTCCTATAAAGTGTGTTTTCTGCAGAACCGGAGCACAAGGATTTAATCGTAATCTTAAGGTTAGTGAAATTATTGGTCAGGTCTTTTGCGCCTCTACGCGGGTAGGCTTTAGTCTGAATCAGGAGCAAAAGCCGATTTCCAACGTCGTGATGATGGGAATGGGGGAGCCTCTTTTAAATCTAGAAAATGTAAAAAAAGTGTGTGAGATCCTCCTGTCAGATTATGCTTTTGCTTTATCTAAACGCCGAGTTACGATATCAACATCAGGTGTAGCGCCTGTGATCAATAAACTTGCAGGTAACCTTGATGTGGCTTTGGCTCTATCTTTACATGCACCGGATGATGCCTTAAGAAATAAATTAGTCCCTTTGAATAACAAGTATGGTATTGCTGAAGTTTTAGATGCCGTGCGTAATTATCTTGACAAATCCAATGCCAACTGTGGCAGAGTTACCATTGAATATGTGCTTTTAGATCATGTGAATGACAGCGTCGAGCAGGCAAACATGTTGTGTCGTCTTTTAAAGACCATTCCATGTAAGATTAATCTTATACCTTTTAATGAACATGAGGATTCAGAGTTTAAAACACCATCGCGTGCAAGAATTGATAAATTCTATAAAGTTCTGTTTGATGCCGGTTTTACTGTCATCAAACGTACCACACGAGGGGATGAGATCTCTGCTGCCTGCGGTCAGCTTGCAGGACAGGTCAAGAATAAATTGGTTAATTTTAATATAGAACACAGAGTAGAGTAGTAAATTATGAGTTCCAAGCGAACACGAGCATTAAGAAATCGTAAAGATCGTACTAAACTTCAGAATGATTTTTCAAAAGAGGGGATGTATGCTGATATGAATGACGACAATTTAGGTACAGCATCAGATGATGTTAATGTAGGTAATGAGACTGATCCTGATTCTTTAGGTAACCAAGAACTAGCAAATGAAGAATTAGGTTCTGAATCAAAAAATCAGGAGCTGAATTCTTCTGAGATCTCTCATTTTTCTGAGAGTGGGAGTGGTGAAATCGTCAATGAACCCATGACAAGGGCTCAGGAATCATCCCAGGATGTGCCTTCTACTGGATCTGACAGTGATGACATAAGCGATGATGAAGCTCGGAGTGAACAGGTTGGAACAGCACCTCACGATGATCTTAGTGAGTTTAAAGATGCAAGCGAGAATGCTCAAGAGTCTACATTAAGCAGTACCACAACCTCCGCAGACAGTACCGCATCACAGGATACAGAAGATCCCGATCGTGTGCCTGTATCTACTACTTACTCCGATGATGAAGTTCCAAACCGTCCCGGTGCCATTTTAATGCATGCTCGTGAGATGTTGGGAATGTCACAGCGCGAGGTTGCCCATCAGCTAAATCTGAGAGTGAATACTGTAAGTGACATTGAGCATGACCGACTGAATCAGCCTACAGCGGTTCCTTTTGCTTCTCTTCACATAGGTCATTATGCCAAACTTGTCAATATTAACCCTGATCTTTTGGTAAGTTTATATAAGGATTGTGTGAAGGCTAATGTTCAGGCTCAGGCCGATTTTCATGAACAGAATGAGCATCATAACAAAAAAGGATTGTCAGCCGGAGTCAAACTGCCTATGTATATCTTTGCTGGTTTAGGATTGATTGCCATAACCGCTGGTATTACCGCCGCAGTGATGTCTCAGCATGACAATGATACTGATGGGGCACTCGTAATTGAAGATACCATTGAACCTACAGAGGATGCCAAAGGCAATCTTGTAATGGATATGGAAAACTCCAAAATCAAGACCAATATTGTTGAGCATGATAAGCCTGGAGTAGATAAAAACACTAAAATGGCTCAGGAACAGTTAACTGGAACTGAGAATGCGGAAATACTGGTTGATAGAACCGAAAGCCAGCGTGAAGTGGTCAATACCGGCACGCAGATGCCGCTAAAGGTGAATGCAGCAGTTCAGACTAAGGACAAGGCTACTGATAAAAAAGAAGGGCCTAAGGAGCAGCAAACTGCTTTAAAACCGGTGGAACTTGAGAGTGCAAATGGAGAAAAAACAGAAACGGCTAATCTTAAGAATACTGCCGAGGTGCATAAGACTGAAACAGTGACACCTGTGACACCTGAAATTACTGAACCTCCAAAATCTGAAAATGAGACTGTGGTGTCGCAGAATGTTAGCCTTGACAAGAATCCAAAAGATGTTACTAAGAGTGTGAAATTTTCAGGAAAGCGTGATCCTTTTGAGTCCATGAACAATGTCACTATTAGAGTGCAGGGAGATGTTTACCTCAAAGTAAGCGGTAATGGTAGGATTTTAAAACAGGGAGCCTATAAAAAAGGTGATACGCTTAAGATTACCGGTATTCCTCCTTTGAAAATAGCGGTATCGGATGCTTCACTCATTAAAGTGTCCTATATGGGCGCTGCTTTGAGTATACCTAAGAGCAAACAGGTTAGTTTTGCTCTGCCTACACGCTAGGGTGATGCCATGGAATGGAGTCCTGCTCCTATTGAGAGGAGAAAATCAAAACAGATTAAGGTTGGTTCTGTACTTGTAGGAGGACTGGCTCCTATTTCTGTACAGTCGATGACTTCAACAGATACCATGAATGTTGCAGAGACCTTAAGTCAGATAAAAAGCCTTGAAAATGCCGGAGCTGATATTGTCAGAGTTACTGTGCCAACTCTTGAGGCCGTTGAGCCTTTTGCCAAAATTGTGAAAGGTTCAGAGGTGCCGATTGTGGCAGATATTCATTTTGACTATCGCATTGCGATTGAATGTGCCAAGAAAGGTGCCAGTGCCCTGAGGATTAATCCTGGTAATATCGGCTCACAGGAGAAGATTGATGCCGTATGTGCTGCGGCTAAGGATTATGGCCTTCCTATCAGAGTTGGAGTCAATGCGGGGTCTTTGGACAAAGATCTTATAAAAAAATACGGCGCACCTTGTCCTGATGCTATGGTTGAGGCTGCTTTGCGGGCGGCTGCTACTTTAGATGAACATGAATTCTATGATTATGCCTTTTCAGTTAAGGCCTCAGAATTGAATCTGTGCGTGGAGGCTTACGAAAAGCTTGCCAAAAAAACGGATGCTCCGCTGCATCTTGGTATTACTGAGGCTGGTGGACTTACAGGCGGTACTGTTTTATCTTCAATCGGTATTTCGTGGCTTTTGAAACAAGGTATTGGCGATACCATAAGGGTGTCTCTGGCAGCCGATCCGGTAAATGAAATTAAAGTTGGTTTTGCCATCTTAAAAAGCATGCATTTACGCAGTTTGGGTGTAGATCTTGTGGCCTGTCCAACCTGCGGGCGTCGGGGCATTGATGTGGTTAATATCGTCTCCGATCTTGAAAAACGTTTACAGGATATTAAAGATAACCTTAAAGTTGCTGTTATGGGCTGTGTGGTAAACGGACCTGGAGAGGCTAAGCATGCAGATATTGCGGTATGCGGGGCAGGTAACGGCATGGCACTTGTCTATGAGCGAGGACAGCTGGTAGGAAAAATTCCTAATACCGAATGCGCCCAAGTAATAGAACAGAGAATTCGTAATAATTTATTGAATTTAAAAGGAAATAGTTAGTATGTCAGCAGTAGTTCAGGCCATTCGTGGTATGAATGATCTTCTGCCTGATGACACCTCGATGTGGCAGCAGGTGGAGAAAGTGTTAAGAGAAACGGTGCAAGCCTACGGATATCAGGAAATGCGCATGCCTATAGTTGAGAAGACCAATTTATTCTCACGTGCTATTGGCGAGGTTACGGATGTTGTGGAAAAGGAAATGTATTCCTTTATCGACAGATCCGGTGATGATTTGTCCTTAAGACCCGAGGGAACCGCAGGCTGTGTGCGAGCCTGTATTGAACACAATCTTATTGTAAATCAGGAACAGCGCCTGTGGTATATGGGACCAATGTTCCGCCATGAAAGACCGCAAAAAGGCCGATATCGCCAGTTTCATCAGATGGGGGTTGAGGTATTTGGCCTAGAGGGGCCGGATGTTGATGCCGAAATCATCGCCATGTCCCACAGTATTTTCAAAAAACTCGGAATTGCAGACGATCTGCAACTGCAGATAAATACTCTTGGTAATTCACAGGAACGTGCTTTATACCGTGAAAAACTTGTGAAGTATTTAGAAGAGCATTTTGAGGAGCTGGATGAAGACAGTAAGCGCCGTACCCACACCAATCCTCTGCGGGTGCTTGACAGCAAAGATGAAAATGTGCAGCGTTTGCTTGTCAATGCGCCTAAACTATCAGAGTGTCTAGGAGCAGAAACAACCGCCCATTTTTCACGACTTTTGCAGATGTTAAGCGCACTTGGCATTAAATATGTTATTAACGAGAAACTGGTAAGAGGTCTTGATTACTATAATCTTACCGTTTTTGAGTGGGTAACCACAGCACTAGGAGCACAGGGTACGGTGTGCGGCGGAGGCCGTTATGACACTTTGGTTGAACTTCTAGGAGGAAAACCTACCAAGGCGGTAGGTTTTGGCTTAGGTCTTGAAAGACTGATGCTACTGCTTACCACTTTAAATAAGATTAGTATTCGTCCGCATGTGGATGTTTATGTGGTGGGTAGTGGTGAAAATATCGATCTAAAAATGTTACAATTAGCCGATAATTTAAGAGAGCAGTTACCGCAGTATAGAATCATGGCGCACTGCGGTGGAGGCAATTTTAAAAAGCAGTTTAAAAAAGCAGATAGACTTGGCGCTAAGGTGGCAGTAATTCTTGGAGAGAATGAGATTGCCAATCATACTGTTACGCTAAAGGATCTGCTAAATCAGGACGCTCCACAGCAGGAATGTCCTGAGACACAGGTAGTTGCTATGCTTAATATGCTGCTAAAAGATAAATAGGTGAAATCATGGATGTATTGACAGATGATCATGAGAGAGAGCAGGTTGTCAGAAAATGGTGGTCTGAAAACTGGAAATCTCTGACTTTAGGTATAGTTATTGCTATTGGCGGTATGGTCGGTTATGGAATGTACCAGAATTATCAGCGTGATACCGCGCAAAAATACGCTTATGAGATGAATACTCTCAAAAATGCTCTGAATGTAAAGCAAGCAAGTGCTGAAGAGAGTGCCAAAAAATTCATTGCAGAACATAAGGATATCTATGGCTCGCTTCTGTCTTTGGATATGGCAAGTTTTTATGCAAGCGAAGGCAAGTATGATGAGGCTGTTACTCAAGTGAAGTTTGCCAAAGACAATGGAGGTGAACTTGTTGCTCCAAATGCGTATCTTGCAGAGGCTCATTTGCTTCTTCAGCAGAAAAAATATGAGGATGCCATTAAAGTTGTAGAAGGTATCACGGCTTCAGCATATACTATTGAAAAGAATGAGATTCTAGGAGATATTTATTACAGTATGGGGGAGAAAGACAAGGCACATTATGCCTATCTTAACGCCATAACTGAATGTGAAAGCAAGAAGATTGCCATCAATCCGCTTTTACAGATGAAGGCCGATAATCTTATTAAGGAGGGTGAAAATCCTGCCTATAAAAGGGCACAGGCCTTAACTAACGAGATAGCCCGTTCGGCTTCAGAAATTAAGAGATAAACATACAGTAGGTGCAACTTTAGGAGATCTGTACAAATGCTGAATAAATTTGTAAGACTGATTGGTGTCTGCGGTTTTATGCTTGCAGCGGTGGGCTGTTCCTCAAAAAAAGATCTTTTTGAACCTGTAGAATCTCCTGAAATTACCAATCACTTTGATGTTGGCAGTCAGTGGTCACGTAGTACTCAGGGGGCTAATGGCAAATATTCACAGTTGGCTCCTTGCATTTACGGAGATAAGCTGTATGTGGCGGGCAGAGCCGGTAAGGTCTATGCCTTCGATGCTGCGACCGGCAACTCCGTTTGGACCAAGGATCTTGACGATGAAGAGGAAAATGACAACAAGCGTTCGGCTCGCTTAAACGGTGGTGTTACTGCCTCATCAGCCTATGTGGCGGTTGGATCTGAAAATGGCTATGTCTATGTTCTAAATCGCAGCGACGGTAACGTTTTCTTCAAGTATTACATTGGGGCCGAGATTTTGTCGGCACCTGCTTTCTCGGCTGATGATACCAAACTATTTGTGCTTGATGCCAATGGGGCGCTCCATGCTTTGGATCTTGCCTCAAAGGAACGTCTGTGGATTTCAGGTGGCGCTATGGAAACGCTGCATCTGCGCTCACAGTCACGTCCTCTTGCCATTGCAGATGATCTCGTTATTGTTGGAACTCCGTCAGGAAAAGTGCTGATGATAAGCCAGCAGGATGGTGTGATCATCAATCAGATTGTGGTGGGGCAGAACAATGGCAGTGCTGCTCTTGACCGTATATCTGATGTGTCCTCAACGCCACTGCTTTTAGGCGATAATATGTATACTACGGCTTACAATGCCGGCTTTGTCAATTACAATTTCAAAGAAAACGCGGTGACCGCGCGTCTTGCCTATCATTCTTCAAAAGACCTGGCTTTTGATGACAATTATTTTATTCTGACTGGTGATAATGGTCATGTTTACTGTGTACGCCGTAAGGACAATGTTGAGGTCTGGGAAAACTCCAGTTTAACTTACAGAAATGTTTCGGCTCCTGCAATCTATGGAAATCTTGTGGTGGTGGGTGACTATGAGGGATATGTTTATTTCCTTGATTTAGAAAATGGCAATATCCTAACCAAGATTGAAGTTTCTTCTTCACCAATTTACGTTGCACCTTTAGTATATGGCAGCAACCTGATTGTTTATTCTTCTTCGGGAACCATAGAATCGCTGCATTATGATCCTGTAGGTTTAGTTGCTTCCAAACAGGCATACATTGAGGCTGAACATAGTGCCGGTACTTCTGCTGCCCTTATGGCAGCCAAAAATATTGCTCCACTCAATCAGGGCGGTGTCACGAAGGAAGCCTTAGAGAAACGTCGTGCTGAGGCTCGTCAATTAGTTGCCAGAATCGATGCCCAGCAGCGTCGTATGGAGGCTGAATATCGTGAATATCAACGTCGTAAGGCCGAGTATGAGCGCAGAGTTAAGGAATATGAGAAGGAAAAACGTGAACGTCTCTCCGGTTATGGCCTGATGGTGGGAGAAGGTGTTAAGTCCAACTCTAAGTCGGAGTTTGTAGAAGAGGGCTCTGAATAAACTTAAGACAGTTGGAATGAAAAGGGACACCATATAGTGTCCCTTTTAAGTCACAGTGGGTAGCCCTTTGTGACAATATTTGTTTATCATTACACAAAAAAAAAGGTATTTTATGAAAGTCGTTGCTTTAGTAGGATGTCCAAATGTAGGCAAATCCACTTTTTTTAATCGTCTTACTAAAACTAGAGATGCTCTGGTGGCAGATTTTCCTGGATTGACCAGAGATCGCAAGTACGGCAGAGCCATGTATGAAGGCAAAGAGTTTGTGGTCATTGATACTGGCGGTATTGCTGAGGATGCCAAAAATCAGCCTGAAATTGTCACCTCCAAAATGACTAACCAGGCACTTTTGGCTATAGATGAGTGTGATCTTGTATTGTTCATGCTTGATGCTAGGGCAGGTGTTCTGCCGGGTGACTACGCCGTGGCTGACTATATCAGAAGATCTCAAAAAAAATGTGCGATTATTGCCAATAAAGTTGACGGACTTGATCCTGAAACCGCAGGTGCGGAATTTTATGCTTTAGGTCTTGGAGAGGTTTATCCTACCGCAGTGGCTCATGGCAGAGGAGTAAATAATGTTTTAGAGGATGTTATTGCACCATTATTGCGTGAGGAAGGTCCGCTTGACTGTGATTTAACTAAAGAGGAAATCCAAAAAAGAGATGAAGAACGTCTTGAAGAAGAACATTCTTTGTGGGAGGATGGTTTTGATTTTTTGGATAATGTTCCTGTAGACAAACAGGGCGGTGGCTTTGATTGGTATGAGCATAAGGAAAAATTTCGACTAAGACAAAAGGGTGAAAGTGAGGATAATAGCGGTGATAAGGAGCCGTTTGCTGATTTACCGATCAAGGTTGCCATCATTGGTAAACCAAATGTGGGTAAGTCCACCCTTACCAATCGCATTTTAGGTGAGGAGCGCGTTATTGTTGCCGATCATCCTGGTACTACCCGCGATTCTATCTATATACCTTTGGAGCGTGAAGATAGGAAATACATAATTATTGATACCGCAGGCGTACGAAAAAGGCGCAAGGTTTCTGAGGCCATTGAGAAATTCTCTATTGTGAAGACCCTAAAGGCTATAGAAGACTGTAATGTTGCGCTTTTAGTGATTGATGCACGTGCCCATATCAGTGATCAGGATCTGTCTTTATTGGGCTTTATTATTGAGTCCGGAAGAGCACTTGTGATTGCGGTTAATAAATGGGACGGTCTTGATGATGAATTTAAGGACGAGATTAAACTTGAGTTGAATAACCGTTTAGGCTTTGTGGATTTTGCCAGAGTCCATTTTATATCGGCGTTGCATGGCAGTGGTGTAGGCAATCTTTTTGATTCCATTGATGAGGCCTATAAGAGTGCCACAACTCGTCACAGTTCTTCTTTACTCAATAGAATTTTAAGAGCAGCTACCGAAGAGCATGAACCTCCGATTGCAGGTGGCAGAAGAATTAAACTCAAATTTGCGCATGCTGGTGGCTATAATCCGCCTCGCATCATAATTCATGGCAATAAGGTGTCAAAAGTCCCAGATTCCTATAAACGTTATATTATTAACTATTACCGTAAATCTCTTAATATAATGGGCTCTCCTCTTATAGTAGATTTTAAAGAAGGCGAGAATCCGTTTGCCAATGAAAAACCGGTAGAGAAACGGCAGACGCAGTCTCAGATGAGAGAGGAGAAGAAAAAAGCCGCAACACAACGTCGCTACAGCCGTGCTAGAAGCAGCATAAACAAAGAAGAAAGCAAGGCTATCGCCAAGGCTAAAAAGGCAGGTACCGGACTTATTTTAAAATCTAGACCAAAAAAGAAAAGTAGCAAATAAACTCATAAACACAGTGATTTTAATCGTAACGTTTCACAAAAAATTGTTGCGTATCGATGATGTCTTTTTTGATGATAATCTGTCTGTCAGGAAGCGGGGTAGCCTTGCAGTGAGGCAAATCTCGACCAACTTTATTGTCAGGATAATACTTGCGATGATCATCAAGACAGTAATCAGGCAGGTGAGCGTATATTTCAGGACACTCAGTCAAAAAATCTTCGATAACGTCCATGATCTTGTTTTCAAGTTCAATACAGATTTTTTCATCTTTGCTGTGGTACAGGGCCCTTGTGGCGGATGCAAACATGGTTTGCAGAGATCCTTCTAAAATTCCACTATCAAAAAATGTAATCTGTGCATTTTTAAGATAGTTGAGTACTTCTGAAACTGTTTCCATATTTTTGATAAAGCCAAGCCTAGTTTCGGACCTATTGTGGAGTATGGCTTTAATTTTTTCACAGATACTAGTAAAATTCTTTAACGAAAACACTTTAAGTAACTCGTTTTCTTTTATATCAATAACTGCTGTTTTTTCATTAGTAATGTAATTGAAAAATATTTGTTTATCAATTACTGGTTGATGCTCAAAATATTCTTTAAGATCATCAGAATGCATTGGTACAGTGTAGTCAATGAAAGCGCCATCAGAGCAGTTGTAGCATACAAGTTCTTTGCGTTTAAGTTTTTCCTGTTCAATGACAAAGGCAATATTGGTAATAGATAAGCCGTAGTAATGTCCAGTTTTGCATTTTCCACCAAAATTTCCTAGTACCTCTTTATTAAGTCTGTAATTTATACCTTTAGCCAGACAATGGTCAGTGTAAAGCTTGGTATGTTTTGAGTGAATATCGTCATATTCTATTTTTTTCCCGTTATCAAGACCAAACAGATAGAGCTTATTAAAGCCAAGGTATATGGCACCTGATACCCCCATATTGCCAACTAGAGGATTCATTAACTGAATATACTGGACTGATTCCATGTTTTTTAAACGCATAGTCAGATACGGGTAGCATGGTTCATCAGCCTTGCCGAAAATTGCCGTATGTTTAAATAGATCAAGTGTTTTCGGATGACATACATCGCCAGTAAATAAAATGATATCGTCAAAAAATTTTTGATCTGGAATAATGCTTAGTGCCTGAGAGATCTGCGGAGTTCTTTCGGTATTTGCATAAAAGTCAGGTTTTACTCCTGCATGGTAAAGAGTATCAATGGCAGTACCACAGGCTATGATTATAGCCTTATCTTGGTTTTTCCTAATAAAAGGCAGATCTTTATCCAAAGATGGCCCTGAACCAATGATGAATACAGGCACATTTTCGTATTCTTTTTTGAGCGGGATTTTTGTTACAAATTTCTTGTGATGAGTTAGAGCATAGCAGCAATGACTGGCGCCAAACAGATGATCGTCGAAGAATCCCATGGCACTGTGTAGATTACTATACTGTTTTTTACACTGTTCAATAATTTTTGCAACTTCATGGGTTTGATAGTGAACAAAACCTAGCCATGTACCAGAAAGAAAACGTCCATGGTGATCGTAAAATTTAGCCAAGTCCAAAAAAAACTGATCTGTATTTTGTCCTAGCATGATATGAATACCATAGTTGTTCGTGAAAAGGTATTCTAAAAGCGGAGCCCATTCAAAGGCATGCAAGGATGCGTAAAACATGTCCAGAGAAGGTTCGACGATAATTATATTAGCAATTTCTACCTGATTATACAGATCCGCTAATTCATAGCCTAAACCTATACCTAATACGATACAGTTTGGAATAGAAGCGATTTCTTTAGGACTGATAGTTCTGTCTCGTTCTACGGATTCCTCAATTTCAATTATGGCATTATTATATTTGAAATGGAGTTGCCCATAGGGATCATGTTCGTGATTGTATTTTAACTGAGAGATATTATCCCTGCTAATTAGGTTATTTACCTGAAATTTACTTAATGCAAACGGATCTGCCACCCTATATAGTATGTCATTAGTATCCTTGAAAATAAGATTGGGAATACCGTTTTTTAGACAAAAAAACTCCATGGGCCGCTGAGGCTTGTAGTTTGCAAACACATTATAAATGTTTGGTATATATTTATTAAATGCGCAAAGATTATCCTGAAATCTCTGGGCTAATACTGCAGCCATCTGATGTTGAATTTCTGATATTTCTGTTAATTCTTGTATGGTCTCTAAGGTAATTTTTTTTAGTTCAGAAGTGAGTTTAAACAGATCTGTATTATCGTGGGTAAAAGCATCGGATAAAGTTTTTTTATGGATATCCATGGATGTTCCTATTTTATTCATACCGTTTTACAAATTTTTTTAAAGGGTCATCGTAATCTTTAGTTATTATATTTTTTACTTCCGGTAGGTTCGGAGCCTTGCAATGGGGCATATTCTTTCCCACTTTACCGTTATGATAATGTTTTCTATGTTCTCCCATTATATAATCAGGCTGATGGCTATAGATTTCTGGCGCCTCTAATAAAAAATCTTTTATAGTTTCAAATGTATATTTAACCTTATCAATATAACTATTGTTTATATCATGCTGAAATAAACTAGAACTAATGATGCTGAAAAATTGCTGTAAACTGTTATTTATTAAATATGGGAAGAATTTTGTGTATTCCCGAGAGAATGTTGCTATAAATTCAGATATCTCCTGCATTCTTCTGATACACTCAATTCTTGAATTGAAATTATTATCTAATTTGTGACTTATAACATCGCAAAGTTTATGAAATGTTTCTTTTGCCAATACACTATTTATATCATTCTTGCTTAGATTTATTGTTGTTGTATTATTCTTTTCTAAGTTTTCTAAAAAGTCTTTTTTGTTAATATTCTGTAATTGTAAAAATTCATCCTTTAAATTATAAGAATGCACAGAAATTGTATTATCAATCAGAGCACCGTCAGAACAGTTGTAGCATATGATGTCGGTGGTATTTCTTTTAAAAACCTTTATTGATTGTGATATATTGCTGATTGACTGCATATATAAGTGGTTAGTACAGCATTGTCCTCCAAAATTACCAGGAACTGTTGTGGAAATCCTGTAATTGCCATCGGAGTCATCTGCTCCCTTGTTATGATATAGCGTTGTGAATACGGAATGAATATTATTTTCGTCAGTTTTCTTTCCGCAGTCTATTCCGAATAAATATATCTTTTTAAATCCAAGTGTAAGAGCCCCTGATATTCCCATATTACCCACAAAAGGTGCAATTCTGGTTATATATAAAAGATCAGGAATCTGAAATTTAGACCGTAAATACAATAAAAAATTTTCATCAAGTTTTGCAAATATGGCAGTGTGTTTGAATTTATGGATTACAGCAGGATGAACTACATCTGTACATAATAAAGTCGTATTGCTAAAAATCTCTTCATCTGAAACAGCGCTGATTTCTTGTAAAACTTCAGGAATTCTTTCTGTTACGGCATAAAAGTCAGGTTTTATACCAGCATGATACAGTGCGTCAAATGCAGTACCGCATGCAATGATTATTGCTTTATCCTGAAATGATCTTAAAAAAGAAATATCTTTATCAAGAGATGGTCCTGAGCCAACCACAAATACAGGGTAATTCAGATAATTGTCAGGCATTCTTTTGTTTAATAAGAATTTTTTATCATTTACTATAGATTCAATACAATGGCTTATTGCAAACATGCTGTCATCAAAAAAACCAGATACTCCATAATTAAAATAAATTTTAACCTGTTTTACAATTTCATTTGTATTGTGGTCATGATTAAATAAATATACAAAATTGGTTGCCTCAAGGAATTTTCCATTTTTTTCAAAAAAAACAGAAAAAAGTGAAAAGAGATTGGGAATATCCTGTTCTAGAATAATACTGATTTTAATATTATTGGAAAAACAGTAAGTTAGCAGATTTTTCCAGTCAAATGCCTGTAACGAAGCGTGAAATAAATCATTATCTGACACAATTAAGACTAAATTATGAATATAGAAGTTTTCAAAGAAATATGATAATTCATAACCTAATCCGATACCAAAGAAGATTAAAACAGGGATGGAGTCATAATCTACAATATTAGGCTTAGAATTTTTCTCTTCATTTAGCAGAGTATATATGCGATTGCAGTATTTACAATGGATTTGACCATATGGATCGTTGATAGAGTCACATTTTAACGTATTCAGGTTACTGTTTTTTAGCAGATGTTCCATATTTTTTTTTACGAACCTAATGGGATTTGAATTTTCATATAAAATTCTTTGAGCTCTCGGCAAGAAAAGATTTGGAATTCCATTTTCAGAGCAAAAAAAATCCATTGGCTGAGTAGGTGTATATTTATCAAAATATACAGCGATTTCTGGAAAGTATTCTTTTAACACGCTAATGTTGTTGTGAAAGCGATTTTTTAAGAATTTTTTCAAATTTTGTTGAAGATAAGAGTTTTTCATAAAAAGCTCAACATCTTCATTTTTTATTTGTTGCAGATCGTGTTCTTTTTGTTGTAAGCCATGTTCCATAGTACTTATTCATACCTTTTGACAAATATCTTTTGTTTAACTTTAGATTTGTTGCCGATTAAATTGGTGATTGGTGGTAGCGGTGGAGCAACGCAGTTCTTTGTGCTTTTACCAACTTTCCCGTTACTGAAGTATTCTCTATGACGGCCCATTACATAGTTTGGTAAATAATGAAATAAGTCTTTTGATTCTTGCAGAAAATCTATAAGTAACCTTTTTACTTCGTTCGCCTTGCGAACGCACTCTGATTCGTTTTTACTTAGGAATAAGCAATAATTGATTATAATAAAGAATGTTTGTATGGAACTGTCTATTAAATTATAGTAAAAGATGTAATCTTTTGATTTATTGAATTGTTTAGGTATTATCCTCATTAAATCAATATATTTTTCCCTAGAGATAATATGTTGATCTAACAGAGCTATAATCTCATCACATATTTTATTATATATTTTTTTATCCAGTATCCTTTCTAGTGCTGTTGAAGGTATGTCAATTGATCCAGTATTACTGGTATATATATATGTTATAAGTTCTGATTTACTGATTTGCTTTAATTCTTCAAATTCTTTTACAAGTTCACTCGAATGCTTGCTTTCAGTATCTAAAATTTTGAGTCCATCTGAGCAATTTGTTACTTTGATGTCTGGATTGTCTTTTTTAAAAAGTTTAGTAATTAGACTTATGTTTTCGGCACAAAGAACGTATTCATCTCTTGTTTCGCATACTCCATCAAAATTTGCTTCTGCTTCATAGACCTTGTTGTATATACAGTAAGGATCATTATAATATGACCATAAAAAGGAATTTGTTTTTTGCTGGTTATATAATGCAGTATATTGAGAGTGAGCCTTTTTATTTCTTCTCTTTCCATTGTCTATTCCAAAAAGGTATATCTTTTCAAATCCTAATTCTAAACCTGCAGATACCCCCATATTTCCAACTAGTGGATTTATGTAGTTAATTTCCTTAAATTCTTTTATCTTATTGAAATGGTTACAAAGTAACTGATAGTTAGGTTCATTTGCTTTAAAGAAAATAATGGTTTTTGTGAAGAAATCAGTAACTGAAGGGTGGCAAATATCTGTTGTCAATAGAATTATATCATCAAAAAAATGGGTATCAGGAATTACGTTTATTACTTGTAAAATTTCTGGAACTCTTTCTGTTACAGCATAAAAATCAGGTTTAACTCCAGCATGATATAATGTATCTAAGCCTGTACCACAGGCTATAATTACTGCTTTATCTTGGTATTTCCTCAAAAAGTAAATGTCATTATCTATCGATGGACCTGAACCAACAATAAAAACTGGAATTTCCTTCAAACTGGTTGGTGATTTGTTTTTTAATTTGAATTTATTGTTATTTTTGATATTGCAGAAAGCATGACTTAATCCAAAAAGATAGTCATCTAAGAAACCTATACAATTGTAGGAGTTGTGATACCAATGCTCCAATACTCTTACAGTCTGTTTTATCTCATCGTTAATAATGTGTATAAATAAAGCGAATGTTTGTGCTAAAAATTTACCAGTTTCTTGATAAATAGAATTTAAAATTACAGGGATATTCTCTGCTTTTTCTCCTAATATAAAACTTACACTATCATTCTGCTCTTTTATATATTTGAGGAAATTTTCCCAGTCGAATGTATATAAAGATGCATAGAACTGATCTAAATCAGGCTCAATAATAACAGTAGATTTTATTTCTACTCTTTCAAAAATTTCTGCAATGACATACCCTAAACCAACTCCCACAATAAATGCATTGGGAATAATTGACGCATCTTCAAGGGTTATTGGGGCTTTATCACAGTTGTTGGCAATTTTTGCAGCCTGATTTGAATATTTATAGTATATCTGACCGTAGGGATCTGTTTCTTCAGCATAAGATGAGAGGACAAGATTGGTATTTTTTAGTGTGAACTCAACCTGCTCTTTACAGTACTCAACTGGATTTTCAGTTTTATAAAGTGGTTTGTTGCGATCATTATAAACAATATTTAGAATGCCATCTTTCGTATAAAAAAAATCTATGCTTTTCCTGGGGACATAATTTTTAAACATTTCTGCAATATTTGGAGCATAAGCGTGAAATGCTGCTAAATTCTTCTTAAAGCGCTCTGCCAAATATGTGTGTATTGAATTTTGTCCGTGATTATCAGTGCAGTCTGTTGTCATATTGATCCATTTAACAAACGATATAATTTGACTAGAAAACAACCTAATTCTTCTTTAGCATTCAGGTTGCGATTTTTTTAGAGTATTTAATATTTCTTCACAAATTTTTTAATGGGATCTTCATAATCTGTTTTTATAATAGAATTAACAGGTGGAAATAAAGGTGCGTTACATGATGGCATGTTTCTTCCTACTTTATTATCTTTGTAATATTTTCGGTGTTCGCCTTGAATATAATTTGGAAGTTTTGCATATATATCTATGGTTTCCGTGAGAAAGTCTTGAATAAGCGCTATTATTCTTTGGGCGTTAGCAATTCCATCTTTATTATTCTTTGCATAAATGGTCTGCAGAACTATCGAAGACAAATTTGTTATAGAACCATTTAAACATTTTATTTCAATGTTTTTATTATAATTTATTTCAAAATTTATTTTTTGAGACAGGTTAGATAATAACTTCAATATTTCTGTTTTTGTATCTTTGTTTTTTTTAAGAGAATCTATGAAATGATTGATAATCTTACTAACTCTGTTTATGTTCCATAAATTGTCAAAATTTAGGTTAGATAAAGATATTGTTTTTTCACAATTTATAAAGTTAAGAATTTCTTTTTTTGAAAACTGAATATTGTTAAAATTATTGTCATTGATATTTTTACTGTGTAACGGAATGGTCCCAGTAATTTTTACTCCATCAGAACAGTTGTAACATGTAAATGTTTCATCTTTTTCACGGAATATTTTTATTATATTGGATATATTTGCTGCACTAATTAGATATTCCTTATTCGTTTCACATAGGCCATCAAAGTTTCCTCTTGATGTTTCTTTAGTTTCACATTTTCCTTCGCTATCATGGTAACCATATTCGTTATATAGTAAAGTAAATTTTGAATGTATTCTTTCTTGACCGATTTTTTTCCCGTTATCTATACCAAACAAGTATAATTTTCTAAAGCCTAAATATGCGGCACCTGCTACCCCCATATTGCCAACAAGAGGATTTATGAAGTTGATTTCCTGAATAGGGGAATGCGATAAATAATTATCATTAATATATCTTATTAGTATTTCGTTATTCTTTCCAAAAATTGCCTGCTGTTTAAATTTTTTGACAACATAAGGATGGCATACTTCTGTGGTTAGTAGCGTTATGTCGCAAAAAAACTTTTCATCTGGAATTATGTTTATTGCTTGCATAATTTCTGGAACTCTTTCTGTAACAACATAAAAATCAGGTTTAATTCCGGCGTGGTAAAGAGTATCTAATCCTGTCCCACATGCTATGATTATTGCTTTATCCTGAAATTTTCTAATAAAATCAATATCATTGTCCAAAGAAGGACCAGAGCCAATTATAAATACCGGATAGTCAGTATAACCGTCCTTAAGTTTTTTATTCTGTAAAACAAAATGAGAGTTGTTTTTTATGGAGTAATACGCATGGCTTATACCAAAAATATAATCATCAAAAAAACCATGTCCAAAGTTTAAAAAATCGTATTTTTCAAAAATATGCTTCTCAAGACTATCTATTTCTTTATTTGAATAATGTTTGTAATAGAAAATGGAATTGGTAAGAAATACACCCACTGAAAGGTAATACTGCTGCAGTTCGTTATAAATTCTATCAAAATTCATACACGGGATCTTAAAAACTATACGGGTAACTAGCTGATTAATTTAGAAAAGATATCGATCTAAAAAGATGAGGCTTCAAAGAAGCGGTTGTTCATTTTATTATTACTTTAGAAAAAAAAAATGGAGCAACCGCATGACCTCATTGTATCTTAGATCAGATCCTTCTTCAAATTCTCTAAGCTCATTACTTCAGTCAGTATTATCAGATCTCGAAATTAATAATCTGGCTCGTGACACTAAACTT
>Ga0256405_10006638_pt1 | contig 18285 bp, 18 predicted proteins | sample RumenRJG_02DNA_FD_189096 | JGI IMG/M metagenome (GOLD analysis project Ga0256405, IMG submission 189096) | Bovine rumen microbial communities from Lethbridge, Alberta, Canada - RJG_02 | ecosystem: Host-associated > Mammals > Digestive system > Stomach > Rumen | place: Canada: Alberta... | reverse complement strand
GCTCAGGCTTTTATGATTTAGCCATCGCGTACCAGTCAGTGCACGTCAACTATTGAAACCGCCGTGTACCGAACGGTACGCACGGTGGTGTGAGAGGACGGGGGTTAATCACCCCCTCCTACTCGATGCTTAATCTCTCCTTCGGTTCTGCCCCGCGATGATGATGAGACGAAGCAGCTGCAGGAGCGAGGCGGCAAGTCCTGCGACATAGGTCATTGCGGCCGCCGTGAGCACCTTTCTCGTGGCATCTGTCTCGTCACTTGCCATGATGCCGGTCTGCTGCAGCATCCGAAGGCCGCGGCGCGACGCATCGATCTCGACCGGCAGCGTCACCAGCTGGAAAATGACAGCCAGCGAGAAGAGAACAATCCCGGCTGTGACCAGCGGCTGCATACTGAAAATGAGACCCAGAATAAACAGCGGCCACGCGAGGTTCTGCCCGATGTTGACGACCGGGACGAGCGAGGAGCGGATCCGGAGCGGCAGATATCCGATATTATCCTGGATTGCGTGCCCGCACTCGTGAGCGGCGACACCGATTCCTGTGATCGATGTGCGGTCACAGCTCTCATCCGCAAGATTGACCTGCTTGGTGCGTGGATCGTAGTGGTCCGTGAGATTTCCCTGAATCCGTCCGATCTGCACGTCGTAGATGCCGGCCGCGTGAAGAATTCTCTCCGCCGCCTGCGCGCCTGTGAGGCCGGACCTCGCGCGGACGCGCGAATACTTCGAGGCGGTCGAATTCATCGCCGCCGACGCAATCGCGCAGATAATCGTGCCGAGAATAATCAGCAGCCAGGTCCAGTCGAAATACAGACCGTAGCCATAATAGCCGCCGTAATACGCCTGAATAAATTGCATATAAATCCTCCTGAATATGTGAATACGCGTGACCAAAGCCATATGCATTAATACGAATTTCCATGATAAACGTTGTCTGAAATTATCGGATTGTGTAACTATTCAGCACCCCAGACTCGGAATGCTTCGCTTTCCTCGTTGTGGGCGGACAGAGCGGCTTCGCCGCTTGCCCGCCCCTTGGAAAACTTCTGAAATCGTCCAGCGAGCAAGCTCTCCGTCCGAATTTCATCAGTTTTCCAAGAGGTGCTGAATAATTATCAGATTGTTTATATTGTAGATCAGATATGGGGTGTGCGCAATCTACAGATTTGTGCAAGTGTTGCAGCTCCTGCATATGCTGTGGAAATCACATAGGAAGGTCGTGATTGCCATTCACTTCCTACTAAATTTTTTATAAAAAGTAAATTCTATCATGGAGACAATTGTGCCAGTACAGGTTTGACAAGAAATGCTGTATACTGGTAATTATACAGTACAGACCCGGAGCGCAAGGCGTTCCGGATCTGGGGCATTGAATACTTGCGCATACTGAAAATATATTTTCCGGAGGTGAACAGCCTATGAAAGATGCGTATAAGATGGACGCCGCGGACGTCGTCCGCAGTGTAGGCAGCAGCAGTGACGGCCTTTCAGGAAGCGAGGCGCAGGCGCGCCTTGCGAAATACGGCCCGAACCAGCTGAAGGCTGCGAAGAAGGAGAGTCTTGTACACCGTTTTCTTATGCAGCTGAAGGACCCGATGCTGATCATTCTGATCGCGGCGGCCTGCGTGTCGGCCGTGACGTCCGTGATTCAGGGCGAAAGCCTCGCGGATTTCTATATCATCATCGGTGTCGTCATATTGAACGCGGTCCTCGGCGTCTATCAGGAGTCGAAGGCGGAGGCTGCGATCGAGGCCCTGCAGACAATGACCGCGGCGCAGAGCAAGGTCATCCGGGACGGGGAAATGACAATCGTCCCGAGCGCTGACCTTGTGCCTGGCGACGTTGTTATTCTTGAGGCCGGCGACAGTGTGCCGGCGGACGGGCGGCTCCTTGAAGCGGCGAGTCTCAAGATTGAGGAGTCCGCGCTGACAGGAGAGAGCGTTCCGGCAGAGAAGGAGACAGAGGCGCTTCACTGTCCTGACGGGCAGTCTGTGCTTCTCGGCGACCGCCGGAATATGGCCTACATGGGTTCGACCGCTGTCTATGGCAGAGGCCGCATGCTTGTGACCGCCACCGGGATGGACACAGAGATGGGGCGGATCGCAGGTGCTCTCTCCGCCACAGAAAATGAGGAGACCCCGCTCCAGAAGAAGCTCGCGGCGCTCGGAAAGACGCTCTCGAAGCTTGTTCTCGGGATCTGTGTGTTCATTTTTATTTTCAGTCTGGTGAGAGCAGGCAATTACCGGCTCGAGACGGTGCTCTCGACCTTCATGGTCGCGGTGTCGCTTGCAGTCGCGGCGATCCCGGAGGGACTTGCGACGGTCGTCACAGTCGTGCTCTCGATCGGCGTCACGCGTATGTCGAAGCGGAAGGCGGTGATCCGCCGGCTGACGGCGGTTGAGACCCTCGGCTGTACGCAGGTCATTTGTACAGATAAGACCGGAACGCTCACGCAGAATAAGATGACCGTTGTCGAGCACACCGGAAATGCGAAGCATCTCGCGGCGGCGATGGCCCTCTGCAATGACGCGGTTTTGAAGGAGGACGGCGCGGAGGGCGAGCCGACAGAGGCCGCGCTCGTGAACTTCGCGTCCTCCGAAGGGCTGAAGAAGCAGGACCTCGAGGCTGATCTTCCCCGCGTGGACGAGGCCCCGTTCGACTCGCTCCGGAAAATGATGAGCACTGTCCACGAGATAAAGAATGAAAATTCAGAATTATTCGCAAAATGCAAGGTGTCCGGGCAGAGTGCGCCGCGGTTTGTCCAGTTCACGAAGGGCGCACCCGACGAGGTGATCAGGCGGTGCGTCTCCTATCTGGATGAAGACGGGATTCATCCGCTCACAGATGAGAAGCGGAGAGAGATCCTTGCGCAAAACAAGGCGTACGCGGACCGGGCGCTCCGCGTGCTCGCGGCGGCGGAGCGCTTCTGGGACGCGCGGCCGGAGAAGCACGAGGCTGCGTACCTCGAGCAGAATCTCATTTTCATCGGGCTTACAGGCATGATTGACCCGGTCCGGCCGGAGGTCCTCCCGGCGATGAAGCTCTGCCGGTCGGCCGGCATCCGCACGGTCATGATCACGGGCGATCACAAGGATACGGCGGTCGCCATCGCAAAGGAGCTCGGCATCGCGGACGGACCGGAGCAGGCCCTGACGGGTGCGGACCTTGAGCGGATGAGCGATGAGGAGCTGAAGGCGCATGTGAAGAACTACAGCGTCTACGCGCGCGTACAGCCGGAGCACAAGGTCCGGATTGTGAGGGCCTGGAAGGCAAACGGCTGTGTCACGGCGATGACAGGCGACGGCGTCAACGATGCGCCAAGTATCAAGGCGGCCGATATCGGAATCGGGATGGGCATCACGGGAACGGACGTCACGAAGAATGTCGCCGATATGGTTCTTGCCGATGATAATTTTGCGACGATTGTCGGAGCTGTCGAGGAAGGACGCAGAATTTACGACAATATCCGCAAGGCAATCCAGTTCCTCCTGGCCTCGAACCTGGCCGAGGTGATTGCGGTCTTCGTAGCAACGCTGCTTGGCTTTACGCTCCTCAATCCGGTGCATCTGCTCTTCGTGAACCTGATCACCGATACATTTCCGGCGCTCGCCCTCGGCATGGAGCAGGCGGAGAAGGACAGCATGTCGAGACCGCCGAGGAAATCGACGGACGGAATCTTTGCAGGAGGCGTCGGCGGGGACATCGCGTATCAGGGAATCGTCATCGCGGCGCTGACTGTTATTTCCTATATAATAGGATACCGGATGAGCGGAGGCAGCGGGCTGCCGCAGGGCATGTCCGGCGATGGTATGACGATGGCATTTCTCACGCTCAATATGTGCGAGATCCTTCACAGCTTCAATATGCGGTCACTCCGGGGAAGCATTTTCCGGATCGAAGGGCAGAACAAGGTCCTGTGGCTCTCGCTGCTGTTTAGCGCACTGATTATGGTCACGGTTGTGGAGGTCAGGCCGGTCGCGGAGGCATTCCGTTTTACGCCGGTATCAGCCCGGGAATACCTAACAGCACTTGTCATCGCGGTGTTCGTGATACCGGTGGTGGAACTGGTCAAGGCGGCAGAGCGGAGGAGACATAATTCACCCGATGAAATGTGACAAAATTTCATGATCATCTTGCCAGACTTGAATGCTTTATGTAATATAAAAGTAGGAAAACCCTACTTATGGAGGTGGGAATTATGGCAGAGGATGTATTTGTGAATGATGCGAAGGTTATGTCCAAGGGGCAGGTGACTATACCGAAGCATGTACGTGAGGCTCTCGGTGTTGAAACGGGTGATCGGGTCACATTCATAGTGGAGGGCTCTGAGATACGTGTTATGAATTCTGCTGTGTATGCCTTGAAAAGATTTCAGAAACAAATGCAAGGTGAAGCGGCAGGCGCTGGTTTTTCCTCGGAAGATGACGTGGCGGACTGGATCACAAAGTCCAGGAGAGAGGAAAACGCTGAATGAAAATTATGATCGACACGAATATTTTTATTTCAGCGGCTTTATTTCCAAATGGACGAGTGGCGGAAGCACTAATGTCAGAGATGTGAAAGACCGTCCCATTCTTCGGGCTGCTTTGAATGAAGGAACAGATTTGTTCCTGACTGGCGATAAGGACTTTCTGGAGTCAGCAGTAGAGGATCCTAGAATTGTCAGTGTTAGTGAGTTCCTTGAGAAATATTGAGCATGAACATACAGAATTTTCAAGACAGAAGCAAGCAAAAAAGCCCGACGCGTATCTACGCGCCGGGCGCAAGAAACGCAGCCGTCATGATCCCGCTCGTCAGGCTTACCGAACCATTTTCCAAGTCATCGGAAAGCTTTGACCTGAAAAATGCCGGAATCCTCTTTGAGGTGAGGAGCATAAGGATCGGACAGGGAGGAGAGATCTGTTTCCCGGGAGGCAGAATTGAACCCCGTGAGAATCCGGAGGACGCAGCGGTCCGGGAGACTGCGGAGGAGCTTCTTGTTCCTGAAGGAAATGTAGAGTGTATCGCGCCGATGCATGTTTTAAGCGGGCCGGGCGGATCAGAGATTACGTCTTATCTTGGCGCAATTCATGGGTACAGAGGAACCTATTCGACGGATGAGGTGAGCCGGGTCTTCGTTCTGCCTGTTCCATGGCTTCTCCGGCAGAAACCGGAGATCTATAAGACGGAGTACAGAATCCATCTCCCGGAGGGCTTCCCATACGAGCTGATACCGGGCGGAAGGGACTATCCGTGGCAGAACATACCGCGGACCATGTACTTCTATCGGACAGATGAGGGCGTGATCTGGGGCCTTACCGCAGAGGTGCTGTACCACTTTCTCGAATGGCTCAGGCCTTCTCTTTCTTGCTGATCATATAACCCTTTGCCCATGCGGTCTGGATCAGCTTCGGATGATGCGGGTCCAACTCAAGCTTCCTCCGCAGGCTCCGAATATGGACCATAACCGTATTGGCAGAATTATCGAGAAATGGTTCGTTCCAGACCTGCTCATAAATATATCGGGGTGAGAGTGGATCACCCTTGCGCTTCAGCAGAAGGCGCAGGATGCAATACTCCGTGTCTGTGAGCTGTACGCTGAGACCGTTATTTTCGCAATAATTGCGATCAAGGGACAATTTGAGAGGGCCGCAGAAAAGAAAAGATTCTTTTTTGTCATGGGGAGCTGCATTGTAGAACCGAGAGCGCCGGAACAGAGAATTGATCCTCGCCATCAGTTCTCCCGCGAGAAAAGGCTTCTTCAGATAGTCGTCGCCGCCGACCTCGAGTCCGTGAATAATGTCCGCTTCGCTTCCCATGGCTGTCAGAAAGAGAACCGGTACCGTTGATTTCTCGCGGATCGCGGAGCAGACGTCAAACCCGGACATATCCGGCAGCATAACATCCAATATGACAAGATCGATGCCTGGCGAAAAGATATCTAAGGCGGATCGGCCGTTCGTTGCCTCTATTGTCTGGTAGCAGGCCTTCCTGAGAAGCTCCGAGAGAGAACAGCGGATATCCTTCTCATCTTCCACAATCAGGATTTTCGTTGAATTCAAAGTAAAAGTCACCTCTCTTTAGTTTCCGGCCACAGGAAATGCAAGACGCACGGTGTAATAGGCCGCGTCCGGATCCTTACGGCATTCACAGGTGCCATGCATGAGCCGCATCATTTCCTGTATATTCCGGACGCCAAGATGCGTTGTGCCCTGGCGGGATTCTGCGGTCTTCGCGATCGGGTTCATGACAGTCAGCACGACATTTTCATCATTTTCTTCGAGATCAATATGGATGACGGATTCAGGCACGGCATACTTCCGGATATTAGACAGAATATCTGTCATGATGTGGCTGATGTACGAGGGCTCATACAGAATCCTTCTATTCGGAAAGTTCACTGCGTCAGGTACTGTCTGGAAATGGTTCTCATGCAGAAGCGTGATGAGGTTTGAAAGATCATCGCCGAGGGCGGTCTCTGCTTCCGCAGGACCTGACAGTTGAATGCTTTCGAGGGACTCAGTGATTGTGAAATCAAAGAGTTCGGAGATCATGTCACGGAGACTCGCTGCGTTCTGCTCGGTGGATTTCAGAAAACGCCGCGAGTCAGTGAGGCTTTCTGCGTGATCCATGAGCTCGAGGTTGGCAAGAATGACAGTCAGCGGCGTGCGCAGATCGTGAGTGATCGTTCGAATATATTCCTTCTTTTCTTCAGCCTCGCGCTGCTCCTTCTGCATGTTTGCAAGAAGTGCCTTCCGTGAATTGTCGATCGATTTGCCGAGCCGCGCAATCTCATCATTTCCGGGGACAGTAATTGCAGATGTGAGGTCGCCGTTCTCCATCCCGGAGACATCTTTGTCAAGCACCATAATGCGCCGGATAATGCCGCGCATCCCTCTCGTCAGAATGAACATCCAGATCAGAAAACACAAGAACAATTCTATTGCGAAGACAAGCATGTAGATCCGGCCGGCGGCGCCTGTATCGACGTACACGTCATAAGTCCCATCTGCAAAGTTGGTAGGAATGGACGCAAGACGCGTGGCGCCAGAGAGATAGCTGTGAAAGCCATTTCGATACACAGTCATCACATCATAGCGGAAATCCAGTAATATTGTGCTGTCATTATGCTTATAAACGATTAGTTCGCTGATACCATTATGGAAAGCCCAATCTTGAAGATCTTCTGTATTTCCAAGTGACAGATGATTTTGTGTGATATACTTTTGAAGTTTTTTAATAGGTTTGCGTTCTTTATCGATGACGAAACTGCTGCCTGCCAATTCAAGATCGATGACATCGCTGCTGTATTTATAAAGAGGAATAAAAACTGCCAAGGACATCAAGAAACCGATGACGGACCATCTCAGAATTACATGCTTTAAGGAACCTGTTTTCACTTTCATTGGATTGCTTCTTGAAAGCTCCGGATTAATAAGTAATATGCCTTTAAAAGCTCTTTCTTTTTTTATTATAGACACCAGAAAGCGAGAAAATCAATTGTAAATTTTGCGAACATATGTGCGATAAAATCTTCAGAATTCTTCAGATTTAGGCGGTAACAAATATGCTATGCTTTATGCAGATGAGAGATCGAGGAACTCAAAAGGAGAGAGGGGGTAGCAATTATGAAATTTCGGCTGATAAGTTTTTTGGCATCGTGTATTCTTGCACTTAGTCTTTTTAATGTGCCTATATATGCGGCAAATTTAGAGACATATCCGTTAAGTCCCAAAGAAGAGGTGATACACGATTATAATAGTCGGGTCCTAGGAATGGGAACATTGTATCGGGTAAGTGAAAGTACACAATTGCGAAAGAAGGCAGATGATGATAGCACTATACTTGTGTCATTGTCTAAAGGAGATAGTATTTGGGTAATAAAATCATGTGGTTCATGGAAAAAAGCGTATGCGAAAGGTAAGACTGGATATGTCTTAGCGTCGTGCATTGAAAAGGCTGGCCCTTAAATCTGCTTGAGAGATGGCAGATAGAACATAGAGGAGAAGGAGGTGAGTCCATTGGAGAGAAGCTGGTATGGGTAGCAGTTCTTAAGGTAACGCAAATGCAAGCAAGGGAGGTAAGCATATGTTTAATTTCAAGCGTGGAATTAGCATGCTGGCAGTGGTTGGTGCTCTGGTGATCGGAAGCGTGGCGCCTGTTTATTTATGCCGCGAATGTCGGAGGCGGCGTCTGGGACTATGGAACGACGATTGTTAGTCCCACCCAGAAGAAAGTGTATTCCAACTATTATCATCCGACGAAAAAGCACAAGTCGTCTGTGTCAATCGGAACGACCGCTGCAACCAGTGGATGGGTGTCGAAAGGACAGACGTCTTACGCAAGTGCAACGGGTAAGTTGACTGCAGAGACGCATGCCTATTATGATTATAAGTAATAGGCATGCGTCAGATCGAAAACCAGACAGATAAGGTCTGATATTTGATCTGGAAGAGTATTTTATTCGCGGGATGCCGTAGCAAATAAAGGTGCGGCATCCCGCCACTGACAAAAAAGATGAGGGCATGAAAATTGAAACGACTTTTGTCACTTGCTATGTGCGCACTTTGTGTGATCGCGATCGGAATTGGTGCGCTGCGAATATCCAACACGGAGATCCTTCGGTATGGAGATCTTGAAAAGTCGGATTGTTCAACCTTCATGATTCCTGACGAGGACGCGATTGATGATCCGGATTCCTTGTTCAAGGTTCTGACAGCTGTTGCTGAGGAAACTGGAAGCAATATCATCCGGACAAGTCTTCTGGATGGGAAAAGAAGCGGAACCTACGAGCTGAGAAAATATGTCCTGATTGCCAATGCAGACAGTCAGTATATGCAGAACTTCCGGGTAAAATCCGGGCGGCTGCTGACGGCTGCAGAGACAGAAGACAGGTCGTCGGACAGCTTCCTTTCTACTGAACTTACAAGGGATAAGAAGCAGGTCGGCGAACTGGTCGCTTTCTTGCTGGGAGCTTCGGTGACCGTTTATCCGATGGGCGCGATGTTTGATTACGTGAAGGCGGACGGTCTGTACTATGTGGAGCTTGGCAGCGGCGTGACTGAAGAAGAGTTCTTGGAAAGCCTCAGAAATAACATCAGCCGCTTCTGCGGTGTGGATGTAAGCACAGATGATCTGAAGGGCTCAGCCAGCAAAATCGGCACACCGTATACAGATCTTATGCTGTATGATATAGTCTTTTTCTTCGTGTTTCTGCTGTTTGTGCTGCTTACGTTTTATTATCTTCTCCGCAAACGAAGAGATACAGCTGTCATGAAGCTCATGGGTGTCAGGGAACGCTCTGTCTGGCGATATTTCTTTGCGAAGCCTCTGATCGCCTGCCTGATTTTTATAGCGGTATGCTTTGCCTGCATTGCGGCTTGGAAAAGAGACGTGGGCTTTGCACTGGATATGACCAGATACGCGTTGCTGCTTTATCCGGGCATTGCCGTCTTCTTTGTGATTGCCTACGGCCTGTCCAATATCGGCCTTTCATTTGCGGACGCCCTGAAGGGCCAGAATTTTACACGCGGAATCTATGTGCTGCATGTCATTGCCGAGATTATCTGTATCCTGATGGTGCTTTACTGCGGAGCGAGCGCGTATATTGATACGAAGAATCTCCTGCGCGATATGAATAAGTATAAAAGCTGGACAATAGCAGAAGATTATGGCGTCTTCTACCCTCTTTACAGCGGAGACGATCAGACGGATGAGGAAGAGCAGCAGCGTGAGAAGACAATCGGCACGGATTTTTATCACTATTTGAATGAGCAGGGCGCCATTTTTATTAATGCGACAGATTACGAAGATGCCTATATGAAAGAAAATAAGGTATCCGCTTCCTATCAGCGCCTTCTGACTGTTAATCCGAATTATCTGAAGGCTTTCGCCGTTTATGATGAAAATGGAAAGCGGGTTTCTGTCGATGAGAGCGACACGGACCTTGTGCTGCTTGTGCCTGAGACGGAAAAAAATCAGAAAGATGAGATTCTTAGCTATTATCAGCAGAATCAGGAATCCAGTGCAGAAGTGGACCAGGATTACTATGAAGCGGATACAAGCGGACTTCAGAATCAGAATATACAGATTATATGGACAAAGAGCGGACAGAAGATATTTACATTTGACGACTCGGTGAATACGGACAATGGAGATCTGACAGATCCGGTCATCACGGTTCTGACAGAGAACAATTCATACATCAGTCAGAGAGTCGGTATCCTCGGAAATGGAAACTCGGATCCGCTGAAGGTGAAGCTGACGGGAACCAGCAAGCAGACCTATGATTCCATGAAGAGCACGCTTTCGGAACTGGGACTTGCTGACAACCTGAAAGCGATTGTCTCTGTCAATGAGGCAGCGCAGGAGAAGCTGACCAGTATCCGCAGTGATTTGGCCTTGGATCTGAGAGCTGCTATTGTTCTTCTGGCACTGATTATTTATCTTGCCTATCAGTCAACCTACCTTCTGTTTGAGAAAAACAAGAAGCGGTATGTCGTCATGCACATGTTCGGTCTTCGCTGGACGACCATTTACGGGAAGCCATGCCTCCTGATCCTGGGACTGGCGGCCGTGATTGCAGCGGCGTATGGAGGACTGATCCGGACTGGCGGAGTGGTGTATACGGTCTTTGCGGTATGCCTGATTACATTCATTCACCTGCTCGTCATGTTCCTGTGTGTCAACGGACAGATGAAGAAAAAGACAAGCGATGTTCTGAAAGGAATCTGATATGATGACGGATATGAATGTACCGGTGCTGGAGCTCCAGCACATCTCAAAGCGATACGGGGACAGAGTCCTGTTTCACGATTTTCAGCTGACGGTTAACAGAGGCGATATGATCTGCATTGCCGGACCAAGCGGGAGCGGCAAGAGCACAATTCTGAATATTATCGGAATGTTTGAGCAGCCGGATGAGGGACAAGTCCTGCTCTACGGAAAGCCTCTGCCGAAGGCGGATTCCAGAGCCGGACGGGAGCTGATGCGGGACCATATCTTTTATCTCTTCCAGAATTTTGCGCTGGTTGAGAGCGAGACGGTGGACTATAATCTTGAAATTCCGATGATGGATATGCATTTGCCGAAAAAAGAAAAGGAGAGGAAAAAGAGGGAGGCGCTGGAGCGCGTCGGCCTCAAGACTTCCCTTAAGGAGAAGATCTTTCATTTGTCAGGCGGCGAGCAGCAGCGTGTGGCGATTGCGAGGGGATATCTGAAAAATTTTGATCTCCTGCTGGCTGATGAGCCGACCGGTTCACTGGACGGAAAAAACAGGAATGAGATCATCGGGATTCTGAAGGATTTCAAAAATGACGGGAAGACGGTCATTATCGTATCTCACGATCCGGTCGTTATGGATCACTGTGAGCGGGTGATCCGGATTGGAAGCTGAAAGTTTTTACCCGGATTTAACGGACATTTGACCCTGCTGCGATAGCGGGATATCCCCTGCCTCTTTAAAATGAGGTTCAGAAGGAGGCAGAGGATATGACTGGTAATCTTTTAACGGCGATCTGCGGAATCGGAGCAATTCTCATTGTTGTGGTCTCAAATCTGTACATTCTGCTTAGATACAGAAAGGACTGATATCAGCTGCCGGGAAATGAACCCCGCATTTTGATGAAAGTGACCGCATTTTTGTCAAATATAGCCAAAAAACTGTACATTCTGCTGTTTATTATTTACAACGTTGACGCATGAAAGTTGCGGTGCTTATAATAGGTGAAATACAGGCAGCGCCGGAATCGGAGCGCGTCGGGAAACGTTTCCCAGGGCATGTGACGCGCATGGCCCGTCTCAAATCAGACGACCGGTGACGGCGCAATCTACAGGAAAGAGGCAGCAAAAATGGAGACAGAAACTTTATCGCTTGAAAAACTGAACAACATGATGGGCGGACATCTCAATATGTCGCGCGCGAAGGAAGCTCCGAGAGCGGCGATTGTCAGGCTGATTGATGAGCTGGAGAAGAATCATCATCCGGTCAATGCGCCGATGAAGGAATTCTTCTGGAGATTATATAAGGATTGATGAATAAAAAGCCCCGGATCTCTCACGATCCGGGGCTTTTTTCGAGAAGGACCGTAGTAACTGATGTATAATGACGGTAGATTTTATTGAACAAGGAGATTATTAATATGAAGAAACCACTTGTATGGGCGCACCGCGGAGCAAGCGGCTATGCGCCGGAAAATACACTTCCTGCATTTGCCATGGCGGCGGACATGCACGCGGACGGCGTGGAGCTGGACATCCAGCTGACGAAGGACGGCGAGATTGTCGTCTGCCACGATGAGCGCGTGGACCGCACGAGCAATGCGAAGGGCAATATCCGTGATTTTACACTGGATGAGCTGAAGAAGCTCGATTTCAGCAACGGGAAGCTCGCCTATGAGGGCGTGCAGATCCCGACCATGCGGGAGGTCTGTGACCTGCTGAAGCCGACCGGCCTTACGATTAATATCGAGCTGAAGACGGGAGAATACTTCTATCCGAGCATTGAGGAGAAGATCGTGAAGCTGATCCACGAGTGCGGCATGGAGAAGAAGGTCATTTATTCGTCCTTCAATCATTATTCGATCCGGAAGATCCAGGAGCTTGACCCGGAGGCGGAGACCGCTTTCCTCTATGAGGACGGCTTTATCGACATGCCTGCCTACGGCGAAAAATACGGCGTAAAGGCGCTGCATCCGTCAGGCTATAACCTGCAGTACCCGGCCTTCATGGAGGACTGCCGGAAGAGAGGTCTTGATGTCAATGTCTGGACGATTGACCGCGAGGCGGATATCCGCGCCTGCATCGCCTGCGGCGTGCACGCGATCATCACGAACCTGCCGGATAAGGTGAGAAAGATCGTCGAGGAGACATAACCTGCCAAAGCATGTCGAGTGAGCAAAATCGTCGATAAGACATGGCGGATTAAGAAGTTCCGTGATGTATATCCGAAAAATGCGCCTCGTGATCAGCAGCCAGAATTAGAGTAATAAATGTGCGCCCCGGTCGATCTATGATCGGGGCGTTTTTAAATTGTATCAATTGTCCCGACGTGTATTCCCTCTGGCACAAGAACGCCGAATGCTTTATAATTAAAGTTCGGCGCTTTGCGCAATAAGAGCAGTGTATTTTTGGAGGGTTATATGAGACAGTTTCTGGTGGACGCGTTTACAGACAGAGTTTTTGCGGGCAATCCGGCGGCGGTGTGCCTGCCTGACCGATGGATTCCGGACAGGCTGATGCAGCAGATCGCGGAGGAGAACCGGCTGTCTGAGACCGCGTTTCTGGTTCGGGATAACGGGACGTATCAGCTGAGGTGGTTTACGCCGGATGGCGAGATCGATCTCTGCGGACACGCGACGCTCGCGGCGGCCTATGTCGTGATGCGTTTTCTTGAGCCGTCGCTGGAGATGGTTTCATTTGATACTAAGAGCGGAATTCTTACGGTCCGGAAGAATGGCGGACGCCTCGAAATGGACCTTCCGTCGTATAAGCTTACGCGAATTGCTGTCACAAATGCAATGACAGCAGCACTGGGTGTGCGTCCGCTCGAGGCGTATCTTGGCCGCGATCTGCTTCTCATCCTGGAGGATGCGGAGCTTGTCCGCACGGCGGCTCCGGACCTGGAGAAGGTGAAGGCACTGGACGGACTCATGCTGCATATTACCGCGAAGGGGACGGATGGCTTTGACTGCGTGTCGAGATCCTTCGGTCCGAAGCTTGGCATCGCGGAGGACCCTGTGTGCGGCAGCGGCCACTGTCATATCGTGCCGTACTGGAGCATGGTGCTCGGGAAGAAGGAGATTCTGGCGAGACAGCTCTCAAAACGAGGCGGAACACTCTTCTGTGAGGATATGGGCGGCCGCGTAAAGATTGCGGGGAATGCGGTTCTTTATGCCGAGGCAGATATTCTGACCGACGAGGCGGCCGTGGAGCAGGAAACCGATGTGATGAGAGAAGCAAAGGGCGTGGAGCATGCTGCCGATACACTGATTTCGGGCCTTGAGAATAATCAGATAGAAGGTGTCGGATCGGAACGGCAGGAGGCGAGGACCCCGGAGGCACATCCCTCCCGCGGCCCGATCGTTATTTATCACCCGGAGAATAAAACGGAAGGAGCTAAGCCTTCCGCGAAGAATAACGGTTCTGAACCGGCGGACAGCAGAAAGGCGACTGTTGATCATTCATCTGCCGCAAAAATCGCGGCATTTGTCGATCTTTTATTTGACGACGAGGAGGACGAGGACCCGTATCTTGAAGAGAGCCGTGCAAAGGCTCCGGCACATCGGGATGAGCAGGTACATGAGCCGGAGAGGAACGAGAAGAACAGCTCCTATGATGATGAGAACGTTCGGGCTGATATCGAGGCCGGTGGCCATGGGCAGGAAGAAGCAAGCAGTGCTTCAGAAGAGAAAACCGATGATTCTCTAGATGCGGCTCCGGTTCTTTATCTTGAGGATATCGCGCAGGCACTTGACGGAACGACGATGGACTGGAGTCAGTATCTGAATCGCAGGACAGGGAAGATTGTCGGTCTTGCGACAGCCGCGGACAATGATACGCCGGAGCAGAAGGCTCTGCGCGTGGAGATCGCGTCTTCCGGCAATTATATCCCGCTTCCGAATCAGTTCGAGATCCATGAGAAGGAAATTATGGAAAATTTTGCAAATTCTCTGATGAATGACCAGCAGAAGGAAGCGCTCCTTGACGCCCTGCATGGACGGCAGCCGTTCGGAACATTCAGAAACAGGCTGAACTGCTATGGCGTGCAGAACCAGTATTTTATGTTCAAGATGCTGGCATTCTGCCGCATCGCGAAGAAATGGTGCGATGAAAAACATGTTGCATACGAAGTGAAATCCAAGGGGCTTCACATCGGATAATGGCGGTTTTACGGGGAAAGTTTCGTGGCATTCGGCACCCCAGACGCGGAACGCATTGCAAATTTTCACCGTGAAAATTTTGGTGAAGTGGAAGGAAAAACGATGGCTTTATACGCGCTGGGCGATCTGCATTTGTCATTCCAGGTGCCGGAAAAATCAATGAACGTCTTCGGGAAGGTGTGGCGGAACCACGAGACAAAGGCGAAGACCTATATTGAACAGCTAGTCCGGCCGGAGGATACGCTGGTTCTCACGGGTGACCACTCCTGGGGAAAAAATCTTTCCCTGTGCCAGGAGGATCTGGAATATATTGCGGCATTCCCGGGAAGAAAGATTCTGCTTCGCGGCAACCACGATATGTTCTGGGACGCGAAGAAGACGGAAAAACTGAATGAATTGTACAGAGACAGGCTGTATTTCCTTCAGAATAATTTTTATGCCTATGAGGACTATGCACTTGTCGGCACGAAGGGATTTACTTTTGAGGGGCCGTTTTACTTGGACCGTCGGGGCCGCATCGTCGGCTGGGACGAGCAGAAGGAGGAACATGCAAAGAAGCTGGTGAAGCGGGAGGCGGAGCGCCTGCGCATGTCATTTGACAAGGCAAGAGAGGCGGGATATCAGAAGTTCATCATGTTTCTGCATTATCCGCCGACGAATATTCTTGAGAAGGACAGCGTATTTACGCGGATGGCAGAGGAGTACGGTGCGGAGCAGGTCGTCTACTCGCATTGCCACGGGGAATCGCGCTTCCACGACAGTATTATCGGCATGCACAACGGAATCAGATATTCGCTTGTGTCGGGGGATTATCTGAAGTTCAGGCCTGCAAGAATACTGAATACATGAAATTGTATTTATTGACATACAATCGTAAGTGCCGTATAATACAATAAAAGAGAACATGTAGGCAACGATGCAAAATATATGTTTTCGCATGGGTATGTAGCTATGCATAATAGAAAAGTGCTTTCGTTCTGCATTATGGTTTTGTCTTTTATAAACAGCATTTTGGAAACTATGGTACCGAACACTATTTATATGCGTTTCGTGGTACTTTCAATATTTATTCTATCTGTGTTGTTGTTTATTCACGAAGTTATTGATAACAAACATAAATAGTACTTTAGGTATCTAGCAATGATGAATTCGATGCGTGGAGACGAAGGGAGGATAGAAAGAGAGCATAAAAAATGAGTTTAGAAGGCATTGCATATTTTTGAACGTTTCGATTGAAGCACAAGAAAACTGAAGTATAGCTGGAGAAAGAGAGGCGAACATTATGAGGCGAGCAAGACGTTGGAGTGCTGTACTCATGGCATTCGTTTTGGTTCTCTCGTGTTTTCCGTTTCATGTGAGGGCAGAAGATGATGACCTCACACCTGCTACTGATCAAAAACTTCGTCAGCCTCGGATCTCTGCAAAGACAGGAGACGAGGTATTAGTGCCTGCCATCGATCAGAAAATCCAGCCCCGGATTTGCGCGAAGACGAATGACGATGATCTTTTATCTGATTCAGACCAGGAGATTCACCAGACCAGGCTTATTATAAAGAATAAGGACGGTCGCGAGGTCACCGTATTGTTTGCTGATTCTAACACGGGGGCAACCTACCGTGATGTGCAATGTATCGTCAATGACGACCCGGATATCTCACAATTTACGATCTATCGGGTTGGAAACGATGAGAGTGCCGGAGATTCATTTTTCAATTATCCTATTTCAATAGCAAGAATATGGAGTCCTCCGCTGGGAAGTACCCACAAATACGAGACGATAAAAACAGTTACGGTTCCATCCCGAGTTGTCAAAGATGACTTTGTTATCTCCGTTGCCAAGGGGCAAACGGTGACCTTAAAGAGCGAGTATACCGGAACGTTGACAGGCAGCATTAGCGGGGACTATTTCAGTAAGTCTAATCTTGGAATAAACCTGAGTGTGACCTGTAAATATTCGACATCGTACAAGTTCACCGGACCCACGAGCGGAAATTATAACTCAAGAGAATACCGGGTGAAATATTTCAGAGAAGATGGCAATTACATACAGAAGGACTATTGTTATAAGCCAACCGGCGACCTCTACGGCATTCGTTCTTGTGGAGGCGCATATCAGGAAGCGGTGAAGTATGCCGCATATAGTAAAGATTCCAGACAATGATGAGAACAAAGTTGTCTAATTGGTTACATTGGGCAGGCCTTATCTTGTGACAGGGGTCACGGGATGAGGCCTGCTTTTTGCTGGGGATTGTCTTCTCTTCTTATGTCAGATTCTCAGCCTTTATCGCCATGATGCCCTGCCTGCGCTGCGCCTTCCGGCTGAGGAACAGCGCCGTAGCAGTAGAGAACATCAGCGTGACAGCGGCTGTAAATGCAATTCCGTACATTCCGAAGAAGTGCTCGAGGATGAACAGAATGGGCAGAAAATACACGCCCTTGTCAAGCACGGATGTGAGCGTTGCATAGGCGGCCTGTCCGGTTGACTGCAGGTAGACTTGACATGTCTGGTAGATTCCGTAGAACGGTCCTGTGAGTAAAGAAGCAATGATCATGATCTGGCCATTCCGGATGACATCGGCGTTGTCGATAAAGGCTGCGATGATCGCCCGTCTCGCGGCGAAGCAGGCGAGACTCAGCACGGTTCCGATGATGACAGTTGTCAGAATTATCTGCTTCAGAATTGCGCGCATGCGCTGGAAATTCTTATTTCCGTATGTATAGGAAATGACGGGCTGCAGGCCCATGCACAGGCCCATGATGATCATCGTTGTGAGCATGCTGATCTTGCCTGCGACACCTTGCGCAGCGAGGGCCGTCGATCCGTAGCGAATCATGCGGCGGTTCGAGATGATCGTAGAAATACTCATAAGCAGCGTCGAGCAGGCAAGCGGAAGACCAAGCGTGATGGGAGCGGCAGGAAGAATGACACGCAGGTACTGCACGGCGAAGGTATAGGTTGTGCTGTCGGCGCCGAGCGCATAGCAGATCGGACGTATCGCGGCGAGCATGACGCCCGTGAACAGAAAGCCGATGACGAGAGAACCCAGAAAACAGAAGCTCGTGCATTTCCGGATGTCGTTCCGGTTCTTACTGCCAAGAGCAATCGATATGACGATGCAGCCGCCGCTGCCAAGCAGCGTACTGAGACCGGACAGAACCGTAAAGATCGGCGCGCAGAGTGAAAGCGCCGCGATTCTGTCCGGATCACCGGTCTGTCCGATAAAGTAGGTATCAGCCATATTGTAGACAACCATCACGAGCATGATAACAACCGATGGTACACTGAGTCTTACGAGCAGGCTGCGGAACGAGCCTTGCTCGAGCATTTCCTGATTTCCCTTCATAAGCAATCATCCTTTCCAAGTTTCTATCTGAGCTTCATTTAAATCTACACTTGTAGAAATAATCTGCTTTTTACTATAAT
>Ga0256405_10006637_pt1 | contig 18287 bp, 13 predicted proteins | sample RumenRJG_02DNA_FD_189096 | JGI IMG/M metagenome (GOLD analysis project Ga0256405, IMG submission 189096) | Bovine rumen microbial communities from Lethbridge, Alberta, Canada - RJG_02 | ecosystem: Host-associated > Mammals > Digestive system > Stomach > Rumen | place: Canada: Alberta... | reverse complement strand
ACTCTTCGCAGACAGGGCTATGGCTATCCGGATGACGAATACTTCTTCCTGAAGCTATTTGACATGAGCCGACGGGACTATGTCCGGAACCCTAAATCCCACAAGTTTTGTGATTGAGCCATTTTAATCTACATATACAAAAAAATCGAGTATTGGGTGAATGTCTAGAGTGCGTAAGGTTTGCTGAATATGCGTACATGGCTAGATAGTTAAACATTCTCTTACAACTGCACTTTTGCGACAAAAAAAATCCGCCCGGCAGGGAGCCGAACGGATAATGATCGTTAAATGTATGTGATGCATGGATATCTATCCACAAGACATCTTTTTTACTGTACCTCAGTATAGTAACGGTTGAGGTATGCATCTACACCGGTGAGATTGCCGGCAGCAGCGTTATGATTGGCTGTAGCGATACTCTGTGCTGATGCGCTATCACCTGATGCAGAGTCAGACGCTGCATTTGATGTTCTGTCTGTAGCACTCTCTGTCTCAGAGGCAGTTGTCTCTGTATCCTCCTTGGCATCAGAGCTGCCAGCTCCTCCATAAGCTGCAGGATCAAAACCAGCACTCTCAAGAGCCTGCTTTGCAGCCTCAATAATAGCATCAGATGTGATCGTTGCGCCAGAAACGGCATCAACACTAAGACTGTTGGCTGAAACAATAGCTCCAGGAATCTGATCAAGAGCCATAGTTCCGATATTAGGAGTCTCCTTTTCACCAGTTGCGACAACATTGTATATCTTGTCAGCTGTGGCTGTAATCTCAACCTGAACAGGACCTCCAAGTCCCTGTGCCTCACCAGTTGCAGTAACTGCGTCGGCTGGAATATCAGAGGTATCTATCGTTGTAGTTGCAGTTTCCGGCGCTGTATATCCAAAAGCTGCAGGATCAAAACCAGCACTCTCAAGAGCCTGAACTGAAGCCTGTATGATAGCGTTTGATGTGATAGTGGCACCTGTAACGGCATCAACCTTGAGACTGTTGGCCTCAAATATACTTGCTGGAAGCTGGTCTATGGCCATAGTTCCTATATTTTCTGTCTCGTTGGCCTCAGTGACATTGATAGAGTAAATTTTGTCAGCAGTTGCAATAAGCTCTACACTTACAGGGCCAACCATGCCCTGGGCTGAACCGGTAACGGTAACAGCATCAGATGGAATCTGACTTTTAGCTACACTGCTTGATGTACCAAGATTTCTTGACTGATAACCTGTGACTGCAGCGGCTACAACGCCGACAGCTATAATGCCTAAAGGCAGCACTTTGTTCTGATTCATTTATAGTCCCCCATGACCTTAAAATAAAAGGATAAAATCTATATTGTCTTTTAAATATAACACAAATTGATAATATTTTACATTACATGTAGAAAAATTAACAGAGGGTATTTGTGTCATTTTGTAATCAACATAAAAATATATAAAAATATGAAAAAGCCAGGTGAGTACAGAATAATGTACCAGACCTGACTTTATCTTTTTAGTCAATTATTGTGATTTGTATTGCGCGTACTTAGCCGGCCAACAGGAACATGACTCCATAATGGCACATAGATCCTGCTATTACAAAACAATGAAATATTTCATGGTTTCCAAAATATCGTGGAAGACGGTTAAAAATCGGCAGCTTTAAAGCATAGATGACACCGCCTATTGTATAAATGACACCACCTATAAAGAGCAATGTGAACTCAATACTGGTAAGTGCAGCTTTGATTTTAAAAATCGCAAAGATGCATGCCCACCCTAAGGCGATATATATAAGTGAGTTTAACCACTTTGGTGTATGTATAAATAATATGTTAGCGGTCATACCTATTACAGATAATATCCATACTACTATGAGGAGCAGCCATCCGGTGCGGTCTCCCAACGCTATGGCACACACAGGGGTGTAACTGCCGGCAATAAGCATATATATCATCATATGATCTATTTTTTTCAGGGTGTCGTTGACTCTTGGTGATATATCAAAAAAATGATATGTGGCACTGGCTGCATATAATAGAACTATGCTTAATGCAAAAATACCAAAAGCAAAAATCCTCTCAAGACTAGGATGCTGTGCTACTCTGTAAAAAAGAGGTATAGCTGCAATGATTGATAAGATCATGGCGATATAATGTGTGAGAAAACTACCCGGGTCCTTGACCTTTAGTAAAATAGAATTACCTTTTGTAAACATAACTATCCCCTCCATACATATGATAACCAGATGATGTAGTTTTAAAAACTACATCTAATTATATCAATAAATTGAAATATTTCAATAGGTGCTATTGTATCAAATTGTCATCTTTATTGTTCTATTAGAGAACAAAAAAATGGATGCCACCTGTACAATGCAGGATAGCATCCATATGTTTAGCCCGGTTCACAAATATGTTTATTGATATGACTATAATTACTACTTTTACTACGAGGCGTAAACCACTTGGTTTTTACCGTTGTGTTTGCCAATATACAGTTTTTTGTCTGCACTTTCCATTAGTTCCTCAATACTGTGACTGGAGTCAAAAGCTGTAAGACCAATGGTAACCGTTACAGAAATGGGATTGTCTCCTTTATATCGGATTGACTGGTGCTCTATACGGTTTCTGATCTTCTCGGCAACATCTGCCGCGTTTTCCAGATCTGCTGACAACAAGATCAAAAACTCCTCACCACCCCATCGAAAGGCCTTGTCATCATTTCTTATACTGGAAGAAATAACATTGGAGACCATTTTAAGGATCACATCTCCGCAATGATGTCCATAAGTATCGTTGACTTTTTTAAAATCATCAATATCCATCATCAATAGGCAAAATGGATCAGAAGATTTTTTTGCCTTGTCGTAAGCTTTTTTTATATATCGATCCATGTTCTTACGAGTCATAAGATGGGTAAGTGGATCATTATAAATATATTTCTCCAGCTCCTCTACTAAAAATTTACCGCCGAAATAAGTCAGCATATTTATATACATAACGGTGCTGGAAATACAAATAAAACGGAATGTCATTTCCGCTATAAAAAAATCGCCGTGAATAGGTAACAGGCGGTCGCCGTTAATGATCCATGATACGAACATTGATGAAAGTAAACCTACAGATGTGAAAGCGACGAGCTTTACATCAAAGAAGAATGCCTCTCCAAGTAAAAATAATAGAACAAAAGCCCAAAGCTCACGAAATGGCCATATATAGGATATTGCATTCCATTGTAGAATGGCCATGATGGAAACAGCATACTTTCCATACAGAAGTTTATCTGTTTTAACCGATCCGTCTGTATCAAAACCTGTAAGGATGAAATATAGACCAATACATACAAAGCTTATATCCATTATATTAAACGACCACAACCATGCGGTGTCGATAACAGGAAAAAATCCTAAATAATGAAGTATAGTAACGGCTATACTTGCTGACAGACATGAAAGTGGGACGATAAGCATTATGATCTTGTATACACGTTTTACATAGTCATCAAGAACTGTTAATTCTTTACTCATTGGTGGTCTCTCACTTTGAAAGTATCAGTCCTTTGGTAGATTGAACTTTATTGACGTTATAGATACTGGTAGTTATATAACCATATACTATAGTGATACTCCTAGTATAGAGTACCATTTTTTTTAATGGAGGAAAAGGTTGCAGGCTGCAAACAAAAGAAAAAAATTACCAAAATGTAACCCCAAAGTCACCAAAATGAAAAAATGCCCCAAAATAAAGGTTATTTAAAAAAAGTCAGGCAATCATTATAATGACTGCCTGACCGTATGTTAGATCATTAATTACTCAAAATACTCTTTTGCTGCGCGGAACAGTCCCATATCATAGTTTCCAGGAACGTTCTTATAGAGGCTGTGGCCCCAACGCTCAGCGTGGCCCATCTTGCCGAGGACTCTTCCATCAGGAGATGTAATACCCTCTACTGCATAGTAGGAACCGTTTGGATTGTACTGGATATCCATAGTTGGGTGTCCATCCAGATCAACATACTGAGTTGCGATCTGACCATTCTCTACCAGTTTCTTAAAGAGCTCTGGCTCACAGAGGAAACGTCCCTCGCCGTGAGAAATAGGTACACTGTAAACATCGCCAGGATTTGTGTCCTCAAGCCATGGTGACATGTTAGATGCAACACGGACATTGACGATCTTTGACTGGTGACGGCTTATTGTGTTGAAGGTAAGAGTTGGACAATGCTCATCTGTGTCACGGATCTCACCAAATGGTACAAGACCGAGCTTTATGAGAGCCTGGAAACCATTACAGATACCCAGCATCAGACCATCACGCTTGTTGAGCATATCCATGGTAGCTGTCTTTACGGCCTCGTTACGGAAGAAGGAAGTAATAAACTTAGCTGAACCATCTGGCTCATCTCCACCTGAGAAACCGCCAGGGATGAATATGAGCTGTGACTCTCCTATGCGCTTGGCAACATGCTCTACTGACTCTGCAATATCCTGCTTTGTCATGTTCTTTACTACAACTATCTCAGGCTCAAGACCTGCATCGGCCATGGCCTTGGCTGAGTCGTACTCACAGTTATTACCAGGGAATACAGGGATAAGTACGTGTGGCTTTGCAACCTGTATAGCTGGAGCTGTCCAGTTTTCCTCAGAGTAGTCGGCGATAGTCACATCAGAGACATTCGCATCCTCACTGTCCTTGTCAAGGTTCATATTACATGTAAATACCTTTTCAAGCTTGTCCTCATAAGCCTCCTCAAGATCTGAAAGCTTAAGAGCCTCATCGTTGTATCGGATCTCAGCATCATCAGTTGTCTCTCCAAGGTCAGCCACAATTACGCCGGCATCCATGAGACATGATGCATTGTAAATCTCGTCAAGAGTGCTGTTGTCATCGAGCTCAAGGAGGAAGCTGCCGTACTGATATCCAAAGATATCCTCAACAGATACGCTGCCTGCAAAGTTAAATCCAAAACCATTACCCATGCACTGCTTGAGGACTGCCTCTGCTGCACCGCCATAGGTTGGTGTGTAAATGGATGCAAGCTTGCCGGCAACTACTAACTCATGAACATACTTGAAAAGTGTGAGCAGACTCTCCTTTGTTGGGAGCTCATCCTCATATTTAGGCTTGAGCCAGAGCACCTTGTGTCCTGCAGCCTTGTACTCAGGACTTGTGATGTACTTGGCATCCTCTGTTGTGATAGCAAAGGAAACAAGTGTTGGAGGTACATCCAGCTTTTCAAAAGTTCCTGACATTGAGTCCTTACCACCGATAGCTGCGATACCGAGATCGAGCTGTGCGTTGAATGCACCAAGCAGTGCCTCAAGTGGCTGACCCCAACGCTCTGGTGTGTGGCCTGGCTTTCCGAAATACTCCTGGAAAGTAAGATAAGTATCCTCAAAACCTGCGCCTGTTGCGATAAGCTTGGCAGCTGACTCAACAACTGCAAGATAAGCACCCTTGTAGCAGTTCTTTTCTGTGATAAATGGGTTGTAGCCGTAAGCCATAACTGATGTGTCATCAGTGTGACCCTGCTCTACTGAAATCTTGGCAGCCATAGCCTGTATAGGTGTACGCTGATTTTTTCCACCAAATGGCATGAGCACTGTGCCTGCACCGATGGTTGAGTCAAAACGCTCACTGAGACCACGCTTTGAGCACACATTAAGGTCTGATGCCAGCTCACTCATGTTTTCGCTGAAACTGCCCTTTACCTCGCGGCGAATGTCTCCGCCGGCAGCAGTCTTTATCTCAATATGTTTCTCGGCACCGTTAGAGTTAAGGAAGTCTCTTGAAAGGTTGATGACATCCTTTCCATTCCAGTGTGCTACCAGACGATTTTTATCAGTTACTGTAGCAACGTGGGTAGCCTCAAGGTTTTCCTTGTGAGCAAGCTCCATAAAACGAGCCTCGTCCTCAGGTGCAACCACAACTGCCATACGCTCCTGTGACTCTGAAATAGCGAGCTCTGTGCCATCGAGCCCCTCATACTTTTTAGGAACCTTATTTAAGTCGATGTCGAGACCATCAGCGAGCTCACCGATAGCGACAGAAACTCCGCCGGCACCAAAATCATTACAACGCTTGATAAGCTTTGAGGCCTCAGCATTACGGAAAAGACGCTGGAGTTTACGCTCCTCAGGAGCATTACCCTTCTGAACCTCAGCCCCATCCTTTTCAAGGGACTCAACATTGTGTGACTTTGATGAACCTGTTGCACCACCGATACCGTCACGACCAGTACGGCCGCCAAGGAGGATGACAACATCACCTGCAGCAGGAACCTCACGACGTACATTCTCTGCAGGAGCGGCTGCAACAACAGCACCTATCTCCATGCGCTTTGCAGCATAGCCTGGGTGATAGAGCTCATCAACGAGACCAGTTGCAAGTCCGATCTGGTTACCGTAACTTGAATAACCATCGGCAGCAGTTGTAACAAGCTTTCTCTGAGGGAGCTTACCTACCATAGTATCCTTTACAGGAACTGTAGGATCAGCAGCACCGGTTACACGCATTGCCTGATATACATAAGATCTTCCAGAAAGAGGATCACGGATTGCACCACCGATACATGTTGCGGCACCACCGAAAGGCTCGATCTCTGTTGGATGATTGTGAGTCTCATTCTTGAAAAGCAGCAGCCAGTCCTGTACCTCGTTGTCCACAGTAACCTTGATCTTTACTGTGCAGGCATTGATCTCCTCTGACTCGTCAAGCTTTGTAAGCTTGCCCTCTTTCTTTAATACCTTGGCAGCAAGTGTGCCGATGTCCATGAGGTTAATTGGTTTTGTACGGTTAAGCTCTGTACGAGCGTTGATGTAGCGGTCCCATGCCTTCTGGAGCTTGTTATCAGCAAAATCCACCTTGTCAATAGTTGTAAGGAAGGTTGTGTGACGGCAGTGATCTGACCAATAGGTATCGATCATACGGATCTCAGTGATAGTTGGGTCACGATGCTCAGACTTAAAGTAATCCTGGCAGAACTTGAGGTCATCAAGGTCCATAGCAAGACCCATATTATTTAGGTAGCTCTCAAGGCCATCTGTTGATGCATTGATGAAACCTGTAAGAGTATCTACCTCAGTTGGAATATCATATTTAACATCTAATGTATCAAAGGTATCGAGGGAAGCCTCTCTTGCTTCTACAGGGTTGATAACATACTTCTTGATCTCGGCTATCTCCTGATCTGAGAGATTTCCATAAAGAAGATATACCTTTGCTGAGCGTACCTTAGGACGATCACCAGTTGTGAGGATCTGGATACACTGAGCAGCTGAGTCTGCTCTCTGGTCAAACTGTCCAGGGAGGAACTCTACTGCAAATACATGTGCATCCTTGTGCTCAGGTATCTCATCATATATATCATCAAGCTGAGGCTCGCTTAAAACCAGCTTTGTAGCCTTGTCGAATGTCTCCTTATCAAGGCCCTCAACATCATAACGATTTAAAAGACGAACATCTGTGAGATTCTTTATAAGAAGGATATGACGGATGTCGTGACGCAGTCCCTGAGCCTCGTGACGGAGGCCATCCTTTTTCTCAACATAAACTCGATTTACCATTTGTTTCTCCTTTAGTTTTCCAAATATTTATGAAAGAGCCTTTAATGCTCTCTGACCGATATCCTTACGCATATGCATGTCCTGGAAAGTTACCTTTTCAGCACTCTTATACGCCTTGTCGATAGCTTCCTTAAGAGTCTTTCCGGTCTCAACAACACCAAGAACACGACCTCCGTGTGTGTAGAGCTTACCGTTCTTTAAGTCTGCTCCTGCGACGTAGACATTCTCAACCTCATCTACACCGGTGATCTCATAACCTGACTTATAAGCCACTGGATATCCGCCTGAAGCCTCAACGATACAGCAAGCTGACTCATCCTTCCACTTGACCTCTACAGAATCAAGGGTACCGTTTGTTGTAGCCTGCATGATAGTGAGGAGATCAGAATCAAGGAGCGGAAGTACGACCTGTGCCTCAGGATCACCGAAACGACAGTTATACTCGATAACCTTAGGGCCATCCTTTGTGATCATAAGACCAAAATAGAGACATCCCTTAAAGGTCCTGCCCTCATCATTCATAGCCTGAATAGTAGGCTTGAAAATAGTCTCCATACACTCATCAGCAATAGCCCTTGTGTAATATGGATTAGGAGCAATGGTTCCCATTCCGCCAGTGTTGAGACCCTCATCGTTATCATTGACACGCTTGTGATCCATGGATGAGATCATAGGGATAACTACCTTACCATCGGTAAAGCTAAGGACAGAAACCTCTGGCCCCTCGAGGAACTCCTCGATGACGATTTTGTCACCAGAGTGACCGAACTTTTTCTCAGCCATGATAGTCTTGATACCCTCTCTTGCCTCGTCACGGGTCATGGCGATGATAACGCCTTTTCCGAGAGCCAGGCCATCAGCCTTGATAACAGTAGGGATAGGACAAGTCTCTACATACTTTTCCGCCTCCTTAATGTCGCTGAAAACCTCATAGGCGGCAGTAGGTATATTGTATTTTTTCATGAGGCCCTTGGAAAAAACCTTGGAGCCCTCGATGATTGCCGCATTTGCCCTTGGGCCGAATGCTGGAATGCCGGCATCTGCAAGTGCATCTACTGTACCGGCAACTAAAGGATCGTCTGGTGCAACTACAACGTAATCCAGTCCCTGAGCTTTACAGAACTCAACAACCTTGGAAACATCTGTAGCCTTTATATCAGGAACGCACTCAGCATCTCTTGCGATTCCGCCGTTTCCTGGAATTGCAAAAATCTTTTCTATTGAAGAATTTTTCTTTAAAGCCTTAATGATGGCGTGCTCACGACCGCCGCCACCAACAACACCTATTTTCATTATTTTGCCTCCCTGATCTCTTTACTCATCAACTCAGCAGCCTGTGGGAGTAACTTCCACTCAGCCTGCTCCATAACACGCTTTTGCAGTACCTCGGCAGTATCTCCATCCTTGATCTCAACTGCCTTTTGCAGGAGAATGCGTCCGCCGTCTGGTATCTCATTTACCAGATGAACAGTGGCACCTGTGACCTTGACGCCTCTGGCGAGGGCTGCCTCATGTGGCTTTAAGCCATACATGCCCTTGCCGCAAAAACTAGGTATAAGTGATGGATGGATATTGATGATGCGGTCCCTATATTTCTTTGTGAAATCCTCACTGAGTATCGTAAGATAACCTGCAAGGATTATAAGCTCGATACCGTGGTCATCAAGAGTCTTTATAAGCTTTTCCTCATCTTTATGTACAACAACATGCTCAATGCCGGCATTTTCTGCTCGCTCAAGTGCATAGATATTATCTCTTGAGCCAACCACGAGAGTTATCTCTCCATCAGGGATCTCACCGCGCTTTTCAGCATCAATAAGAGCCTGCAGATTAGTTCCGCCGCCACTGACGAGCACTGCTATTTTAGTTTTATCAGCCATTTGTTTTTATTTCTCCCTTGGATTGGATGAAAACCAAAAATATCTTTACGTAGATTATTTATAATGCATAACTACGACTCATGCTCACATCATCATATGCTTGCATCAATTAATGTATGCATATGGCACATGCGCATATCAATTAAAAAGCATGAATAGCTCACCATAATATTTAGATGTGTCATTTTGTAAACATTTATAAATACTATGTGCTATGACATCGTATCATGCATTTTTTTATTAGTGGTGGAACAGTCTTATGCCAGTAAAGCAAACAACCATGTTGTATTTGTCTGCAGTATCGATAACATGGTCATCGCGGATAGATCCGCCTGGCTCTGCAACATAGGTTACACCTGACTTGCGGGCACGCTCGATGTTGTCGCCAAATGGGAAGAACGCATCAGATCCAAGGGCTGTACCTGTAAGAGTTGCAAGATACTCCTTCTGCTCTTTTCTGGTAAATGGAGCGGGCTGCTCTGTAAAGTACTGCTGCCATGCACCATCCTGGAGTACATCATCGCACTCCTCAGAAAGATATACGTCGATGACATTATCACGATCTGCTCTGCGGAGACCATCCTTGAATGGGAGGTTAAGCACGCGGTCACACTGACGGAGATGCCAGTGATCAGCCTTGTCACCAGCAAGACGTGTGCAGTGGATCCTTGACTGCTGACCGGCACCAACGCCGATAGCCTGACCGTCCTCAGCATAGGCAACAGAGTTTGACTGAGTATACTTGAGAGTAATGAGGGCTATTGTCATGTTGAGACGAGCCTCCTCAGGGATATCCTTGTTCTTTGTAACGATGTTTGCGAATGCCTCGTTAGTTACCTTATAGTCATTTCTGCCCTGCTCAAAAGTCACACCAAATACCTGCTTGTGCTCTGCAGGAGCTGGCTTGTAACTTGGGTCGATCTTGATCACATTGTAGTTGCCCTTTTTCTTTGTCTTTAATATCTCAAGAGCCTCATCTGTATAACCAGGAGCGATAACACCATCAGAAACCTCACGGTGAATGATTTTTGCAGTAGTGGCGTCACAAACATCAGAAAGAGCGATAAAGTCGCCGTAAGAAGACATTCTATCAACACCGCGTGCTCTGGCATAAGCGCATGCAAGGAGTGAGTCATCAAGACCCTCGATGTCATCAACAAAGCAAGCTTTCTTTAACTTGTCAGAAAGCTTACGGCCAATGGCTGCACCTGAAGGAGAAACGTGCTTAAATGATGCAGCAGCTACCTGACCAGTAGCCTCTTTGAGATCCTGTACGAGCTGCCAGCTGTTAAAAGCATCCAGGAAATTGATATAACCAGGACGGCCGTTTAAAATCTCGATAGGAAGATCAGAACCATCATGCATATAAATCCTGGCTGGCTTCTGATTTGGGTTCATACCATACTTTAATTCAAATTCCTTCATCACTCTCTCCTTAATTAATCTTTTCAAATTTGTTTACAAGCTTGTTTGTAACTTTTCCATCAACTACATCGATATAACGAACATAAAGAGCAATCTTGTTCTCCTCGTTTAAGTTGCTCCAGATGAGCTGTGCAAACTCCTCTGCACTGTTTGGAACCTTAACACGCTCTGGCTCGCCCTCAAAAGTAGGGATAGGATTGCCGTTTGTTTTGTATGTGTGGATAAAGTGTCCGAGGCCCTTTTGCAGCTTGTATGAGAATGTATAGCGCGCACAGCCGGTACCCTCACTGTCCTGTGACTTAAGGATGGACATCTTGTAGCTCTCAGACTCATCCAGTGTAACTACACCACTGATACGTGGAGTCCAGTTAGGACCGTCTGGCTCAAACTCTCTTGTCTCCAGTGCCTCCTCAAAGGTATTGCCGTCCTTCATAAAATCATAGATGGTGTCTGTCTGATCACCGTTTGTTACGATGAGGCTGTCACCGATCTTGCGGATCGGGCTGTAAATGATGAGGCTTGGATCCTCTACCTTGCTGGAGTCAGCTGGATAAATGGTTACAGTATCGCCATCCTCAGTGAATACTCGATTTCTTGAGTTAGCGGAACGCCCCATAATGAAATAAGCCACTGCAATAGATCTTCCATCCTCTGATTTGCCGATTACGATACCGCGACCAGGATACTCGTTGTTTTTAAGCAGAGCGCCGAGATCTGCTACATCATATGTTGCCATAATTACCTCCGATATATGAAAAGAAAAAGTTGTGTACTATATAGCTATGGTTCCAGATTTAAAATCATTTATATGTAGTTATATATCTGTAATGCTACAACTTCAGGGTTATAACTGAAGGGATATTACCATTTCAGATTTGTATCTATGGTTCGTTATAGATATCTCGCTATATATACTGTCGTAAATGTTATTTGAAATAACTTTAACTACATATGTGATTTTTTAGTTAATCCAATTTATTACTCGAGAACAACCTTATCATCAGACTTAATGATCTCGCCAAGATGATATGCCTCTACGCCATTTGCATTGAGGATCTCAAGAGCCTTGGCCTCATCCTCTTTTTTGACAACAACGCTCATACCTACACCCATGTTGTAAGTATTAAACATGTCGTGTGTAGATACATTGCCAGTTTTCTGGATAAGCTTAAAGATAGGAAGGACTCTTACATCATCCATCTTGATCTTTGCACCAAAGCCGTCTGGGATGGATCTTGGGATGTTCTCATAGAAGCCACCACCTGTGATGTGGCTGATACCCTTGACAGTAACCTGCTCAAGGAGCTTGAGGATAGGCTTTACATAAATAACTGTTGGAGTGAGGAGTGTCTCACCGAGGGACTTGCCGTTGAGGTCCTCAAGAGGCTTCTCAAGCTCATCTTTTGAAATATTGTCAATGTCAAATACCTTTCTCACAAGTGAAAATCCATTGGAATGAACACCAGAACTTGGAAGAGCGATAACAACATCACCCTCCTCCATAGAGTTGTTGTCGATGATATTTTCCTTATCAACGATACCAACTGAAAAACCGGCAAGATCGAACTCGTCCTCTGGGTAGAAACCAGGCATCTCTGCAGTCTCACCACCAACGAGAGCACTGTCACTCTGTACGCATCCCTCTGCAACACCCTTTACAATGTCAGCAATCTTTTCAGGAACGTTTTTACCGCAGGCAATGTAGTCAAGGAAAAACAGTGGTTTTGCACCACAGCAGATAACATCATTAACACACATTGCAACACAGTCGATACCTACTGTGTCGTATTTTTCCATAAGGAAAGATATTTTAAGCTTTGTACCTACACCGTCAGTACCTGAAACAAGTACAGGATGCTTGTAACCCTCAGGGAGCTCAAAAAGTCCACCGAATCCGCCAAGACCTGAAGCAACTCCAGCAGTCATAGTTCTTGCTACATACTGCTTCATGAGCTCAACTGACTTGTATCCTGCTGTAATATCAACACCTGCGTCCTTGTATGCCTCGCTATAGCTCTTTGTATTCATAATTACTCCTTTTCTTCCGGCTTAATTGCCGCACATGCGTTATCATCAAACAATTCTATATATTCACCGTCAGATAAGTCTTTATCTGACTTTACAGTATGCTGTTCTCTCCATTCCTTTGAGATCTTCTCTTCAAAACGGTTTTTAGAAGTAACTGAAGGAACCTCCGTTGGATACTTACCATCAAAACATGCAGTACAGAATCCCTTCTGACCAGTTGGATCAGCAATACGGACAACATTCTCAACAGAAATATATCCGAGAGAATCAGCACCGATAATCTTGGCAGTTTCCTCAACTGAATGCTGGCATGCGATAAGATTTTCGCGAGAGTCAATGTCAATTCCGTAGTAGCAAGGATTCATAAATGGAGGCGCAGTTATACGCATATGAACCTCCTTGGCACCAGCCTCTCTTACAATACGTACGAGACGCTCACTGGTTGTACCACGTACGATGGAATCATCTACAAGAATTACGCGCTTGCCCTCGATCTCAGAACGGATGGCATTGAGCTTGATCCTTACAAGATTTTCACGCTCTGTCTGTCCAGGTGCGATGAATGTACGTCCAATATACTTATTCTTTAAAAGACCGATACCATATGGTATGCCAGACTCTCTGGAATAACCAACTGCAGCATCAAGACCGGAATCAGGTACACCGATTACAACATCGGCATCAACAGGATGCTCCTGCGCAAGATAACGGCCTGCCTGTACTCTTGCCTCGTGTACAGAAGCACCATCAAGTATTGAGTCAGGACGTGCAAAATAGATATACTCAAAAACGCACATTGAACGTTTAACTTTATTGCAATGGTCTTTTATTGAACGGATGCCATTGTGGTCAACGACCATGATCTCACCCGGCTCAACGTCACGCACGAGCTTGCCGCCGACAGCCTCTATGGCACATGACTCACTTGCAAATACCACAGATCCGTCCTCCAGCTTGCCATAGCAAAGTGGATGGAAACCATGCTCATCTCTTGCGGCGATAAGCTTGGATGGGGACATGATTACAAGAGAATATGCGCCATGAAGTTTATCAAGAGCATTGTTTACGGCCTGCTCAATAGAGCCAGTCTTAATGCGCTCTCTTGTAATGATATATGATATAGCCTCTGTATCAGTCGTAGATTGGAAAATACAGCCATTCATCTCAAGCTCTGAACGAAGCTCATATGAATTAACGAGGTTACCGTTATGGCAGAGTGCCATACGTCCCTTTACATGATTTACTACGATAGGCTGAGTGTTGATACGATTTGTGATACCACTGGTAGCGTAACGTACATGACCTACTGCCATCTGACCATTGCCGAGACGCTCGATCTCCTGCTCAGGCATAGCCTCACTAACGAGACCCAGCTCACGACGAAATCGGAACAGGCCCTCATCGTTTACAACAATACCCGCAGACTCCTGACCTCGGTGCTGCAGAGCATAAAGCGCATAGTACGTAAGACGTGCCATTGGTTTTGTTGTTCTGGAGTAAATCCCAAAGACACCGCACTCCTCATGAAGTTTACCCATAAATCTCCTTACTTAATATAACAAACAGAATTTAAAATGGTTAATTATTGAACTGTGCCTCGATGGCAGCGTTTTTTTCAATTATTGTGGCCTTATTCTTATCGCGATCATCCTGCAGCTTTTTAGCAAGATCCTGATCCTCAACGGCAAGGATCTCAATTGCAAGAAGTGCGGCATTTTTAGCTGTGTTAACACCTACTGTAGCGACTGGAATTCCAGGTGGCATCATAACTGTAGAAAGAAGTGCATCCATACCATCCATTACTTTTGATGAGCATGGGATACCGATAACTGGAAGTGTAGTATTGGCAGCGATCGCACCTGCAAGATGTGCAGCCATACCTGCAGCAGCAATAATTACACCAAACCCATTGTCTCTGGCTGATTTGGAAAATGCAGCAGCCTCCTCTGGGGTTCTGTGAGCACTGTAAACATGGACCTCAACAGGAACACCATAATCTTTAAGAACTGATATTCCTTTTTCAACTACTGGAAGATCTGAGTCACTTCCCATAATGACAGCAACCTTTTTCATTAAAACTCCTTTCTTACTTAGGGACACCAACGTTTTGTATATTGTTTTGAGTAACGTTGATGACGTATCTCGGATTAAAAAGCGTAAAAAAAAGGAAACAGCATATAGCTGTTCCCTGGTTATACAAAATCCTTGATAATATTGTTTACGAAAATACACTTACGGCTATTGGAAAAACCGCGCACGGAAAAAACCGCGCCAAAAGAGTACTGTCCGGAGGATATGAGGGCAGAATTTCCTAAGCAGTGAACAGTATTATTATAAACAACCATTCGCTTCATCCTCATGAATCCTTTCGACTAACTCGCTTGAACAATAACAAATGAATTATATTAGATGAAAATACATGAGTCAAGCCTGTAAAAACGCCGTAAAATTTCTAAATTAAAGACACTTCTTTGGAATACTAGTGCATTGACATAAAATCTTAAAATTTACCTGACAGCTATAAAAATTACATTTTCGTAGCTGCTAGCCCTCCACCGGTCTGGTTTAAAAAAATAAAAAAAATCAGCACTGGGGCTGTTCCCCAGCGCTGATTTTGCGGTGCAAAACAGTTTTTATTCCATAAAAACTGCCATATCGTTCAGAGTTTTTCTGATGAAAAACTCAGTACAGGGCCGTACCCGCTAGCACTCCGCCGGTCAGCACTGGGTCTGTTCCCCAGTGCTGATTTTGCGGTGCAAAACAGTTTTTATTCCATAAAAACTGCCATATCGTTCAGAGTTTTTCTGATGAAAAACTCAGTACAGGGCCGTACCCGCTAGCACTCCGCCGGTCAGCACTGGGTCTGTTCCCCAGTGCTGATTTTGCGGTGCAAAACAGTTTTTATTCCATAAAAACTGCCATATTGTTCAGAGTTTTTCTGATGAAAAACTCTTCACTCTGCCATCTTGAGAAGAATATCATTAGATCTCTCGATGAATTTTGTCATCTCCTCTGCAGGAAGTGGTGACTGCTGGATACGGGCAAGATCATAAAGCTGCTCAGCAATAAGATGAGTAGTTTCTTTCTTGGCATCGTTCTGGCCATTTTCCATAAGATACTTTACAAGTGGATGCTCGGTATTGAGGATAAGAGTTTCCTGAACTGGCATATCACCCATACCCATGCCCTGCATAGAATACATTTTCATCATATCATTCATACGACGACTTTCCTCTGAAATGGAAAGCATAGCAGCTGTCTTTTGCTGAGTCATCTTCTGGAGTTTTACAGTAAGAGAATCTTTCTTTGTAGCAGTACGAATCTCAGTTTCAAGATTCTTTGACTGCTCGTCTAGACTCTTTTGCTCATCTTCTGAAACATCAGCTTTAAACTCATCAGTAAGATCTGCATCAATTCTTCTAAAGTGAACACCCTGATTTTTGGCCTCAAGCTCAGAGATAAATGGTTGATCAATACGCTCTGGAAGGATAACAGCATCCTTGCCAGCTTCCTTAAACATAGCAATGTACTGACTTTGCTGTACAGCATCTGTTACATAGTAAATGATTTTGTTTTTATCTTTATCAGCCTCTGAAGCAGTATTTGTGTCTTCGGTCTTTGCCTCAGTAGCAGTATCATCTGTTTTAGTCTCTGCACTTGAGTCTGCATCCTCAGTATCAATCTTGTTTACCTCGAGGCACTCAGGAAGTGCAAGATACTTGCCATTGATATCTTTGAAAAGAATGTAATCAGTCATCTTTTTGCAGAATTTATCATCACGGAGACATCCATACTTGATAAATGGTGCAATATCATCCCAATACTTCTCGTAATTCTCACGATCAACCTTGCACATACCAGAAAGCTTATCAGCAACCTTCTTTGTGATGTAATCAGAAATCTTTTTAACAAATCCATCATTCTGAAGCTGTGATCTGGAAACATTAAGAGGGAGATCAGGGCAATCAATAACACCCTTTAAGAGCATAAGGTACTCAGGTATAACCTCCTTAATGTTATCGGCAACGAATACCTGATTATTGTAAAGCTTGATGGTACCCTCCGCTGACTCGTATTCCATATTGATCTTAGGGAAGTAAAGAATACCCTTAAGGTTGTATGGATAATCCATGTTGAGATGTATCCAGAATAATGGCTCCTTATAATCATGGAATACTTTATGATAAAACTCTATATAATCTTCCTTAGAACACTCGCTAGGTGATTTAGTCCAAAGTGGGTGAATATCATTGAGAAGCTGTGGACGTTTTTCAATCTTTAACTGTGCTGGAGTTTTCGTCTCCTTGCCGTCTTTGTCCTTTTCAACCTTTTCAGGTATCTCCTCAAGTACTATATCTGTATCAAGCTTTTTATCGGCATCAATTGTCTCGCTATCTTTAGGGAGTTTTGTGATATATACCTCTACTGGCATGAATGAGCAGTACTTATCGATGATCTCTCTCATCTCCCACTCATTGTCATATTTCAGTGCATCATCGTTAAGGTGAAGAGTGATTACTGTACCAATATCAGTCTTATTACCATCTGTAAGCTCGAAATCAGTACCACCATTACAGTTCCAATGTACAGCCTTTGCTCCATCTTTATAAGAAAGAGTATCAATCTCAACCTGATCAGCTACCATAAACACACTATAGAAACCAAGACCAAAATGACCGATGATCTGATCATCATTAGCCTTATCTTTGTATGTGTTGATAAAGTCTGTAGCACCAGAAAATGCGATTTGATTAATGTATTTATCAACTTCTTCCTCAGTCATACCAAGTCCGTTGTCCTTGATTGTAACTGTACGCTTGTCGGAATCAACTATTACATCTACTCTGCCCTTGTAATCAGCAGGTTTAGTCCACTCACCAATGAGGCTGAGTTTGTCCAGTTTTGTAATAGCATCACAAGCATTAGATATTACTTCTCTTACAAAGATATCCTGATCAGAATACATCCATTTTTTAATGATAGGGAAAATATTCTCTGAATTAATTGATAAAGAACCTTTCTTAGACATTTAAACACCTCTTTATATTAATTAATGTATTATTAAATTCAACGAGAAGTAGTATAGCACCACTATTAGCACTCTGCAAGCTGAGCTGCTAACAATTCATAGATTCTTCATAATTCTTAGTAATAAAGATACAAAAAAAGAGAATCCATACAGATTCTCTTAGGAATGGAACCGCGGGGACTCGAACCCTGGACCGATCGGTTATGAGCCGACTGCTCTAACCAACTGAGCTACGGTTCCATCATCTTGTATTTTCAAGATAAAGCCGGGATTCGGACTCGAACCGAAGACCTACTGATTACAAATCAGTTGCTCTACCAACTGAGCTATACCGGCATACGCTCCTCCAGTTGGACTCGAACCAACGACACCGCGGTTAACAGCCGCGT
>Ga0256405_10006636_pt1 | contig 18290 bp, 17 predicted proteins | sample RumenRJG_02DNA_FD_189096 | JGI IMG/M metagenome (GOLD analysis project Ga0256405, IMG submission 189096) | Bovine rumen microbial communities from Lethbridge, Alberta, Canada - RJG_02 | ecosystem: Host-associated > Mammals > Digestive system > Stomach > Rumen | place: Canada: Alberta... | reverse complement strand
TAGTGAATGTGGGAGGAGTATTGAACATTGAACCGTTGTCAATATGAGTCTGATAGTTCAGCATGGTGGGGATGTAACGGTCAACATGACCCAGGGCATCGTTCTTTATGATTACGAAAGCCATACCTGAAGGAGCCAGGTTCTTCTGAGCGCCGCCGTAAATGCAGTTGTACTTGCTTACATCAATGGGACGTGAGAATATATCCGATGACATATCTGAGATCAATGGAACCGGGCTGTCCAGGTCCTTGCGGATCTCTGTTCCGTAGATGGTGTTGTTTGTAGTATAGTGGAAATAGTCTGCATCGGCAGGGATAACATAATCCTTGGGGATGTAGGTATAGGTTGATTCGGCCGATGAAGCCACCTCTACTACCTCACCGAAAGCCTTGGCCTCCTTCATGGCCTTCTTGGCCCAGACACCTGTGTTAAGGTAAGCAGCCTTCTTGTTGAGGAAGTTATAGGGAACGCGGCAGAACTCCATGCTGGCACCACCTGCCAGGAACAGTACTGAATAACCCTCGGGTACATCCAGAATCTCCTTGATGAGAGCCTCGGCCTCATCGACTACGGGCTTGAACTCACTTGAACGGTGGCTGATAGAGAGAATAGAAATGCCTGTGCCGGCAAAATCATAGACAGCCTGAGCTGATTTCTCAATCACTTCCTGCGGAAGAACAGCAGGACCTGCGCAAAAATTATGCTTCATAACAGAGTATATGTGTTAAAGTTTTTGATTCGTGGCGCAAAGGTAGTCCCTTAATTTGGGTAAAACAAATATTTTCAATGAAAAAAGTGATAAACTTTTGAACAATATACAAATATTTTGCAAAGTCAAAACCTACTATTGGTTACACTTTGCAATAAAACAATTGCAATGCTTTTCATTTTGTTAGTATTTATGCAGACCCTTCCGAAAACCATGACAAAATGTTAGATTCAAACTCCCTATTGCGTATCTTTGCAAAAACTCTAAAAGTCCTGCAATTATGATTCTTACAACCACACCGACCATTGAGGGTCGTACAATAATTGAGTACAAGGGAGTAGTTTTCGGCGAAGTAGTAGCCGGAGTGAATTTCCTTCGTGACTTTGCAGCCAGCATCCGCAATTTCGTAGGCGGACGCAGCGGTTCTTATGAGGACGAGCTTATCAACGCCCGCGCCCAGGCCATGAGAGAGATGGAGGATCGTGCCCGCCAGCTTGGAGCCGATGCCGTTGTAGGCATTGACATAGACTATGAGGTTCTGGGCGAAGGCGGCGGAATGCTTATGGTAACCGCCTCCGGTACCGCTGTCAGACTGAACTAAAATAAAAAAGGAGGCCGGTGCCTCCTTTTTTATTGGTTTTATTTGAAAATCAACTGAGCAAACTGATAGAGACTGCGGCGCCAGGTGTGCCACTCGTGGGCAGTGCCCTCGGATATGTAACCTACAGCCTTTACGCCCATGCCATTCAGAGCCTCGGCAGCCTCCATAACCCTGGGGTTCTCCTTGCTTCCACAACTCATGAACACCAGCTTGGCGGTATTCTTGAAACCGTTGGCACCGTTTACATCATCCGGGCTGATGGTGCCGCCGCTGAACATACCGATGTATCCGAACTTAGTGGGATTGGCCAGTGTGATACGACGGGTCTGGCCGCCGCCCATTGACAGACCGGCCATACCGCGGTGAGCGGCATCGGTATATACACGGAACTCTTTCTCAATGAACGGGATGATGTCATTCATCAGCACCACTGAGAATGCGTCGTTGCTGGCACCGCGTCCGCCCTGTCCCTGAGACTGAGCCTGAGGCTGAGGAGCATACTGACCTTTCAGATGGATATTCTGGCCCTGACCGTAATCCATTACAATGATGAACGGAACAGCCTTCTTCTCTGCAATAAGGTTATCCATAATTTGACCGGTATGACCCTGAACTGACCAACCGTACTCATTCTCGGCGTTACCGTGCTGCAGATACAGCACCGGATACTTCTTGTTAGGGTTCTTGTCATACTCATTGGGCAGATACACAAAGCAGTGACGCATGCTCTCTGTGGCCTTTGACCAATAGTATTTCTCCACTATAGAGCCCTGCGGCACGTCCTTGACCTGCCAGAAATCCATATCGTCCGACGGAATCTCGATACCGCTTCCCCATCGGCCTGCACCAAAATAAGAGATGGTTCCGGGATCGGGCATAGCCGTACCGTCCACAATAAGCTGATAGTAGTGGAAACCTACATCCTGCGGGGCCGATGTACCCGTCCAAACACCGTTCTCATCCTTGGTCATCTCATAACGGCGACCCAGATCCAACTGGACCGATGTAGCACCGGGAGCGCGCAACTGAACGCGTACCGCACCCTGCGAGTTCACCATCGGATACTGACGTCCTGGCTGGTTTGTGATTACTGAAGGCTTGAAATCCTCGACTGCGTCCGCATATGACGGAACTGGAGCATTGTTTCTCTGCTGGGCCGACACAGACAGTGCAGCCAGCATCATGACTGAAAGAACAATCCTTTTCATATCTTTATTATTAGGTTAGTAATTATGTTCAAACGCGAACATAATACTTTTTTTTGAAAAATGACGCAAAGGGGTCGTTTAACAATGCGTCATTTTGACGCAAAGGGGTCGTTTAACAATGCGTCCTTCCTCTTCCTTTTTCTTTCGGCTCTCCTGGCTTTACGCAGCTCTTTTTTGGAGGGGTGGAGATCTAGTAGCGTCTCTTCCCTACCGTCATCTATTCCGGTTTGACGGCTCAGGTCACTATTCTTCTCATAAGCCTTGACCTTCTCTATCATTTCGGCTGTGAGCTGAGTAAGGTTTTTTGTAGTATCTCTTGCAAAAAATTCCTTGCCGTTAACCAATATCCTTGAAATACTCTTGCCGTTAACGGTTATATTTCCGGCACTGTCAATCTGCACTCCAGGCAATTTACGGATAAGATCCTCTACCGATTCGCCCTCCGGCAATCTGTAGGCAGCCGAGTTAAACATTACAGAATCTCTAACCATCTGAACCTTTGCCACAATTGCATTTACGGCAATCTCAGAAAGCATCCTGCCCCCTCTTACAGAAATGTTGCCTATATCAGACAACTCTTCACCCGGGCGTATGGTAAAGTTCCTGTCAGTGTCATCATACCCCATAAATCTGGTGCTGGCAACATAGTTGCCCGGCTTAAGATTACCTATAACGAACTCACCGTTTTCATCCGTTGAAGCACCACCTATATAGGTTGTGTCAGCACCGTTAATCTGATAAATCATCACAGCGGCAGAATACATAGGCTCAGCCGAATCAAAGTCATAGACACGACCTTTAACCGAAGAGGTATTCCGCGCAACCATTCTTGAATCAACAGGTTTTGGTTCGGGCTTTACCTCAGGCTTGACTTGCACTATTTCAACCTGCGGTTTTTCAATCGTGATGCTGTCCGTCTCATTTGCCAGACTGTCTGTGGTAATCTGTGATTCTGACTGTTCGTTCTGTGAAATCTGATTATCCGGAACAACAGTCTTAAATGGCATCAGGAACAGCAACAGAAGGACTGCAGCTGCTGCAGGAACCGATATGGCCGCTGTAATGAATCGGCGGCGGCGCTTTACCGCAAGGTCATGAGAGGCTTTCCTGGAGAGGAAATCATTCCAGTCAGACTCCGGCAGCTCTGCCTTTCGGCTCAACTGACGTTCTTTTATTATGTCTTCCCAATCCTTCATAGTCCTGTCTTGTCTATATAGTTCATCAATGCCTTCTTAAGGCTGGCGCGGGCCTTGGCCAGAACCGATGTGGAAGTTCTCTCCGTTATGCCCAATGCCCGGGCAATATCGTGATGGCTGTATCCGTCAATGCAATACATATTGAACACCGTACGCCTTACGGGAGGCAATTCAGCTATCAGTTTATCAAGTACATCGTCAGGTATCTTCCTGACTGATTCAGCTTCGGGCTCCAAAGCATTATCCAATTCATCCCCGCTAACCTGTTCAAAAGGAATCTGCCTGAACCGGGAGCTCTCTTTAAGGCGGTTGATTGCCATATTGACGGTAATCCTGCTAAGCCATGCATAAAGTGAGCCTTCGCTCACATATCGGAAAGACTTGAAGTTATCCATAGCCTTGATCATACAGTCATGCATCAGGTCTCGCGCCTCCTCCCTGTCTTCAATGTATCTGAGACATATTGCGTAGAGTCTTGATGAATAACGGGTATACAGCTCCCCCTGTGCATCCCTATCATTACGGACGCACCCCAAAGCAAGTTCCTGCTCAGTAAGGAAGCTTTTCCTCATCACTATTTCAAGCCTTTCCGCTAGATAAACCGCAATTTACTGAAAATGCGTCTTGCATTATAGAAAAAAAATATGTTGCGAACAAAAAAGGGCGGTTCCAAGCCGCCCTATTTGTGTTATCTGGCCAGCAGGCCGGAGTCCAGACCGCGGATTGTCTTGAACCGCATCTGTCCCTGAGGATCGATAATAATTGCTATGCCTGCCAGGTAATTGATCCATTTGCGGTTTACCCAGTAATGCAGGTCAACCTGCTTGTCCGATGCGTAGATAGCCATCGGGGTTACCATATAATCATGTGACACCAGCACATTGATGCGCTTCATTGAAGGCAGATGAGCCTTGAGTGAATCCAGCCACTCCTTGCTGCGCTCCTCCAGGTTATAGAAGCCTTCTTCCTTGCCACCCTCGTATGCCCACTGTGAGAGCGATTCCCAGTTATCCCAGCCGTTACGCTTAAGAGCCGGGATATCCTTGCGATACCAGTCACCGTTGAGTATGCCCCACTCCTCATGAATGAACTCATCGCCGCGGCCTATGGCAATATTCTCGCAGGTCTGTATGGTGCGGCCATAATCGGAGTGAGCGTAGAAAGCCTGCTCACCGCTCTTGATCTTCTCACCCACCATCCGGGCCTGAGCCTTTCCGTTCTCGGTCAGCAGTCCGTTCTTGGAGTAATCACGGCCGCGCTCACCGTGCCTGACCAGGAACACAACCGTCTCATTGGGCTTAACCTCTGCAAACACATCGGCTATATCATTGAACCCTATATCAGTATAGGTAGGCTGAGCACTCAGATTGAACATGCCGCACATAAGGACTGCGGCCACCATAAGCATTATCTTTTTCATCATCAAATTTGTTTTATGTTAGGTCTTTGCAAACTTACAAATATTTGTGCTATTCGTGAAGATTTGTTTTACATTTGCGCATAATCAACAATTCTCATAAAGGACTACGAAAAAGATTTATCTGCGGATGCTTGCCGCCACCATAGTTTGCGGCTTGGCTACAAAATGGTGAACACCATCCACCACGGCGAGAACCGGGGTGACGAGGACGTAATCCTATACATGTTCTACCTCTCGCAGAAAGACTCCCTGCTGGCCGTTCAGCATCCTGAAATCCCACTGGAGTAGATACTTTTGTGTCATTAATTCAGGCGGAAATTGACCGGGACGGTGTATTGCACACTGACGGGAGTTCCGTGCTCCATGCCGGGTTTCCAATTGGGCATTGCAGATATTACCCTTAGAGCTTCTGCATCAAGCAAAGGGTGTACACTTTTCAGCACGCTTACATTCTTAATGGAGCCATCCTTCTGTACTACAAAATTTATAAGTACACGCCCTTGTATTTTAGCCTCTCTGCATTGGGCCGGATAATTGACATTTGCCTTGAGGTAATCCAGTAAAGCCTGAGGACCGCCCGGGAACTCAGGGCCGATTTCTGTTACATAATAAATGGAATCGGGATTGATTTTCTCTTCTATGTCCACATCAATATTTTCAACTTTAATTCCAGGGATTTCTGATGTTTTTGTATCAGATAATAAGTCTAACTCATCGTTCCAGTTTTTGTCAGGCAAACGGGAAAATACATCAGGCCAAGAGTATGCAATTTTTCCGGGCATAAGAGCATATATGACATCACCATCATAGAAAACGGACCAAACAACTTCAACATCTTCTGTTTCATCAGCCTCTGTTTTTTCGAGTCTCTTCCTGGCATCCTCTATTTCAAAATCCCTACGCTTCTGGGCTTCACCTATATTACCGTCAACCGTCTTCAACAGCTCTATTGCCAGCGTAGAGTCAATCTCTTTTGTCTTGGCAATTCCGGGCTTTTTATATACAAGTTCATACTTGTCTGCCTTCTTTACAACATACATGCTGAAATAATTTTTACCCCAGGCATCATCCACCACATAACCGCAGACAAAGCCCTCAGGAGCCTTATTCTGCATATTTTTAAAACTCCAGGACTCAGGGTCAATCAACTCCCACGAACCATTCAGGGGGTATCCGGCCGCAAGAGCAAGCTGTGACATCATCACAACGCCCAAAAACATAAAAGACAACTTTCTCATAATGCAGTTTATCAGGTTGTTCATCTTCTAAACGGCAAAAATCTCTGAATACGTCTCCTGGCACAGGGAAACGATACTTCTGTGTCACAAACGTGTCACTTTCTTGCCGTTTACGTAAACATTCTTGAGACTGTCTATGGTTACTCCGGGGAGTTTCAGGATAATATCCTGGACAGTTGTTCCTTCGGGCAGACGGAAAGCCTCCGGATTGAATTCGGGGCCACAATCAAGATGTATTTCTGATGCCTGAATTTCAATAAGCAATGATAACATCTTTTCTACAGTAAGGTCACTTTCCTTAAGCTTGATTTCAAATTGCTTCTGGTCTTTGCTGATCTGAGGCTTGGTCACACTTTCATCAACAATGAATGAAAAGTAATAATCATCATCAGCAAAATCAGACAGGGCATAAATCTTGTGTGCAACCTGCTGGATGGTGCTTTCATATTTTTCAAGATACAGTTTTCTATACTCCTCCTTGAAATCCTTGTCACTGAATGTAAAAACCACATCAAGGTTGTTACTGAATATATCGTCGCCAAATGACGAGTATAGACTTAAGTGTTTAACGGGTGCAAGTTTGTAGTCTTCGGTCCAGGGAGTTGAAACGGATACTATTACAGGCCAGCCTTGTTCGGGATAAAAGGTCTTGATCAAACGGCGCAATGAATCTGCCGCAGAAACCTGTTTTTCCATACGCTTGATGTCATTGTCCCTGACAGCATTCATCACTTCCTTGAATACCGTTACTATGTCACTGCATATTCCGTATGGTGACCAGCACCATGCACCGTCAGATTTATAGAACATGAAATACATCTGACCGTCCAGTCCCATATATCTGCTGGCGTATGAAGATGTCATAACCGTATGTTTGGCCAACAGCTTTAGAGAATTATACAATTCCGGGCTACTCTTTACACTATACTCTTTCCCTTGTTGCGAAGTTACCTTTATTATACCCCCATACATCACCAATGATTCCAAGATGGATGGTGATATAATCATATCAGAAGGCATGATAAGGTTTACATCGGCAGATTGGGTGTAATATTTGTCTATATACTTGCCCCAAAAATCATAATGAGACCTGGTAATTGGTGAAAACAGATTCTGGGCACCGGCATTCAGGCTAGTCAGGGCCATTATCAGCAAGAGGCTCAGCAGATGATTATTCTTTTTCATTAGTCCAGTTTTTATTATTGACACAGTGACACAGGGAACTGATTGTTCTGTGTCAGAAATCAAACACCCAATTGGCAGGTTTCTTGTCAATCCTGAGCAGATAATACTCGCGGTACGGATCCTGGAGCTGTGATGCATACTTCACGGTCAGGTTCTTGATGTCTTCCTGTTTGGAACTGATCCTTTCAGTATCCTTAAATCCGATGGCATTATACAACGCTTTTACGATTGCCACAAGCGCAGCATTGTTACCACCCCCTGGCGACCAGCACTTGGCGCCGTACGTTCTGGGGTTATTTCTCATAGACTCCAGATGGTTTCTGAATCCTTCAGGATCCTCAAGTATGTTTCCCGTATATACCGCCTCAAATTTGGGGAGTATAATATCGCAAGGTTGCAAATGATCACCCGTTCCCTGTGACATAACCGGCATTGACAACGCCGTCATCAGGCTGAATACGGCTAATATCAGGATAATCTTTCTCATACTGTTTTCAAATATGTTCTGTTATCTAAACAAAAATATTCCGAAAATGCGTCTTCTGTTAAAGAACTAATTTCATTTTTATTGATTCTGACACAGGGAACTGATCCTTTTGTGTCTTATGGGCAGACGGCCCGGACAGAACGGCTGAACTGCCGGCCATATCCGTACCAGTTTACCTTATCGGATGTGAACATGAGGATATGACAGGAGGATGGATAATCTGGGCTGAGTGAGCTTGACATATATTCACCTTGAAAGCCTACGTGGAATGGAAACAATCCACTGTAATCATCACATGTAGGGAGAAAGATATATCTGTCCTCATACCCGGGTATCCTGCTTGTGATTCTGTAACCATACTCATTGTTACAAGTAGTCCATGTCCAGGTACAGTTCATGCACAACTCCTGAAACTCTTCAACAGTAGGCATTCGCCAGCGGCCACCCCATTTTACATGTGCCACATCATCTTCCGGATCAAGAACGGTTTTATTGTCAGTAAAGCCATTATAACCAGAACTGCTTACAGTGCAATACTTTGTCAGTTCATCTTCAATTCCCTTGCACCATTTATAGTTTGACCAGGAATATACATACTTCTGTTCTGTTTCAGCCCAAGCATATAGATCACCAGGATCATCAGGCGTTTTTGCGCCTATATTACAGGTAGCCCACTTTACACTCAGTCCCAGATCAACATACTCATGCCTGCGGTGTGACCCAGTCAAGTCTTTTTTCCTGAAGGGAACAATTACTGCCGTATCAGGCTTTTCTATCAAATCAATCAGATAATATGCCGTGTTTAAAGGCAGATTGACGGTCTCATAACCCATACTGTAGAACTCAATCCTATTTGCCGGTTTACTCAACCGGAGAGAGAACTTTCCATTACTTTCAGTCAGATCATGATCAATAATCCGTCCCTCTGAGTCAAGATCCTTGACATAAACCATATTGACCGGATTACCGTCAGAATCACGCACCACGCCCCGAATAATATCACCGGTCTTGAGTTTTTCATGAGTGGCAGCATCGGCGACGGCCTTTTCCAACAAACTCATATCAGGAAAAGTCCCTTCAGCTACTGACATAAACAAATAATTTGTGCTGCCGGTATTATTGATTTTGATTTTCTTCAGGTTGTAGCAACCCGCAAAAGCCTCAAGACCAATCTCTTCCATAGAAGATGGCATGACCAGTTCTTCAAGCGATGTACACCCGTCAAAAAAATGAGGACCGATATAATCACCTTCTTCTATTACTACTCTCTTAAGCGATGTACACCCGGTAAATAATCTGCTACCGTTTACAAGGTTAAAACCGGACTTGATAACAATCTCCTCAAGTGATATGCAGTTCTCAAACACTCTGTCGGTAAGAGCGCAATTCCCTGGAATGTTTATCTGCTTGAGATTAGTACAGTTACGGAAAGCCATTCCGCTCAAAAGCCGCAGGCTGTCAGGAAGATGCACCGTTTCAATATCGGTATTACCGTCAAAAGCACCGGTGGAAACGCTTGAAACCTTATTCATCAATCCGTCAACGGATATGGAGTCAGGTATAACAATATGTGTCTTAACAACACCATCGGCAAGAGATTTTACTGACCATGTTTTATGAGAACCGTTGTCAGTATAGATGATTCCGTCAATGGTTACTGTTCTGACAGATTCAGTCTGAGCAACCATCAAGTTCCTCTGACTCATCAGCATTAGCAGTATAACACACAACGTAACTAATATCTTTTTCATACTCGTTTTTTAGTTTGTGGGACAAATGTAAGTGCAGATAGCTTATCAAATCAACTAATAGGCGTTGCAATTCCGTTGCAATTTGCGTTTCCCTAAAAAACCTCCCAGTACACTGGCACAGGGATACTATCCTTTTGTGTCATGTGTCAAGAAATAAGTATTTTTGCAGCCGATCAGGACTCAACCGTTTATGAAGAAGCGCAAATGGACATACAAGCTGTTAGTAAGGCTGCCCCTACTCTTTATAGCCTTCAGCTTTGCCCTGGTGCTTCTGTTACGATACGTTCCCATAAAATATACTCCGCTCATGCTTAAACGTTCCATCGAGAACCGTAAAGTGGAGTCATTTAAGAATCAGCACACTTGGGTAAGCCTGGATAAGATATCACCTCAACTTGCCAAGGCCGTAGTTCTGACCGAGGACCAGAAGTTCTATCAGCATCACGGTTTTGATTGGGAAGAGATCCGCAAGATGCGTGATGATCACCTGAACAAAGGGACCAAAATCCGTGGTTGCAGCACCATATCGCAACAAACCGCAAAGAACGTATTCACATTCGGCTCCCGCACCGGCGCCAGGAAGATCTGTGAAGCTTACTGGACAGTTCTGATAGAGCTTCTCTGGAGCAAGGACCGCATAATGGAAGTCTACCTCAATGTGATTGAAATGGGCCCCGGCATCTATGGTGCCGAAGCAGCCGCCCGGCATTATTTTAATTGTCAAGCCGACAAACTTACACGCAGACAAGCCATATCCATAGCCATTTGTCTGCCCAACCCGCTAAAGAGCAATCCCACCAAGCTGACTCCCTACCTCCGTAACCGATGCAATACTCTGCTGGAGCAGATGTAATGACACAGCACATGACACAGTGAAACGATACTTCTGTGTCATTTTTCTAATCTACAGCCCACCACCAGTTGTTTGGTTTCTTGTCTATGCGTAGCAGATAGTATTCGCGGTAGGGATCCTGCAAAAGGGATGCGTATTTCCGGGTAAGGCTTTTGATATCGTCCAGTTTGGACTTGATTCTTTCAATGTCTTTATAGCCGATGGCTTTGTATATGACATCGAACAGATTTACCAGGGCTGCGTTGTTTCCATCATGCGGTGACCAGCAGTATGCACCGTAATTCCTACTGTAGAACCGGAATGTTGTACCGTCTAATCCCACAGATGATATATTCCCTGTGCCGTTTTTCAATGCTTCCAGCTCCATCTTCATCCACTCTTTGTCCGGAAGGTTCGTGGCCGAAAACACCGCTGCATCAATCAAAGTCCTTATCTGATAAGCCATATCCTCATCTATTATAAGAACATGTGGATCCTGCTGGTTCTGGACCGTCAGTTTAAGACTGAATTCATTTGTCTTGGTATTGCACCAGCACTGGATTTCATAACTCTCGGCAAAAGATGGTTCCACCTTCTCACCCCAGCACAGCACATTATCCCCGCTGCGTGAAATCTTACCTTTGTAATCACATGGCTTGAGATACTCATTGGTCCGTTGCGACATTACGGGCAACGCCAGGGTCAGCATCAGACCTATTACGGCCAGTTTGAAACTCTTATTCATAATCATTGTATTTTTTGCAGTCCGATAACATAATTAGATATCTCAATGGGAGCGGTAAAGGTTGTGTATCCGTTCAGTGAAACCTTAAGCGTATTACCAGGCTTTACTATTGTCAGTTTGAACTGTCCATTCTCTGTTTTAGTACTGGCCACTACATTGCCGTCACTGTCAATCTCCTCTACCGGCACTCCTCCGGGATTACCCCAATTACCCAATGATACACGGCCGCTTATCACATCGCCCGGTTTAAGAGTGCTGGCCGCGGGTTTGAGTCTTATTTGATATGTACCGCGGTCAAAAGGCAATGTCTGCGTCTCATACCCTTCGGCCTCAAATGAAATCTTGTTGTTTACATCACTGATTTTAATCATATCAAAGAATCCGTCACCGCCTGCATACCATTCCATTACAGCACGCCCCACAACATCACGCTCACACGCCTTGACGTCACGATACTGAATAGGATTCCCGGCCTCATCCAGAATAAAGCCGTTCACTCTGCCTCCTGTAGTGGGAACTGTTTCTATCGGCTTGCGTCTCTCTTCATTCATCTGCCTGATCCTGGGATCATTCTGCAAACTCTCAATCCCTATCATTCTGTTCGTCTCTTCTATCTCCTTAAGCCTCTGGGCCTGGTCAGGAGGTAGTTCCTGAGCCGACACTGAACACACAACTGCAAACAAGCTGAATGCAGCACAACTTAAAACAAAGGATAATCTATTCATATTACTGTATTTAATAATTTGCAATAATTGGTCTTGGTTGTCTGTTATCTAAACGATAATACCCTGAAAATACGTCTCCTGTTAAAGGATTTATTTCAATAACACAGGGAACTGATTCTTTTGTGTCAGTTTTGTTGTTTACGGTACAAATGTAAATACAGAAGGATTGTCAAAACTACAAACAGGCGTTGCAAACCCGTTGCAATTTGGAAAGGCTCCCATTTGCAGGAGCCGGACTATGGGGTTAGGGAGCATCAGTGCAGCAGCGTGAGCGTAAGGCCTTGGAGAATCCCGTTAAGAACGGCACTTGTCTGACGACGATTAGACACCTTTAGGTGGCTAAGATGGAGGAGTTTGCCGTTTAGGGTCCGGAGAGGCCTGGAGTAGCTGCGGAACGTTGTCTCCCCAACCCTATAGTCCGGCGGTGCTTAAAAAAGAAAAGCGGCCCCAAAAAGAGCCGCTTTCCAAATTATTTCTGAAAAAGATACAAAAGGGGTCTGACCCCAATTGTACTATCCACCAAAGTTATCGTACATGATGGAGGCAGGATCCACGCCCAGGTTGTCCAGCATACCGGTAACGGCCTTTGACATGGGGCCGGGACCGCACATGTAGTACTCGATATCCTCAGGGGCTTCATGGTCCTTAAGATAGGTCTCGTACATGACGTTGTGAACAAATCCGGGAGTGTACTTGACGCCTGCCGCATCGGCTGCGGGATCCGGACGGTCCAGAGCCAGATGGAAGTGGAAGTTGGGGAACTCCTTCTCCAGACCCAGGAAGTCATCCAGATAGAACACCTCGTTAAGGGCACGTGCTCCGTAGAAGTAGTGCATCTCACGGTCACGAGTATTAAGGGTCTTGGTCATGTGCATGATCTGTGCACGCAGAGGAGCCATACCGGCACCACCGCCAACCCAAATCATCTCCTTCTTGGAGTCAAAGATAGGATGGAACTCACCGTAAGGACCTGACATGATAACCTTGTCACCCGGTTTGAGGCTGAATATGTAAGATGAAGCCACACCGGTGGGAACCTCCTGGAAACCAACCTCAGGTTTGGGTTTGAACGGAGGTGTGGCGATACGTACTGTCAGCATGATGCGGTCACCCTCGGCAGGATAGTTGGCCATAGAGTAAGCACGGATGGTAGGCTCTTTGACAACAGACTTAAGGCCAAAGAGACCGAACTTCTCCCATGCAGGCAGATACTCGGGACCGATGAGGTCCTTATCGATATCCTTGTCATAATCCATAGAGTATGCGGGAATCTTGATCTGAGCGTAGCTTCCGGGCAGGAAATCCATGTGCTCTCCGGGAGGAAGCTGCACGATGAACTCCTTGATGAAGGTAGCCACGTTCTTGTTGGAGATAACCTCGCACTCCCACTCTTTTACTCCGAGTACGCTCTCGGGAACCTTGATGGCCAGGTCGCCCTTGACCTTGCACTGGCAACCCAGACGCCAGTTGTCCTTGATCTGCTTGCGAGTGAAGTGGCCCTTCTCAGAGTCCAAGATCTCACCGCCGCCCTCAACGACCTGGCATTTGCACTGTCCGCAAGAACCCTTACCGCCGCAGGCAGAGGGCAGATAAACGCCGTTCTCGGCCAGGGTGCTCAGAAGGCTTGCGCCTGAATTCACCTCAAGTTCCTTGTCGCCGTTGATTGTCACCTTGACCTTGCCTGAGGCAACCAGGTAGCTTTTGGCCACCAGCAGGATAACTACCAGCAGCAGGATAACGGCCAAGAAAACTATAATACTTGAAATATAGATGTTGTTCATAATATTACCTTATTTAAATTGCCAGACCTGAGAAACACATGAAAGCCATAGCCATCAGGCCCACGGTAATGAATGTAATGCCCACTCCCTTCAGAGGCTTGGGAATATCGCAGTATTCCATCTTCTCGCGGATGGCAGCCAGGCAGACGATAGCCAGAGCCCAACCAATACCTGAACCCAGTGCGTAAGCGATTGAGTCACCGAATGAGGTTATGGCCTGAGTGTTGTCCGGATCCATTCCGATACGCTGCTGCATGAACAGTGATGCACCCATGATGGCGCAGTTCACGGCGATAAGCGGCAGGAATATACCCAGTGAGTTGTAAAGTGACGGTGAGAATTTCTCAACCACCATCTCAACCAGCTGGACTATACCGGCTATAACAGCGATGAAAAGGATGAAACTGAGGAACTCCAGGCCCATGGGCTCAAGGACCTTGGTCTGAAGCAGATAGTTCACAGGAAGTGTAATGAGCTCAACAAAGATTACGGCTACACCAAGTCCCAAAGACGTCTTTACGTTCTTGGATACGGCCAGGAATGAGCACATACCCAGGAAGAAAGCGAATATCATGTTGTCGACGAATATCGACCTTACGAATAAACTGAAGAAATGTTCCATAGTTCTTTACGCTTTGAGATTAGTTTTCCTGTAAATCCTTGTTCTTGGCACGATGGAACCAGATGATGCAGCCTACCAGGATAAGGGCCATGGGAGGCATGATCATAAGACCGTTGTTCAGATATCCGGCCTCATAGCAGGCCTGCGGTATAACCTGGAAACCGAACAATGTTCCGCTACCGAAGAGTTCACGTACAAAAGCAACCACAACCAGTATGGCAGCATAACCCAGACCGTTACCTATACCGTCCAGGAACGATGCCCAGGGACCGTTCTGCATGGCAAATGCCTCTAAACGACCCATAAGGATACAGTTGGTGATGATAAGTCCGATATAGACGGACAGCTGGACGCTCACATCGTATGCAAAAGCCTTGAGTATCTCACTTACCACAGTTACCAGTGCGGCCACAACCACAAGCTGGATGATGATGCGGATACGGTTAGGGATTGTATTGCGCAGGAGCGATATGATAACGTTTGACATAGCCACGATGATGGTCACTGAAAGGCCCATCACGATGGCAGGTTTGAGCTGAGCCGTTACGGCCAGAGCCGAACAGATACCCAGAATCTGAACCAATACAGGGTTGTTGACCCACAACGGCTGTTTGAAAGCCTCATTATTCTTGTTTGCCATAATCCTATCAGTCGTTAGAGTTTTCATCGCAGCACTCATCGGCACCCTCCTCGCAGCCGCCTTCCTTGCAGCACTGCTTGGTCAGGAACGGGATGTATGCTGACAGCACCTTATTAATCATTGTATTCACACCGGTTGATGTGATGGTAGCACCTGTCACACCGTCAACCTCAAACTGTGAGCCCTTGTCGGCCTTGCCGTACTTGACTACCTTGAGGCCGACCTCCTCACCGTTAACCACCAGCTTGCCGGGAAAACGGTCCTGGAATTTGGTTCCGGCTATCTCACCGCCCAGACCCGGAGTCTCGGATGAGTGTGAGAAATAAACGCCGTAAACGGTGTTGCGGTCCTCATTCAGGGCAATGTAACCCCAGATGGTTCCCCACAGGCCAAGTCCGTTCATAGGGATGACAAACTTGCGCTCGCCGTTAACCTCGGCCACAAAGATGTGCAGGTTACCCTTGTCGAACTCACTCTTATAAGAGGTATTGAAATCACCGTCATACTCAGCCATCTTGCCATCCGGCTGCATCAGTGCATCGGCCTTGATAACCTCATCATATGTGCCGGCCACATCGGGCAGGTCACGCAGATTCAGGGCTGAGAGTATCTGCTGCTTGGTATCGTTGATTATGTTGGCGGTCTGACGCTCCTTAAGTGTCTGTGATACAAACACCAGGAGGAAAGCCACTATGATAACCATTACGGCAGCATAGACTATAGTATATACGTTGCTGTTGGTGTTGAGTCCCTTCTTTGCGGGAGCGGCAGCCTCTGCGCCGGCCTCAACAATCTCCTCGAACTGACTCTGAGGTGCCTGACACATGGGGCACTTCTCCGGAGCCTTGTCTCCTTCGTGGACATAGCCACAAACCTTACATTTGAATTTTTTCGTAGCCATAATCCTTATTTGTTTATTCTGTTAAGACGTTTGTTCACGTTACGCTGTACTACGCAGTAGTCAATAAGCGGAGCGAAGCAGTTCATGAGCAGGATGGCCAGCATCATACCCTCGGGGTAACCGGGGTTCATGACACGGATTGTGATAGCCATCATACCGATGAGCAGGCCATATATCCACTTACCTACCTCTGTACGGGCCGATGTAACCGGATCAGTTGCCATGAATACGGCACCGAAGCAGAAACCGCCCAGGCAGATATGCTCGTACCAGGGCATCTGGGCCATTGCGTTGTCGGGACCCCACTGGTTATATACCAGAGCCATAAGGATACCGCCCACGAAAACTGAAAGCATTGTCTTCCAGCTGGCGATTCCGGTATAGAGCAGAAGCAGGGCACCCAGGGCGATTGCAATCACGCTGGTCTCACCTACTGAGCCGGGGATGAAGCCCCAGACCATATTCATATCAAATGCAGGAGCGGCAGCGGTTGTAGCGGCTGTACCCAGAGCGGTAGCGGCTGTCATACCGTCAATATCGGCACCCAGACCGCAGATTGCGTGGTCAACCACCCAAACGGTCTCACCGGTAATTACCGATGGATAGGCAAAAAATATGAATGCGCGGGTTATCAGGGCAACGTTCAGGAAGTTCATACCTGTACCGCCGAATATCTCCTTTGCAAAGATTACAGAGAAGGCAACGGCTACGGCAAGAATCCACAGAGGTGTGGTTGCGGGGATAATCAGGGGAATGATGAAACCTGAAACCAGGTACCCCTCCTGAATCTCCTCGTGTTTCCACTGAGCCACGATGAACTCTATTGTAAGACCAACTACGTAAGATACAATAAGTCTGGGCAGAACGGCCAGGAAGCCGAACCAGAACTTATTCCAGAATGTAGCCTGCTGAAGCAGACCGGCCAGAGCAAAATGCTGATAGCCTACATTGTACATACCGAACAGCAGTGCGGGAACCAGGGCAATCACAACCATGATCATCATTCGCTTGCTGTCGAATGAGTCGTGGATGTTCACACCGTTCTTTGCAGTGTCGTTGGGAACATAAAGGAAGGTCTCGAAACCTTCAAAAACCGAGCGGAAAGCGTGCAGTTTGCCACCCTCCTCAAAATTCGGTTTGATCTTGTCTATGTAATTTCTTAAACTCATGACTTCCTTGGGGTTTAGGCCATTTCGGCACGCAGGTTATTCAAGCCCTCACGTACTATACGCTGAAGCTCAAGTTTAGATGAATCTACAAACTCGCACAGTGCAAAATCCTCGGGGGCGACTTCGTAGATACCGTAAGCCTCCATCTTGTCGATATTGCCTGTTATTATAGCCTTGATAAGGTACTCGGGATAGATATCCATGGGGAACACCTTATCGTACTCGTTTGACATGATCATGTGGCGCTCGCCGCCCTTGATGCGTGCATCAATGCTGAACGGCTTCTTGCAGCAAAGCCAGCTGAAGAATGTGCGGCTTACGCTGAACTGCTTGAAACGGGGAGCTATCCAGCCCATGAACTCGTTTACGTCGTCTCCCTCGGGGATAACGGTTACCATGTTGGCAAATGCGCCCAGATAATCGTCCTTGGTGCACTTTACACCGGTCAGCACGTTTCCGTTGATTATACGGATGTGCTCGGTCTTGTTAAGACGGCCGTCAACGATTGATGATATCTTGGCACCTGCAATGACCTTGAGGTACTGGGGATTAACTATCTCCTCGCCTGCCACTGCAATGACGCGTGTCATATCCACAACGCCCTTGTTGAACAGACGGCCGATGAAGATGACTGCCTCGGGATCGATTGTCCATACCACCTCACCCTTGTTGACGGGCTTGATGTGGTTGATCTGTACACCTACGTTACCTGCGGGATGTGCACCCTTGAATGCATACAGGTCAACGTTCTTGGCGTCGGTAAGAGTCTCGGCTGTCTGGCTGGCGCTGATGCTCAGGGTTGTGGGAGCAATCTTGGCAATTGCGCTCAGACCTGTGCGGAAGTCCAACTCGTTGCCCTGGAGCACGAACTCAAAGTCAGGAGCAAGCGGTTTGGAATCAAATGCCGACACGAATATGCCGCGGGGAGCATCGGCGGGGTTAGCGATCACGTCGTATGGACGCTGACGGAAGAATGAAAAAAGACCTGACTCCAGAAGAGTGGCCTTTACCTCCTCACCTGAGAGCGACTGTACGCTCTTGGTGCCGAACTCTACATAGGTCTGCCTGGCATCGGGCTTG
>Ga0256405_10006635_pt1 | contig 18291 bp, 14 predicted proteins | sample RumenRJG_02DNA_FD_189096 | JGI IMG/M metagenome (GOLD analysis project Ga0256405, IMG submission 189096) | Bovine rumen microbial communities from Lethbridge, Alberta, Canada - RJG_02 | ecosystem: Host-associated > Mammals > Digestive system > Stomach > Rumen | place: Canada: Alberta... | reverse complement strand
AAGGCTTGCACAAGGAAGTAGACGCCGAGGGCGAGACCGACGCCGCCGACGATGCCGAGCAAGCACCACCAAAGGATAGGGGAGACGCCGTTGCCGGATTTTGCTCTTTGCCACATCTGGACGAGTGCTTCTCCGCGTGCGCCGAAGTCGCGCATTACGCCGAGACTGTCATTGATTTCGGGGTATCTGCCTTCGTCCTCGAAGTATTCGTCGAGGTCATACTCGTTTTCTTCGATGAAAGCGCACACATCGTCGTCGTTTTGGAGCGCTTCTTTGTCGATGGCGCAGGTATAGCCGATTTCCATTGAGTTTCTTATGCCGGACATTGGCTCGCACATGTAGTCGATAAACATCATTGCGGCGAGTTTATTGTTGACGGAGTTCGGAACAACCCAGCCGTCATACCAAATATTGCTACCGATTTCGGGGACGTAGTAGCCGAGCATATAGTCGTCAGTCTCTTCGTCATAACTCTCTTCGATTGCCCAAAGCGCGTCGCCCGACCAAGCGAAGTCGGCGTATACGATTTCGTTGAGCATATCGTCCTTGCCGAAGTCGACTTCATAGCCGGAGATGTGGTCTCTTTGCTCGGTGAGGACCTTTTCCGCCGCGTCGAGCATAGCTTTGTCCGTGCAGTTGATGAGATCTCCGATCGAGTAGTTTTCATAGCCGTAGCCTTCGGGGAGAAGTCCGTATTCCTTCATATAGAGGACTGCGGCGGCATAAGTGTCTCTGACGCTGTCTTTCATAAGGATCATATTTTCAAGATCTTCGTTTTCTTGCACGTTCCAAAGCGAGCCCCAGCCGTATTCGACAAGTTCGGCGTTTACGCTGCCGTCCTCTTCGTCAGGGAAGATATTCTTGTTGTAGAGGATGCCGAGCGTGCCCCACATATACGGCACCATAAACTCGGTCATATCGTAGGTTTTGCCGTCGTTTGCGTGGATTTCGCTGAACATCTGGGAGATGACGTCCATGATTTCGTCTTCCACCTTGCCGTAGCCTTTGCCGAGAGACGACATGTTGTCAAAGTCGATTTCAAGTTCTTCGAGGCGAGGTTTGAGTTCGTTGTAAATGTCTTTTTGATTTGCAAGACAACCCGCCGTCAAGAGTTTTTCAATGGCGTATTCGCTCGGGCAGATGAGGTCTACGTTCGCGTCGCCTTTCAAGACCTTCGTCATCATAGTTTCGTTGGTGTCGAAGGTGGTGTAGGTGATAGCAAGACTTCTTCCCGTCACTTCTTCATAGTATTCGGCAAAATCGTCCAAGATGTCGGGGTCGATATAGTCTTCCCAGTTGTAGATGACGAGTCTGTCAGTTCCGCTTGAAGACGTGCCTTCCGACTTGTCGCAGGCGGCGAGTAGCGGCAAAAGCAAGCAGGCGATGATCGTTATGACAAAAATGAGTTTAACGGATTTTTTCATTATTTTGCCTCCTTTGCTTTCTTTTTGCCGCGGCTGACCTTATAGACGTTCGTGCCGAGGACTGCCGCCACGATGATCACGAAGATAATGCTGAATATCGCATACCAGAACGGCTCTAAGCCTTGCACACGCGCGTCTGAATAGATGTAGGTGGAGAGGGTGTTGATGCCGGTTGCCGCGCCCTTGTTGATTTGCGTGATGATGAAGTCGTCCATAGACATGAGGAACGCCATCACGAAACCGCTGAAAATGCCGGGTGCGATGATAGGGATCATAACTCTTGTCATGGCTTTCATCGGATTTGCGCCGAGGTCGAGCGCAGCCTCGTAGATGTTCGGATCCATCGATTCGAGTTTTGGAAGCACGCTGAGCACGACGTAAGGAGTGCAGAACGCGATGTGCGCGATGATGAGTCTAAGATACCCTTCGGGGAAGGCGAAGGTCACGAAGAAGATCATGAGAGACACAGCCATGACGATTTCGCTGTTGATGATAGGAAATTGGTTGACGTTTTCAACGACTCTTCTCATACGTTTGCCGAGGTTGAAAATGCCGATTGAGGCAAACGTGCCCATAATCGTTGCGACGACTGAAGATATTGCGGCGATGAGGAAGGTGTTGCCGATTGCTTTCCACAACTCTTCCGATTTTTCAGACGTGAATATCGCGCGGTACGCTTCAAACGTGAATCCTTGACTGAAGTTGAAGTTTGAACTGTTGGAGAAGGAATACACTACGAGAAGTATAATCGGCGCATACAAAATTACGAGGATTATGAGGAGATAGAACTTCTCAAAGAAAGACTTGATTTTCTTCACCATAACGACCTCCTAACTTGATTTGCATTTGTGTTGAACGCGTTCATAACGAAGTTTGAAATAAGCACGAACGCGAGCATGACGAGGGACATGATAGAGCCGACGCCATAGAGTCCTTGTTCAAAACTTAATTGGATAGAATCACCGAAAAGGAAGATTTTGCCGTTTGAAAGCAGTTGCGAGATGGCGTACGTTGAGATGGTGGGAATGAACACCATCGTGATACCGCTCATGATACCGCTCGTGGAGAGAGGAAGGGTGACTTTCAAGAAGACGGTCGCCTTGTTTGCGCCGAGGTCTTGCGCCGCTTCGGAGTATGACTTGTCGATTGACGAGAGCGTCGTGTGAAGCGGCATGATCATGAACGGGAGATAGTTGTACACCATGCCGAAAAGCACGGTTCCCATGCCGAGTTCCACGCCCATCGCTATGAAAATCGCTTTGGTTGCGAGGGTGCGGATGAGGAAGTTTACGAACATCGGCAGTATGTAGAGAAGCACGATAATCTTTCCGCTCGACATCTTTGAGCAGATGTAAGCGACGGGGTAGCCGATGATGAGGCAAAACGCCGTCGTAATCACGCCCACGAGCAAAGAGTTGCCAAGCACTATCAAGTTTGCTCTTGACGTAAAGAAGGTCTTGAAGTTGTCAAACGTGAGATTGTTGTCGGAGTCAAGGAAGGCGTTCACCAAAATCAACACGAGAGGTATGACAACGAAAAGCAGCAAAAAGAGGATGTAAGGCACGCTAAACACCTTTTTTGTCAGCCTGAATTTTTTGAGTTTCAATTTTGCCAACGTTTAGTCCTCCTTTTGTTCGTCGTTTGCGTTGTCCGCGGGTTTTTCTTCCGCTTTTTCGGAATCGTCGCCACCTGTGACTTCGTCTTCAAGGAGAGGTTTTTCTTCGGCTTCGATGAGGAGTTCTTCAACCGAGTCGAACTCTTCGGGCTCTTGTTCTCTGATTTCTTCGATGTAGGCTTGTTCTTCGGCGGTGAGGGTTTCGTCGACGACGACCTTTTGTTCAGCCACTTCGTTTACGTCGCGCTTTTCGATGATGATTTTGTCAGGCGCGATTTTGATGCCTACGCGGTCGCCCTTGAACCAATCGTAATCCGTGTCCGCAAAGAAGTTGTAGTGATCGTCCGTTGAGAGTATCGCTTGATAATAACTTCCTTTGTATATTGAAGAAACGACAGTCGCGGAAATGGTTCCGTCGTCCTCGTCGTCCGTGATTTCGACGTCGTCGAAGTCGATGATGACCTTGACGGGCGTGTCAACGGGAAGATCCGTCTTGCACTCGAAGTCCGTGCCGCAGATTTCGACAAGGTTTTCACCCGTGATAACCGTGTCGAGTTCGTTCATAAGGCGAGTTTTGTGCATGATGTGGAGATCGAACGGCTTGATATAAAGACCGACCGTCGATCCGATTTCGTAGTTGTTCGTGTCGTGCGCCATAAGTTCGTTTCCGCTCGCGAGAAGGGTGATTTGATAGTGATCGCCCTTGAAGACGGAGGAAATAACTTCCGCCGTGATGAGAGCGTCCTTGTCGTCCTTGTCCTTGATTTTGAGATCTTCGGGGCGGATGATGACGTCGATCGGCTCGTCCTTTTTGAAGCCTTTGTCGACGCACTCGAAGACGTGGTCGCAAAACTCGACTTTGAAGTCGTCGTGCATAACGCCGGAGAGTATCGTGCTTTCGCCGATGAAGTCCGCAACGAAAGCGTTGGCAGGCTCGTCGTAAATCTTTTCGGGGGTTGCGATTTGTTGGATCTCACCGTATCTCATAACGACGATTTTGTCGCTCATCGTGAGCGCTTCTTCCTGGTCGTGCGTGACATAGATGAAGGTGATGCCGAGGCGTTTGTGCATATCCATGAGTTCGAGTTGCATATCCTTGCGCATCTTGAGGTCGAGAGCGCCGAGAGGCTCGTCGAGAAGAAGAACTTCCGGCTCGTTGACAAGCGCGCGAGCGATCGCGACGCGTTGTTGTTGACCGCCGGAGAGTGAAGAGACGTTTCTGTGTCCGTAGTCTTCGAGGTCGACGAGTTTTAAGAAGCGTTCGACTTTTTCTTTGATTTCCGCTTTCGTATATTTGCGGAAAAGTTGTATGGTTTCGCCTTTTTTGTTGACTTTCGTGCCGTTGGGAATGACTTTTTGTTTCAAGCCGAAAGCGATATTGTTGAAGACGTTGAGATGCGGAAACAGCGCGTATTTTTGGAATACGGTGTTTACGGGGCGGAGGTGCGGAGGAACGTTGGTGATGTCCTTTCCGTTGAAAATGATTTTTCCGCTCGTAGGCATTTCAAAGCCGGCAATCATGCGAAGAGTAGTGGTCTTTCCGCAGCCGCTCGGGCCAAGGAAGGTGACGAATTCGCCACGCTTTATGGTGAGACTTGCGTTTTTGACCGCGTCTTTGCCGTCGTACGTCTTATAGACGTTGCGGAGTTCGATGATGTTGTCAACAGGTGTGATGTTTTTCATAGGCTGTTTCCTTTTGTTTATTTGAATTTAAATATTTAATTTGTATTCAGTTTTACTCAACTCTCGTTCGAAGACGTGCCTGTTAAACTACTCGCTCATTCGAAGACGTATTTGGAGTCGCAAAGCAACGACCGCTTGCGTCCGAACGGGATTGACTTAGTACGAGATTTTGAGACATTCTGTTGGCGTGAGCCGTCTCAAAATCGAAGTGGCACAATGAGGAACGAGTCTTTTGAGTGAGGCGCACGGTGTCCCTTGAGCGACGACTTGCTTTTGTAGAGAATAGCAAGGTCAAAATGCGAAAGTGTTGTTGTTCCTTAAGAGCATTTTGACTTGTGTTCGGTCTGTTCCGCGTAAGGGAAACCTGGCGGAGCAGGAAGGGTCGTTTTATTCTTGAGTTATATAGTCGCTTAGATGGCGTAATTCGGCAAATATCACTCGTTTTACGCTGTGCGTCAAAACGTCGGCGGTGCAGACACCCACAACACGACCACTTTTTCGGAAGTACGGTTTTCAAGATGGTGCGGTTTTTCGGAGGAGTAGTAGAAGACTTCGCCCTTTTTGACGTTGTACGCAGACTTGCCTATGTGGAGTGTAAGACTGCCTTTTAAGACGTAGCCGAACTCTTCGCCCTCGTGCGGAACGTCCTCTTCAAGAGCGGAGTGAGGTTCGATCGTCACGCGGATCGGCTCCATCTCGTTTTTTTGCGCGTTTGGGACAAGCCACTCGATTTTGTGAGTAGACGAGATTTTCTCAATAAATTCCGCTTCGGTGAAGACGTGCCTTTCTTCCTTTTCATCACGGAAAAACTCGGCAAACGTAGTGCCGAGCGCATTCAAAATGTCTTCAAGCGTGGTGATCGAAGGGGAAGTGAGTTCGTTCTCAAGTTGAGAGATATAGCCTTTCGTCAGTTCGCATCTGTCCGCAAGTTCCTCTTGAGTGAGGTTTTTTTGAAGTCTTAATCTCTTGATTTTGACGCCGAGTTCCATTGTTTCTCCAAAAACACATATCGTGTCGTATGTTTACCTTGCCTAAACTTTCGGCTTAGTTTAGCAAAAATCAACGCCAAGTTTACGAAGTTTCGCAATTTTAAGTCAAAAGTTTAGCAAAACTAAACTTATTTTGATAAAAGCATTATAAAAAAATTGACGATATATGTCAAACATATTTCTATATATTTTTCGATTTTTTCGCAAAGATTTGCACAAGCGAAAATCGGCGACTTATCTTACGTTTTCTTTAGGAAGCGAACAAAGTTGGTCATAGCGCGAAAAAAAGTGTTATAATATACTTGCAAGCGAAAGGTCGTTTGCGCAAAAACTTCAAGAGGAAACAACCTCGTAGGAGGAATTATGAAAAAGAAAGTGATTTCACTTGCAATAATGCTCATTATGGTGGCGTCTATTGCCGTCTTGGCACTCAGCGCATGCAATCCTGACGATATCACGCATTTTCGCCTTGACCTCAACGACAAGGATGCGGATTATACTGAAGAGTACCGCACGGCAAACGGCATCGAGTCTCGCAATATAGTCAAGATCGTCAACAAGGATCTTTACAAAAACTTCTCGACGGGCTTGCCAAAAGGCAGCGATATGGTAGCGCCTTCCGGCAAAGTCTTTGCGGGGTGGTATTTTGACAACAAGTCTTATGAAGGCACGGAGTTTTCTGAATACAACTGGAACAGATTCCAACGCGACGCGGCGGACGAAGACAAACGCTACGTCCTCTATGCCCGTTGGATTCCGCAAGGACAACAAATAATCTATTTTGACCTTGCCAACGCAAAGGCGGATTTCAAGCCGGAATATCGTGCAAGTCACAACAATTTTGACCACCGTACACCTGAGTTTGTCATCAACAACGACCTTGCGCAAAAGGCATTCTCTATGCCACAAGAGGCAAATCTTGTTGTGCCAAGCGACGTGACATTCGACGGTTGGTATTTTGTTGACGGCACGGAGTTCAATGCTGTCAACTTTGTTGAAAAGGCAAATGCCGGTGAAGTGCAAATGAGAGTTGTTGCTCATTGGATCGAAAAGCCAAAGGCTTATGTGTATTTCTCTTTCCCGGCAGAAGAACCGGGTTCGGGCAGGTATTTCCAATTCAAAAACGGACAAGGCGGTTCAGTCCAGGTCTTGAGGGAAGATTGCAGCGAACTCTTCGACTTGCTTCCAAAGAAAGACAGCATCATCTACAACAAGTATGACGTAGATCTTGGAACGTCCGTTCAGTATGACGACGGTGAAGAATTTGAGACGTTTGAGTGGAGAATAGCGGTGTATGATGAAAATTACGAACTCGTCACAACGCTTGAACTCAATCAAGCCAATTGGCTCATTGCAACCGCAGACTTGGACGAGTATGGAAGCGTCTACTTGATTTTGCAATATACGCTGAAACCCGAATACGAGCCGAATTTGACCATTGAATAAAAAAACGCCGTGCAAAACCTGCACGGCATTTTTTTTGCCTTATGCCAATAAAATGCAATTTGCAATTGTATATAAAGTGGAAATATAGTATTATATTATTGAAAAACCAAATATTTTTTTGTTTTAGGACAAAACCGCGCTTCACAGGCAATATATAGAGGGAGGACGAAACATGAAGAAGAATATTTTTATCATCGCGACCGTTTTGATATTGCTCTTTGCCTGCACACTTTTCGTCTCTTGCGACAATTCTCGAGAAGACGTAAAAGACGGAGATGTCGTTCTATCTCCCGAAACGCAGAATGATTCCAGAAACACAAATCTCTCTTCATCCAATACAATAGACGTAAAAATCGAGATAGGCTATTTTGTCACGTTTAGCGGTGAGTATAAACAGAGGGTGGACGTTAGAGGATTGTATTTAGAGCATTCTTTCTTGTTTACCGTTGACAAAAACGATTTTTCAAAAGTCATAGAAATTCTACCGCAGGTTGACGAACTCATTATTGAAGAAGGCGTTAACGCTACTTTTGAAGGATGGTATTTCACTCCATACGGTTTAGATGATGAGCAAATTTCTGAAAGCGCATGGCATTACTTTGTCGAAACATGTACGGACGGCGTGGTGGATATTTATTCAAATTGGCAGTTTGTTCAAGATCCTGCCGCACCGACAACGCCACCCGGTGACGGATCTCAAACACCAGCGCAAAACACTTTGCGCAGAGTGATTTGCGACTTAGGGGACAGCGGCGCATATTTTTACAATGAATTTGATGAAACGGCAAGAAACACAACGGTTACAGTACAAGTTTATGGTAGCGCACCGTATAGTATAGAATCGCGTTTGCCGAATCCTTTCTTTCAGCCAATTGCTATGCCTGACGGACTTGTATTTGACGGGTGGTATTTTGAAGACGGAACGCCCGCAACAAATAAAAACCTTGCAAATCAAACCATCGGAAGCGATATGTCGATTAATGTTGTTGCTCATTGGACGACAGAAGATAGGGTATATTTGAGGTTTATCACATATATTGACATAGGTTATCCTTATTCGTTTACGTTCAAGTTCAAAGAGACAGATCCGCAAAAATATCCGCTAAATACGAGAAACGGGCATAGAGATACATACATTTCAAGTAGTGATTATCAGAGTTTGCTCCGAGGTTTGCCGACCGTTGACGATATAGACGTTGTGGATCTAATAAGCGTCGACGACTACAATTCACCGAATTATGAGGTGCTTTCAGAGTCTTTTGCCGTGTTTGAGTGGCGAGTTGTTGATCCGGAAGACAGAACGCGCAAAGCTATTACGCAAGATTTGTGGAATAGAGTCATTGCACAGTCAAAAACGAGAGCCGTCGAGTTTTTGTTGTACTACGAACTTGCAGACATAAACGAAACTATAACAGTTGTTTGCGAACCGGAAGACGGAAATCAAGTTTCATACACTTCCGCCGCAAGAGAAAAATATGGCGCAACAAACTACAAGGCAGTGTTGAACGTCCCGAAAAACGATTTTGAAACGCTCTTGCAAATTTTGCCGAAGCCCGAAGATCTTGAGTTTGGAGAATACGTTGTAGACCAAGACTACGTATCTCATGCAAACACTTATCCTGACTCAAAATATTGGCAAAAGGGAGAAGGAACTATTGAGTCTATTCAGTGGAGGATTGTCCTTAAAATAGATCCGTTTGATTGGGGGCGCGCATCATACAAATATATTGAATTCACGAAAGAAAATTGGGACGAAATCACAAAACAACACAATGGAGTCTACCTTGAGTTTACTTATACTCGCAAAGATGAAAACTTTGAAGTCCCGTTGGCGTTGAACACTTATCCGGCGACAAAAGACGGCACGTACTATTTCATTCGTTTTAGCGATGTGGCAATAGCAAAAGCACAGGCAAATCATGATGGGTATTGGATGCATTTTTCCGTCGATAGATATGACTTTGCGAAGTTGCTGTCCTTGCTCCCGACAAATGACGAATTTGACGTATACACGTATGTTCAAGGGGGTTATGAAAAATGCGGTGAGCATGTCAAATCAGTCAGGTGGGTTATCAGAGCAAGCGGCTACAACAAAATGAATTATCAATATGAATTGAATGAAGAGAATTGGAATTTCGTCACCTTGCATTCATACAGAGTCATTCTCGACGCATACGTTGAATTGGAGTGAAGTTCTCGAATTGACTGTAATTTATAAAAACGCGGAGGAAGTCAAAAATTAAAATAATCAAAAGGCACTCACGAACAGAGAGTGCCTTTCCATTTCAACAAAAAAGGCAACGCAAGTTGCCCCTCAAGCACAAAATTTTGCGGAGTGACAGCACGATAACAAATCAAGTTGAAAGTTGAGCAAAAATTTTGTGTGCGAAGCGGAACAAAAATTGTCGCAAAAAAAATGGCGTCCTCAAAAAAGAGGGCGCCATAAGATTGCAACAATTTTTGTTCTTACCATTCCGTAAGGCAATTTCCCGCTTTGTCGGTGAAGGAGCCGCAAAGTGCCATGATGAAGTCGACGAGTGCGCCGATGCCGAAGAGTCCGCCCGTGAAAAGGTAAAGGATGCCGGTGCCGACTTTGCCCACGTAAAAACGGTGAATACCGAATTCGCCGAGGAAGAAAGCGAGGAGTGCTGCTGCGAGTCTTGATTTGTCTGACTTTGCCATAGTTTTATTCTCCTTTTTATGTTGTTGCAGAATGTTTTTGTTTTGTTTTGTTAAAAGAAAACATAAGATATTCAAAAACTGTGATCATTTGGATGAGTGGCAAGGAAGATGCGAACGCGAGTGCCAAGTGTACTAGCGTACACGGTGTGCGAGGGCACGCAAATCTGACGCAGCCAATCGCCAAATGGCGCAGTTTTTATTCAAGTTCGTCGTACTTTTGAACGAGGGTGCCCGCCTCCGCGAAGAGTTGCATAGAAAACTCGTCCGGGTACGGATATTTGTAGATTACGCGCTTGATCCCGCTGTTGATGATGAGGCGGGTGCAGATTGTACAGGGTTGGTGAGTGCAATATAGCGTCGCTCCTTCAAGCGACACGCCGAGTTTTGCGGCTTGGCAGATTGCGTTTTGTTCCGCGTGGACGGCATAGCACTTTTCCGCTTGCGTACCGCTTGCGATGCCGAGACGGTCGCGCATACAATAACCTTTGTCACGGCAAGGGGTGACGCCTGCTGGCGCACCGTTGTAGCCAGTCGTCAAAATGCGCTTGTCTTTTACGATGACGGCGCCGATTGCGCGTCCCGCTCTTGCGCAACTCGTCCAAGTGGAAACGAATTCCGCCATATTCATAAAACGTTCATCCCATTTGTTCATATCGCACCTTCAAGTATGATGATAAAATTATAATATCATACAAAATGACAATATTCAACAATCAAATGCAAATTTTTGAGCATAAACTTTAAAATTGTTGGCAGATAGTATTGACATTTTGTGGTCATTTGGTATATATTATTAGCAGTCAAGCACCGAGAGTGCTAAAACGATAAAAAATATACTCTATTTGGAGGCGATTATATGGCAATCAAACCATTGTTTGACAAAGTTGTCATCAAGGCAATCGAACAAGAAGAAACGACGGCAAGCGGAATAGTCTTGCCCGGTACGGCGAAAGAAAAACCGCAACTCGCGACAGTTGTCGCAGTAGGTCCCGGCGGACTTATCGACGGCAAAGAAGTCAAAATGCAAGTCAAAGTCGGCGACAAAGTGCTTTACAGCAAATACGCAGGCTCTGAGTTTAAGATTGACGGCGAAGAGGTCGTCATCGTAAGACAATCGGACATTCTCGCAATCGTTGAATAAGGAGGCTTATTATGGCAAAGCAATTCAAATATGGAGACGAAGCAAGACGCGCGCTTGAAGCGGGCGTTGATACAGTTGCAAACACGGTCAAAATCACACTCGGTCCAAAGGGCAGAAACGTAGTCCTTGACAAGCCTTACGGCGCACCGCTCATCACCAACGACGGCGTGACGATTGCAAAGGACATCGACGTAAAAGACCCGTTTGAAAATATGGGCGCGCAAATCATCCGCGAAGTTTCGTCGAAGACGAACGACGTCGCAGGCGACGGCACGACGACGGCGGCGGTTCTCGCTCAAGCAATCGTAAAAGGAGGACTCAGAAACGTCGCTGCGGGCGCAAATCCTATCGTGCTTAAAAAGGGCATAAAACTTGCCACGGACGCGGCGGTTGAAGAACTCAAAAAAATCAGCAAAGAAGTTGAAGACAAGACTGCAATCGCGCAAGTCGCGTCAATATCCGCGGGCGATGAAGAAATCGGCAGACTCATCTCCGACGCTATGGAAAAGGTAGGCAAAGACGGCGTAATCACCATCGAAGAGGGCAAGTCTATGGAGACAGAACTCAACGTTGTCGAAGGTATGCAATTTGACCGCGGCTACGTTTCACCGTACCTTGTCACCAACACGGACAAGATGCAAGCCGAACTCGACAGCCCAGTCATTCTCATCACGGACAAGAAAATCGGCAACATTCAAGAGATACTTCCTCTTCTTGAGCAAGTGCTCAAAAACGGCTTGAAACTCTTGATTATTGCGGACGATATCGAAGGCGACGCGCTCACGACGATTATCGTCAACAAACTCAAGGGCGTGTTCAACGTCGTAGCGGTCAAGGCGCCGGGCTTTGGCGACAAGCGCAAGGCGTACCTTGAAGACATCGCAATTTTGACGGGCGGCACATACGTTTCGTCAGACCTCGGTTATGACCTCAAAGAAGTCACTCTCGATATGCTCGGCAGAGCAAAGAGCGTCATCGTTGACAAGGACAAGACGACGATTGTCGGTGGCTTTGGCGAGGCGCAAAATATCTCCGCAAGAGTCGCTCAAATCCGCACGCAAATTGCGGACAGCACTTCGGATTATGAGAGAGAAAAACTTCAAGAACGTCTCGCAAAACTCGCGGGTGGCGTAGCGGTCATCGGCGTCGGCGCGGCAACCGAAGTTGAAATGAAAGAGAAAAAACTCAGAATTGAAGACGCATTGAACGCAACTCGCGCAGCAGTCGAAGAGGGCATCGTCCCGGGCGGCGGCGTAGCACTTCTTTCAGTCGTCCCGGCAGTCAAGAAAGCGACTGCAAAACTTGAGGGTGACGTGCTTACGGGCGCAAACATCGTCATTCGCGCACTCGAAGCGCCAATCCGTCAAATTGCGGACAACGCAGGCGTGGACGGCGGAGTGGTCGTCAACACTATCGTCAATTCAAAGAAGGCAAACTTCGGCTACGACGCGGCAAAAGACGTCTATTGCGATATGGTCAAGAGCGGTATCCTCGATCCAACCAAGGTGACTCGTTCCGCACTTCAAAACGCAACCTCCGTCGCAAGCACGCTTCTCACGACAGAAGCGCTCGTCACGGACATCAAAGAGCCTGTGGCTCCTCCGACACCTGCACCGGAGATGTATTGATTTCGCGCAGAATCAGGCAAAACGGCACTCAATCGAGTGCCGTTTTTTTTGTATAAATGCAAAATCCCGTCTTGACGATAGGCTCAAAGTAGTTTAAAATCAAATTATAATATAATTATACTCACAAAAGTGAGGGAGTTTTTATGAAAACGAAAGCAAATAAAAATGAAAAAAAGACAACACAGGCAAGTTTCGTCGTTGATATCGTGCTCAAATGCATCGGGTATGCGATTATGGCGGCGTACGTAGTTGTGCTTGCATTCGGCACGTTTATGTTTGACGGCGCGAGCATATTCTGGCGCAGTTTCAACATATTCTCGGGAGCCGGCGACCCGAATACGTGGATAAGGGTGCTCAGTTATATTCTTTTCTGCTTGTCGGTCAGTTGGATAGTGCGTTTCGTGCTCAAGCAATTCGGCAAACTTTTGCATAGAGGCAGAGCGCTCGTGGATATTGCGTGCAGTCTCATCAAGTATGCGGCGCTCATCGCGATAATCTTCCTCGTGCTTAAGGCGTTTGGCGTGGACACGAAAGCGATTCTCGCGGGTATCGGAATCTTGGGACTTATCGTTGGTCTTGGTGCGCAACCGCTTATTGCGGACGTAATCGCCGGACTTTTCATAGTGTTTGAAAGAGTGTTTGAAGTCGGAGATATCATCGTGGTGGACGGATTCCGCGGGACTGTCAAGGAGATAGGCATTCGTACGACTCAAATCGAGGACGTGGGTGGAAATATAAAAATCGTCAACAACTCCGACCTCAAAACCGTCGTCAATATGACCAATCAGCTCTCGCTTGCAATCTGCGATATGTCCATTGAATACGGCGAGTCGCTTGAAAGAGTCGAGGCGATTTTAAAGGACAACCTTGACGCAATCAAAGAGAGCATTCCGGACATCAAAGAAGGTCCATTCTATAAGGGAGTTTCTGAACTCGGCGATTCCGCCGTCGTCATTCGCTTTATTGCAAAGTGTGAAGAGGGTGCGAAGTATCAGGTTGAGCGCGACTTGAATCGTCAATTCAAATTGTTGTTTGACAAGTATGATATCAACATTCCGTTCCCGCAAGTCGTTGTCAACGAGCCTACGACTTTTGGCAAAGTAAGCAAAAAACAGCGTGAAGCGGCAGGCGAGTTCGTTGAAGAGCAGAGAGAACTCGGCAAGGGTATCGGCGACGGCAGAAACGAACTCTAAGGTGAATTGTGAAAAGGGATAGAGACGAATACAACGAATACGTGTCAAATCCCGACGGAGTTTACCGTGTAAAAAGTGATTTTGAAAAGCAGTCTTACAGCAACGAAAAAAAGTCGTTCGTTCAAGAAGACAGTTCAAAGTCTTATAAAGAGGCGGTACGCGTTGAGGAGATTAAGAAGGCAAACGAGCCTTCCTCTTTTCAGCGTCCAAAAATCCGCAAGCCAGAGCTTTCGCTCAGCGTAAATCACGCGATAGCGGCGGTTGGCAGCACAGTTGGATCCGTCGCCGTGGCGGCGGTTGTCGTGGCAGTTGCCGTAGTTATGGCGTTTTCAATCACGATATCACTCGTGTCCGCAACCGACACGTCGCTCTCCTTTTACGTTTCAATCGAGGAGAACGACGGCAAGACGTTTACAGCGTATCTGTCTCAAGGCGAAAACGTATATACGCAGGGCTTTACGGATAGCGGATACATAACCTTTTCAGACCTCTCGCCCGACAGCGAATATACGCTCAAAGTCTTGGACGACGAGAGCGGGCAAGAGTATTTCAATCAAAACTTCCGCACGGCAAGTCCTTTTGAAAACAGCGCGGCAATTTCAAACGTAGTTTACGACGCGGAGACCAAAAGGGTATCCTTCGTCCTTTCCGTTGATTTAAGAAAGGAAGAGTTTTACAATATTCAAGTGGTGGAAGAAGGCGGAAACGTTCTTTTGAACGTGGACGATACGACGCCAACGCAAGAGTTTTCCGTCGTGCATAGCGGAGCGGCAATCTTTGCAAAAGTGTCCGTAAACGGCAGAACGTTGTTGTTTGAAGAACTCAAATTTGAGATTCCTGCAGAGTACGAGTATGGCGAGCCTGTCTTTGAGTGGACCGAATTGCAAGACGGCGGATATACGGCGGTCGCGGTTTTCACGGCAACCAACGCGGACGACGTGGTGGAAAGAGTTGACGCAACCGTGACGTCAACCGAAACCGCCGCGACTTGCGAAGAACAAGGTCAAATCACATATACGGCAGTCGCGACCTTCGGCGGAAACAACTATCAAGACAAAAAGATTGACTCAATAGATGCGCTTGGGCACGCATACGGCGAGCCTGAGTGGCAGTGGAACGAGTTGCAGGACGGCGGATATAGCGGCGTGATTGCAACGTTCACCTGTCAAAACGACCCTGCGCATACAGAGCAAATCGAGGCGGAACTCACGAACGAGTATATCGCCCCGACCTGCGATCAAGACGGCAAGACGGTTTATACCGCGACCGTGACTTTTGCGGGGCAAGAATATAATGATACGAGAGAGATCGTCTCGGGCGTGGCGACGGGGCACTCATATAGTGCGGATCCTGTCTTCGAGTGGACGGAGACAAACGACGGTTGGACTGCGCAAGCGGTCTTCACCTGCTCGGTTTGCGGTGAAGAGATGCGTATGGACGCCGAGATGAATTTTGAACAATACGACCCCGACTGCGAAACGGACGGCTATATCATATATTACGCGAACGTAGAGTATGAGGGCGAACCGTACGAGGACGAAAAAGAAGTGACGATTCCTGCGACAGGGCATAACTTCACGGCGGCGTTTGAATGGGAACAAGATTTTGTCGGCGCATATACGGGCGCGACGGTCACGCTCACGTGTCAGAATAATGCGGAACACGTAGTCGGCAATCTCGTGGCAACCGTCACCGAGAAGGTCGAAGAGGACGAGATGGGCGCGCCTGTCAGAACCGTCTACACGGCGACTCTCGAATACGACGGCAAGACGTACACCGACACAAAAACGGTAGAAAACTAATTGGCGACATAGCCAAGGCAATAAGGGGGGGAATATGATTACTTACACATTTTTGGCACTTGGATGCGCGGCTTTCATAATGTTTGCAATCGTGCGCGACAAACGCTCTTCGGCGACGGCAATCTGTCTGAAAACAGTCGTGTCGCTTATGTTTGTCGCAACGGCTGTTTCCGCGCTCATAGAAAACGAAAACAGAGCGGGCGTCATACTTCCCGCACTCCTTATGATAGGAGGACTCGTGCTCGGACTCGTGGGCGACGTTACGCTTGACTTCAAGATTTATCTTAAGGGCTTGCCGTACGAAAACGCAGAGAAGGACTCCGACAAAATGACGTATATAGGCATGGCGTCCTTTGGCGTCGGACACGTACTCTACATCACGGCGACGGCTCTCCGCTTCGGCGCGGGACTCAATCTTTTGTACACGGCGGTATGCGCGGTACTGCTCACAGCCGCAATCTTCGTGTTCAGCATCGGCATAATGAAGATGCGCTTTGGCAAATTTCTCATTCCAAGCATATCGTATTGTGTTTTGCTCACGTGGTTCGTTGCGTATTCGGCGTGGCAACTCGCTTTGGGCTTCAGCGTCGCAAACGTACTCTTGCTCATCGGCGCGGTTATGTTTATCGTCTCCGACCTCATCCTTTCAATGACGTATTTCAGCAAGGAAGAGGATTATAAGAGAGAGGGAATGTTGAACCCTGAGAGCAAACTCATGATAGTCGCCAACCACGCAACCTATTATATCGCGCAATTCTTGATTGCGATTGCGCTGTTGTTTATCTAACTTGGTGATATTTGGAGGTGTATTATGACGAGAAAGGAAGTTTTGGAAGAAATTTTGGTGAACGCTTGCGAAGCGTCCGAAATTTTTGTAAACGGTCGTCAAGCCGTAAAACTCGTTGAAAAGACGGGCGAGTTGTTCTATATCGGTGACGGTGCGGACATGGACCTCGTCTTTCAAGCCGTCCCGAACTGGAATTTGCAAAAGGACTTCGGCTATCTTTTGGAACTGTCAAAAGAGGGTAAGTTTGCTATATGGCAGTCAAAGCCTTTTGACAACAAACCGTGCATCTCGATTTCATCATTAAGATAATTGCAAAAGCCGCAAAACACACTAAGTGCGGCGCGCTTTGCATTCGATGATAATTCCAAAACAAAAACGCACGAATTTCGTGCGTTTTTTAATGATTGGCGTTTTATTCTGTCAAAACGCGGTGTTTAACCGTTGTTTCCGTTGAGAATCTTAAAATTCTTTTTGTTGGCTTTGTAGAGGGTTTTGAATACTTCGTATTGTTTGTCGTAGACTTCCGCTTTCAAGGCGAGGTTTGGCTCAAACGCCTTTGACGCGGGAATGAAGTCCTTGATTTTGTCAAAGTTTTCTATGGCTCCGATGCCCACTCCGACGCAAGCCGCCGCGCCCATTGCGCCGACGTTTTGCGGGCTGTCTACCGTCTCTATCCTGTGTCCCGTCACGTCCGCAAGCAGTTGACAAGTGAAGTCCGAAAGCGCGCCGCCTCCGACAAATCTTATCGTATCCGACGGCTTGACTTTGAGCGCGCTCGACTCAAGCATCCAACGCTTCTGATAGCACACGCCTTCGAGGACGGCACGGATAAGTTCCGTCTTGCCTGTCTCGAGACTTATGTTGAAGAACATTCCTCTTGAATACGGGTCTTCAAACGGGCAACGGTTGCCGTGTAGCCAAGGAGTAAAGATGACTCCGCCGCTTCCTGCAGGCGCGTTTGACACGACTTCCGTCATATAACTGAAGAGCGAGAGGTGTCTCTTTTCGACGTCTGTGATGTGGACTTTGCTGTAATATACGCCGACTTCGTCGAGGGCGATATGATCTTTCACCCATTCAAGGCATTTGCCGGACGTCTCCATCTCGGCAAAATAGTTGAATTTGCCCGGTTGAGCCGCGACCGTCGCCGCGATCATGTGAGAGACGTCCACGACGGACTTGTCCGTGATGGTGCCGATCCAGCCCGACGTTCCGCTGTAGATATGAGTGTCTCCAAGTGCCGTAGAGCCTGCGCCCACGCCGATGAGATTTGCGTCCATGCCGCCGCCGAAGACCTTTGTGCCGACGGAAAGTCCGAGTTCTTTTGAGGCGTTTTCGTTGACGGTGCCTGCACACTCCGTCGACGAGATGAGACGAGGAAAGTGCTCGATGTTCACTTCAAAGAGTTTGCACATTTTTTTGGAGAAACAGCGCTTTTTGTAGTCGTACATCTCCGTGCCGAACGCCGAGTCGTACGTCATGACAAACTCGCCCGTCATACGGCAAATGAGGTATTCTTTGACGTCAAGCCACTTATAAACGCGCGCAAAATTTTCGGGTTCGTGCGCTCGAAGCCAATGGTATTTCCACACAGGGTCCTTGACGCTCACAGGTGCCGCACCCGTAATCATAAGCGCGGGGAGAAGTTTTGCGACGTTGCAACCTGCGACTTGAAGTCCGTTTGCAACGCACTTTGCCATCTCTTCGGTCGCGCGTTGATCCATATAACTGAACGCTCTATGCACGGGTTTTCCGTCCTTGTCGACGAGCACGAGCCCTTGCGCTTGCGAGCAGAAGGACACGCCCTCGATTTGCTCCGGACGAACGTCTGTTTTTTCAAACACGGCTTTCGTCGTATGGCACATAGCCGCCCACCATTCTTCAGGGTCTTGTTCCGCTCC